>ENA-UOJM01002986-UOJM01002986.1-human-gut-metagenome-genome-assembly--contig:-P116-NODE-2986-length-10824-cov-7.935927_pt1 | contig 10824 bp, 11 predicted proteins | sample MGYA00242349_ERZ723896 | MGnify/ENA metagenome assembly ERZ723896 | reverse complement strand
ACAGCGAAGGCTGCTGGAGAGTGACAGGAATTGAAGATTTTGGCATTGATGCCGGATTAAATCCGGATGGATCCAAAGCAAAGATCGAGGAGTTGGTGGATGCAGCGAATGAAAGTGGATCCAGAACGTTGAGCATTACGGGAATTGATGAAAACAATCTGATCAAAACGTTCACTTATTTTAAAGATGGAATTTACTGGGACAGCGATAAGGAAAGTAAACCGTCGGTGGACAAAAAAGCGGATGGTCAGGACCGTATCGAGGCAGCAAGGCCAGGAGATGTTATTTCTTTTACACTGGAATCCAATCTGCCGCAGTCACTGTCAGCGCAGGTAAAAAGACGTACTCCAAATGACGACAGACCAGATGATGACAGACCATATATTATAGAAAAGCAGTCTTATCAGCTGATATTCCATGATAAGATGAGCAGTAATCTTTCTCTTAATCAGGCTACATTGAAAGTCGAAATCATGAATAATGGAAAGCTTGTGGAACTGCCGGAGAAATATTACATGGTGCGTACAGATCTTGAAGGTGAGACTTTCCGGGTAACAGTAGGACTTGTGGCAGCGTTTAATGATGGTCAGATCTCGTATGATCAGCTGAAGAATGCGGCACAGATCGTCGTATCTTATGACGCAACGGTAAAAGACAGTGTTATCAATGGAGACAAGGTGGAGAACCGTGCATGGGTCAACGACAGCGAAGAGGATATCGTTGACGGCCCGGTCATCGATCCAGATGTTCCGTCCACCGGTGGAGTTGGAACAAAAGCCTTCACAGCAGCAGGAATCGCCCTGATGGGAGTTGCAGCAGGTGCTGTGATCGTGACAGGTAAGAAAAAGAAAGAAGAACAGTAATTCAGACTTTTCGGATTGTTGCTAGTTATGAGAACGAGGTAGAGACATGAAAAAATCATGGAAAAGTTTCATGACCGTCACCGCAGCCGCTGCTGCGATGACGGCTGCCATGGCATTTTCTTCGTTGGCGGCTGTGGCGAAGGTAGATGATGACCTTCCGGAAAACCGTCATATCGTATCGGTAGCCTCCGGCGGATATGAGACGGGATTCCAGATCAAGGCGGCTCATGGCGCGGACATCTACGAGACGACAAGTTATCCGATCGATAAAAAGGCAGACGGCGAGGATGAGATCGGAACCGTAAGTCAGGGAAAGAAGATCGAGTTTACACTGAACTCCAGTCTTCCAAAGCTGCTTGCACGCTATGTTGTAACGGCATCTAACGCCTCACCGGCAAACTCCGCAAGGGAGATTCGCAAAGTCCGCGTACACAGTGCGTCCGGCGCGGGAACAGTCCGCGTACACAGCGCGTCCAGTGCGGAGACAGTCCGTGTGTACAGCGCGTCCGGTGCCCAGTTCCTTTTAGCAGATGAAAAATATGCGATCCCGGATTCTGTTGTGGAGACCATGGTCTTCCACGATGAGATGAACCGGTATCTGAAGTTTATCGACGGTACGCTCCGTGTGACTGCGGGCAGGGATGGAAAAGAAGTTCCTTCCGGGTATTACACGGTAACAGCCAGTGGTTCCAACGCATTCCGGGTTGAGGTTGATCTTGTAAACCTCTTTAATACCGGAATCATCGATTATGAAGATCTGACGGGTGAAAATCCGATTACAGTGACCTATGAAGCGATCGTGACAGACGACGCGATCCAGGGGGACGAGCTGTTTAACGAAGCCTGGATCAACGATGGAGAACATGATTCCGTGGAAGGTGATGTCCTTGATAAGAAGGTTCCGTCCACAGGCGGAACGGGACGGGGACTGTACACGGGTCTGGGACTCCTGTTTATGGTCACAGCGGCAGCAGCATGGAAGAGAAAAAGAAGCATATAGATCAGATACAGAAATCGATGTAGAAGGAAGGAATCCAAGATGACAGGAATTCGGAAAAAGAATAAGATCCTGGGCTTTATTTTTACCGTGCTTGCGGTATGGATGGTGATATTTCAAAATCCGTCCTACGCGGCACAGCGGGGCAGTCTGAACGTAAAAACAGAACAGGCCGGAATGACGGTATATCTCTATCGGGTTGCCGAAAAACAGGCGGGTGTCTATGTGCTGAATGAGAAATTTCAGGCATCCGGTGCGGATGTTTCCGGAGGAGGCTCCAGAGAGGCTGCAATCACTCTGGCAGATTTTGCGAAGGCGCAGGGGATCCAGCCTTACCGGACCGGAACGGGAAGCGGAAAGCATGTGGTTTTTCGGAATCTTTCGGATGGAGAGGCTCTCTACCTTGTGACGGGGGATCCGATGACCGTTGGCGGCAAGACCTACATTCCGGCACCGGTTCTCGTGGAAGCGGGCGGTGCCGCGGCGGAAGCAGATATCAAGTGTGATATTGAAGAGCCGGAAAACCCGACAAACCCAACGGAACCGACGAATCCGACCGAACCCACAAACCCGACGGATCCGTCGAATCCGACCTCTCCGACCCGTTATCATGATGACAGCGATGATGATGACTGGGATCCGACTCCGAATAAGAAGCCGACGATCACAACAGCGGCTGACGAGACGGTGACGATCACAGATGCGGAGACACAGTCGGAAACCAGAGTGGAGGAGAGTACGGCAGAGAGTGAAACAGAGACATCTACGGAGACAACCGTGGAGAACGAGAAGAAGCTTCCCCAGACAGGACAGCTGTGGTGGCCGGTAGGGATTCTGCTCTCCGCAGGCGCGGTCCTTCTGGCGGCAGGTCTTGTGATGAAAAAGAGAAGTAAGGAAAAATAAAAAATTAAAGAGAAACATGAGGATACAGATATGAAAAAGAAAACGCTTCATCCCTCCGGATTTACAAGCAAATGGAGAGCATACTCCAGCACCACAACTCCGCCGACAGAACCGGGACGTTATACCATGACAGTCGTTGTCCTTGGCGGTAACTATCTGGCCTCCCCGATCAACCGGTCCTTCCAGATCACGAAGTAGAACGGCTGAATGGTAAAATCGCGGATCCTGTAACCCGCGATCAGGAGACATTCATATGAAAAAAGTACGCATCACATTCCCGTTATCAGATCAATGGCGATGTGATGCGTATTTTAATGTAAAAAGAATGTGCCCAGGCGGCTCCGTAAGGAACCACCCGGGCACAGTAGATTGTTTCGTTATTAGTACAGCTTTGCACCGGCCGGGATTCTGTCATCGACCATCAGGAGGTTCAGTCCCTCATGGCCATCTTTCTCATGGACTGCTGAGATCAGCATACCTTCGGAATCGATTCCCATCATCTTTCTCGGCGGAAGGTTCACAATCGCGATTGCTGTCTTTCCGACCAGCTCTTCCGGCTCGTAATACTCGTGAATACCGCTTAAGATCACGCGGTCCTTGCGCTCTCCGTCGTCCAATGTGAACTTCAGGAGTTTCTTGGACTTCGGTACCGCTTCACAGGCTAAAATCTTAACTGCGCGGAAATCGGATTTTGCGAATGTTTCGAAATCAACCATTTCTTTGAAGATCGGCTCGATCTTAACGTTGGAGAAATCGATCTTCTCAACAGTCTTTGCTGCCGGAGCGGCTACGGAAGACTTGGAAGATTTTTTGTCGGAATCTAAGGACTTCATTGTCGGGAAGAGCAGTACGTCACGGATCGCCGGGGAGTTTGTAAATAACATAACAAGACGGTCGATACCGTATCCGATACCACCGGTCGGCGGCATACCGATCTCAAGGGCATTTAAGAAGTCCTCGTCAGTGGTATTTGCCTCGTCATCACCGGCAGCAAGTGCTGCTTCCTGTGCTTTGAAACGCTCTCTCTGGTCGATCGGGTCGTTTAACTCGGAGTATGCGTTGCACATCTCACGGGCATAGATATAGAGCTCGAAACGCTCAACCTGCTCCGGGTGACCCGGTTTCTTCTTGGTAAGCGGGGAGATCTCGATCGGATGGTCTGTGATGAAGGTCGGCTGGATCAGGTGCTCCTCAACGAATTCCTCGAAGAAGAGGTTGATGATGTCGCCGCGGACATGACGATCCTCGTAGTGAACGCCCTTCTCATCTGCTAATTTCTTTGCTTCCTCAGTCGTAGTGATCTCATTGAAATCAATACCGGTATATTTTTTGATCGCGTCGATCATGGTAAGGCGCTCGAACGGCTTTCCAAGGTCGATCTCGACATCTGCGTACGGAATCGTTGTGGATCCGCAGATCTGCTTTGCGATATGACGGAACATATCCTCTGTGAGATCCATCATTCCCTGGTAATCCGTGTATGCCTGATATAACTCCATAAGAGTAAATTCCGGGTTGTGTCTTGTATCAAGACCTTCATTACGGAATACACGGCCGATCTCGTAAACGCGCTCCATACCGCCGACGATGAGTCTCTTTAAGTAGAGCTCAAGGGAGATACGAAGCTTTACATCCTCGTCGAGAGCGTTATAGTGTGTCTCGAACGGTCTCGCGGCAGCACCGCCTGCGTTTGCGACGAGCATCGGAGTCTCGACCTCAAGGAATCCGAGGTCATCTAAGTATCTGCGGATGCAGCTGATGATCTTGGAACGCATAACGAATGTCTTCTTAACGTCCTCGTTCATGATCAGGTCAACGTATCTCTGACGGTAACGGGTATCTGTGTTTGTAAGTCCGTGGTACTTCTCCGGAAGGATCTGTAAGCTCTTGGAGAGAAGTGTTACGGAATGGGCATGAACAGAGATCTCGCCCATCTTTGTTGTGAATACAAAGCCCTTGATGCCGACGATATCGCCGATATCCATTCTCTTGAAGTCTTTGTAGGAATCCTCACCGAGGTCATCGCGGCATACATAGCACTGGATGTTGCCCTTGAGATCCTGGACGTTGCAGAAGGAAGCTTTACCCATGACACGCTTGGACATAATACGTCCTGCGATGGAAACTTCCTTTCCGTCATATTCTGCGTAATGATCCTTGATATCTGCGCTGTGAGCTGTCTGATCATATTTTGTGATCTGGAACGGGTCTCTGCCCTCTGTCTGTAACTCAGAAAGCTTCTCGCGGCGCACCTTTAAGAGCTGGTGGATATCCTGCTCTTTTGCATTTGCATTCTTGTTCTGATTCTGCTGTTCAGCCACTTTTCTATTTCTCCTTCACTGTAGTCTTTGTGTATGATCGATACGGTCGTGTACAGAATTTTCAGTCCGGAAGCTTCCCGTATTTAAAAGGCGGAGAACAATCTACTCTTTTAATATAGAGTACCTTATACTGGATAACTCCGGACTGTGTCTCAACGTCAACAACGTCGCCAACGCGTTTTCCGATCAGCGCGTGTCCGACCGGGGACTCGTTGGAGATCTTATTCTCAAGGCTGTTTGCCTCTGTGGAACCAACGAGCTTGAATTCCATCTCCTCGTCGAAATCGACATCGTAAACCTTTACGATACATCCGACGTTGATCTTGTCAAGGTTTACCTCGTCCTCAACAACGACCTCCGCGTTCTTTAACAGCTTCTCGAGCTCTTCGATTCTTAACTCAATATCTCTCTGCTCGTCTTTCGCAGCATCGTACTCGGCGTTCTCGGATAAGTCTCCCTGTTCTCTTGCCTCTTTGATCTTCTGGGCAATCTCACGACGGCGGTTTACTTTCAGATCCTGAAGCTCATCCTCGTATTTTTTCAGTCCTGCATAAGTTAAAATATGTTTCTTATCAGCCATGACGTCTTACCTTTCTTATTGTTTCGGGGCAGAATGACCCTTTATAATTTTTAGCTTTACATTCTCTGTATTATAGCGTGAACACTGGGGATTGTCAAGAAGACGAAAGGCTTTGTTTTTGAGGATTTTCACGGTATCATTCGATTCAAAACGACTCGTATGGACAGAGGCTGCATTTTATTAGGAAGAAACAGAAAACAGGGAAAGGACAGGAAATAACAGACAAGGCAAAAACAGGAATAATTACTGATATTTACTTGATATCCTATCCGCGCTATGCTATAATCAGGTTGATCAAAAATATTTATGAGAAAGGAAGTTACCAATATGCAGTACGCGATTGCACATTTAGATCAGGACGGCAACGGAGATTCCGACAAGAATCCATATATTTCCGTAGATTTTGAAAATAACCTTGAGTCATGTCTTGAGGCGGCAAATATGATGGAGGATGAGGGATATAAGGAGATCACACCGTTTATCCTTGAGGATGAGGGAAAAAGCGGCACTTATACCTGGGAGTATGTGAGACAGCATTCCATTTAAATTTGGAAAAGAGAAATTGGGGAGATCCTGCGGGGCGTGTGAATGCTCTGCGGGGTCTTTTTTGTTGCGATGAAGTTGGAAGAGGCTGTCGGCAGCAGGTCCTGTAAGTCTTGTAAGAAGGAAAAGATAGAAAAACTTGACGAACATATGTTCTGGTTGTATAATGGAGACATAAGATTTCAGGGAGAATTACAGGGAGGATTGAGTCTGGAATCGAGATAAATCATATCAGGAAAGCCGCAGAGACATTTAGTGGCCATGTATTAGGAAGAAGCCGTTGGCGACAGGTTCTGTAGACTTTTTGGAGTGCTGGAAGATGACGGATAAGACTGAATAAAAGCTAAGACTAAATAACAGAGAAAACGGAGAAAATATATGAATCAGATCAACCGTGAGGATATGCTGGAACTTACGAGAAGAATGACATTGAAGAGAAACTGCTTTGACCGGATCGCCGGGGCGTATCTGGATAGGGATGGGTTTGTAGACGGGACATTTAATAAGAATTTCCGTCAGCTCTCCCTGCCGGATCAGCAGAAGAATCTTGATATCGCGAAGACGATCCCGTTTTCGGAGACGAATGTGGCGTTGAAGGAATATGTCTTTTCGGGGGAGGAGAAAAAGCCCGGGAGTGTGTGGCAGCTGCTCTGCGCGCTGCGGGAGTGTGAGCTAAAAAACGATGCACTGCTTGATATTTTTTATGAAGTGTTTGGGGAAAAATATCCGGCGTCAGGGGATTATGCGGTCTATTTCTTTCACGGGAATTATGATGTTCCGAGAAAGGCAAAGGATAAGGAAAGCCTCTGGGAATCGGAGGAAGTTTACCGTTTCCTGATCTGTGCGGTGTGCCCGGTGAGCGGAGATTATGAGCCGGGGATGCCGGTCTGCGGATTTATGTTTCCGGCGTTTAAGGACCGGGGACCGGATAATGGGCGGATCCAGGTGTTTGAAGCGGATCCGGCGCGGCCGCATAGGGATTTTTTGAATTTGATCTTGCCGGTGAGTGCATATATTTTGTGAAGGTATGTGGGGAAAATGGAAATTGATATCGGAAGGGAGACGGGCTATGGCGGATAGAATGAGCAAGATGGATAGATCAAACAGAATTTACGCAGCGATCGATCTGAAGTCATTTTACGCCTCTGTTGAGGTGGTGGATCGAAAACTTGATCCGATGACGACGCACCTTGTCGTCGCGGACCGGAGCCGGACATCGAAAACGATCTGCCTTGCGGTATCGCCTTCTTTAAAGGCGTATGGGATTCCCGGACGCGCGCGCCTCTTTGAGGTGGAGCAGAAGGTGGAAGAGGTGAACCGGGAGAGAAGGCGGCGGGCCCCCGGTGGAAAATTCACGGGAAGTTCCTGTGATGCGGTTGAACTGACGAAAAGACCGGATCTTGCGCTGGATTTTATCGCTGCGCCGCCGCAGATGGCCCACTATATGGAGAAAAGTTCACAAATTTACCAGATCTATTTAAAATATGTGGCACCGGAAGATATCCATTCCTATTCGATCGATGAGGTCTTTATCGACCTGACTTCCTATCTTGAGACATACCATATGTCGGTGCATGAGCTGACGACACGGATGATCCGGAATGTGCAGAAAGAAACCGGAATTACGGCGACTGCGGGGATCGGAACGAATCTGTACCTTGCAAAGATCGCGATGGATATTATGGCAAAGCACATCGAACCGGACGCGGACGGAGTGCGTATCGCAAAACTGGATGAGATGAGTTACCGGAGATATCTGTGGGGACACCGTCCGCTGACGGATTTCTGGCGTGTGGGCCGGGGATACGCGAAAAAACTGGAAGAACGGGGAATCTACACGATGGGGGATATCGCCAGATGCTCCCTCGGGAAGGAAAACGATTATTATAACGAAGATCTTCTGTACCGGATGTTCGGTGTCAACGCGGAACTTCTGATCGACCATGCCTGGGGGTATGAGCCGTGTACGATAGCGGATGTCAAGGCGTACCAGCCGGAAAACCACAGCGTCGGATCCGGGCAGGTTCTTGCCTGTCCATATACCGTCCAGAAGGCAAGGCTCGTCGTGCGGGAGATGGCGGACCTTTTGGCTCTGGATCTTGTGGACAAAAAGCTGACAGCGGACCAGGTGGTCTTGACGGTGGGATACGATATCGAAAACCTGACGGATTCAAAACTCAGAAAGGACTACAGCGGGGAGATATCCACGGACCGTTATGGAAGACGGATCCCGAAACACGCCCACGGCTCCAGAAATCTTGGCGGGCAAACTTCCTCCACGAAACGGATCACGGAGGCGGTTATGGAGCTCTACGATGAGATCATGAATCCAAAGCTTCTTGTGCGCCGGATCGCGATTTCCGCAAACCATGTGGTCTGTGAGGGAACGGAACAGAAAGTGCAGGAGTACGAACAGTTGAATCTCTTTACCGATTACGGCACACAGGTGGAGCAGAAAAAGAAGGAAGAGGAAGAATTAGCGCGGGAAAAACGAATGCAGCAGGCGGTTCTGGAGATCAAGAAAAAGTTCGGAAAGAATGCGGTCTTAAAGGGAATGAATCTGGAAGAGGGCGCGACCGCGGTAACGCGGAACAGCCAGATCGGAGGTCACAGGGCATGAGTACATGGGAGAAATATCAGGATATGATCGATCTTCCATATCCGGGAGAATCAAAGCATACCCGGATGCCGGTGAGGGACAGGGCAGCCCAGTTTGCTCCATTTGCTGCGCTCACCGGATTTGGAGCAGTGTTAAAAGAGACGGAACGTATTACGGAAAAGCGGATCGAGCTGGATGAATATGAAAAGGAAAAACTGAATGAGAAGCTGCGGCTTCTATTGGAAAAACAGGAATCCCGTCCGGAAATCACAGTAACCTTTTTTGTACCCGATGAAAAGAAGGACGGAGGAGCATATCGGACGATCTCCGGTCATATAAAGAGAGTGGACGAGGAGAGTCATTGTTTGATTTTAGAGGAAGGGGAAAGAATTCTGCTGGAAGATATTTTTGATCTCGCATTCACTGCTCATGAAAAGTAAAGAAAGACGATATAAAAATGTTATTAAATTAACAACAAAATGCTTGCGTTAATTATTTAACAATAGTATAATGTTTATAGAGCTTAGGAAAACGAAGCGTGATTGGTTCTTAGTAAAACCTGTGAAACACAGGTCGGAAACGTGAGATCCCTGTCTGTAATGACAGAATTGTGAAAGGAGAAGAGAGCGTATGGCAAGATTTACATTACCGAGAGACATTTATCATGGAAAAGGATGTCTGGAAGAACTGAAGAATCTGAAGGGAAAGAAAGCATTTCTCGTAGTAGGCGGCGGTTCTATGAAACGCCAGGGATTCCTTGACAAGGCTGTTCATTACTTAAAAGACGGTGGAATGGAAGTTGAAGTTTTTGAGGGCGTAGAACCGGATCCGTCGGTGGAGACCGTTATGAGAGGCGCGGAAGCGATGCGCAGATTTGAGCCGGACTGGATCGTATCCATGGGCGGCGGATCCCCAATCGATGCGGCGAAGGCGATGTGGGTGTTCTATGAGTACCCGGAGACTACATTTGAAGATCTGATCACTCCGTTCAGCTTCCCGGAACTGAGACAGAAAGCGAAATTCGCGGCGATTCCGTCCACATCCGGTACAGCTACCGAGGTGACCGCGTTCTCTGTTATCACAAACTATCAGACAGGAGTGAAATATCCGCTGGCTGACTTTAATATCACCCCGGATGTAGCGATCGTAGATCCAGATCTCGTTATGGGACTTCCGGTGAAACAGGTTGCCTATACCGGTATGGATGCCCTGACCCATGCGATCGAGGCATACGTCTCCACATTAAACGGACCGTTTACGGATCCGCTGGCACTTCAGGCGATCGAGATGGTTCTGGAATACCTTCCGGCATCTTACAATGGAAATACCCATGCGAGAGAGGAGATGCATTACGCGCAGTGTCTCGCGGGAATGGCATTCTCCAATGCGCTTCTTGGAATCGTTCACTCTATGGCCCACAAGACGGGAGCTGCATTCTCCACCGGACATATTCCGCACGGATGCGCGAACGCGATCTATCTTCCGTATGTTATCCAGTATAACGCGAAGGATACCGTCGCAGCTGATCGTTACGCGGAGATCGCAAGAAGAATGGGATTAGAGGGAAGATCCAGACAGGCCCTGATCAACAGTCTCTGCGCGAAGATCAATGAATTCAATGAGAAGCTGAATATTCCGAAGACATTGAAAGAATTCGGTATCAATGAGGACGAATTTAAGGAGAAGGTGGACCGTATCGCGGAACTCGCAGTGGGCGATGCATGTACCGGATCGAACCCGAGAGAGATCGATCCTGCGAATATGGCGAAGCTGCTTACCTGCACATATTACGGAACTGAAGTTGACTTTTGACGATAATTTGAGATGCAGCTGTGAGGGTGCTAAGCAGCTGCTGGAAAGATTATCCGCATAATACAAATATTGTGGTGTAATCAGATCTTGTAAGGAGATCGAATTGGGAAAATCTCTGCCGGGAATATTCGGCAGAGATTTTCTGTTTGCAGGTTACTGTTCACGCCTTGCGCAAACAGTAACTGATTTTGCCGATGCTTCGCATT
>ENA-UOJM01002985-UOJM01002985.1-human-gut-metagenome-genome-assembly--contig:-P116-NODE-2985-length-10828-cov-5.338346_pt1 | contig 10828 bp, 9 predicted proteins | sample MGYA00242349_ERZ723896 | MGnify/ENA metagenome assembly ERZ723896 | reverse complement strand
AAACGATAATTTACCACATCAATCGCTGATGGTGGCTTGACCGTTCATCAGCATAGGTAGCAACCAATCACGTAAAGTTGAAAGCTCGATATTTTCCTGCTGATTTTTGATAATTATCTTTCTTACTTTTTCAGCATAACTTTCAAAAGCATTCAATTCTGTTGTTGAAGGTACTTTTAAGGAATATAGTGTTAAGTTTTCTCTTGTAAGTTGTGGTTGTGCCGAACCTGAACATAAATAGTTTGGATTTTTTGCAAGCAAATAATAATAAAGATATTCTCTATACGGGAAATCAGAATGCGGTTTTACCACCATTGCATTTCCAGTAATCCAAGAAAACGGTAATGTCATCTGAATAGAGCCGCAGCTTGCTCCTCTACAAGCGACAGCTATTTCAGACTCGGAATGATTATATTGATTGTATTTTCCAATAATTCCGTTTGCTCCATACACAAAATAGTTCCCGTCTGCAATTAAATCTTTTCCACTAATTGTTTTCGGCTGATACATTTCGGAAAGTTCTGCTAATGATTGCTGTTTCCATTCAGTATTTGCATTTTGCAAAAACTGAAATGTAAAAATTGTTTTTATTTGCTGCTCTAAATTATCGTTTATCTTATTATTTGTTCGGATTTTCATTTCCATTTTATATAATAAATCGCCTATTCTTACCTGTTCTTCATAATCAGGCAAATATAAATACAAAAATGAAAACATATCCTCATTAAAACTTGCTCTCAAAGTCATTATCGTATTGCAATCTAATACTTTACGAAAATACTTACTTCTCAAAAAGAAAGCAATATACTTCGAGTACACTATTCCCGTTGTTTTCGGTCTTAGTCTTTTTACAAAGCCACTAAAAGTTGCTTTCGGATAGTCTATAACAGCAACACAACTCATTGCCAAAGCATCAACGGTTTCACTTGTTCTTGTAATAAACACATCATCTTTTTTTACAGAAAAAATTTCTTGCTCTTTAAGAGATGTATCCATCAAATCTGGTAATTCTTCAGGCAAAAAATAATTATTAAACACGGTGCTAAATGATATAAACGGGGAACCGTGTCCTGCTTGTTCTTTTGATGAAGATATACCTGAACTCATTTCATATAAATCACTAAATTTGTACTTTGTAAGTTTACTCATACTTTACCTTCTTTAACTGCTCCATAATTTCCGTTTTCAGTTTGTCGCCCTCTGCAAAATATTCCTGTAACTTCTCTGCATAGGCATTCATACGAGCATTAAACTCGTCCTGTGACAATTCAACATATTCGATTTTTACATCAAAATATTGTCCAGCCGCAAGCGAATACTTCTTTTCTTTGATTTCATCATAGGTAACAGCAACTGAAAAATCATCAACAGCTTCTTTATTAAGGAATGTATCAACAATTTTATCAATCTCAAAATCACGAAGTCTGCGTTTCTGATTATTACCGTCCTTATATTCTTCTCCCAGTTTTGAAGCATCTATCAGTACAACCTTGTCTGTTTTTCTTGAATTATCGAAAAATAATACTGATACATTCGTTCCGGTATTAGCAAATACATTTGACGGCATACTAATACAGCCATAAACAATATGTTCGTCTACAATATGTTGTAGTATTTTCTTTTCTACACCCGACTTTGCAGTTATAAATCCGGTAGGAACTACAATCGCACCTTTTCCAGTTGATTTCAACGAATTAAGAACGTGCTGAATGAACAATGTGTAAATTGCCATACTCTCTTTCTTCTTGGCAGGTACTTTCGGAACTCCCGCCCAAAAACGAACAGGCATCGCTGCTATACGTTCTCTTGTATCTGAGAAATCCATCTTAAAAGGTGGATTTGAAACTACATAATCAAAAGTTCTTAATTCCTGTCCATTATCACTCTTGTGATACGGAGCAATCAGTGTATCTCCCTGAATTGCGTGGTCAAGAGAAGATACCAGACTGTTCAGGATAAGATTAAGTTTCAACATTTTATTGCTTCGCTGTGAAATATCCTGAGCAAAAATCGTACACTTATCTTCGCCAATTTTATGAGCAAGAGCCATCAAAAGTGTTCCTGTTCCGGCTGATGGGTCATAACACTCAATGCTGTGTAAATCAGTTGCATTTCCAACAAGCAATCTTGCCATAATCGTTGCAATGGCGTGAGGTGTATAATACTCTGCATACTTACCACCGCCTGCGGTATTGTAGTCCTTTATCAGATATTCAAATATATCTGCGAAGAAATCATAGTGCTTCTCAAATGCTTCTTCAAAAGAGAAATTTACCAACTTGTCAACCAACGCACGGGCAAAAGGTGCTCTTGCTGTATCGTCCGTTACATACTGTGTCAGCTTTTCAAAAAGCGGTATTTTAGTATTCTGAGCAGTCTGAGTTGAAAATATATCAATATTCTTATCTGCTATATCTGTCATAGTGCTGTCAAAGATTAAATCAAAATCGCCTTTTGCCTGCTGATTCCATAAGTTGGCAATAAGATGTTCCGGGTTAAGTAATGGAATATCTGACGGTAAACTATCAAAAATATCCAATCGGTCATCTTCTGACATTTCTGCATAAGCAAGTTCCCATTTTTCGGCATTTTTAAGAACAGGACTGACTTTTTTTACTTCATATCCGAATTTATCATTAAGGAACTTATAAAGGAAAACCTGAGTGATAATTTTATATTCGTTACCATCGTTTCCCATACCATAGGTCTGACAAGTTGCTTTTAAGGCATCTATCAACTCTATGGTTTTTTCTTTTATCGTCTTTGTTTCTTCCATTGTGTTCTCCTTTATGCCACTGAATAAGTCTGGTTATACTGGTCAAGATACTGTTTTGTAATCCTGCTCTGTATAAATACTCTATCCTCACGAGCACTCGCTATTCCTAACTTATCAATGCCTGCTTTTATTTGTGTCATAACCGTTCTCTCAAAATATGCGTCTTTCTTCAATATATCATTTCTGTAATACAATTTCTGGTCAATATCAGACTTAATACAAATCAAAACATTCATAATAGACATATCATACTATGAAACAATCGGCTGTTTATTTGCTGCTTTTCGAGCAAGATTTTCTTCCCTGATTCTTTTATGAACCCTTGCGAATTTTGCATCGCCATTATATTTTCTCAGCAGAACCGTATTTTTCTTCTGTAATTCATCAAGCTTCTTCAGAATATCTTCCAATTCCTTTCCTTGCTCCTCAATCTCAGATACACTCTTAGGTTCAAAACCATGTTGCTTGAAGCGAAGCAAAAATGCTTCCTGCAAAGTAATAAACTCAGGGTCATCAGGGTCGATATTCTGAGTAAAGGCACGAACAGTCTTTTTATACTTTTCTGTTACTACGTCTTTGCCACCGACGATTTTTAATTCTTCCTCACTGATTTTACTGAAATTAAAAGTAATATCCTCCATTGCTTCATTGACAAGCAACTTTGTGGTATCATCACTTGCAAAAAGTTCCTTCTGATTTATGTTATCAATATGATGTTGCACCTCTGAAATCAATGATGGCAATTTTGTTAATTCCATTTTTGCAAATGTTTCCTTTAACTCATCATCGCCAAAGGTTCTTACCAAATTACAACAATCACGAGCAGCAATAAGAATTTTTTTAAGTTTAAGCAATTCCTGCTTATCCTCAATCGTGGATATTTCAGAACTAAATTCTTCTGCATTATCTGTGGTGTAGTTAAAAAGAACCTGCTGCACTTCCTGCATTTGTTTAATGAGTTCTGCCGGGTCTTCAATAACCTGTTTGAATGTATCTGTTTCATTTCCAGCACCAACTTCATTCGGGTCATTAAAACGGTTCAGCTCTTTGAGGTATGCTTCATTTGTTTCCTCAAAATTCCTTTTTATATTTGCAAAATCAATGACATAACCATAATGGTTTTCTTTATATGGTCTGTTGACTCTTGTAATTGCCTGCAACAAATTATGGTCTTTCAATTTTCGACCAAAATACAGGCGTTTCAATCTTGGTGCATCAAATCCGGTAAGAAGCATATTGAAAACGATAAGAATATCAACTGTCATATTATTTTTGAAGTCATCAATAATCTTATCTCTTGTATCTTTGTCATCACTATCGTGAAGTATAAGTCCAGCTCGCAAATGACTTTTCATAGAAACGTCTTTATTAAGTTCCGTTTGAATTTCATCAAAATATGCAAACAGCTTCCTTGCCTGCTCACTTGTTTCACAAATGACCATGCCGCCGAGCGTATTATCTCCCTGAATTTGTCTAAATCTCTTTAGGTCAGAAATAATATATCTAAGCAACTCTTTGACATAGTTATCGTGTTCAACAATCTGACTTTTCTTTACATCTTTCTTTTCTACCAAAGTTTCAAGTTTTTCGTAAATTTCAGAAAGTCGTTCTTTATACTGAGTTTCTATGTCCTCACGGATAATTTTCAGCGTATATCCATCTAAAATTGATTTGTCATAATAGTATGTATGAATATAATTACCAAAAACTCTCCAAGATTCTCTTTCTTCTTTCAAAAGCGGTGTTCCTGTCAACGCAATCTTAATCGCATTTTTATCCGCATCAAGAAGATTAGCCAAGAATGAGCCTTCTGGTTTATATCCTCTATGTGCTTCATCAATAATAAATACTCTCTGCAAATTCGTTGCATACGCAGGAAGGTCAACTTTTGACCTATCTTCAGCAAAACGCTGTATATTTACAACTGTAATTTCTGGTTTTCCCGTATTTCCCTCTTGTGCCTGATTGTTACGGAACTGTTCCATAAGTTCAGCACGGGAACTTGCTGTTTTTACAACCAATCCACGAGCTTCAAATTCTTCTGAAGCCTGTTTCAGCAAATCAAGACGGTCAACAATGAAATAAAACTTTGCAACCTTATTTTGCTTGCTAAAATAGTCAGAAAGAACATAAGTCAGGTAATAAGAAAGGGCTGTTTTTCCACTACCTTGAGTATGCCATATAACACCTGAATTAACACCTTCATCAATCTTACTTCTTACTGTTAATGCAGCAAACATCTGTTGATAACGCATTATATGTTTCTGCTCAATAAACTCTATCTTGCCATTTATTTCTTTATGAAAACGAACATAGGCAATTCCATATTTTAATATAAATAACAATCTTTCAGGACTGCACATAGATGTCAGTACTCGATTGGTCGGTGTATAGGTATCTAAATTTGTTTGATATTCCGGAGAAGTATGAATAACCTGACAATTAAAGTCAGTCAATATCTTCTTTTCAACAATCGGGTCAATATCCTTATATGGGAAATCTGCATTATAAGGTGCAATATCCAAATTTGTAGGATTTTCTTCTCTGAAACAGTTGAACGGTGCAGACTGTTTTGCCGTCGTACAATAGAATGCCCCCTGAACCGGAACAATACCACCCATAGTGTCATATTCCATATTATTAGAGAAAATCATCAACTGTGTAATATTCAAAAATCTCCTAAATTTTTTATTAGGAAATCTCTTTTGGTTCATTCTCTTGCTTTCTGCAACCATACCGCCGTGATTATTCGGCTTTTTTACTTCAACAAATACAAGTGGAAGTCCATTTACAAACAATGTAATATCAGGTCTAAATTCATCTTGGTCACGCTTACAAGTGAACTCGGCGGTAAAATGATATGTATTATTCTTTGGATTTTCAAAATCCACCAATCTAACAGGCGAAACAGACGATAAACGCTCGTAAAAACTGCGTCCTATATCATCATTATCTAATTCCTGCCTAATAGTTTTCAATGTCTGTTCCGCTTCTCCTGCGTAGGTAGGATTAAGCCGTGCGAACTGCTCCTTGAAAACGTTAATTAAGATATTGGTATCAGGATCATATACTGTGCCTGCCATATCTTCAGTTATTTTCCCGAAATAAGTATAACCAAGGCGTGTCAAATGAACCATTGCTGGCATTTGAACACGAGTAGCTTCGTTAAACATATTTTTCTTACCACTTGCCGCCATCTTCAGACCTCCTCATATCATTCGTCTAATATGACTTCACATACATCGCCAATATCACAATGAAATACTTTGCAAATTCTCATAAGCACATCAAGGGATACTGTTTCATTCTTATTTAATTTTGTTGCAACAGACGATGAAATCTCCGCAGCACGCATTAAATCTTGTCTTTTCATTTGATTATCAATCATAAGTTTTTGAAGTTTGTTGTAGCTTATTCTCATCTGTAACGCTCCTTCGTATTCTCCGTTCCTTTTTGTTACAGTTACTCATTTGACATTATACTATAAATAATCTATTTTTTCAAGATATAGGGGTTTATTCGCAACTATCAACCGGAAAGGTGTCACTTTTTACCAACACCTAATACGACATTTTTGAGGATAAGAAAACGTAAAGTGCGTTTCATCGTATCCAAATATCTTACTATTTACTGTAACCCTGCTCCGAAAAATCCACTTTCTGTGTCCACATTATAGATTGCATAGCAGTCAAGTGCCTCCGGTATAGGCACACTGTAATAATGGAAACCTAACCAACGCTGCATCCCTTCCGGCATATCTGCTGTCGGTGCTCCCGGCAGATAAACGGTAAATGTAGTGCCACCGGCAATTCCGTAAAGCTCTGTAAATGTAGTTATATGACCATTATCATTTGAAACTTCTTTTCCAATCTCATCATCATATGTAAAAGTATCCAACTCCATCGTATAGGTATATTTATCCACCTGTTCAATATTCTTAAATGTCCCGGAACCACTGGAAACTGAACTGCTTTCATAATTACTGTCATGGAAAGATGCCGTGAATGTTCCATCCGGCTTAATATTAATACCAGAAGCCCATGCTCCTACTCCGCTTGACATAGTAAAGCTCTCAGGCAGATCTTCAGGCAATGTCATTGCTACCTCTCCTGCATTTCCGGCAGAGACTTCTTTCTTATCGGCAGATTTCTCCTGCTTTTTGTCAGATGCCGTTTTGTCCGTTTTTTTCTGTGTGATCTTTCCCAGATATTCCATAGCTTCATCATAGGTCATGGCGGTATCATCCAGCGTACCAAGAACCTCCTTGGCTTTATCCTTGCCCTGGCCATTATACATTAACAAGGTATCAAAATTCTTCTGTAATTTCTTTACCTGCGTATCATACTTATCCTCTGATATCTCAGATCCATTCTTGGTACATGAAACACCCGTTGCCGAATAATCCTCATTTGGTCCTTCTTTTCTTGCCCAGGTTGTTGCTTTCTGAAGCATACCGGAATCATCTAATGCAAATTTGATATACTGATCCGTATATCCCTCATCTCCGATTCCACTATATGCATATAAGGTTCCCTTCTTAGTCGTAAACAGATAATAACTGGTTCCGGAAGCGGCATTTATATCCCAGCCACCATATTCTTCCATATCCGTTCCAAAGATTCTCTTTGCTTTTGTTCCGTCAAAGCTATAAATATCCATCTGTGCAATTGAAGCTTCGTTCTGTTCTGATCTTACCAGGATCATCTCCGGCACACCATCACCTGTAACATCGGCAAATACGATCGGCGTCTGTTCTTCTTTTGCAGCCTTTGTGGAATAATCATATTCATACTGCCAGTAATAATTGTCGATCTGTGTCTTATAGGATTCAAGTACATCTTTGTATGCTGCTTTATAAAGACTTTCATCAATGGCTGCCTCTGTCGTTACCTCTGTTGGTTCTTCCGTTGTAACTTCAGTGATTTCCTCTGCCTTTGTTGTCACCTCTGTTGTAACAGTATCATCACTTGCTTCCGAAGCGGCTTCTGTTGTTGCATTCTGATCTTTCTTCTTATCCTGTGAGTGCTTATATGCAAATCCTGCTCCAACCGCACCTCCTACCAGGGCAATGGAAGCGGCTGCGATCACGATCTTGCCTGTTACCGTTTTTATAAATGCCTGCTTTCCAACTGTAGCTGCGATAGCCTTTCCGCCTTCTACTGCACCAGCAGTCGATCCTGCAGCTCCTGCCTGAGTGACTCCTCCTGCTGCCTGTCCTGCGGCTCCTGCCTGAGTGACTCCTCCTGCTGCCTGTCCTGTGGCTCCTGCCTGTGCAGCTCCTCCTGCTACCTGTGCAGCCCCACCTGTAACATTGCCTGCCATCTGCATAGCACCACCATGAATGATGCCGGCTGCAACATTTCCACCAATGCCTGCCATCTGCTCAAATACATGCGTAACGATCATATTTCCACGTTCTGCCATAAGCAGATATACAAGAAGACACATCGGTGTGTAGCTGTAAAGCTTGTAGCCCTTCTTCTGAAGCTCCTCTGCCTTTGCCTTGATATTCTTACGTCCATAATTCAGTCTGGACTTTACGGTGTTCTCGGAACAGTTCAGTACTGTGGCAATATCCTTGATACTGTAACCCTCCAGATGGAACATAAGCACACAGATTCTCTGTTCATCCGACAGGGAATCGATCAGCTCCCGCACCATATCCTGTGTCTCCTGCATGGTACATGCCATCTCCGGCTGTGTGCTCATGTTTTCATCTTCCAGATTATACTCAAAGACATCCCCTTCATCATTTTCATTCTGCAGATCAGAAAACAAGACTGCCTTTTTCTTCTGAAGTGCATTGATCGCAGTATTTGCCACGATGGTACTCATCCATCCCGGAAATGCATTTGCATCCTGCAAACTATCTAATCTGGCAAATGCCTTTATATAGGCATCCTGAAGGACATCCATTGCATCCTGCTCATTCTTCATATACTTCATTGCAATGTAGAGTTTATTCCGATATGTATTCTCATATAAGAATGTAAATCCTTCTTCACGCCCTGCCTTTGCCTGTTCCACTGCCTGTGTATAATCCACACAGCTTCCGCAAAACGGACAGTTGTATTCATTCCCCTGTAAATCATTTCCACATGTTCTGCACTTCATGTTATCCTGCTCCTCCTGCTTTTTATCTTATTTCTGTAATTTATATATTATCTTTATACCTTTATTTATCTGGACTGCCTGTTATGCTCGATCCGGTCAAATAATTCTTTCTTGCGTTCCGGATCGTCCGGCAGCTCCTTTCGTTCTTTTCTTAACAATGCAACAAACGCGCGCACTGCCTTCCACACATCCATATATCTCACCTCCTGTTTATTGGACAGATCAGGTGGGTAAAAAGTTTTAAGTTTTTGGATATTTTTTGCTTTATTATAGCATACCACAAAATCAGGATAACATTATATTCTATTTCTTTATCTTTACAGTCTTATATTTGCTCCATGCAGAGTAACATTTCTTCTCGCGGGAACCTGCCTTTACATAAGAACGGACACGGACATAATAAGTCTTGCCCTTTTTCAGATCCCAGAATGTACAGTTATTGTAATTCTTAAATGGCGCATCATATACTTTCTTATTCTTTTTGAATTTCTTATCCGTTGCGATCTGGATCTGATATCCGGTCGCCTTGCTCTTGCACTTCCATGTTACCTTTAACTTTCCGGATGAAAGATTCTTTACCTTGCTTACAGTGGTCTTCGGAACATCTGTAAATGTCGTCTTAAATGTATACATTCCGGCATAATTTGGATCAACACTATATGGCCAGCCTTTGGTCATCGTGATGTAGTAGGTTCCCTTTGGCAGGAAAAATGTGTATTTTCTGGTTCCCGGTGTAACACCCGTCTGAATATAGTGAATGTCACCATTCGTATTCTCGATCACAACATTCATTTCCTTGATCTTGCTGTTGATCTGAATGTTCATGTACTGGTTCTTTGTCATCTTCATCTTATAGATATCTGTTGTCTCGTTAAATGCAAACTGTCCTTTATAGGTCGTACCTGCCTTATAGGTAAATGCCATCGTTTTCTCATCGTTCTGTGACAGCCATGCCTCGGAACGTGTCTCGCCGGATGCCTTGTATGATGCGGTAAATGTAAACTTGCAGCCGGTATAAAAACCTGCACACAGTGATAATTTATAATCACCTGCTAATAATTCTGCCTTATAGCTGCCATTTCCTTCACTGACTGATGCTGTATAGATCTCATTATCATACATATCGCTGACTTTTATATAATTAAGCCCGGTGTGGATCTTTCCAATTTCCTCCGTCGCAATCGCAAGAGAAAATGTACCGGATTTCTTCATCGTAAATGTATACTCATATGTATTCTGTGCATCCTCCAGCTCGCCACTGTAACTCTGTCCCCATACGATCTGCTGTGGACTGTTTAACACCTCTGCGGATACCTTTCGTGCAGGACTTACTGCACACATCATCACCATTAAAATTACTGCTAACATGATCTGTTTCATTTTTCTACTCATAATAATCTGTCCTCTCTTTCTACATTCTTTTTACTCAACTACTTCAACATCCATCATCTGCTCTTTGTATGCCTTACGGATCGGGATGATCGGCAATCCGATAAAGACCATGATCGAGATGAAGAAGGATACCATACCTGTAACGATGTCATATGGAAATGGTACGATGAGCCAGCCCCATTTTGCTATCTTGCCTGCCATTCTCACCGCAGTTCCAAACCCTCCGAAGAAGTAGGAAACAATGCCTGCCATAACTCCATACCCCATCATAGACATCGGGATCCTGCCACCAAAAATACCGGAAAGGACAAATCCTAAAACGGTTAAACAGGTTGCTCCCAATGCGATGTACTGTGCGATTTCGATTCTTTTCATTTTCTTCATTTTTTATTCTCCTTTTCTTTATCTGAGGAGCATTTTTTATCCGGAAATTCATCCATAAAAAATGCAACCTCTGTATCGTTTCACCTATATGACACAGAGGTTGCAAAAAAGTTTTATATTTTTTGAAATTTTTTAAAAATTTTTTCAGACACCATTTTTTAA
>ENA-UOJM01002984-UOJM01002984.1-human-gut-metagenome-genome-assembly--contig:-P116-NODE-2984-length-10830-cov-24.444826_pt1 | contig 10830 bp, 8 predicted proteins | sample MGYA00242349_ERZ723896 | MGnify/ENA metagenome assembly ERZ723896 | reverse complement strand
GGTTGAAATGCTGGAACACCATGCCCATCTTCTGGCGCACATGGTCAATGTCGTGATCGGTGACTTCCTTGCCGTTGAAGATGATGTGGCCGTCATCCGGCTCTTCCAGCCGGTTCAAACAGCGCAGGAACGTGGATTTGCCGCAGCCGGAGGGGCCGACCAATACGACGCAGTCACCCTTGTTGATGGTCAAATCTACGCCTTTCAAGACTTGCAGGCCGCCGTAGTTCTTTTTCAGTCCTTTAACGTCGATCACTTTGCGCCAGCCTCCTCTCAAATTTTGCCAGCAATGCGCTGAACAGCATGACCAGCACCAGGTACACAGCCGCAACGCCCAGCAGCGGGAACATAGCCTCGTAGGTGCGGTTCATGATGCCCTGGGCCGCGTACAACAGCTCTTTGCCGCCGATGACGGTAATCAGGGAAGAGTCCTTCAGCAGCATGATGAACTCGTTGCCCAGGGACGGCAGGATGGAGCGGATGGCCTGGGGAATGATGATCTCAAACATCGTGGTCATGTAGTTAAGACCCAGGCTGCGGCCGGCTTCCATCTGGCCGGGGTCAACGGCCATCAGGCCGCCGCGGATGATTTCGGAGACATACGCGCCGGAGTTGATACCCAGCGCCAGCGCACCGACCATCGTAAAGTTGCGGCTGCTGGCAAAGATGACCATGCTCATGATGAGCAGCTGCACCATCATAGGCGTGCCGCGGATGACCGTGACGTACACCTTGCACACAGCGTTCAGCACGCCAAGGATGGGGTTGCGGTGGTGGGGTTTCTGCTGGGCGTGGCCCACGCGGATCATAGCCACGATGGCCCCCAGCAGCACGCCCAGCACCAGCGCAATGGCCGTGACCAGCAGGGTGGTGCCCACGCCCTTGATGTACTGCTGCCAGCGGTCCGAGTAGAGAAATGCCTGGTAGAATTTTACGAAGAAGTCCTGCCCGAAGTTCAGCTTCTCGCCGCTTTTTGCCAGCTCAGAGAGCGCTTCAAACTGTGCTTCCATCCGCAACACAACCTTTCTTTCTGTTTGAATTCAGCACACCTGTAGGGGCCGGGCATGCCCGGCCCGCAGCTTTCCGGCAAACTCTTGCCTGCGGGAAGGTTGCGGGCCGCATATATGCGGCCCCTACAGCGCGATATTTGTATTATACCATATTCCCGGGAAAAATCACACTAAATAAAAGAAAAGCGCGCCGGGGCCCGGCGTGCCTTTCTGTGCGATACAAAAGCGCTTATTCAGCGGTGATGTACTTGTCCACGATGGCCTGCAGGGTGCCGTCAGCCTCGAGCTCCTCGAGCGCGCCGTTGATGGCGTCCAGCAGCTGGGTGTTGCCCTTGGCAACGCCGATGGCATAGTCTTCCTGGGCGTAAGCGGTGTCCAGGATCTTCAGGCCGGGGTTAGCCTCCACGAAGGACTTAGCCGGGGCGTTGTCGATAACGACGGCATCGACCTGACCATTGTTCAGGGCCTGCACAGCGGTCAGACCGTCGTCGTAGGCGATGACGTTGTCCTCACCGAAGTCGTCGGTGCAGTAAATGTAACCGGTAGTGCCGCGCTGGGTGCCGATGGCCTTGCCTGTCAGATCGTCAGCAGAGGCAATGTCGGAATCCTCGGGCACGATGATGGACTGGATGCCCTCGGCGTAGGTGTCGGAGAAGTCCATGACCTTCTGGCGCTCGTCGGTGACGGTGACACCGGCCATGACGATGTCGCTCTTGCCGTTCTGGGCAGCCAGCAGGGCGGCGTCAAAGTCCATGTCGTCAACCTGCAGCTCCAGGCCGAGCTTCTCAGCAATAGCACCGGCGACCTCAACATCGATGCCCTCAAAGTCACCGCTGTCGGTGGTCATCTCATACGGGGGGAAGGCGGCGTTGGTGGACATCGTCAGCTTGCCGGCGGTGACGGTGGTCAGTTCGGCAGCGTCGGCAGAAGCGGCCTCCTCGGTGGAAACGGCCTCGGAGGATGCAGCCTCAGAAGATGCAGCCTCGGAGGAAGCAGTATCGGTAGAAGCGGAACCGCCGCAGGCGGCCAGGCTCAGCATCATAGCGGAGCTGAGCATCAGAGCAGTGATTTTTTTCATGATGATCTCCTAGATTCAATGTATCTCAAATGTTTGTACCTTCCCAAGCCCTCACTTGGTTGATGTATACAGTATAACTGCATAAATATGTAAAGTCAATGTATATTTAATAACTTCGGCGTTTTACATGGGCAGAGCAGGGGAGTGGAAAGTTTTTTGTGCAATCTGGCGGGAGCGGAATATAAAGCCTCCCTTGTCAAAGGGAGGTGCCGAGCACAGCGAGGCGGAGGGATTCCAGCCGCCTGCGGTATGACGAGCGGTTATGGCAAAGCCCGTCGGAATCCCTCCGGCCGCCTGCGGCGTCCACCTCCCTTTTACAAGGGAGGCTTTTCCTCCCAAAAATTCCCCCTTGACTTCCCACTTTGCTTGTGCTATAAATAGAGTAACTTCATCCTGTACAAAGCCATGAGGCAGACAACCGGGGTGCAGGGTCCTGTATCAGAGACGACCGCCGCAGCAAACGTTGCGTGGTGCAAGCGGTCTTGCAGCGGCCCGCAGCCTTACCACTGCCGAGCGCGGGGGCGAACCCCCGCCGGGTACGGCCCGTTACAGCCGACACGAGCGGCGCTTACCTTATATATATAAGCGCAATTTGGGTGGAACCGTGGAGCTTACCGCTTCATCCCTTTTTGAATGTGAGGGATGGAGCGTTTTTTATTGCACAAATGCAAAAGGAGCGTACAATTATGAAGATCATCTACAAAGACGGCACCGTTGCTGAGTGCCCGCAGGAAGAAGAACTGCACGTTCTGCGCCACACGGCAGCCCACATCATGGCCCAGGCCATCAAGCGCCTGTACCCGCAGGCTGACTTTGCCTTCGGCCCCGCCACCGAGAACGGCTTCTACTATGACGTCGACCTTGGCGACACTAAGCTGACCGACGAGGACCTGGCCGCCATCGAAAAAGAGATGAAGAAGATCTGCAAAGAGAATCTTCCCATCAAACCGTTCATCCTGCCCCGCGACGAGGCTGTCAAGCTGATGGAGGAGCGCCAGGAGCACTACAAGATTGAGCATATGGCCGACCTCGCTGACGAGACCGAGTTCAGCTTCTACCAGCAGGGCGAGTACGTTGATATGTGCATCGGACCCCACCTGACCTACACCAAGGCGCTGAAGGCGTTTAAAATCACCCAGCAGTCCGGCGCGTACTGGAAGAACGACAAAGAGAACAAGATGCTGACCCGCATCAACGGCGTGGCCTTCCGCAATCAGGAGGAGCTGGACGCCTGGGAGAAGCAGCAGCAGGAGGCCCGTGAGCGTGACCACCGCAAGATCGGCAAGGAAATGCGCCTGTTCATGACCGACGACCTCGTCGGCCGCGGCCTGCCGATGTTCCTGCCCAACGGTTACACCGTCTGGCAGCAGTTGGAAGATTATATCAAGGGCAAGGAGCGCGAGCGCGGCTACCTGCACGTCATGACCCCCTGCATCGGCACGGTAAACCTGTACAAGACTTCCGGTCACTGGGATCACTACCGCGAGAATATGTTCCCCGCCATGGAGATGGAGGGCGAGAGCTACGTGCTGCGCCCCATGAACTGCCCCCATCACATGATGATTTACGCCAACCAGCCCCACAGCTACCGCCAGCTGCCTATCCGCATCGGCGAGATTGCTCACGACTTCCGCTATGAGTCCTCCGGCACGCTGAAGGGCATCGAGCGCGGCCGCCACTTCTGCCAGAACGACGCCCACCTGTTCTGCACGCCCGAGCAGATCAAGAGCGAAGTTGCCAACGTCTGCGCCCTGATTTTCGACGTCTACAAGGACTTCAACATCACGGATTATCGCTGTGTTCTGTCCCTGCGCGACCCCGCTGACAAGAAGAAATACCATGACGACGACGCCATGTGGAACCATGCCGAGAACGCCCTGCGCGAGGTCCTGACCGAGCTGGGCATCCACTTCACCGAGGAGATCGGCGAGGCTGCCTTCTACGGCCCGAAGCTGGACGTCAACGTCAAGCCCGCCGTCGGCGCCGAGTACACGCTGTCCACCTGCCAGCTGGACTTCTGCCTGCCCGCCAAGTTCCACCTGACCTATGTGGACAAGGACGGCAGCGAAAAGACCCCCGTCGTGCTACACCGCGCCATCCTCGGCTCTCTTGACCGTTTCATGGCCTACCTGATCGAGGAGACGAAGGGCCGTTTCCCGACCTGGCTGGCCCCGACGCAGGTCAAGGTGCTGCCGGTCAGTGAAAAGACGCTGGACTACGCCAAGGACGTGGCCGCCAAGCTGCAGGCCGCCGGTGTCCGCGTTGTGCTGGATGAGTCCAACGAGAAGATTGGCTACAAGATCCGCCAGGCCCAGCAGGTCGACCGCGTACCGTATATGCTGGTTCTGGGCGCGAAGGAAGTCGAGGCCAACAACATCAGCGTCCGCGACCGCAAGGGCGAGACCACGACGATGGAGCTGGATGCCTTCATCGCCAAGGTTGTTGATGAAATCAAGAACCGCGTGAATAACGGCTAATATCGGTTTATAAAAATACCGCTGTCAGGAAATTGACAGCGGTATTTTTTATTGGTAACAGCGGCAATGTGCCAAAGCCCCCTCCGGCCGCGAAACCGGCCTGAGGGGGCTTTCCCCGCTACACCGCTCCCGCTCTCCTTGCCTTTCTCCTGTACTCCGTCGGTCCGCAGCCGTAGACCTGTCGAAACGCGCGGGCAAAATAGCTGGCATCCTGGAAACCGCACTGCGCCGCGATTTCCGACACCTGTAACCCCGTGCCGCACAAAAGCTCAGCGGCACGCTGGGTGCGCTGGTCCCTCAGGTATTGGTTCGGCGTTGTGCCGATCATGTCATGGAAGCACCGCAGGCACTCGCTGGGGCTGATGGCCGCGCTGGCTGCGATCTGCTCCACCGACACGTCCTCGGCGTAATGCTCCTGGATGAATTGCAGCATCGTCTTGATGCGGTCGGCGCTGCGCAGGGCTTTTTTCGGCAGCGCCTGCACTGCCGGGGCGTGGCCCACCAGCTGGAACAGCATTTCCGACAGCGCCGCGCGGGCCTTGAACTCGTACCCGGGCTGCTCGTTGACCACCGCGCGGAACGCCCGCTCCATCTGGTTCATCGCCTCACGCTGCCATTCCACACCGGGACGCAGCACGGCGCAGGGGCGGCTGGGGTCGGTCAGCAGCGGCTGCAAATATTTCTGCCAAAAAACGCTGTCCGGGCTGCCGCCCACCAGCCGCGGGTGGAACACCATGCTGTGCAGGCGGCATGGCCCAGCGTTCAGCGGCCAGTCGCCGTGCAGCACGCCCGCGTTGATAAACAGCCCCTCGCCCTTTTCCAGGCGGTATTTTTCCCCGGCGGCAGTGGCCAGAATCGTGCCCTCGCTGACCACCAGCACTTCCAGTTCCTCATGCCAATGCCAAGGGACCGGCTCGGTCTGCAAATCGTCATGGTAGCAGGCGATGGGGAACGCTGCCGTGCCGTGTTTCAGCAGTTCCCGGGCAAAATCGTCTATGACCGTTCTGCATACAGACAGTGCCATCTTCTGTTCATCTCCATTTTTGGCGAAATTATACCAGAATTCCACGGGAATAGTGCCTTTATTTCCTGCTGTTTGATGATATAATCATAGTATCGCAATCACAAAAAGTCAAGAGGTATTTACTATGGTTTCTCTGCTTCTGCCCATCATCTATCTGGCCTTCATTAGCCTGGGCCTGCCGGACGCGCTGCTGGGTGCGGCGTGGCCCAGCATGTACCCGCAGCTGGGCGCGGGCGTCGCCTGGGCGGGCGGCGTATCGATGATCATTTCTGCCGGGACCATCGTGTCCAGCCTTGCCAGCGAGCGGCTCAACACCCGCCTCGGCACTGGGCGGGTCACGGCGCTGAGCGTGGCCACCACCGCCGTGGCACTGTTCGGCTTTTCAACCTGCACACAGTTCTGGCAGCTGTGTTTGTGGGCCATTCCTTACGGCCTCGGCGCCGGCAGCGTAGACGCTGCGCTGAACAACTATGTGGCCTTGCACTACGAGAGCCGCCATATGAGCTGGCTGCACTGCATGTGGGGCATCGGCGCGGCGGGCGGCCCGGTCATCATGGGCTGGGCACTGGCGGGCAGCACCTGGCAGAACGGCTACCGCATCATCTCGATTCTGCAAATCGTCTTGACGGCTGTGCTGATATTCAGCCTGCCGCTGTGGCAGACCCCCGCCGATGCCGGGGCAGGGGAGGACTTTACCCCCGAGCATCGCACCCTGCCGCAGCTGATGAAAGTGCCCGGCGTGCCGGAAGTGATGTGCTGCTTTGCGCTGTATTCGGGCGTCGAGACCGTTACCGGGATGTGGGCGGCCAGTTATTGCACATTGGTACGCGGCTTGGATGCCGCCACCGCCGCCAGCTGGGCCAGCCTGTTTTACTTAGGCATCACGATAGGCCGGTTTTTGAGCGGCTTTTTGACGATGAAATTCAACGATCACCAGATGATACGCATAGGGCAAATGCTGATCGCCGTCGGCATTGCGCTGGTGTTTCTGCCCGCCGGGAACACCTGCCTGCGGGCCGGGCTTGTCACGATCGGGCTGGGCTGTGCGCCGATCTATCCCTGCATCATCCACGAGACACCCGCTAACTTTGGCAAGAGCCTGAGCATGGCAATGACCGGCATCCAGATGGCCGCCGCCTACACCGGCACGACGCTGTTATCGCCACTTTTCGGCGTCCTGGCGCAGAATATCACGATGCAGCTCTACCCCTGGGCGCTGCTCGTCATGCTGTTGCTGATGGTGGTACTGTCGGAACAGCTGCACAAAAAGACAGCCGCGCGTCGGGCAAAGAACTCCTAAGCCTTCCCCCGAGGGGCTGCGCCCGCAGGCGCGTGTCGGAGCGCAACCGCCGTAGGCGGCTCTTAGCGCGTAGACTGAAGGTGGCCCCGCAGGGCCAGATGGGGGCGCGTGTGCGGCAGATATAAATAGTCGATATTTGCCGCGTTGCCCCTCATCAACCCGCTTCGCGGGCAGCTTCCCCCAAGGGGGGAAGCCTTTTTTCATTTATTTTCCCCACCCCCTGTTATTTTCCTGTCTCTTCCTGTATAATGGTGGAAAGAGGAGGCGATACCATGCAAAAATGCAGCCTGTGCGGCGGGCGGGTCGTCAATGGCCGATGTGAGGAATGCGGCATGCCCATCCCGCCCGAACATACCTACACCCTGCGGGGTGAAAGCGCCCACTACCACCGCGTCAACGGCGAGGATGTGCTGCACCGCGTGCGGCCCGCGGGCAACCGCCCCAAGGTGGAAGGCTACGACGAGGAGGAGCGCACTGCCCATGTACATGAGAGCGGCACAGACCGCCACAATGCACCGCGCCCCGCGGTGCGCACGGCCCGGGTGGAGCACCACATCGAGGCACCCTCCAGACGCAGACGCAGTGCCAATGTCGCGTGGCTTATCATCGTTGTGGCGCTGTTTTTGATTTTGCCCATGCTGCAGGTCCTGCTGCAGCGTGAAATCTTTTCCTCGGTTTCCGAGCCCGTTCCCGAATTCTCCGAAGAACAGGCCATAGAGGCCGACAGCAACGCCTATGACGACCTGCGCGGCACTGTGCCCGCCGCGGGTGCGGACTGGGACGGCAACCTGACGGCGGGCCTGTACACCGTAGGGCAGGATCTGCCCGAGGGCACCTACACCATCCAGTGTGCCGAGAGCAATACATCCATTGACCTGCACATCGTCAGCGATGAGCACGGTGTTGAAATCTACGAGGATCTCTCCTCCAACGACTATGACGCCATCGACAGTGAGCGGGACGATGTGTCTCTGCCGACAGGCACCGTGCTGTTTCTGAGCGGCAATGGCACGCTGTACTTCCACAGCAGCAACGCCCAGGTCGATGTGCTGCCCACCGAGACCGCACCCAATCCGCTGGTCAGCGATGCGGCGTACACCCTCAGCGACAGCGATGAGAGCCTGTATCTTCTGGTAGGCGAGGACCTTGAGCCGGGTGTCTACGATGTGACCTGCACGGCGGGCACCGGATATTTTTCCTTTGTCCTGCCGATGGAAAATACCCGCACGATGTACTGCAGCGCATGGCTCTACGGCGACCCCGACTATGTCGATACGCTCCGCCACATCACCCTGACTGAGGACACCGAGGTCACGCTCTCCAACTACAGCGATATGGATTTTACCGTAACGCTGACCCCCAGTGAAACGGTGTATGTGCATGAATAAAAAAACGGCCACTCAAAAATGAGTGGCCGTTTTTATTTTTATAGAGTTGTAGGGGCCGGGCATGCCCCTACCGTGCGGCGGAAATCACACTTTCTGCCGCAATTTCTCCTCTTCTTCCTCCGTCAGCTCCCGCCATTGGCCGGGGGCCAGTGCAGCATCCAGCGCCACGCCGCCGATGCTCTCGCGGTGCAGGGCGTTCACGCCCGCGTCATACACGCCGAACATTCTTTTTATCTGGTGGTACACGCCCTGCCGCAGCGTCACCTGCACGGTCAGGCCGTCGTCGGTCAGCGGTTCCACTCCTGCCGGGGCCATCGTCTCGCCGTCGGCCAGCGTCACACCCTCGGCAAAGCCGCGCCGCATCGCGTCGGTCAGCGGTGTGTCGAGCGTAACAACATACTGCTTTTCGACGTGGTGGGCAGGGGAGAGCAGGTCGTGCGCCAGTGCGCCGTCGTCGGTCAACAGCACAAAGCCGGTGCTCGTCTTGTCCAGCCGCCCGGCCGGGAACAACTCCCGCCGGGGGAAGTCCGCCGCCACCAAATCGACCACCGTCGTATCCTTCTTGTCGCGGCTGGCGCTGACGACGCCCTCGGGCTTATTGAGCATGATGTAGACGTATTTCCGGTACGCGCCTGCCAGCGGTACACCGTCCAGCGCCACGGCGGCGGTGTGCTCGTCCAGCTGGGTGTCCGCCTTGCGGCAGACTGCGCCGTCAATCATCACGCGTCCCTTCGTCACGGCCTTGCGGCTCTCGCTGCGGGTCATTCCGGTGCGCTCGGCCAGGTACTTGTCCAGCCGCATCATGCGTCGTGCTCCTGGGTGATGGCCGCCGTTTTGCCGCGCGTGACCTTGATAAGGTCGGCGGGGGAGCACTCAATTTGCGTGCCGATGCGCCCGCCGGAAACAAGCATCGTGTCCTGGGCAAGGCAGCTCTCGTCAAACACGGTGACGAACTGCTTTTTCATGCCCACCGGGCTGCAGCCGCCCCGGATGTAGCCGGTGACTTTGTTGATGTCGGCGACGTGGATCATCGCTACGCTCTTGACGCCTGCAGCCTTGGCAGCCTTTTTCAGATCCAACTCGGCCAGCACCGGCACGACAAAGACGTAATAATTGCGGTCCGCACCTTGGGTGACCAGCGTTTTGAACACCTTGGCCGGGTCCTGCCCGGTCAGCCGCGCCACGTTCGCGCCGTCCACAGCCTGACCTTCCTCATGGGGGTATTCATGTGCGGAGTAGGCGACCTTCGCCCGTTCCAGCATCCGCATTGCATTGGTTTTTGCTTCTTTTGGCATATTGGCAACCTCTTTATCTTCTCTTTGCCTTCCCCCTTGGGGGAAGGTGGCCCGCAGGGCCGGATGAAGGGCGCGTGTTCCTGGCAGCCCTCTGTTGGGCAATAATGGCAAGGCCGCCCCTCATCAGTCCGCTTCGCGGACAGCTTCCCCCAAGGGGGAAGCCTTTGCGTTCCTATTATATAACCCCTAAACAAATTTCGCAAGGGGGCTTGACTTTAGCGCTTTAAAGTGTTAGAATACCGTCATTGAAAGAAATCATCTTCGTAATAGATAGGAAAGACAGGAGAACCCACCATGATCATCGTATTGAAACAGCACGCACCCGCCGAAAAAGTCGAAGCCTTCTGCAAAGAACTGAACGGCATGGGCTATGAAATCAACGACTCCGTCGGCAGCGACACCCACATCCTGGGCCTGATTGGTGACACCAAGGCCCTTGCTGAAAGCTGGGTGCTGGCAAACCCGGTCGTCGAGACCTGCCGCCGCGTGTCTGAGCCGTACAAAAAGGCCAACCGCAAGTTCCATCCGGACGACACGATCGTCGATGTGGGCGGGCACAAAATGGGCGGCGGCTACTTTGCCGTGATGAGCGGTCCCTGCAGCGTCGAGAGCAAAGAGCAGATCACCTATGTGGCCCAGCGCGTGCAGGCCGCCGGGGCCAGCATTTTGCGCGGTGGTGCGTTCAAACCCCGCACCAGCCCGTACAGCTTCCAGGGTCTGCGCGCCGAGGGTCTGGAACTTTTGCAGGAAGCCCGTAAGGTCACCGGCCAGCCCATCGTGACCGAACTCATGAACAACGAGCATATTCCGCTGTTCCTGGACGCCAAGGTGGACATGATCCAGATCGGCGCACGCAATATGCAGAACTTTGAGCTGCTCAAAGCCGTCGGTAAGCTGAACGTGCCGGTGCTCCTGAAGCGCGGCCTGTCCTCGACGCTGGAAGAGCTGGTCATGAGCGCCGAGTACATCATGGCCGAGGGCAACCCCAATGTTGTTTTGTGTGAGCGCGGCATCCGCACCTTTGAGACGAGCATGCGCAATACGTTGGATATTTCCGCCGTACCTATGCTGAAAAAGATGACCCATCTGCCCGTCGTCATCGACCCGAGCCATGCGGCGGGTATCGCGTTCATGGTGCCCGATCTGGCAAAGGCCGCCGTGGCCGTCGGCGCGGATGGTCTGATGATCGAGACGCACAACGACCCGGCCAAGGCCAAGAGCGACGGTGCCCAGAGCCTGACCCCCGACCAGTTCGACG
>ENA-UOJM01002982-UOJM01002982.1-human-gut-metagenome-genome-assembly--contig:-P116-NODE-2982-length-10840-cov-5.523505_pt1 | contig 10840 bp, 8 predicted proteins | sample MGYA00242349_ERZ723896 | MGnify/ENA metagenome assembly ERZ723896 | reverse complement strand
AAAAAGTTGTCATTACTTATGGTTGTAGATAAAATTAAAGCACGTTTTCTTCAGTATTTATACTTGTAAAATGCCTGTTGTTTTAACTACTTGTTTTGGCAACATAGCTCAATGAGCTCTTATGTGTTTATTGAGCTAGCTTAAACAGGTTCTATGTTTAATTTTAAAGTCTTGGTATATACCGAAGTGTTGATTATATGAAACGAATTCTTTTTTTAGTACCACTATTATCATTGATGACTTGTGGAATACAGGCACAATGGAAACCTATAGGAAATCGAATTAAGACGAAGTGGGCAAATAAGGTGAATCCTAATGAAGTATTGCCTGAATACCCTCGTCCTATCATGGAACGTAAAGATTGGAAAAATCTGAATGGCATATGGAAATATGCAATTATTCAAAAAGGGGACAGAGTTCCTGATAAATTTGATGGTGAAATTCTTGTTCCATTTGCTATAGAATCCTATTTATCAGGAGTTTGCAGGAGAATTGATGAAAAACAAGAGTTGGTTTATCTACGTGAATTCGACATACCTTCTGCTTGGAAAGATAAAAAGATACTGCTTCATTTTGGTGCAGTAGATTGGGAAACAAGTGTCTGGATAAATGATGTAAAAGTTGGACATCATACCGGTGGATTTACTCCTTTTTCTTTTGATATTACACCTGCTTTATTGCTTAAAGGCAAAAATAAACTAAAAGTAAAAGTTTGGGATCCTACAGATAAAGGGACACAACCGCGTGGAAAGCAAGTAAGTAATCCTGAAGGTATTTGGTATTCACCGGTAAGCGGTATTTGGCAGACGGTTTGGTTAGAACCCGTAGCAGAAAAACATATTTCTAATTTGCGTATCACTCCAGATGTGGATTGTAATCTATTGAAAGTTCAACCTGAATTAGTTTCTGCAAATAAAGATGATTATGTGAAGGTAGATGTATACGAAGGAGATAAATTGGTAGCAGTAGGAAAAAGTATCAATGGTGAATCCGTAGAAATAGAGATGCCTACTGACGTTAAATTATGGAGCCCGGATTCTCCTTTTCTTTATACCTTGAAAGTAACGTTGACAAATGGACAGAAAATATGTGATAAAGTAGAAAGTTATGCTGCTATGCGCAAATATTCTACTCGTCGAGATGAAAGCGGAATTGTTCGCTTAGAGTTAAATAACCAGGCCCTATTTCAGTTTGGTCCTTTAGACCAAGGCTGGTGGCCTGATGGTTTGTATACAGCTCCTACTGATGATGCACTAGTATACGATATTCAGAAAACAAAGGATTTTGGATTTAACATGATCCGCAAACATATTAAGGTGGAACCTGCTCGTTGGTATACACATTGTGATCGTTTAGGCATCATTGTATGGCAGGATATGCCAAGTGGAGACCGCAATCCAGAATGGCAAAATAGAAAATATTTTGAAGGTACAGAGCTAAAGCGTAGTGTTGAATCTGAAACTCACTTTCGTAAAGAATGGAAAGAAATAATGGATTACCTCTATTCTTATCCTTGTATCGGAACCTGGGTGCCATTTAATGAAGCTTGGGGGCAGTTTAAAACTCAAGAGATTGTAGAATGGACAAAGAATTATGACCCTTCTCATTTGGTAAATCCTGCTAGTGGCGGTAATCACTATACTTGTGGAGATATGCTTGATTTGCATAATTATCCACAACCTGAGATGTATCTTTATGATGCACAACGTGCTACTGTGTTAGGGGAGTATGGAGGTATTGGAATGGTTGTGAAAGAACATATTTGGGAGCCGAATCACAATTGGGGTTATATACAATTCAACTCATCCAAAGAAGTAACCGATGAATATGTGAAATATGCCAATATACTTTATGATATGATTGCCAAAGGTTTCTCCGCTGCTGTTTATACGCAAACAACTGATGTCGAAATGGAAGTGAATGGGTTGATGACTTATGATCGTAAAGTAATCAAACTAGATGAAAAACGTATTCAGGAAACAAATAAACGCATATGCCGTTCTTTAAAAAAATAGTAATCATTGCATTTATAAGTCTTCAGTACAAAAGCAATATCTCTTTTTTACAAACACATGGGAGTTAAAGTTGGAATTACATTTTTTTACAAACGTCGACACTGTCCAAAATTTTGTGTAAATGGAAACAGGATTCAGCTGTAAGTTTGTCCTTATATCTGGATTCTGTTTTCAAAAATAAGCATAAATTGATTCATAATCAATCCCCAGTTATGAATCGGTTGTGTCCATTTCTTCTCAATCTCCATAAGTGAAAGATAAACAGTCTTTTTGACTGCATTATCTGAAGGGAATGAAAGCTTTGATTTCGTGTACTTTCTGATTTTTCCGTTCAGGTTTTCAATGAGATTTGTAGTATAGATTAGTTCAAGAAGTTCGTTTGCAAGCCGGAATATAAGAAACGTCCTTTCCTCTCGGAGGAGGATCTGCAACGCGTTATCAGCGTCAAGCTGAGCTACAGGCGGCAGCAGGCCATCCGGGACATGTTTGTTTTCATGTGCTTCATCGGTCTGGCCCATGCCGACCTGAAAGAACTTTCTTACCGGAATGTCCACACGGATTCGGACGGCAACACCTGGCTGGTTGGAAACCATGTGAAGACCAAGGCACCCTATGTTGTCAAGCTGCTCCCGATAGCCGTCGAGCTGATCGAGAAATACAGGGGGGGTGAACGAATTCAAGGTTTCTCCGGACAGGATGCGTGAGAAGATCGGCGGGATGTTCCGCCTGGTCAACTAAAAAGAAGGGATGCTTATCCGGCGAGTCCGGTGGTACAACCGTCCGCGATAGCGTATAACCTATAAAAAGATAGCCGTCCATATTTTTGGGCGGCTATCTTTGCGTTTTTTCCATCTGTCGGAAAGTAAATCACGATAATTTTCTATAGGGGTATTAAGAGGCCATGCGGCACAACGGTCTATAATGTCGCAGAAGTATTCAAATATGTTTATTCCACATCTATGGCATGTTATGGCTAGTGAACGGTACAGCACAGCTCCTTTGGCTCCGGTATGGGAGCCAATTGTCAGCCGTCGTCTTGCCAGTGATATATACCTGTTTATCCGTTCAACTTCATTGTTGTCCAAAAGATCCCTTTTTCCGTTAATTCCGCTACGTCAATCTCCAGTGTGAAAGCGTCGGAGATGGGATCATATTTGAATACTTTACCGGCACTTGTATATGCCCATAGCGTTTCGTGTGAGTCTTTTGTGAGGTAGATCATGCGCCCGGCTCCGTCAACGATGATGTCTTCCCCGAAAAGGCTGTAGTTTTTTACGGTTCTTCCGTTGAAGCAGTCTACCCCTGAACGTGTAGAAATCCAGATGAAGCCTTTCTTATCTTCGAGGATGGAGAATACGCGCTGGTTGCTTAATCCTTCCTTGGTTGTAAGGTATTGATAGGTAAAAGAGTGACTGTTTACCTGCTTGTCTGATTGTGCGAGAGTGGGAAAAGCAGGTAACAGAAGGAAGATGGTCAACAGGTAAAGAGCCGGGAAACGTTTCATGGCTTTTCGTTGGCTCGCAAACCGAAGACTTTTCCCGTCATCTGTTCGATGGGCACTTGCCATACTTTGACATTGCGCACGGCAGGTTCGGAATAATTGAATTCATTATCCGTGTAATGACGCATGATAATATCCAATACCCGGCGTTTTTCATCCATATCTTCTATGAATGTCACTTTTCCACGGCACATGGCGCTTTCGGAACGCATACTGTAACTGCACGCTACTTTCTCGTGCTGATATACGAGTTTATGACCGATGCTGAAAGTGATGCATACATTATTATTATGTTCCAACATCTCCAACTTGCTGCCTTCGGGACCCGAATGAAGGTATAGGACGCCATTCTCATAACCGAAGTTCATCGGAACTACGTAGGGATTACCTTCTAAATCTGTGATACCTACAAAGCAGGCATCGCAATGGAGGATAATGGACTCGATTCGTTGTTTGTCTTCAATAATAAAAGTTTTCATAATTTATTTCTCAATTAATTCGAAGTCGAGCTGTTTCTTTTCCAGATTGGCACGTGCTACACGAACGGTAATGGCATCTCCTAAACTATATGTTCTGTTCTTGCGGCGTCCACGAAGGCAATAGTTCTTTTCGTCAAACTCATAATAATCGTCATCCAAGTCACGGACAGGGACGAGACCTTCGCATTTATTCTCGTTAAGTTCGACATACAGTCCCCACTCGGTTACTCCGGAGATGACACCATCGTAAATCTGTCCCAGACGTTCGCTCATGAATTCCACTTGTTTGTATTTGATGGAAGCACGTTCGGCGTTGGCTGCAATTTGTTCCATATTTGAGCTGTGATCACAAAGATCCTCGTATTTGGCCTCGGATACACTGCGCCCTCCATCCATATACTTCGTTACTAGACGGTGAACCATCATGTCCGGGAAACGGCGGATGGGTGAGGTGAAATGAGTATAATAATCGAATGCCAGCCCGTAGTGACCGATGTTATGTGTAGAATAACGGGCTTTTTGCATAGCACGGATAGACACGGTCTCAATCAGATTCTCTTCCTTCTTTCCATGTATATCATCCAACAAATGGTTGATGGATTTTGAAATATCTGTTTTTGTTCCGCTTGTACGTACCTTGTAGCCGAAGCGAGCGATGAATTGTGACAGATTCTCCAGTTTCTCCGGATCGGGCAGATCGTGGATACGGTAGGGCAGTACTTTAGGCTTTTTGTTTTTGGGTACACGGCCTATCTTCTCTGCTACGGTTTTGTTGGCAAGAAGCATAAATTCTTCTACCAGTTTATTGGCGTCTTTCGACTCTTTGAAATACACACTGATAGGTTTCCCTTTCTCGTCAATTTCGAATTTCACCTCGTAGCGGTCAAAATTGATTGCTCCCGCTGCGAACCGTTTTTCGCGGAGTGCTTTCGCGATGGTGTCCAGCATAAGTACTTCTTCTTTGTAGTCACCTTCTTTAGTTTCAATAATCTGCTGAGCCTCTTCGTAAGTGAAACGGCGGTCGGAATTGATGACTGTATGCGCAATGCGTGAGTCTTTGATTTCTCCTTTCTCGGTAATATCGAAAATCACGGAGAAAGCGAGTTTCTCTTCGTTCGGACGGAGCGAACAGATGAAGTTGCACAACCGTTCGGGGAGCATTGGGATGGTGCGGTCTACCAGATAAACGGAAGTGGCACGCTTTTCAGCTTCTTTGTCGATGATTCCTCCTTCTTTTACATAGTGTGTCACATCGGCGATGTGTACGCCTACTTCCCACAATCCGTTTTTGATGGAGCGGATGGAAAGCGCATCGTCGAAGTCCTTAGCATCTTTCGGGTCGATAGTGAAAGTTGTCACCTTGCGGAAGTCTTCACGCTTGGCTATCTCTTCGGGAGTGATTTCTGCCGGAATCTTATCGGCTGCTGTCTCTACTGCTTTTGGGTATACGTATGGTAAGCCGAATTCTGCGAGAATGGCGTGCATCTCAGTGGTATTGTCACCTGCTTTGCCCAATATGTCTATCACTTGTCCGATGGGATTCTTTGCCTTGTCAGGCCACTCTGTTATTTTCACGATCGCTTTATCTCCGGTTTTTCCGCCTTTCAGTTTATCTTTCGGAATAAATATGTCATTGGCAAGTGTACGGTTTTCCGTTACCAGAAATGCGTATGACTTGGCTACTTCCAATGTACCGACAAAAGTGTCGTTGGCACGTTCCAGTATTTCGATTACTTCCCCTTCTGCCTCCCTGTTCTTTCGTTTGGCATAAAATGTAATTTTTACCTTGTCATTGTTCATGGCATGGGCGGAATTGCGCTCTGCTATGAATACCGGTTCACCTCCTTCTTCGGGAATAAAGGAATTCTTTCCATTGCTTTTGCGTTGGAAGGTACCTATCATTTCTGTGCCGTGATTATTCAGACGGAACTTGCCCTTCTCAATTTCGGAGATATAATCGTCATCCAAAAGGTCATGTAATATATCGATGCATAGCATTTTCTGCGGATGGGTGGTAAGACGCAATTCCGAGAAAATGTATTTCATACTTAGAACTTCATTGGATTTGGCGTGGAAAAAGTCTATTAACAACGCTGCCAGCTCTTTTTTACTCATTCTCTTACCGGCTTTTTTCTCTTTCTTTTCTTTCTTTTTCGCCATAATATGTATTTTTATTGGTCATCATCTATTGATATGGCTACAAAGTAAATAAAAAAACGGTAATAATACTATTATATTTATCGTATCTTTGTAACCGAAATTTTAATTGTATTTATATAGAGCCGAAAAGTAGGAATGGAGAGTATTTTAATTACGGGTGCAAGCGGTTTTATCGGGAGTTTCATTGTAGAAGAAGCGTTGGAACGAAAGTTTAGTGTGTGGGCGGGAGTTCGTCCTACCAGTAGCAGACAATATTTGAAGAATCGGAAAATACACTTTTTGGAACTGGACTTTGCACATCCTAATGAACTTCGTGCCCAACTCTCCGGTCATAAAGGGACATATAATAAGTTTGATTATATCGTTCATTGTGCCGGTGTTACGAAATGTTTCGACAAAAAATCTTTCGACTACGTGAACTATCTTCAGACAAAGTATTTTATTGATACGTTGAGGGAGTTGAATATGGTCCCGAAGCAATTTATATATATAAGTACGCTTAGTGTGTTCGGTCCTGTGCGCGAGACAGATTACACTCCGATAAAAGAGGACGATTCTCCCATGCCCAACACGGCTTATGGTTTCAGTAAGTTGAAGGCTGAATTATATATTCAAAGTATTCCCGGTTTTCCTTATGTCATTTATCGCCCTACGGGAGTGTATGGACCTCGTGAATCAGATTATTTCCTAATGGCTAAGTCCATTCAGAAGCATTTTGATTTTTCGGTTGGTTTCAAGCGGCAAGATCTGACTTTTGTCTATGTGAAAGACATTGTGCAGGCTATTTTCTTGGGTATAGAGAAAAGAGTCATCCGAAAGGCGTATTTTCTGACAGATGGGAAAGTCTATAAAAGCCGTGCGTTTTCGGACTTGATACAAAAAGAATTAGGGAATCCGTTTGTTCTTCATCTGAAATGTCCGTTAATTGTGCTAAAAGTTATATCTTTGCTCGCTGAATTTGTTGCTACGCGTTCCAAGAAGTGCAGTACATTGAATTCTGATAAATATAAGATAATGAAACAACGCAACTGGCAGTGTGATATAACCCCGACAATTAACGAATTGGGATATACCCCCGGATACGATTTGGAGAGGGGGGTACGTGAAACCATTGCCTGGTATAAAAACGAAGGATGGCTTTAGACTTATTTAAGCGTGTAGAGACCCGGAAAGGGTTGTTTGCTGTGGAGAAGATTACATTGATTTATAATCTGCTGACTTCCATATTGATTCTATTCCTGTTTCAGAGGATGGACCATCCATGGCATATGTTATTGGATAGAGCCATGATTGCTGCAATGACTTTCCTGTTGATGTATCTTTATCGGCTTGCCCCTTGTAAGTTCTCGGCGTTTGTGCGTATCGTCATTCAGATGAGCCTGCTTTCCTATTGGTATCCGGATACTTTTGAATTCAATCGCTTTTTTCCGAACCTGGACCATGTCTTTGCTACCATCGAACAGTTTATCTTCAGTGGACAACCTGCTATCTGGTTCTGCCATACGTTTCCTCATATTTTGGTCAGCGAAGCGTTTAATATGGGATATTTCTTCTATTATCCGATGATGCTGATTGTGGCGTTGTTTTATTTCATTTATAGGTTCGAATGGTTCGAAAAGATGTCCTTTGTACTGGTTACTTCTTTCTTTATATATTATTTGCTTTATATCTTTATCCCTGTGGCAGGCCCTCAGTTCTATTTTCCGGCTATCGGATTTGATAATGTGGCTAAGGGAGTTTTTCCTGCCATCAGCGACTATTTCAATTATCATCAGGAGTTGTTGCCCGGACCGGGATACCAGCACGGATTCTTTTATAGCCTGGTAGAAAGCTCCCAGCAAGTGGGTGAACGCCCCACAGCCGCTTTTCCAAGTTCTCATGTCGGTATTTCTACTATCCTGATGATTATGGCTTGGCGTGGCAGTAAGAAGCTGTTTGCCTGTTTACTTCTTTTCTATTTGTTGCTCTGTGGGGCTACCGTATATATTCAAGCACATTACGTCATCGACGCTGTGGTAGGATTTTTCTCCGCATTCTTATTGTATGTAGTGGCAACCTGGATGTTTAAAAAGTGGTTTGCACAGCCGATGTTTAAATAGTAGCAAGTATCTCATCAAATATCCGAAAGAGCTCCTCCTTAGTTTCCGCCCGTAGCATGGCAATGCGTGTGTTGCGGAAATTGGGAATTCCTTTGAATAGGGGGCTGGCGGCCAGATGACGGCGTACGTGCAGGATACCTCTGCGTTCGTCCAGCAGATTGACACTGTCGACCACCTCCTGGCGTAGTACATCCATGCACCAGTCGAAACTGAGTGGTGGCAGTTCTTCACCGGTTTCCAGATAGTGTTTCACTTCCTTGAATATCCACGGACGTCCGAAGCTGGCACGCCCGATCATTACTGCATCTACTCCATAGCGGTCAAAGCACTCTTTGCAGCGTTGAGGCGTAGTCACGTCACCATTGCCGATAATAGGAATATGCATCCGTGGATTCTTCTTCACTTCACCTATCAGTGTCCAGTCGGCTTCTCCGGTATACATTTGTGCACGGGTACGGCCATGAATAGTCAATGCGGCAATGCCGCAATCTTGTAACTGTTCCGCTAAATCTACGATAATCTTATTATTGGTGTCCCATCCCAAACGGGTTTTCACAGTTACGGGAATCTTTACTGCATCTACTACGGCACGGGTAATCTCCAGCATTTTCGGAATATTCTGCAACATTCCTGCTCCTGCCCCTTTTCCGGCCACTCTTTTCACTGGACATCCGAAATTGATATCCAGAATGTCGGGCTGCGCTTCTTCCACAATTTTGGCTGCTTCTACCATTGTCTCCGTATCTTTTCCGTAGATCTGAATAGCGACAGGGCGTTCTTCATCACTGATACTGAGTTTTTGTGCGGCCTTGCTGACTGCACGTATCAGTGCGTCGCTTGATACAAACTCGGTGTATACCATGTCTGCTCCGAACTTCTTGCACATCAGGCGGAAAGCCGGATCAGTCACGTCTTCCATAGGAGCGAGCAGGATAGGGTATTTACCCAAATCTATGTGAGCTATCTTCATATATAAGTATTACTGCTTATTATTCGTTTTCTTATTGGTTGCTTTATATTTCTGTTTCGGATGATTGGGTACTCCGGGATATAAATATTCGATAGTCCTATTCTTTAGCATTCGTGGAATTATTTTATTGGCAATATAGTCAAAGGTTCTGTTTGTTCTTTTAGCGATTTCATCTAATGTGATGTAGTCTTCTGCAATGGATATTATTATGGATTGAAGTTCTTCGAATTTGAGTCTTTTTGAGCTTCCAACCTTCCTCTCCGGATCGTTGACATGATATTTTGTTCCCCTTCTGTTTCCTTCTGAAATAAGGAATCCTTGATTACAAAGCTTTTTCAGCATTTTTGTAATATCAGAACGGTGTTGCGGAATAACATATTGCAGTTGAGTATTATTAATCCCCCCCTCATCACTGTAACAAGTTACTAAGGCTGTCAACTCATCTTGCGTCAAGTTCTCAACCTTTCCATCAAACAACTCCTTTAGTTTAATTACAGCATCATCCGGCAATAAACTAATCATAGGCAGGGTTAGTTCCACCTTATCCGGTCGGCTGAATTCTTCAACATACGGTTTCTGCCAGTTTGCTTCCCTCCAACCTTTAATGATCTTATTCACTCCGCTTCCCGCTTTTTCGGAAAACCCGATTAGCATAAACATCTTCTGCAAGGCTTTATTGCGGCAGACGCTATCTCCTCCTAGATAATATTGAGCTTTGCTGACCAGCATTGTTCCGGGATTTTTAAATCGGTACTTATCTACCCATTGTTCGACAACAATATTGCCCTCCTCCGAGAAATCACAGTGGATAAGCGTATTGATAAAAGCTTCGCGCACAGCAATGTGCGTAGGTGTCTCATCAATACGTATTCCGTTTCTGATAAGGAAGGGCTTAGGCAGGGGAGCAGTTAGTTTGGGATGAACCTTGCGATAAAACTGAAAGAGATTGGCTTCCCAAGTTCCGTCCGGACAGATTCTATCCGTCCATCGAATATCGGAGTTTTCGTTAAGATGCTCTCTATAGTCGGGGAAATAATTGGGCGCACATTCGGGATCGGTAATACTTTCTGTCTTTCCAAACATCAGTATGCCTGCCAATGTGAAACCTTCTACTTTCGTACTCCTGTCCTTGCGATATGCTTCAAGTTTAGTCAGAAATTCAATATCATTTAAATTAAGCCATGGATGAGATGGTTTCAAATTGGCAAAAAGCTGTCTGTATTGAATCAATGTTTCCTTATCAATGTCTTCCATCGAGTAATTGGGCAGAATCCTAGAGTCACGGGGATGACTTTCGTCCGAATCGGCAATCATGCGTCTGACTTCTGCATCCGTACACTTATAATCTCCTTCATGGTTGCGTTTAAATGTATGCCCGCCGAAAGGGTTTCTTGTCCTGTAGATAGGGCGCTGCCCACGGTTTGCACGGGGAACATAGATGAGAAGCAGATTTCTTTCTTTATAGCGACCTTCGTATAAGTCATTGTCGGAAAGCAGATTCTCATTTACGCAATCCGGATTATTAATTTGATTCCAGAAGACTTTTTTGTATTGGCTGATTTGTTCTTTAGTCAGTCATTCTATAATTAATTTATGTTTATGCTCTTACACACCAA
>ENA-UOJM01002980-UOJM01002980.1-human-gut-metagenome-genome-assembly--contig:-P116-NODE-2980-length-10843-cov-5.999351_pt1 | contig 10843 bp, 9 predicted proteins | sample MGYA00242349_ERZ723896 | MGnify/ENA metagenome assembly ERZ723896 | reverse complement strand
ATGCAAAGAAGTCTGCGATCCCAAGTTCCAATATGACAGCTCCAACTGCACCGGCGGCAAAGTCTTAACCGGCAATTCCTGCGGCGGAAAATATGAAAAATGTACTTCTCCTTGCGGCAGTGAATATGCGTATGATGAAAGCAATTGTCCGGCAGATAAAAATTTCCATTGTACAACCCCTTGCGGGAATAAATACAGCGACTGTAAGCCGGCATTGTTTACCGGAAAAACAATTGATAAAAACGGTATGACTTATGCTCTGAATGAAGACGATTGTCCCGGAATGGTAAAAAGGTTTGTTGTTTACGGCAATACATTCAGAACAATAAGCAACGGTCTGCAGACTTATACGGCTTGTACGACGGCAGACCTGATTTGCGCTGATTTGGCTAAATCTTTATTTAACCGGGGAAATACGGATAATAATATAAACATTAATTTAGCCGGAGATATTTATTGTGGCAATGAAATGCTTCGCAACGAAGACAACTGGTATGGAAAAGTAACAACCGTTATCAATGGCAACGGTCATACGATTACTTTTGATAAGCCGACCGGAACGGATATCTTTGTCAGCGACGCCGGCCCGTTGACGTTTAAAAATGTAAAACTGGTTAGCCGGCAAACTGCGGCAAAAAATGCAGATAATAATGTCTGTGGCAAAACTAACGGCGTATCAAACAGAGAGCTTGTCGATAGAAGCACTTATTATGATGATAAAGTATATTTTGAAAATGTTACGGTTGAAACTCAGGCTTCCGTTGGCTATCCGATAACGACCGGAACCTGCTGGTTTAAACGCACGGACGGGGGAACCGGAGGAGATTATGATCAGGAGCTGGGATATCCTGAAAGTACCGGCGGCATATTGAATGTTAACGGTTTTGAACGGAGTAATAATGGCTATGGCATGGTGATAAACGGCGGTACTGTGAATTACAAAGCAGGGGGAACAAGCCGTGTCACTTTTACTTTCAAAAAAGGAACTTTAAATGTTTGTGCCGATAAAGTTCTCATTATATCTTCAAGCACTTGTGAAAGCGGTACGATTAACAGTTCAACTCAGGATGTAAGTATTAGTGAGAGTTGTAAAAGCAGAGTTACGGTAAACTATCAGCCGGAACTTTGCTCAAGTAACAGCTTTGCCGGAAACTTCTGACAAAAAATAAAAAGAACCTCTGCCGGGGCAGAGGTTCTTTTTATTTTATTCGGCTGCGGTTTCAACCGGTGCATCTGTATTTTCCCAACAACCCCAGTGAATTTTTTCCGGTTTGTAACGGCCTTCCGGCTGTTTGGGCGTTTCTGCCGGATACCCCATTGTCACAATTGCAAAGGGGCGGATGTTTTCCGGCAGGTTCAGATGTTCTTTTAAGGAATCAACCACTTTCTGCATCGGTGCGGCGCCGCAGTAACAGGTTCCGATTCCTTTGGACCAGGCGGCCAACAGCAGGCTTTGGGTGGCAATGGCGCAGTCAACGTCAATAAAACTCCAGCTCTCGTCTTCTTTACTGCGGCTGAATGATTTTTCGGTGTCGCCGCAGACGATAATCACACAGTCGGCATCTTTGGCAAAGGATGTCCAGCGCTGGATGTGGCGCAGGTTGGTTAAAAATTCCCGGTCGTCAATCACCAGAAATTCCCATGGCTGCTTGTTATGAGCGGTCGGCGAATACTGCGCGGCTTTAATGATTTCACGAATAGTTTCTTTGGAAATTTTTTTGCTCGTGTCGTATTTGCGAACCGAGCGGCGGGTCAAAAGCCCTTCCATAAAGTCCATAGTCTTGTCCTTATTTTGTTAATGCACCACCCTTTGCAGGGATTCGATTCTGGGCAGAACTGAATTTTCGATAATAAAGGCAATGGTCTTTTCCACCATCGTGTCAGTATAGGCCAGATGTTTAGAAATCTCGGTTATATTTTCGGCTTTGTCAAGCTTTTTAGCTAACGTATTGTAAACGCCTGACATTTCTGTGAGAGAATCAATCAGCTGAGCCAGATAAGAAGGCAGTTTGAGGTCTTCTTTTCCGCCCCAGAAACCTTCGACAAAACCCGGTTCAACCTCGGCAAAGCGCACGGCGCAGAGCTTGGCGATGCCTTCTTTGGATGAAAGCAGATTCCCTGCCGGCGACAGATGAACCTTATTGGCTTTAACCTGTTGAAACATTTCGTCCCACAGTCCCATGAAAAATTTGAAAAACAAATCGGCTTCGTCTTTGGTTTCCAGCCGGGGAGATTTGCCGGGCTCCCAGAAAGAGGAGATGACGTCGGTCGGCCGCAGTTCCAGATTCGGCGAGCAGATAGAGCCGGCAAACCGCAGCTTGATAATTTCCAGCGGGGTCGGACAGCTGTAATGCTCTAGGAATTTTTTGAATTTATCATCACCAAGATATTTATTTTGACTTTCCATTTTAATCTTCTTCATGTATATATGTTAGCAATCTGGTTTCAATGTAATGGAGTTTTAAAAATTGTCTAGGGTAAAATTGCTGAATATGCTGATGCTGGCCTGCCTGATCGGCGGCTGTTCCCAGTTAGACCCGTTTATTGACCGACGCCGCAACGCCGGCGAAAAAGACATGACCAAACTCTATGTCGGCCGTTCCACTCCGGAAAATCCGGCGGTCTGCTATAATATTCTGACCACCAGCTATGCCGAGGTCAAAAAACTGGCGGACGAGGAGTGCGTGAAGCACAAAACCGGCACTCATGCCGTTCCGGTGCGTCAGACCCAGTTTACCTGCCGCCTGTTTCTGCCGACCCATATTTACTTTAAATGCGAAAAATAACTTTTGACTGTGATGGAATAACATAAAATGACTTTGTCTCTTGAAAAAACAATCAATGCAAAACTGGCCGAAGTCTTTAACGAATTAAACCTCAATCCGCAGTTTGCGGCGGTAAAAGTTTCCGATCGTCCCGATTTGAGCGATTTTCAATGCAACGGCGCATTGGCTCTGGCCAAAGCCGAAAAGAAAAATCCCCGCGAGATTGCTTCGGCAATTGCCGCCAAACTGGAACAGGATGCCGATTTTGCCAAAGTGTCGGTGGACGGACCGGGATTCTTAAACTTAAAGATTAATGACAGCCTGATAGCCCGCGTGCTTGACGGCATGGCTGCCGACGAGCGCTTTGGCTGCGAGAAAGTGGCTGAACCGCATAAAATCGTGCTTGATTCAGGCGGCCCGAATGTTGCCAAGGCACTCCATGTCGGACATTTGCGTTCAGCGGTTGTCGGCGAGGCTATCCGCCGGATTGAGCAATTTGTCGGCAATGAGGTAATTGCCGATGTCCATTTCGGCGACTGGGGAACCCCGATGGGAATGATTTTGGCAGAGATTATCGAACAGGACGGCAATCTGTCCAAGACGGAAACTTATGATATCGGAGCCATTTCCGCTTTTTATAAAAAGGCCAATATCCGCTGCAAAGAAGATGAAAACGCCAAAGAAACGGCCCGCCGCATAACCGCCGAACTGCAGAACGGCAACCCTGAATACCGTAAGGCCTGGCAGCACCTGCGCAAGGTTTCGGTTGAGGCGGTTAAGCAAAATTATGACGAATTGCAGACGCATTTTGATTTGTGGCTGGGCGAAAGTGATGCGCACGAAACCTGTGCCGAAATTGTTGAAATCGCGGCGCAGAAAGGAGTGTCCGAGGTTGATGACGGCGCAACCATTATCCGCCTGGAAGAAAGCAATAAACCCAAACCGCCGGTTATTCTGGTCAAAAGCGACGGTGGCTACGCTTATCAGGTAACCGATATTGCCACCATAAAAATGCGCGTGGATGATTTGAAAGCCGACGAGATTATCTATGTGGTCGATAAACGCCAGTCACTGCACTTTGAGCAGGTTTTTGAAGTGGCTGAAAAACTGGGCATTGCCCCCGGCGTCAAATTGCAGCACATCGGTTTCGGTACGGTTAACGGCCCTGACGGCAAACCGTTCAAAACCCGTGACGGCGGTGTGATGAATCTGGAAGATATGATTAAAATTTCCAAGGATAAAGTCCGCGAGTCAATGCCGGAACCTTCCGCCGAATATGATGCCGCTTATATTGAAAAGCTGGTCGGGCAGATTGCCGTCGGCGCAATGAAGTTTCAGGATCTGAAAAACAACATTGCCTCCGGTTATGTTTTTGAAATTGATGATTTTGCCAAATTTGAAGGTAAAACCGGGCCTTACATTCAATATGCCATTGCCCGCATCAATTCGATTCTGCGTAAAGCCGGCGAAATCAAACCCAGCAAAATCGTGATAACCAATCCGGAAGAACGCGATTTGGCGCTGAAACTGATGCAGCTGAATAACATTGTCCTGCGCACCCACGAGGCGAAGGAACCGAGTATTATTTCCGACTATGCCTATACGCTGGCGCAGGCGTTCAGCTCATTCTACAACACATCGCCGATTATGTCGGCAGCCACGCCGGAACAGGCTGCCTCACGTCTGCAGATTGCCAAAATCGTCCGCGATGTTTTGACTCTCCTGCTTAACCTGCTGGGAATAGAAGCCCCGGAAGTTATGCTCAAAAAAGCAGAGTGATAAAAGCTTTATAGATAAGAAAAAGGGCACCGTTTTGATGCCCTTTTTCATTTTAATAATTATAAGAAATCAGTTGAGAAAGTTTCCCTCCGCGTCACATTCTTTGTATGTGTCAAAGAACTCGCCGCGTGCGATACCGTAGATGTCGCTGAGGTCAGAAACGTTAACGAAACCGCCTTTGGCAATAAACTGCTCTTCATCCCAGGAACAGATGAATTTTGTATCCTCATCAAGTTCAAGGAATTTTTGAACACCGCCGGTCGGCTTGAACCAACCGTCGCCGATTTCCGGAGCAGCTTCGTATTTTTTCGGGAATTTGGCAGCGGGAACAATATACTTTTCGCCGCCGGGGTTGGTCACAATCCAGTCGCCGGCATTGGCCGTATTGGATGTTTCCTTCGTGCCGTCAGCCAAAATCGTTTCGATAACTTCGCCGCCGACTGCTTCAATTGCCTGAATTCTTGCAAATTTTGCATAGTTCTTAACAACTGCGCCGTTAGCGATTAAAGACTCAACTGCTGTTCTCATTTCATTTTTGCTTAAAGTTTTCATAAGATAATTTTTTTTAGTTTATTAATTAATTTTTTTTTGCAATCAAAAAGACCGAAATTACCACTAACGAATAAACATAAAAAAGAAACTATTGAGAAAACTCAATTTTTTCAGCTTATGAAAACGTACATGATAATAAACAAATCCTTATAATTATGTTTATAATATATCATATTTTTCATGGTTGGTCAATACATTATAGGCGTAAAATGGACGAAAAATATTTTTTTGTCTCGAAGCGCTTGATATTCACAATTTCAAAAATAACTTGAAAAAAATCCATTAAGTGATACATTAGGCGCGAATTAAATAACTAAGAAAGTGCAGAATTCTCTGTGCTGACACTTTTAACAAAGGAAGGATAATAATATGACAATTCGCGTCGGTATTAACGGATTTGGCCGTATCGGCCGCTTGGTTTTCCGTGCTGCTCAGGAAAGAAACGATATTGAAATCGTCGGCATCAATGACCTGATTGATGTTGAATACATGGCTTATATGCTGCGTTATGATACCATGCACGGCCAGTTCAAAGGTTCCGTTGAAGTTAAAGACGGCAAGCTGGTCGTTAACGGCAAATCTATCCGCGTTACCGCAGAAAAAGATCCGGCTAACCTGAAATGGAATGAAGTCGGCGCTGATTATGTTGTTGAATCGACCGGTTTGTTCCTGACCAAGGAAAAAGCTCAGGGCCATATTGCCGCCGGAGCCAAATATGTTGTTATGTCTGCACCGTCTAAAGATGATACGCCGATGTTTGTCTGCGGTGTCAACACCGATTCTTATGTTAAGGGAACCCAGTTTGTTTCCAACGCTTCCTGCACCACGAACTGCCTGGCTCCGATTGCCAAGGTTCTGAATGACGTTTTCGGTATCGAAGACGGTTTGATGACCACCGTACACTCCACCACGGCTACCCAGAAAACCGTTGACGGCCCGTCTGTTAAAGACTGGAGAGGCGGCCGTGCTGCTTCCGGCAACATCATTCCGTCTTCAACTGGTGCAGCCAAGGCTGTCGGCAAAGTTATTCCGTCTTTGAACGGCAAACTGACCGGCATGTCTTTCCGCGTTCCGACTTTGGACGTTTCTGTCGTTGACCTGACCGTCAACCTCAAAAAAGCCGCTTCTTATGAAGAAATTTGCGCTGCGATGAAAAAGGCTTCCGAAGGTGAACTGAAAGGAATTCTGGGTTACACTGAAGATGATGTTGTTTCTTCCGACTTCCTGGGCGATTCCCGTACATCTATCTTTGATGCCAAAGCCGGTATTCAGCTGACTCCGACTTTTGTTAAAGTTGTAAGCTGGTACGACAATGAATGGGGTTATTCCAACAAGGTTCTTGACCTCGTTGCCCACATGGCTAAAGTAAACGGCTAATTTTTTGTTTCCCCGTGGTTATCCGCGGCAGGTCTCTGCCGTCCTGACCGCGGGGATTCTCATTTTATCAGACAAAGGAATTATCAATGACTGCATATAAAACCATTAAAGATTTAGGCGATTTGAACGGCAAAGTCGTTATGCTGCGCGCAGACCTGAACGTGCCGATGGATGAAAACTTTCACGTAACCAACACCGCGCGCATTGACCGTACGGTTCCGACCATCAAAACCCTAATGGAAAAGGGAGCCAAGGTCGTCGTTATTTCTCACTTCGGCCGTCCGGAAGGCAAAGGCGATATGAAAAATTCCCTCAGCCACGTTGCCCCCGAATTGGAAAAAGCTCTCGGCCATAAAGTCGTTTTCGTTGATGACTGCATCGGCTCCAAAGTTGAAGCCGCGGTTAAAGCGATGAAAGGCGATGAAGTTCTGCTGCTTGAAAATCTGCGTTTCTATAACGAGGAGAAAAAAGGCGATGAAAAATTTGCCGAAGACTTGGTTAAACCGGCAGACGTTTATGTTTCCGATGCTTTTTCGACGGCGCACCGCGCCCATGCTTCCATGGTCGCTGCCGTTAAGCTGCGTCCTTCCGCAATGGGCTTGCTGATGGAAGAAGAAGTCAATGCTCTGACGACCGGTCTGAACGATCCGAAACGCCCGTTGATGGCGATTGTCGGCGGTTCCAAGGTTTCCACCAAGCTTGACCTGCTGAATAATCTGGTTAAAAAGGTCGATATGCTGGTTATTTCCGGCGGTATGGCGCACACCTTTATGAAAGCCAGCGGCATTGATACCGTCAACGAAGCCAATTCTCTGGTTCAGATGGATATGATTGAGACCGCCAAAGAAATTATGAAAACCGCCAAGGCGAACAACTGCGAAATCATTCTGCCGAAAGACGTTGTCGTTTCTAAGGAATTCAAAGCCAATGCCGAGCACAAAACCGTTGATTTGGAACATATTCCGGCTGAAGGCTGGAGCCTTATGGATGTCGGCGACAAAACCATTGAAGCCATCAACAAGAAAATGGAAGAATGCAAAACGCTGGTATGGAATGGCCCGCTCGGTGTTTTTGAGCTGGTTCCGTTTGACAATGCCACCAATAAAGTTGCTCAGCGTGCAGCGGTTCTGACCGGCGAAGGCCGCCTGACCACTGTTGCCGGCGGCGGGGATACCGTTTCCGCTTTGGAAAACGCCGGTGTTGCCAATAAATTTTCTTATATTTCAACCGCCGGCGGCGCTTTCCTGGAATGGATGGAAGGCAAGGAGCTTCCGGGCGTCGTTGTTCTGAAAAAATAGCCGGCTGTTCCGGTCATGGTAAAACCCCGCTTTCGGCGGGGTTTTATTTGTCTAAATGAGAGCTTGATAAAATAAATCCGTCAGAAAACCAAAGGATTTGTTAATAAAATTTTAACAAAATTTTTGTCAAAAAAAAGATTGCCTTTTCATCAGGATATGTTACTATAAAGTAAGTAAAATTCTGTTCAAGGAACCTGAAGATGGCTGATAGAAGTATTTTATTTAGCAATTTTAACAACCCGGAAGCTGAAAATCCCGGCGATTTTGAAAGTTCTTATAATGTCAATGCAATTTCCAAGGCATTGGAACGCCAGCAGCGGGATATTCAGCGCAAAATAGATCAGGCGCGTGAAAAATTTGAAGAGGCGAAAAACGAACAGGCCGGCCGTTTCGAACAAAACAAAGAATTAACCGAACTGCTTTCCATTGATCCGACGCAGTATTTTTCTGCCATTTCGGCTGATCTCAAGAAAAATGACAAGGATGAGTTCGACCGTCTTGACGATTTGCTTAAAAATAATCTTGAAGAGTTTGTCAAACAAGCTACGGCCAGATTAAACAAAGAAAAAGCTGAAATTAAAAAAGCACTGATTGAAAATCAAAAAGACAATCAGCTGACGATGAAAGCCTTGGGCAACAGCCGTGATGCGGTGCAGAAACAGCAGGACTATCTGGGCGAAAAGCCGGAACTCTACAGCAAGCTGTATTCGATTCAACAGGCTTCCAAGGCGCATGAAATAGACCGGAACAAACCGGAGAAGAAAGGCCAGTATGAAATTTCCAGCGTCATAATCCAATCGGACAAAGGCGAACTCGGTCTGGCAGTCCAGATGCAGCTGATGGAAGGTTCGCCGCTGTTTTTTGCGATTCGCGACGGCAAAATCACTTTCCCAGACAAGCCGATCAGCGAAGAGCAGATGAGGGCGCTGCTTGACTTTCTCTATGTCCATGGAATCAAGAACTTCGAACTGCCGCCGACCCTGGAACCGGGAATAAAGGAAAAATTTGAGAAAGCTCAGGCAGCCCGTGAAGAAGAAGCAGATAAAAAAGCTAAAGAAAACGACGAAAAAGTTCCCTATGAACAGCAAAAAGAAGAACCGGCAGACAACAATGTCGTCTCTTCCGAACCGGAACTGCCTGAAATTCAGAATGATCCCGGCAATGAGCAGTGGCTTGACAATGCCGATGAACTGAAACCCGAAAAGGCCAAGGATAAAGAAAAGAAGAAAGAAGGCTATGCCAAAGCACTGGATGAAATGGAAACCTGGTTGCAGAAATCCCTTGGCAAGGAAAAGAACTTAAGCTATTTCCGCCGCGAGCGTAATGACAGACTTCGTGATTTTGTCAGTCTGAAAGGTTGGACCGTTTACAGTGTTTATCCCAGCCGAAATCCCGATAACTATAAACTGGACGGCAAACGGAAAGACGGCGTACCGAATGAAACCTACTCATTCCGCATTATGATTAAGCCGAACGGCAAAGGCGGCATTGATGTCGGCTATGCTATGCCGAAAGGCGGTAAAGTAACCGACCAGGTGGCAGATAAAGTGGTTGCGCTGCAAAAGAGCCAGGGCAATAAATATATTCGTTTTCCCAAAGGTCTGAGTGATGATGATACCGGCGTTTTCCGTATGGCTTGTGCCCGCGCCGGCGTTATTCCCCGGGGCATCGGCATTAACGAACATCATGCCAAAAAGATGATTGATGCAGCCAGCGGAACTCTGAGCGAAAAAGATTTGGAAATCTTTAAATATCGTTTGGCCCTGCAGATGGAGGCCAATATGGGGGCTGATACCAACGGCCGCCAGGCCAATAAGGTAGCCGAGCTTAAAGGCGAATATTTCTTCTCGCCCTTCAAAGACCGCTTTGATGACACACTCAAACCGGCTCTGCAGGATGCGATTAACGGCAAAGAGGCGGATAAGGTTATCGGCGCTTCCCGCGCAATTCAGGAAATTTACGGTCTCTATGAAAAGGCCAGCGAAGCTCAGGTGGGCGACTTGGTTAATTTAATGCAGCCCGAAGATCAAAAAGCTTTTCTTGACAGTATGACCAAAGCCGGCATAACAATGGATCCGGAAATGGACGTCCGCGCCATGCCGAAAGAATATATGTCCAAAATGTTTGCTGTCTTGAGCGAGAAACATGCCAAAAATGCGGCTAAAGAAATGGAAAGCGAATTTGCCCGCCGCCGTGAAACCGACCCGGATGCTAAAAGCTACGACGTTACTAAGGAAATGGTTGCCGACGAAACGGCTAATCTGCGCCAGATGGGCGATAATCTGGAAAAAGACCACCATGTTCCGGGCTTGCGTGTTCCTTATCTGGGGTCGCCGCGTCATGACTATCCCAATGACAACAGTTATCAGAAAAAGAACACGAAAAACAATTTCAAAGCTCCCAGAAAGGAAGCCCATACTTATTAAATTAAAATCCCCTCAAAAGAGGGGATTTTTTTATGCTTCAATAACCGACGGCAAACCAGCTGACATAGCCTTTGCGTATTTCCGCTTCATCTGAATCAAAATATCTTATTTTAAACGATGATGTTCCAATACTGTTTGCCGCTGCTCCATAGTTCATATCACTAGGGCCATTGCTTGGCATGTTATACGGTGTAACCACAACGGTCATTGGAGCCGTACTGAAAGACTTTGGATAATAAACCGTCTGTCCGTCTTTAGAAGTCGTCGTAACGTTTACTTTCCCGCCCTGAAAGATCAGACCGGTACCTTTATCTTTGTACCACCAGTTACTGCTGTTTTTGGAATATTCGGAAAGATTGGACTGGGTTATGCAGTTATATTTGTTTTCAAACGGGCATTTGACGGCCGTTCCCAAACAACCCGACGTTGAAGACAGGTTATACCCGAGGCTTGAGCACGATGGCTGAGCACCGCAGGTCTGGGCATACACGTTGCCGACAATCGCCGAGGTTAAAATGCTCCCCGCCAGTAAAATTGATAGTTTCATCTTCTTTCTCCTTAGTGTTAAATTTCTGTTCTTATCGTCATTATTCCCCGACGTTCTCCTCTTTTGGTCATTACCCGACTTGATCGGGTAATCCCTCTG
>ENA-UOJM01002977-UOJM01002977.1-human-gut-metagenome-genome-assembly--contig:-P116-NODE-2977-length-10849-cov-11.130721_pt1 | contig 10849 bp, 8 predicted proteins | sample MGYA00242349_ERZ723896 | MGnify/ENA metagenome assembly ERZ723896 | reverse complement strand
GCCTGAAGGCGAAAACAAAATTTTGAGCGCCGTCCCGCGGCGCGGTCCACCAAATTTATTATTTCTTATTTCTTATTTTTTATTTGCAAAGCAGTCACCTTGCAATAATCGCCAGCATAATATTCACGACCATCCCCGCCTGTACCAGTGCAAGCGCGGCCATAAGGCGGGTCTGGGCGGTGTCCTCGTCAGGCACGGCGGCCAGACGGCGGGGCAGGCAGGTCAGCAGAAGCAGCGGCAGCACGGGCAGGAAGTACCGCCCCTGCAGGCCGTACAGCGTGTCGTAATGGGTGGGTGTCCACAAAAGGCACCCGGCCACGGCCAGCAGGCAGCAGAGCGCCGCCGCCGCGCAGCACCAGCCGCGCGCCTTACCGGCGGGCTTCATCACCGCGCCCTGCACGGGCAGCGCCGCGTAGGCCAGCAGCAGGTACAGCACCGCGACCCAGCCCCAGGCCAGATCAACGGTGTAGTAGCTCAGGCTGCCGCCCACCAGCGTGCGGATGTAATGGTCGCCGTTTTCCACGGCGCTGCGCACAAACAGCAGCACCGTGTCCACGGGATGGCGCAGGATGTAGCCCGGCGTGTAGGTGGCTTTGTCGGCCTCGTCCGCCGTGCTCTGGGTGCTGCGGGTCGCGCGGGCGGCCTCGACCTCCTGCGCCAGCACCGTGCGGTCCAGCGGGATGCGGTCATCCATCGTGCCGACGTCCACACCCAGCGCAGCGAAGCTCTCGACACAGCTGGTCAGGTTGAACAGCTGCTTGTAGGCCTGCACCGCGCCGCCCTCGGCAAAATAGGGCAGGTAGGCGTCCGCGTTGCCGTCGGTCACGTCGGTGCCCAGCAGCGCATAGGAGGCCATCGTGTAAAATGTCTGGCCGTCGGTGTAGCTGTTGGCCCTGTCGGGCGAAAAGAGGAAACTCTGCCCCAGCACCGCCGGGCTGACGTCGCCCTCCTGCATGGCCTGCACCCAGAATGCGACCTCGCGGGCCGCGGGGCTGCGGTTGTCGTCCACGTAATAATACAGCCGCTTGACGTAGTTTTCCAGCGTACTCTCGCCGCAGATCTCGGCCTCGTAGGCTTCGTCCGGCTCTGCGGGGCGGCTCTTGACTGTGCGGTCTGCGTCCTCCGCCGCCGTGGTCTGCACTGCGGTCTGCCCGCTGTGCAGCGTATCGGTCAGAAGGCCCGTATTCAGCAGCAGCGCCAGCGCCAGACAGGCGGCCAGATAGGCGCACTTCTTCGCCCTGGCGTGGTGTCCCAGCCGCGCAGCGGGCACCAGCAGCAGCAGTGCCGCCAGCGGCAGATAGACGAGCTTGCCTGGGGCCAGCAGCACGCCGCAGAACAGCAGCGCCGTCAGCCGGGCGGGGGAGAGAGCCTTTTTCTGATTCGGGCCGAACGCCGCGTCCATCAGCAGCGCCGTGAACACAAAGCACAGCCCCAGCAGCGGCGCGTCCCGGCTGAAGCTGGCCGCCAGGTGCAGCGTCATAGGCAGCAGCGCGGCCACGGTAAAGACCCGCTTGCCGAACGGCGCGGTCTTGACCGCCAGCGCCGCCAGCGCCGCAAAGAGCAGCAGATTTGCAAGCCGCCCCAAAAACAGCGCGGGCGCAAAGCCAAAATGCAGCACATAGGCCAGAAATACTGCCGCCGCACTGACGACGTACAGAAGCGGGTTCTGGTCGGTCTGCAATTCATTATATTCCTGATGGCTGTCAAAGGGCTGGTCTGTGGTGGTGAACAGCTGGGAGGTGAACGCCTCCCACGTAAAGACCGTCGTGTTCTCGTTTTGCAGGTCGGCGTCCTCGTCACCGACGCGGCGGAAGCTCGTCGTCGTGGGCACCTTACCCATCCGCCACTCGTCGTGGGACAGGTCGTTGGCCCAGCGGCAGGCCAGCGTAAAGCTCTGGTTGATGTGGTATTTCTCGTCGGGCGCAGCATAAGGCGGCAGCACAAAGCTGTACAGCAGTCCAAAGCCGAGCACCAGCACAAAAACAAGACGGTGCAGTGCCAGTTTTTTGCTAAGCACCGCCCACACGGCCAGCGCTGCCAGCACCGCGGCCAGCCCGCCCACAAGCAGGAAGAACCGCGTCAGATAGCCGCCGATGCGCTGGTAGGTGATCTGCATCGCCATCGTGCCGTCGATCACACGGTCATCCACGGCCATCTGCTCCTTCCAGAGCGCGACACCGTCGCTGTGGCCGATGGCCAAAATCGCGTCCGTCGCGTAGTGCGGCGTGACGGCCAGCTTGTAGCGGCGGCCCTCCTGCCCGGTCACGGCGGGGTCCATCCCCAGGGTCGTGTACTGATCGGGCACGATGTAGTCCATCGTACCGACGGAGCGGGACAACTCCTCGCCGGTGTCGGCGTCGTAGAGCACAACGTCCAGCGCACCGCAGGGCTGGTCACCCGGCAGGTAAAATTCAAGACCTATCGTCAAAATATCCTTGTCGTAGGTAAAGACCTGCGTTGCGGTCTGGCCGTCCTGCAAAAGCTCGGCCCGCAGGAAGTCGGTGACGATCTCACTGCGGCCCTTGCCCACATCGGGCCGGACCTTCGCCAGCCAGATCAGCACCACGCCCGCCAGCAGCACGACAAGCGTTGCCAGTGCCGCCAGCAGGGGGGTATGTTTTTTGTTTTTCATGAAATCTCCTTCCGTTAGGCCGTAGGGGCGGATACCCGCATCCGCCCGCGGGTCGATGCAAGCATCGACCCCTACAGCCGCCCGCAAGTTTAGCGTTACAATTCCACCTGAAACGCCTTTTTCACAGCGTCGTTCCAGCGTCCGTCCCCGCGCAGGATCTTCTCCACAGCTCCGCGGACGGCACCCTCGCCGCCGCGCTGGGGGCAGATATAGTCGGCGCGCGCCCGCACTTCCGGCGCGGCATCCGCCGGGCAGGCCACAAAGCCACACAGCGCCATGGCCGCCAGATCGTTCAGGTCGTCGCCGCAGTAGGCGACATCGTCCCGCGCGTAGCCGTTTTCAGCCACGAAATCACGCAGGAACGCGGCTTTTTCGCCAACATTCTGGTAGATGTCCGTGATTTTCAAATCTGCGGCGCGGCGGCGCACGGCCTCGCACTCGCGCCCGGTGCAGATCATCACGCGGATGCCCGCCGTGCGCGCCACCACCAGCCCGGCGCCGTCCTTGATGGCAAATTTCTTCAGCTCATTGCCGGTGGCGTCGTAGTAGACGCCGCCGTCGGTCATCGTGCCGTCCACGTCCAGCACCAGCAGTCGTATCATCGTCAGGCCCTCTCGTACTCGCTGGGGGTGATAAATTCCACGGGCAGGCCCGCCGCGCGGATGGCCCCCGCCATCTGGGCATTGTAGGCCGCACCGCGCCCGGTGTGGGTGTGCAGGCCCTCGTCCGCGTAGGCGGCAGTGCCCGGCCTGTAGCCGTCGGCACCGGCCAGCAGCACCCGCGCCGCGCCGCACTGGCGCAGCAGACGCAGCAGCATCAGCACGCTGTTGCCGCCCTGCGCGTCGGTGGCGGACAGCCGGTCATAGTTGACCACCGCCGCGTCCTTGTCGGCGCGCAGGTTGCTGGTCAGGATCAGCGGGCAGGGGTAGGCGGCATCCACGTCAAAGCGTTTTGCGTTCGTGAAAAACGCATAGTCGGGCGTCACAAAATCCGGCACAAAGTTGGCCGAGACTGTCACGTCGGCCTGCACGGCTGCCACAGCGGCACGGCCAGCCTCGGCAGCCAGGCTGCCGCCGGGGGCCAGCACCAGCACGTTCTTGCCCGCAAAGGTCTTCTGCAGGGCGGCCAGTGCGCCTGCGTCGTCGATGCGGCGGTTTTTGTACTCGGTGTACAGCGCATCGGCGTAGGCGGCGTCAAACACAGTCTTTTTGTTCGGCGCGATGGCCGCCAGAATATGGTTGATATCGCGGTTCGTCAGATCGCCCTTGCCAAGGTAATGCTCGGCATAGTTGCGGTGCAGATTGAACCTGGCCGACAGGAAGTACGCCGGGGTGTAGCCCCACGCGCAGTTGCCCTTGATGGGCGCAATGTGGTCCTGAATGGCATCCATGAGGTCGTCAATGTTGTAGTGGCCGCCGAAGTACTCATTCATATAGTCGGCGATCAGCTCAATCGGCAGGTTGCCGGGGATGCGGCCCATGCCCATCAGGCTGCCGTCCACAGCCAGGTCGCGGCGCAGATGCTTGTCGAGAAATTCCTGCGCCAGGCAGAAGCTCAGCGCCATGTTCTCATGCAGGTGCAGCGCCAGACGGATGTCCGGGGCTAAATTATGGTCAGCCATGCTGACGATGCGCTCCAGATCGCGGCGGCGCATGCTGCCGAAGGTATCCACAATGGAGAACTGCCACGGATGAATTTCGTTGACCTGCTCAAAGATCCAGAGCAGGTCCTTGTCGCTGTAGCCCATGATGTTGATGGGGTTGATGGAGACCTTGTAGCCCAATTCTTTGATGCGGCGGGCAAAGTCCATGCCATCCTTAATGTCGTAATCATGGGCGGTGATACGGATGATTTCAATGCCGTGGCCGTCGTAGGGGGACAGCTTGGCAATGTCGTAGTTGGAGCGCATCGCCATGCCGGAGTACATCGTGTGGCCGCGCTGGCCCTCGTCGGGCAGCAGGCGGTTCAGCTCCTCAATCGTGTTGCAGACCGTCACGTCGGGGTCGTAGCCGTCCACATTGCGCAGAAAGCCGACCTCAACGATGTCCACGCCCGCGCGGGTCAGCGTCTGGATGATGCGGCGCGCCGAGCCGAAGCCCCACTGCCAGTTGTTCACATAGCCGCCGTCGCGCAGGGTGCAGTCCAGCAGTTTAATATCAGCCATGCTGCTTCTCCTTCAAAATTTCATTGACCAGCGCCAGATCCTTCGGCGTGTCCACGCTGACCGTCTTGTACGGGCTGACGATGGCGTGTACCTTGTGGCCATTCTCGATAAAGCGCATCATGTCGTTTTCCTCGGCCTTTTCAAGGATGGATTTCGGCGTATCATGGTAGAATTTCAGTGCCTGCTTGCTGTACAGCTGAATGCCGGTGACCTTCTCGTACTCGAAATCCAGCGTGCCCTTCGGGTAGGGGATGGGGCTGCGGGAGATCAGCAGGATCTCCCGCGCGGCGTTCGTCACGACCTTTTGGTTCGAGAAGTCGATGACGTCGGCGGGGTGCTCCATAATGTTCGTCAGCACCGCGACGTAATAGGGGTCATCGGGCAGCGTGTCGGGCAGGATCAGGTCGAACGCCGCAGGGTTGACCAGCGGCTCGTCGCCCATGAGCTGCAGGTAGAGGTCGGCGTCCTCGACGGTGCTGACCTCCCAGATGCGCCCGGTGGGGGTGTCGTGGTCGGGGCTGGTCATAATATACCGCATATCGTAGGTTTTGCAGGCGTCGGCAATGCGCTCGTCGTCAGTGGCGATGAGCACATCGTCCAGCTTCGGGCAGGCCCTGGCGGCCTTGTAGACCCAGTAGATCATCGGTTTGCCCAGCACATCGGCCAGCGGCTTGCCCGGCATCCGGGTACTGGCGTAGCGCGCCGGAATCACAGCGATTGTTTTCATGAGTGTACCTCGCTTACACGGCGGCCTGAACAGCCGCCTCTATCGTTTGGCATACGCCGTCAAAGCGGCGGTCTATGTCCAAATTGGTGAACCGCAGAACCCTGATATGGTTCTGTGCGAAAAACTCTGTGCGCAGACTGTCGGTCTGCTGTTGCTCGGGCGTGTAATGCTGTGCCCCGTCCAGCTCGATGACAAGCCTTGTTTTCGCGCAGTAGAAATCAGCGATATAGCCGCCGATGGGCTTTTGGCGCTGGAAGCGCGGGGTGAAGGTGCGGAGAAACTGATACCACAGCTTATTTTCCCACGGTGTCATGTTCTTGCGGAGCTGCCGCGCCAATGGGACATTCTTTTTGTCATAGTAGAGCATAGTGGCTTTCCCTTTTTACATTGTGGCTGCGGAAGGTTCTCTCCCCCACCGCCTGCGGGCGGAGCCCCCTCGCAGAGGGGGCTAAAGGACCTCCCTCTGCGAGGGAGGTGGCGCGAAGCGCCGGAGGGAGAGAACCTCCCGGCCGGATGCCGTTTCCCCCGCGCATCAGACCAGTTCCTTCGCCTCCTCCAGCGTCAGCAGGATCTTCTCATCCGCCGCGGTGAAGCCGCGCAGGACGAAGCTCTGCACGGTGACGGCACGGGCGAAATGGAAGGGGAGGCAGAAGTTCAGCACCTCGCTGGGCATCGTGCGCTCCAAAATGACTGCATCGGGGAACAGGGCGGCGTAATCCGTCGTGTCCCGCGGGTGGGTCTTGATAAAAAGCGGCCCAACGGCGTATTTTTCCGCCACCGCTTTGAACATCGCGTCCTGCTCCGCTTGGGTCATCAGCCCGTCGGCCACAAAGCTGCGTGGCAGCAAAAGCGTCGCACCGTCTGCCTTCTCGGGCAGGGGCTGCGTCAAAAATACGCGGCGCACCATCGCTTTTTCGTCGTCGGTCAGGCTCTCTAACAGTTTGGCCTTGCTGTCCGTCACCATGCGTTCCGCCGAAAACAGCGTACACCGCGCGGCGTCCTCACTCTCGACGCGGACGCACCACGGGCTGTCGCCCCAGTACAGGTAGCCTTTTCCGCGCTGCTTCGCGGCAAAATCCGCCGCGGCGCGCTGGTCGGTCACAAGATGCTGGTCAGGGCCGAGCGTGCTGCCGAACGTATCCTCGCACAAAATATACCCGGCGCGGCAATCCTGCAAATAGCGGCCCAGCACACTCCAATCGTTGTGGATATAGACATTTTTAAACGCTGCACGGTTCAATTTCCAGCCGCACAGCTTCTCAAAGGCGCGGGCCGCGCGCCGGTGGGCAAACAGCCCCGTCACGGTCCCGGGCCAGCGCGTCTCGTCCACAAGGACAGTCTTGACCACGCCCGTCGCGTCCAGACGTGCCGCCAGCGCGGCGGTGTCGGGCACGGAGGCCGACAGCACCATTGTGTGGGGCTTGCCGACGCAGCGCCCGGCCCGCAGCAGATCGACCAAGACCTGATACGCGGTGTGGCAGATGTACAAATTCGGTTTCATGCGTTACTCCTGCACGAGCTTGACGGGCGGGAAGTGGATGCGGCCCCAGCCGGACGCCCACTCGGGCATCGTCAGGTCGCTGTTCGTCACCTCAAAGGCGAACTCGGTCACGGGCTTGTCCAGGCAGACCGCGTGGGCCAGCGCGCCGTCAAAAATGTCGAGATAGAAGAAATACTGTCCCTCGCCCAGCAGACTCGGGTCAAATTCAAACACAGAGGTGTAGATTTTGCCCGGCTCGGCGGGGCCGAGGTCGACGGGATGGGTGATGCCGACGGGCGTCGAATCCCGCGCGTGGAGGTTCATCTTCATGTGGATGCCCGCGAACGGCTCCGAAACGCGCCAGGTGATTTTCACCCGCATCTTTTCGGTATCGGCAAACACGCTCGACTCCTTGCCGACGAAATCCAGCGTTTCCAGCCGGAACCGCTTGCCCGCGCTGCCCGTCATGCGGGCGACGTCGGCCAGGTCGTAGTGGACAACGTTGACGTCGGTGGTGTCCATGTAGACCGCGATGGCCTGCTCCACGTCGCCGTCAAAGATGACCCTGCCCTTATCCAGCACGACGCAGCGGGTGCAAAGCTGGCGAATGGTCGACATATTATGGCTGACATACAGCACCGTGCGCCCGTCCTGATTGGCGACGTCGCTCATTTTCCCTAAGCATTTCTGCTGGAATTTCATATCGCCGACGGCCAGAACTTCATCCATGACCATGATCTCGCTGTCGAGATGCGCGGCCACGGCGAAGGCCAGCTTGACGAACATGCCGCTGGAATAGCGCTTGACGGGTGTGTCGATGAAGTCGCCGCACTCGGAAAATTCAATGATCTGCGGCAGCTTTGCGTCGATCTCGGCGCGGGTCATGCCCAGAATCGCGCCGTTCATATAAATGTTCTCGCGGCCCGTCATCTCGTTGTTGAAGCCGGTGCCGACCTCGAGCATCGAGGCCACGCGGCCACGGATCTTGATTTCGCCCTCGGTGGGGGCGGTGATGCGGGAGAGCAGCTTGAGCAGCGTGGATTTGCCCGCGCCGTTGCGGCCAATGATGCCCAGTGCCTCCCCCTGATAGACGGTCAGATCAACGCCGTTCAACGCCATAAACGTCTGGCCGAACAGCCGCTGGTCGGTGCCGATGACGGTGTTCGGGTCCTCCTTGCCGCGCACACGGGCCCACCAGCTTTGCAGGTCGTGGGTCAGCGTGCCGCCGCCAATCTGGCCGAGCTTGTATTGCTTTTTCAGCCCCGTGACCTCGATGACAGGGCGTTTTTCATTTGCAGACATAGTTACGCGCCCCTTTCTTACACGGTATCCATGAAGGTCTTTTCAATGCGGCTGAACAGCACAACGCCCAAAACCAGCGCCGCAGCGGTAAAAATCAGGCTGTACACGATGCCGAACGTCGTGACCGTGCCGGTGCCCAAGGTAGCCATGCGGAAAATCTCAATCGGCGACGTCATGGGGTTGAGCTGGACGAGCACCCGCAGGCGCGGGGAGTTGTCCAGCATCGACAGCGGATAGACGACGGGGGAGGCGTACATCCAGAGCTGCACGCCGAAGCCGACGGCAATCGCCAGATCGCGGTACTTCGTCGTTAAGGACGACACAATGATGCCGACGCCGAGGCCCAGCAGCATGACCTCCAGCACGACGAACGGCACAGCCAGCACCCACAGCGTAAAGGTGACGCCGCTGCCCGTGGCAAAGAAGTACACCCAGAAGATCAGGTACATGACCGCCTGAATGCCGAAGTTGATTAGGCTTGTCAGCACCTGGCTGACCGGCATCGTCAGGCGCGGAAAGTACACCTTGCCAAAAATCTGTGAGTTTGTCACAAACGTATTGGCTGTGTTGTTGACGCAGTTGGCAAAGAAGGTCCACACCGTATTGCCGGCCATGTAGAACAAAAAGCCGGGCACGCCGTCGGTGGGCATGTTGGCCATGCCGCCGAACACAACGTTGAAAATCACGGTGGTGATGAGCGGGTTCAGAATGATCCACGCGGGGCCCAGGATCGTCTGCTTGTACAGCACGGTAAAGTTGCGCTTGACGAACATCATAATTAAGTCGCGGTAGCGCCAGAGCTCCTGCAGGTCGATGTCGAACCAGCCGGTCTTGGGCCGGATGACCGTAGTCCAGCCCTCGTCAGCCGGGCGGGTGGTTTGCAGATTTTCAGCCATAAAAATACCTGTTCCTTATGTGTAAAGTCGTAGTCGCACAATTATCCATAGTAATAGTGCTATTTTACCACATTATGCGCAAAGAATCAACTTGCCAAAGCGTTTATAATAATAGTAGAGGCCGGGCATACCCGGCCCGGTCGTGAAAGGCAATGGGCGTTTCCCGGAAGGCGGCGGGCCGCACATATGCGGCCCCTACAACTCAACATAATAAAAGCGAAAAGCGGCCTGCCGAAAATCTATCGGCAGACCGCTTTTTCTATGCAATTACAGCACCTTCGACAAGAATGCTTTCAAGCGCTCGTTTTCGGGGTTGGCGAAGAACTCCTTCGGGGGCTTGTCGACCTTGACGACGCCCTCATCAATAAAGATAATTCGGTTCGCCACCTCGCGGGCAAAGCCCATTTCGTGGGTGACGCAGACCATCGTCATGCCGCCGCGGGCCAGCTCCTTCATCAGTTCCAGCACCTCGCCGACCATCTCGGGGTCAAGGGCGGAGGTCGGCTCGTCAAACAGCAGCACGTCGGGGTTCATGGCCAGCGCACGCACGATGGCGATGCGCTGTTTCTGGCCGCCGGACAGCATGTTGGGGTAGGTGTCCGCCTTGTCGGCCAGACCGATGCGCTCCAGCAGCTCCATGGCCTTGGCGTCGGCCTCGGGTTGCTTCATCAGGCCCAAACGCACCGGGGCCAGCGTGATGTTCTTCTTCACCGTCAGGTGGGGGAAGAGGTTGAAATGCTGGAACACCATGCCCATCTTCTGGCGCACATGGTCAATGTCGTGGTCGGTGACTTCCTTGCCGTTGAAGATGACATGGCCGCCGTCCGGCTCCTCCAGACGGTTCAGGCAGCGCAGGAACGTGGATTTTCCGCAGCCCGAGGGGCCGACCAGCACAACGCAGTCGCCCTTGTTGATGGTCAGGTCCACGCCCTTGAGCACCTGCAGGCCGCCGTAGTTCTTCTGCAGTCCTTTAACGTCTATCACTTTGCGCCAGCCTCCTCTCAAATTTTGCAAGCAGCGCGCTGAACAGCATGACCAGCACCAAATAGGTCGCGGCCACGCCGAGCAGCGGGAACATCGGCTCATAGGTACGGTTCATGATGCCCTGCGCGGCATACAGCAGCTCCTTGCCGCCGATGACCGTGATCAGCGAGGAATCCTTCAAAAGCATGATGAACTCATTGCCCAGCGCAGGCAGGATGGAGCGGATGGCCTGGGGGATGATGATCTCGAACATCGTGGTCATGTAGTTGAGTCCGAGGCTGCGTCCCGCCTCCATCTGGCCCGGGTCGACGGCCATGAGGCCGCCGCGGATGATCTCCGACACATAGGCGCCCGAGTTGATGCCCAGCGCCAGCGCACCGACCATCGTGAAGTTGCGGCTGCTGGCGAAGATGACCATGCTCATGATGAGCAGCTGGACCATCATAGGCGTGCCGCGGATGACTGTGACATACACCTGCGCTACGGCGTTGAAAATGCCCAGGATCGGGTTGCGGTGGTGGGGCTTCTGCTGCGCGTAACCCACGCGGACCATAGCGACGATGGCACCCAGCACAACGCCCAGCACCAGTGCAATGGCCGTGACCAGCAGGGTCGTGCCCACGCCCTTGATGTACTGCTGCCAGCGGTCCGAGTAGAGAAATGC
>ENA-UOJM01002967-UOJM01002967.1-human-gut-metagenome-genome-assembly--contig:-P116-NODE-2967-length-10882-cov-4.322527_pt1 | contig 10882 bp, 8 predicted proteins | sample MGYA00242349_ERZ723896 | MGnify/ENA metagenome assembly ERZ723896 | reverse complement strand
TTTGTCCGGGTGACCCTTCGTCACGGACTCACTGGTAAATAAGTGTTTTGACATATCTCTTTCCTCCTTAGGAAAATAAAAAGGCATACACCGAGTGTATGCGTCATGCTCCTCATCACTCGGATTTGAACCGCAGGTTTTAGCACCTTACCAAAGCAGGTTGCTGTGGTGTCCACGGGCCTGTTCCCTCGACCACTCTCGATAAAGTATATTGAGTTTAGAGATACTATACTCCATTCCCATAAAAAAGTCAATACCCGGCAGTCGCTTTTTATCAAATTTTAGAAGAAGGCGTTTATGGTCATATTGCACAAAAAAGCGCGCCATTTTTTGGCATTGAAAGGAAAGGTTATGGTGTTTGGGCGTTGCTTTTTGTTTATATTTTGTTTATAATATTAGTCGTAATTGTCCATGTGTTAAGGAGGTTAAACAAATGGCAAAAAAGACAGTCTTTATTACCGGCGGTACCGGTAACATGGGTTGGGCTGCTGTGCAGGAAATGCTCAAGAAGCCCAGCGAGATCAACATCAAAATGCTGGCTCGTAAAAGCCCGAAGAACGAGGAGAAGCTCAAAGGCCTGATGGCTAAGCCCAACGTAAAAGTGGTTTGGGGCGATCTTTGTGATTATGACGCTATCCTGGAAGGCGTAACCGGCGCAGACTATGTGCTGCACATCGGCGGTATGGTATCTCCCACCGCTGACTGGAAGCCTTACAGAACGCAGAAAACCAATATTGGCGCTGCGCAGAACATCTGCAAGGCCGTGCTGGCACAGCCCAATGCAGACGATATTAAAGTTTGCTATATTGGCACCGTTGCTGAGACCGGCGACCGTAACTATCCCATCCACTGGGGCCGTTGCGGCGATCCGCTGAAGATCTCCATCTATGACCACTATGCTGTATCTAAGGCAGTGGCTGAGCGCACCTTTGTTGAGAGCGGCGTTAAGAATTGGGTTGTTATGCGCCAGAGCGGCATTCTCTATCCCAACATTCTGAAGAATATGGATCCCATTATGTTCCACGTACCGATCAACGGCGTGCTGGAGTGGTGCACCGTGGAGGACAGCGGTCGTCTGATGTGCAATCTGGTTACTGAGGACGCTGCCGGTCATTTGGGCGCCGACTTCTGGAACCACTTCTACAACATCGGCTCCGGTAAGGAGTACCGTATCTCCAACTATGAGTTTGAGCACCTGCTGCTGGGCACCCTGGGTCTTGCCGGCCCGGAGAAGCTGTTTGACCCCAACTGGTTCATTCTCAAGAACTTCCACGGTCAGTTCTATGCTGACGGCGACAAGCTGGAGGAGTACCTGCACTTCCGTGAGAACCTGCCCATCCAGGATTACTTCAACCGCCTGGCCGATCATGTAGAGTTCTACTTCAAGATTCCGCGCTACCTGCCTAAGAACCTGGTTGCCGCTTGCGCAAAGCCCTTCATGAAGAAGATCGCTTCCACCAAGGATTTCGGTACTTTAGACTGGGTAGCAACCAAGAACCAGACTCGTCTGTCCGCTTACTACGGCAGTTACGAGGATTGGGCTAAGATTCCCACCAAGTGGGAAGACGTTGAGATCATCAAGTTCAACAAGGACTCCAGCGACGCAGAAAACTACAAGCTGGATCACGGCTATGACGAAAGCAAGCCCGAGTCCGAGCTGGATATTGAAGATATGAAGCAGGCTGCTAAGTTCCGCGGCGGTGAGTGCCTGAGCACTTCTATGAAGAAGGGCGACCTGGCCACCAAGCTGAAGTGGAAATGCGGCTACTGCGGTGCCGAGTTTGAGGCCAGCCCCGCACTGATCCTGCTGGGTGGTCACTGGTGCCCCGAGTGCTTCATCCCCCAGAAGAAGTGGGATTACGACAACATTGCAAAGACCAATCCTTTCTTTGCCCAGGTTTGGTATCCCAACCACACCAAGGACGAGTGCAATGTGTACAACTTTGACGACCTGTTCCAGGTGAACGGCGTGAAGTGGGACGACATCAAGCACTAAGCCTACATAACCAAAAACAGCGCTCCGAGCCATCGGAGCGCTTGTTTTATGTGTGGATAAGAAAAAGCCGTCGGTGTGCTCCGGCGGCTTTGGTTTTATATTCCGATTTTATGCCAGCTGATCCGTCTCCGGGAACTGGGAATTGTACAGATGATAATAAAAGCCTTTATCAGCCAACAATGAGGCGTGGGTGCCCTGCTCAATAATGGTGCCGTCCTTCATCACCAAAATCAAATCGGCGCCCTTAATGGTGGACAATCGGTGCGCAACAATAAAGGAAGTGCGCCCCTCCATCAGGGTCAGGAATGCCTGCTGAATTCTCATCTCTGTGGTGGTATCAATAGAGGAAGTCGCCTCATCCAGGATCAGCACAGACGGATTGCACAGCATAATGCGGGCGATACAAAGCAGCTGCTTTTGCCCCTGAGACAGGCTGCCGCCGTCCTCACCAATCTTGGTATAATATCCCTCCGGCAGACGCTGAATAAAGCTGTGGGCGTGTGCTTTTTTGGCTGCCGCCACGACTTCATCATAAGAAGCGCCGGGATTGCCCATGCGGATATTCTCCAAAATAGAGCCACACTTGAGCCAAGTATCTTGCAGCACCATACCAAAATTCTTGCGCAGCGCCTTGCGGCCAATCTGCTGCACCGGGGTGCCGTCTATGGTAATTTGACCGTCCTGCACATCGTAAAAGCGCATGAGCAGGTTAATCAGCGTGGTCTTGCCGCAGCCGGTAGGACCAACGATTGCTACACGCATACCCGGCTTAACATCCACAGACAGATCCTCAATCAACTTGCGATCCGGCAAATAAGAGAAGCGAATATGCTGCAATTCCACTTTGCCGTCCAAATGCGAAGGTTGCAATGCACCCTCCGGATCCGCCGGCACCGGCTCCTCCTCAATGAATTCCATGATACGCGCGGCGCAGGCCAGCGCATTTTGAAACTCCGTCACCACCGAGCTGATGTCATTAAAGGGCTTGGTGTACTGGTTGGCATAGGACAAAAAGCAAGAGAGCATACCCACAGAGATATTGCCCCGAATGGCGATCATGGCGCCAAACAGCGCCACCGCCGCATATACAATGCTGTTTACAAAGCGGGTGGCCGGGTTGGTAATGGAAGAAAAGAATGTGGCGCGCATGGAATACTTAGCCAAGCGATCATTGATCTCATCAAACTGCTTTTGATTGTCTGTCTCTTTTGAATAAGCGGTCACCACCTTTTGGTTGGTGATCATCTCGTCAATAAAGCCCGTCTGCTCGCCACGAACGGCACTTTGCTTTTGAAACATAGCGTAAGTCTTCTTAGCAATAAACCGAGCAATAAAGAAGGACAGCGGCGTGACAACAACCACCACCAGGGTGATCCACACATTGATAGACAGCATAAAAGCCAGGGTGCCGATAATCGTCACTACACCGGTAAACAGCTGGGAAAAGCCCATCAGCAGTCCGTCGGCAAACTGATCTGCATCGCTGATGACCCGAGAGACCACATCCCCCTGGGAGTGGCTGTCCAGATAAGAGAACGGCAACACCAGCAATTTATCAAACGCCCGGGCACGCATATCTCGCACCACATTATAGGTGATCTTATTGTTGAGCATATTCATCACCCACTGCATGAGGCCAACGCATAGCAGCATCACCACCACAGTGATCAGATGGCGGGCAACGACGGTAAAGTCTACCTGCCCCGGACCGATGATGGCATCAATGGCGTAGCCGATACGAATGGGCACATACAAGGTCAGCACCACCGACCCTCCGGCCAGCAGCACAGACAAAAACAGCAGGTACTTATAGTGACCGATATAGCCAAAAATTTTCTTTAAGGTAGAGGTGTTCTTTTTCATGCGTCGGTCACCTCCTCGCTGAATTGAGAATGGTAGATCTCACAATATGCCGGGCAATTCGCCAAAAGCGCCTTGTGGGTCCCGTCACCTACCAAGCGCCCATCCTCCAACACCAAAATCCGATCGGCACACATCACGGAGCTGGCCCGCTGGGAGACGATAAACAGTGTAGGCTTATAAGGCAGCGCCAAAATGGCCTTTCGCATGGCGGCCTCTGTTGCATAATCCAGTGCAGAGGACGAGTCGTCCAGCACCAAAATTTGCGGTTTGCGAACCAGCGCACGCGCCACAGACAGCCGCTGCTTTTGCCCGCCGGAGAAGTTGGCGCCGTTTTGCTCCACAGGCGCGTCCAGACCGCCTTTATCCGCCACAATGTCCAGCACCTGCGCCGTGCTTAGAGCCGTGCGCAAATCATCATCAGAAGCGCTGTCGTCGCCCCACAGCAAATTGCTGCGCACCGTGCCTTGGAACAGCACCGCCCTTTGCTGCACATATCCGATCCGGTGGCGCAGATCCTCGTCATCGTAAGCGCAAACATTCTTGCCAAAGACAGACACCCGCCCGTCCTTAACATCATAAAAATGCGGGATCAGGGACACCAGGCTGCTTTTGCCGCTGCCGGTGCCGCCGATAATACCCACGACGCTACCCCGAGGCACGGTAAAGGAAATGTGCTCCAAGGACGGCTCGCCGGCGTTCTTGTACTGCAAGGTCACATCATCAAAGGCAACAGCCACGTCGCTGTCCCCTGCCCGGTCGTCCCGAGCATGCTTTAAGGTAGGCTCCAGCTGTAACACACCTTGAATACGAGAGGCACAGGCCAGCGCCTTGGTAATGGTAATGATCATATTCGCCAGCTTCACCAGTTCAACCAAAATCTGGCTCATATAGTTATAAAGGGCCACCACTTGACCCTGCGTCAGGTCACCCAAGCTCACCCGCATAGCGCCGGTGTGAATCAGCACCACAATCCCAATGTTAATCAGGATATAGGTCAGCGGGTTTAACAGCGCGGAAAGGCGCCCCACGCTGCGCTGCAAATGAGAAAGCATCTCATTGCGCTTATTAAATCCGGCCTGTTCCGCGTCTTCCGCCGCAAAGGCGCGGATCACACGGGCACCGGCATAGGTCTCTCTGGTTGTCAGGGTCACGCCGTCCAGCTGGCGCTGCACATTTTTATACCCGGGCATGGTCAGTCCCATAATGCCAAATACCACCAAAGACAGCGCGGCAATTACCACAACGAAGATCAACGCGCAGCGCACATCAATGGTAAACGCCATCACCGTGGCACCCAGTACAATAAAGGGCGAACGCAAAAACAGACGCAGCACCAGGTTCACGCCGTTTTGCGCTTGGGTCACATCGTTGGTCATTCGGGTGATCAACGAGGAGCGACCCAAGGTATCCAGCTCCGAAAAGCTTAAACTTTGGATCTTCCCAAACAGGCTGCTGCGCAGCTCCTTGCCAAAGCCGGTAGCCGCCCGAGCAGCAAAAAACTGGGCAGTGATCGCCATCACCATACCCACCACGGCAAAGCCCACCAACAAGGCACAGTTTTGGTAGATCACGGTCTTGTTGCCCGGCCGAAAACCGATATCAATGATCCGCGCCACCACCAGCGGCACGATCAGTTCAAAAGTCGCTTCCAGCAGCTTAAACAGCGGCGCAAAGAAAGACTCTTTCTTGTAATGCTTCAAATAGATCAACAAGTCTTTCAGTGTTCTCACCCTCCCGTCTGCCCACCCGGGCAGCGCATATCTTTAACAAGTTGGTACTTATTTTGGTACTTATTATAGACATCATTTGCCTTTCTGTCAATAAAACTTGACAAACGCTTTCAAGGTGCTATGATTATAAAAAATGTGAGGTGATCTTGATGGAAAACAAGCCGGTAACGGCCATTATCGTAGGCGCCGGGCACCGCTCCATGGTGTACAGCAAACTGGCGCTGACCAACCCGGAACTGCTGAAGATTGTCGGCGTGGCAGATCCGGACCCCATTCGGCGCAAAAAGTGCCGCGAACTTTACGGATTCGGCGAGGATATGTGCTTTGAAAATGCAAATGCGCTGGCTGCCAAGGGCAAACTGGCAGACACCGTCATTAACGGCACCATGGACGAGGTACATATAGAGACCTCTGTGCCCCTGCTGAACGCAGGGTATGATATGCTACTGGAAAAGCCGTTTGCCGTGAACGAAGAAGAAATGCGCACCCTGGTGGACTGCGCACGGCAGAACCACAGCAAAGTGATGATCTGCCATGTACTGCGGTACACACCGTTCTACTATGGCATTAAAGAGCGCATTGCCGCCGGTGAAATCGGTGATATTATCAATATTCAAACCCTGGAGCATGTGTCTTACCACCACCTAAGCACCTCTTATGTGCGAGGCAAGTGGGCCAATAGCCAGAAGTGCCACACCAGTATGCTGCTGGCCAAGTGCTGCCACGATCTGGACATTATGATGTGGATGATGGCAGAGACCAAGCCCACCGCGGTTAGCTCCTTTGGCGGCAAGTTCCAGTTTAAGCCGGAGAACGCCCCGGCAGGCGCCGGCACGCGGTGTATGGTGGACTGCCCGCTGGTAGATACCTGCCGCTACTCTTGCAAACGGCTGTACATTGATCACCCGGACCGCTGGTCCTTCTATGTGTGGGACAAGCTGGAGGGCATTGAGAACCCCACCATTGAAGACAAGATCCAACTGCTCAAGGGTGACTCCCCTTACGGTCGCTGCATTTACAAGTGCGACAACGATGTAGTAGACCACCAGAGCGTGATGGTACAGTTCGCCAGCGGCGCCACCGGCACCCACAATATGGTGGGTGGTTCCTCCGCCCCCCTGCGCCGTATTCACATCATCGGCACCAAGGGCGAGATCTACGGCAACTTTGAGGAGTCCAAGTTCTATGTATCCAAAATCGACCCCTCCCCGGACGCCCACAACGGCGAGTGCCAAATTGAGGAAGTGGATCTGAATGTGAAGGGCGATATGGTTGGCGCTTACGGCGGCCACGGCGGCGGCGACGAGCGACTGGCGGCGGACTTTGTGCAGTTCGTCCGCGGCGAAAAGCCCAGCTTGGCATGCACCTCTATTTTCGACTCTGTTGCCGGTCACCTGTGTGTGTATCTGGCAGACGAAAGTCGCACCCACGGCGGCCAGCCGGTAGCGGTACACCTGGACTAAAACGAAGCACATAAAAAAACCGTCGGTCATAACGACCGGCGGTTATCTTTTTGCGCTGATTTTTTAATACTCTACTTTTAAGCCCTCTTCGGCTTCAGCTACCTTGAGCATAATGGCGCACTCAATGCGCTTGCGGTGCAGCTGGCAACCAAAGTCATACACACCGTTCACACTGCCGGTGGTATGGTACGCATTGGCTGCGCACCCGCCGCTGCAATACAGCTTTGCAAAGCAGTCCTTGCATTCCTTGTGGCTGTACACATTGCAGTGCTCAAACTGCTCCAGCACCTGGGGTCGGGTCACGCCATCGTACACATTGCCAAGTAAGAAGTCCGTGTCTCCCACAAACTGATGACAGGGGTACAAATCGCCGGTGGGGGTCACGGCCATATACTCCGTACCCACACCACAGCCGCTGACCCGCTTGACAATACAAGGGCCGCCGTCCAGGTCGATCATATAGTGATAAAAAGTAAAGCCGTCGCCCTTGCGATAACGGTGCAGCATTTCCTTGGCCAATATCTCGTATTGCTCCAAAAGCACAGGCAGGTCCCTCTCCTGCAAGGCATAGTCCTCCTTAGGATCGCACACCACCGGCTCAATAGACAGCTCCTTAAATCCCAGATCCGCCATGTGCAGCACATCGGCGGCAAAGTCCGTATTGAAGTGGGTATAGGTGCCCCGCATATAGTAGTCCTTTTGCCCTCTGGAGTCTGCAAACCGCTTGAATTTATCCAAGATCAGATCATAACTGCCCTTGCCGTTGCGGCCCACCCGCAGCCGGTCATGGGTAACCTTGCGCCCGTCCAAAGACAGCACCACATTGCCCATCTCCCGGTTGGAAAAGTCGATCACATCATCGTTGATCAGCAAGCCGTTGGTGGTAAGGGTAAAGCGAAAGTTCTTATTATGGAGCTTCTCCTGCTCCCGACCATAGGCCACCAGCCGCTTGCACACATCCCAGTTCAGCAGCGGCTCACCGCCAAAGAAGTCCACTTCCAAATTCCGGCGGCCGGGACTGTTGGCAATGAGATAATCCAGCGCCTGCTTGCCCACTTCATAGGACATGATCTCACGCTGACCGTCGTACTCTCCCTTGCCGGCAAAGCAGTATTTGCACGCCAGGTTGCAATCGTGAGCAACATGCAGGCAAATGGCCTTTAGTACCCCCTGGCGGCGTTTGAACTGGTCGGCAACTGCCTCAAAGGTATCCTCGGCAAACAGCCGTCCGTCGGCGATCAGCGCCTCAATGTCTTCAAAACAAAGATCAACATCAGCGTTCGTTACATCCGGCTGATCCTTGTATTTTTCTAAAATAAAACGGCGGATCTCCTCTTTATCATGATCCTGGTACATAGTGATCATATCGTAGGCCACCGGGTCCACAGAATGGACGCAGCCACTGTTTTGATCCAGAATAATGTTGTATCCGTTTAGTTTGTATGCGTGTATCATAGTCTACTCCAAACAAAAAAGGCGGGACCCGGGCAATCGCCCATCCCGCCCTAATTGCAAAATTCTTATTTCTTCAGCTGCTCGCACTTCTGGTTGGCAACGGAGCAAGAGGTCTTGCTGGCAGACTGACAAGAAGTCTGGCACTCGCCGCAGCCGCCCTTTTGAGCGGAAGCACAAAGATTTCTGGAACTTAAAGTTTTAATTCTTTTCATAAAAAGCACCTCATTTCAATATGTTGGTTCTATTTTACAATACTTTCAGTCCTTTGTCAATACGCAGCAGCAAATGCGCTCTGCCCCGCCGCCGGCAGTTCCGTAGAGCACCGTGCCGCTGTTTTTCGTTGCCTGAATTGCCTGTACAAACGCCGCAGTGATCTCCTCACCGGGCACGATCATCGGCACCCCGGGCGGATAGGCAAACACCGTCTCGCAGGCGATACGCCCCACTGCCTGTTGGTATGGTAACGGCTCCCCGGCGGGCACCTGCCAGCTTTGCAGGTGCCGGGGCGGCAAGGACAGCGGCACCACCGGCCAGTCGCCCGGCGACAGGGTACGATCAATCTCTGTCAGGGTACGGGCCAACAAATGAAATCCGGCGGCGGTGTCCCCCGCTGTTGCCATACAAATCACATGGATACGGTCGCTCATCTCCGGCTCGATCCCACGCGCCCGCAGCCGGTGTGCCAAGGCGTTGCCGTCTATGTTGCAATGCAGGGTAGAAATATTAATCTTGGTAGGATCGTCCGCCTGGATCAATCGCAGGTGCTCCAAAGGCAGTTTATATAGCTTTTGCAGTCCCGCTTGCAGCGTCTCAAACGCAGCCGGATCCGACACCAAATCGGCCATTTTTGCCACGCTGTTCATCAGCACATAGCTGGGCGAGCTGGTCTCGTACATATCCATATACCGCTTGATCTTCGGCGCCAAAGAGGAGTCATATACCTGCACACCGGCGGTTTGAGTCAACGCCGGCAGGGTCTTGTGATAAGAGCAGATCACCGCGTCTCCCTCCATACGGCCGGGCAGCCAAGGGGCCAGTCCAAGGTGGGCGCCGTGGGCAGCGTCTACCACCAGCGGCACCGAGCAGTGCAGACGAGAAATATAGCCCTCGTATGTAGGCGAGGTCACCACCACCGCTGCCGCCTCCGGGTGGGCAGCCAATGCCTCATCCAGCGCTGCCTGGGTCACACGGGTATAAAAGCCGGTAGTCGGGTCAAATTCAGCCTCTACATAGTGCACCTGCAGCCGGTTCAAAAAGCAGGCATTGTACACCGCCTTGTGGCAGTTGCGGGCAATGAGAATTTCGTCCCCCGGCTTGCACAGGGCGGATATGGTCGCCAAAATGCAGCAGGTAGAACCGTTAACAGAGAGAAAAGATGCCCCCGCACCATACAACGCTGCCAAATCCGCTTGCAGCTGGGCCAACACCCCGGTGGGGGCGTGCAGGTCATCGTAGCCGTCTATTTCCGTAATATCAATTTCCGCACCCGGCAAACAAAAATCCGGGTTGCGCTTGTGTCCGGGCATATGGAACGGATAGCGCTCTAAGTGCGCCAGCGCTCGATCAAGCCGCATAAGCTGTCACCTTTTCTTTTTGATAAATCGCAATGTTCAGCAGCACCACACCGGTGAGCACAGGCGTCGCCTCGATCTGGCCGGTCTCTTTATAGATCAGCAGCAAAATCAGATCGCCGATCATCAGTGCCGCCCAAAATACCGTGGCGCACTGCCAAAATCGTCCTTTTTTGAATGAAAACAAAAAACACAGAAAGATCGCCACCCCGCTGAGCACGGAAAAAGCCAGCGATCCAATGCAGTGCAGCAGCCACAGGGTGTGCCGCTCAAAGTCAAAAGGACAGCACACCGTCAGCGCCATCCCCACACCGGCAGGCAGCAGCAGACCGTGGCACAGCCCTCTGCGCTTTTGCTTATTATACACGGTATAGAGCAAAAGGTAAAGCACCCCGTAAGTGCCCGCACCCCACAAGGCAAACAGCACCGGGTGGTCCAGTCCGATGGTGGAGAGCGCCCCGGCGTTGGTGCGCGGATCCGCAAAGTGCATATACCCTAACGTAAAACCACAGTATAAAGCGGAAATCAGCGAAATCCAAATTTTTTTCATAAAAACCTCAAAAAAATCAAAATTTCTTATTGACATTTTACTCCCCTCGTGGTATTATGTCAATGCTGTTTCGGACAGCACCGCAGATCAAGCCTTTCGGCTCTGCCTCGCCCGCTCTTGGCGTGTAAAAATTTAGAGCAAATTGAATATGCGGATGTGGCGGAATTGGCAGACGCGCTAGATTCAGGTTCTAGTGAATGCAAGTTCATGTGGGTTCAAGTCCCGTCATCCGCACCATGAGCCTTTTGCAAATG
>ENA-UOJM01002963-UOJM01002963.1-human-gut-metagenome-genome-assembly--contig:-P116-NODE-2963-length-10902-cov-4.800406_pt1 | contig 10902 bp, 6 predicted proteins | sample MGYA00242349_ERZ723896 | MGnify/ENA metagenome assembly ERZ723896 | reverse complement strand
GCAGTTGAACAGCACCGTATATGTGGACAGTTCCGGGATGCCGGTCCATTCTGCATCTTGTGCTTCCAGTGCCAGTTGTTCCTCGGTCAAGGTCCATACTGCGCTCACCTCTCCGGCCTCATAAAGGGAGGAGGCCTCTTCCGGCGTGTCGGCATAGCGGAAAACCAGCTCATCCGGGCCGCTGCGGGTTCCGTAATAGTCTGCATTGGAAGAGAGAACCATCTGATCCGCTGTGGCGGCTGTGGCGGTAAACGCGCCGTTGGTAACCAGCTTGGTGGGGTCCGACCACCAGCTGGCATCTTCGTCCTCGCCGGAATCCCGGGCAGCCATGGCGTCTTCCTTGAGGGACTGGATCACGTCCTGACGCAGGGGGACGGTGGCGGGGGAAGTGCATACCTGGGACAAGAACCAGTCGTAGTTGCCGCTGAGCACGACTTCCAAGGTCGTGTCATTCTTGGCGGTAACCTGCAGCAGACTCATATCCCCGGAAGCCCGGGCTTCATCATACCCTACCACCACGGACAGAAGCTCGGCATAGGGGGATTGGCTGGCGGGATCTGCCAGCCGCTGCCAGGCATATACAAAATCGTCGGCCTTGACGGCTTTCCTGTCAGACCAATGTGCGCTGCGCAGCTTGAAGGTATAGGTGACCGTGCCGTCGTAATTTGCTTCCTGGGAGACGCTTTTGGCAATTCCGTACGTGACCGTGTTTTGACCGGTGGCGTCCAGCGCGACCCGCATCAGATTCTCGTAAAGATGAACCAGGATGGTTTGGTCTCCGCTCTCTTCGGCATAGATGGGGTCCAGCGTGACCGGTTCGCTGCCGACACACACGGACAGCGAGATGCCGGCCGCCTGTTCCTGGCTGCATCCGGCAAGCAGGGAGACCATCCATACTGCCGCCAAGAAAAGGGCCGGCAGCTGTTTTTTCCACTTCATAGCAACACTCCTTCTGATTGGAGTAAAAAAGAGATGCCGCATGTGCAGCACCCGTATCTACTCAGAACGAAGATATTATAGAGAAGTTTTTTGGGGTTGTAAAGGCGCGGACGCAAAAAAGTAACAAAAAATTACAAAAATTCAGGAACCGTTCATAAATTCCCGGCAGTTGCCAAAGGAAAGGCGGTATGCTATGCTGGATATAAGAAAAATTGCGGAGCTGCCGGAAGCGCACAAGCGGGATTGCGGAAAACCAACCGGGATCGGCGGGGCGGCGAACAGGCATGGGAAGGAGCGGCACATGCAGATCACCGGCGGATGGGTCTATGATCCGGATGAGGGCTTTGCGGAGCGAACGGTCTGTACAGACGGGGAGAAGATTGCCCGAATCAGCACAGATACAAAACGATTGGATGCCGCAGGCTGCTATGTACTGCCGCTGCTGATCGATTTGCATATTCACGGGTACGCGGGAGCGGATGCGGGCAGTGCCGATCCGGCGGAGCTGGAGCGGATGGCCCGGGCCCTGCTGATGCAGGGGGTGGGGGCCTTCTGCCCCACCACGATGACGTTGCCGGAGGCACGTTTGGCCGCGGTGTGCCGCTGCACAGCTGCGTATTGTAAAGAGCGGCACCCCGGCGCACAGGTGGCGGGGATTCATCTGGAAGGGCCGTTCCTGGCGCCGGAGCGGCGGGGTTCCCATGATGAGGCATTGCTGCAAAACCCGGATCCGGAGCTGCTCAGACGCCTCCAGGAGGCCGGAGAAGGGGCTGTACGGCTGATGACGCTGGCACCGGAGCTTCCGGGGGCATTGCCGGTGATTCAGATGGCGGTGAAACAGGGGATACGGGTTTCCTTGGGGCATACCCAGGCAGACTATGACACCGCGCGGGCGGCCTTGCGTGCCGGAGCGGCACAGTGTACCCATCTGCTCAATGCCATGACACCCTTTGGGCACCGGGCTCCGGGGGTGGTAGGCGCGGCCTTTGACGTTCCGGGTACCATGGTGGAGCTGATTTGCGACGGCATTCACGTACATCCTGCCATGGTGCGGGCCATGTTCCGGCTTTTTGGACCGGAACGGGTGGTGATGGTGTCGGACGCCCTGCCGCCAGCGGGATTGCCGGAGGGAACCTACCATCTGGGCAGTCAGGAAATCACGGTGGACCATGGCCGGGCGGTGCTGTCCGATAAGCCGGAGACTCTGGCAGGATCGGTGTGCAGTTTGATGGAGTGCGTCCGCCGGGCGGTTTCCTTTGGAATTCCACTGGCCGATGCCGTGCGGGCTGCCAGCTGGAATCCCGCCTGTGCTCTGGGGATGGAGACCCGGAAGGGCAGCCTGCGGCCGGGACAGGAAGCCGGTGCGGTCCTGCTGGACCGGGAAACGCTGGAGACGCGGGCCGTAATAGCACGGGGCTGTGTGGTGGAGCAATAGAAAACCAGCGGCCAGCAAAGTGCCGGCCGCTGGGGAAATTCAGGATTCCGTTGTCAGGTTGCCGTGTTCGTCAAACCGCACTGGGGTAATCACGTTGCGGGTTTTCTGGGCGATGTCGTCAATGCGCATCTTGGAGGGGTAGTCGGCGATGAGGGTCACGGCCACGCCCTGGCGCTTGGCCCGGCCGGTGCGGCCGATCCGGTGGACGTAATCCTGATTCTCATCGGGGACATCGCAGTTGAACACAATGTCCACATCGTCCACGTCGATGCCGCGGGCGGCCACATCCGTGGAGACAAACACCCGCAGCTCACCCCGGCGGAATTTGTCCATCACCTGCTCCCGCTTGCGCTGGGGGATGTCACCGTGGATGCACTCGGCATCAATGCCCTGCATCTGCAAAAACTTGGTGATGCGCTCTGTGGAGCCCTTGGTGTTGCAGAAAGCCATGCAGCGGTCAAAGCCCGTCTGTTCGAGAATCCGGGCGATGACATCGGCTTTTTCGTTCTGGGAGACTTCCATGCGGAACTGCTTGATGTCCGGCTTGTTCTGCTCATCTTCCCGAACCGTGATTTCTGCCGCGTCTCTCTGATAAACCCAGGCGATGTCCATGACCTCCCGGGAAATGGTGGCGGAGAAGAGGCCCAGGTTTTTGCGGTGGCTCATCTTATCCAGCAGCCGGGTGACATCGTGGATAAAGCCCATGTCCAGCATGCGGTCGGCCTCGTCCAGCACCACAGTTTGAACGGCGTCCACCTTCACGGTGCGGCGCTTCATATGGTCGCTGAGGCGGCCGGGGGTAGCCACCACAATCTGAGGGCGCTTCTTGAGCGTGTCAATCTGCTTGCCGATGGGCTGCCCGCCATAGAGGCAGACACTGCGAACACCGGGCTTGAAGGCGGCGATATCCCGCAGTTCACCGGTGATTTGAATGGCAAGCTCCCGGGTGGGGGCCAGAATGACGGCCTGTACCGATTCGTCCTCGGGGTCAATATGCTCCACAATGGGGATGCCGTATGCAAAGGTCTTTCCCGTTCCGGTGGGAGCTTTGGCGATGACGTCCTGCCAGGCCATCATAGGCGGAATACAGCCGGCCTGAACCGGTGTGGATACTTCCAGATTGCGATGCGCAATGGCACGCATGATCTCCGGTGACAGCCCCAGGCTGTCAAAGCGAACGCCCTGCGTAAATTCCATAATCCAATTCCTCTTCTTTTGACATTTTGCTTTATTATACCCGCTATTTTGGGAATTGTAAAGCGGTGGGCGGAACAGGGAGGGGAAAACGAAAGGGATGGAGAGGAAATGCAGATATTTAGTAAATTTTTGCACGAATATGTGATTATCATGCGAGAATAGCGGAAAAATATTCGTTTTTTGTAGTAAAATTGTGTATTGTGTCAACAACGCCCCCCAAATTTTGTGCTAAATTATGCTTACAGGCGAAGACAGACGGCGAATACGGAGGTGGCGCACGTGGGAGAAATGGACTACGTACGCATTTTGCGTGATTTGCGGGAAGATGCTGACAAGACTCAAACCCAGATCGCGGAGGTCTTGGGAACTTCCCAAACCATGTATGCCCGCTATGAACGCGGGGCAAACGAATTGCCTATCCATCATTTGATTACCCTGAGCAAGTATTACGGTGTCAGTACGGATTACTTGCTGGGTCTCAGTAGGGAGCGGTAAACGCGCGGACAGATTCCTGTCCGCGCGTTTTTTGCACGCTGGATTTGTTGCGGATAAACAAGACCCGGACCATATGGTCCGGGGCTTGTTTTGAGCGGCAGTATTTAGAGCCTTAACGATGGGGGACATGCCAGATGTGATCGGCATATTCGGCCACGGCCCGGTCGGCGGCAAAGATTCCGCTGCGGGCGATGTTGTGCAGGCTCATGCGGTTCCAGCGCGTGGGATCGGCATAGGTGGCGACCATCTGCTTTTCTGCCTGGCAGTAAGACTCGAAGTCCGCCAGGAGCAAATACTCGTCAGCCGGGCTGCCGCCGGAGCCAAAGAGCAGACGCTGATAGAGGTCGTTGTAGCTCACACCGTCCCGGAAGCCGTTGCGCAGAGCATCCAGACAGCCCCGCAGGATGTCGTTGCGGCTGTACAGACGCTGGGGCACATAGCCCTCCCGCTTGAGCTGGGATACCTCGTCAGCCCGCAGACCGAAGAGGAACATGTTCTCGTCGCCCAGCACATCGTGCATTTCCACGTTGGCGCCGTCCAGCGTGCCCACGGTCAGTGCACCGTTCATCATGAACTTCATGTTGCCGGTGCCGCTGGCTTCCTTGCCGGCGGTGGAAATCTGCTGGCTGACCTCGCTGGCAGGCATCAGACGCTCCGCCAGGGAGACACGGTAGTTCTCCAGGAACACCACCTGCAGCTTATCCCGGCAGACGGGATCGTGCTCGATCTGGTCGGCCAGAGAGTTGATCAGGCGGATGATGCGCTTGGCCACGGCATAGCCCGGCGCAGCCTTGGCACCGAAAAGGAAGGTGTGCGGCTGCGTAATGGCGTTGGGATCATCGTGGAGGCGCTGGTAGAGGGCGATGATGTGCAGCACATTGAGCAGCTGGCGCTTGTACTCGTGCAGCCGCTTCACCTGCACATCGAAGATGGCGTCGGGATTGAGAATCACGCCCTGGGTCTTCTTGGCGTAGGCCGCGAAGTCCTCCTTGTTCTTGCGCTTGATCTGGGCCAGACGCTCCAGTACGGAGGCATCGTCGGCGTAGGCATCCAGCTTCTGGAGGGTCAGGGGCTTCATGAGATAGTCCTTCCCGCCGGTGAGATCGCAGATCAGGCTGTCCAGACCGGGGTTGATCTCGCTGAGCCAGCGGCGGTGGTCAATGCCATTGGTGACATTGAGGAATTTCTGGGGTTCCATACCGCAGGCGTCCCGGAAGACGTCACGGCGCAGGATCTCGGAATGCAGGCCGCTGACGCCGTTGACGGCCATACCGCCGGCAATGCACAGGTTGGCCATGCGCACTTCGCCGCCCCAGATGATGGCCATGCGCTGGGTCTTTTCCGGATCGTGATAGAAGTCCTCTACCCGGCGCTGCCAGCGCTTGGAGATTTCCTGAATGATCTGCCAGACCCGGGGCAGGAGCTGCTGCATCAGCTCCTGGGGCCAGCGCTCCAGTGCCTCGGCCAGGACGGTGTGGTTCGTATATGCCACGGACTGGGTGGTAATGGACCAGGCCTCATCCCAATCCATGCCGGCTTCGTCAATGAAGATCCGCATGAGCTCGGGAATCACCAGAGCGGGATGGGTGTCGTTGATCTGAATGACGTTCTTCTCGTGGAAGTTCTTCAGAGTGCCGTAGGTGTCCAGGTGCTTGGTGGCAATGGACTGAATGGTGGCGGAAACAAAGAAGTACTGCTGCTTGAGCCGCAGGGACTTGCCCTCATAGTGGTTATCCTCAGGGTAGAGCACCTTGGCAATGGTCTCAGCCATGGCCTCTTCTTCGGCGGCCTTGAGGTACTCGCCGCGAGAGAACAGGGACATATCCACCGGTTTGGTGGAGCGGGCATCCCACAGGCGCAGAGTATTGACGTGCTGGGTGTTGTAACCGGCCACCACCATGTCGCAGGGGATGGCCATGACCGTGGTGGCGTTTTCGTTGACGATGTGCAGGTGCCCGTCATCCCAGAATTCCCGAAGGGTGCCGCCGAAGTGAACAGCCTGGGCTTCCTCGGGCTTGGGCAGCAGCCAGGCGGCGCCCAGATCCTTCCAGTTATCCGGCAGCTCCACCTGCTGGCCTTCCACGATCTTCTGCTTGAAGATACCCAATTCATAGCAGATGGAGTATCCCGTGGCAGGGATTTCCAAAGTGGTCATGGAGTCGAGATAGCAGGCGGCCAGGCGGCCCAGACCGCCATTGCCCAGACCTGCGTCCGGCTCCAGCTCGAAGATGTCTCCGGCCTTGAAGCCCAGATCCTCCAGTGCTTCCTTCAGCTGAGGGAGCACATCCAGGTTATAGGCGTTCTTCATCAGGCTGCGCCCCATCAAAAACTCCAAAGACAGGTAGTGGACCTGCTTTTTATGTTCCCGACGGGTCTGCTTGTTGCTCTCCACGCCCCGGGTGGCCATTACATCCCGCAGTACCAGCGCGCAGGCTTTGAGCATTTCCTGATCGCTGGCCTCCTCCGGCGTTTTGCCGAAGTTCAGGGCCAGCTTGGCAGTCAGGGCATCTTCCAGGGATTTTTTGGTGAATGGTTTCGTCATGGATCTTCCTTACTCCGCTGCATCCTCCTTGGCGGACTTGGCAGCGGATCCTTTCTTGGTGGATTTCTCTTTTTTAGCCGTAGACTTTGCGGCCTCCGCCGTGGCTGCGCTGGTCTTGGACTTGGCAGCGGCGGATTTCTCGGAAGTGGATTTGGCGGTGGACTTCCGGGTCGTGGTCCGCTTGGCAGCGGGCTTCTTGGCGGCAGTCCGCCGGGCCTTCTTCTCCGGTACGGCCTGGGCAGGGGCCTCCTCTGCGGAGGCGGCTTCGACAGGAGCGGGCTGGGCAGGAGCTTCCTCTGCGGGAGCGGTCTCGACAGGAGCGGGCTGGGCAGGAGCTTCCTCTGCGGGAGCGGTCTCTACGGGAGTGGCCTCGACAGGAGCTTCCTCAACGGGAACGGCCTCCACAGGGGTCTCCTCAACAGGAGCGGCCTCCACGGGGGTCTCCTCCACGGGAGCGGCTTCCACAGGGGTCTCCTCCACGGGAGCAGCCTCAACAGGAGTGGCTTCCACAGGGGCCTCCTCCACGGGAGCGGCCTCAGCAGTGGGGGCGGGCGCTTCCTCCGATGCGATAACAGGCATCGGCTGGCCGGTGATGTTGGAATAGATGCGCAGGTAATCATGTGCGCTGCGGGCCCAGCTGAAATCGCAGGACATAGCCCGCTGACGCAGGCGGCCAAAGGCCTCCGGATAGTCCTTATACAAGTATACGGCTTCCCGGATGACATAGAGCATGTCACCGCTGGCGTAATTGCGGAAGGAGAAGCCGTTTCCGGCGTCCCGCCAGGCCTCATAGGGCTGGACGGTATCCTTCAGGCCGCCAGTCTCCCGGACAATGGGGATGGTGCCGTAGCGCATGGCGATCATCTGACTCAGGCCGCAGGGCTCGCTCTTGGAGGGCATGAGGAACAGATCCGCACCGGAATAGATGGACATGGACAGGGCTTCGTTATAGTCCAGACGGACGGCCATACGGCCCGGATACTGCTGGGCAGCCCAGTTGAAAAAGTCCTCGTATTTCCGGTCGCCCTTGCCCAGAACAACCAGCTGCATCGGAAGCTCCATCATATCATGAAGGACTTCACAAATCAAGTCCAAACCCTTGTGGGACACCAGCCGGCTGACGATGGCCACGATGGGGGTGTGGGGTTCTTGATGCAGGCCCATGATCTTCTGCAGCTCCGCCTTATCGGCGTCCTTGCCGGACATATCCTGCACCGAGTAACGAACCGGGATCCGCTCGTCGGTTTCCGGATTGTAGAGATTCATATCAATGCCGTTGAGCACGCCGGAGAGCTTATAGTCGCACCGGTTCATGATGCTCTCCATATGATGGGCAAAATAGGCCATCTTCAATTCATTGGCATAGGTGGGGGAGACGGCGTTGACCGCGTCGGCGCAGAGGATGGCGCCCTTGAGGAGGTTCACATCGCCGTCCATCATGATGGTGCCGTCGGCAGCCCAGCCATAGTCCAGGCCGAACAGATCGCCCAGGGTATCCTTGGCGTAGCGGCCCTGGTACTCAATGTTGTGAATGGTCAGGGCGGTCCGGATGGAACGGAAGCGGTCTTCCCGCACGCCGTCATCCTTCAGGTAAATGGGGACCAGAGCGGTCTGCCAGTCATTGCAGTGGATCACGTCGGGCCAGAACTTGAAGTGGGGCAGCATCCGCACCACAGCCCGGGAGAAGAAGCCGAAGCGCTCTCCGTCATCCATGTAGCCATAGAGGTCCGGGCGGTCGAAATACTGCTCATTATCCAGGAAGTACCACGTCACGCCGTCCCGCTCCAGGGAGAACAGGCCGCAGTAGCTGTGACGCCAGGCGAGATTGACAAAATCGTAGCACTCAAATTTCAGCTCGCCGCCAAAGCGTTCCCGAACCCGCCGGTACAGGGGAAGTACCACGGCAACTTCTGCACCCTGCTGGGCCAGAGCGGGAGGCAGGGAACCGGCCACATCCGCCAGACCGCCGGTTTTGCAAAAGGGAACCGCCTCGCTGGTTGCATACAAGATTTTCATAAGTAAACTCCTTTTCAATATCTTCGCTGCCGGGGAAACTGCCCGTCAGCGGGACAGAAGGGGGGAATACTCCCCCCTTCCAATCTTAGACCTTACTGCCCTTGGCCAAAACGATGGGATAGGTGGCGTGACCCATGAGGGTGCGGCCTTCCAGCACTTCCACATCCTTGTCGGCGATGATATAGGCAAGGTGGGCGTTGGAATGAATGACCGTCTCTTTGAAGAGCACGCAGTTGCGGATGACGGCACCGGGCTCCACCACCACGCCGGGGAAGAGAATGGAGTTTTCCACGATGCCTTCAATGCGGCAGCCTTCGGCCACCAGGGAGTTGATGCAGCGGCCCTCAGAGCCCACATACGTGGAGGTCTTGTCGGCGCCCTTGGCGCGGATGGGACGCTCCGGCGTAAACAGCTCCGCCCGGATGGCGGGGTCCAGCAGCTGCATGCTGCGGTCGTAGTACTCCTGAATGGACCGGATCTGGGCGGCAAAGCCCTTCCAGATGTAGCAGCGCAGATTCAGCACGTCCTTCTTGGCCCGCAGGACGTCCCGGCGCCAGCTGTACTGGTCCTTGGCGAAGCACTCGTCCACCAGATCCCGCAGCAGGGCGGTGGAGAGGATGTACACTTCCAGGCCGCGATAGCCGCGGGGATGGTGCAGGTTGTAAAGCACCTCCGTGACCCGGCCCTCGGGATCGATCTCGAAGTAGGAGCCGCCCTCGGTGGCAAAGCTGTCGTTGCCGCACACCACGGTGATATCGGCGCCGGACTTGATGTGGTTTTCATAGATCTCGGCCATGGGCAGGTTGACCACCAAGTCACCGTCCATCAAGGCCACATAGTCCTGCCGGATGGTGTCCAGATAGGAGCGGACGCCGAACAGGGCCTCAATCTTGCCGCGGAAGGGCATGACGCCCCAGTCCTTCTGGTAGTTGAAGGGAGGCAGCACCCGCAGACCGCCGCGCTTGCGGCTCAGGTCCCAGTCCTTGCCGGTCCCCAGGTGGTCCAGCATGCTCTGATAGCGTCCGTGCAGCACGACGCCCACGTCCGTGACGCCGGCATTGACCAGGTTGGACAGGGAGAAATCCACTGCCCGGTACCGGCCGCCGAAGGGAATGGAGGCCGCGGAGCGAATCTCGGTCAGCTCCCGCAGGTCCGTGCGTTTTTCATAGGAAAAGATAATTCCGTGCAGTCCGTTCATTTCTTGGATACCTCCTCGCCATTGCGATCCAGCATGATGCCCGGGCGCACCCGTTTGCCCGCCTCAAGCTCACAGTGAGGCGCCAGGACCGTCAGCCCCCAGGGCGCGGGCGCGGCGCTCTCCGGCGTGCCGCCGACCTGGCAGCCGGCGCCGATTTTGCAGCCTTCGCCCAAAATGGCGTATTCCACCACGGCGCCGTCTTCCACCACCGTGTTGGGCAGCAGCACCGAGTAGCTGACTCGGGCGCCCTTCCCCACGCGGACGTTGGAGGAGAGCACCGAGTTTTCCACGGTGCCGTCCAGCACGCTGCCGCGGTTGAAGGCGCTGTGCGTCACATGGGAGTCCTCACCCAGGAAGGTGGGAGGCGCGTTGACAGAGCGGGCATAGATGGGCCAGGACTCGTCGTGCAGATCCAGGCCGGATTCGGGAGAGAGCATATCCATGTTGGCATCCCAGAGAGACTCCAGAGTGCCCACATCCTTCCAGTAGCCGGCAAAGCGGTAAGCGGCCATCCGTTCGCCGTTGCCCAGCATGGCGGGAATCACGTTCTTGCCGAAGTCGTTTTCGGAATTGGGATCGGCCTCATCCTCGGTGAGATAGCGGCGCAGGGTCTTCCAGGAGAAGACGTAAATTCCCATGGAGGCCAGGTTGCTCTTGGGCTCCTTGGGCTTTTCGGCAAACTCCGTGATCATGTCCTCTTCGTTGACGCTCATGATGCCGAAGCGGGAGGCCTCTTCCCAGGGCACCTCCATGACCGAGATGGTGCAGGCGGCGCCGGCGGCCTTATGGCGGGCCACCATGTCGGAATAATCCATCTTGTAGATATGGTCGCCGGAGAGAATGACCACATAGTCCGGGTCATACAGGTCGATAAAGCCGATGTTCTGATAGATGGCGTTGGCAGTGCCCTTGTACCAGGTGCCGCCCTTGCTGCCCATGTAGGGGGGCAGGATGTGGACGCCGCCGGTGGATCCGTCCAGATCCCAGGGCTGACCGCTGCCGATGTAGCTGTTGAGCTCCAGAGGGCGGTACTGGGTCAGCACGCCCACGGTATCGATACCGGAATTGCTGCAGTGGGAC
>ENA-UOJM01002953-UOJM01002953.1-human-gut-metagenome-genome-assembly--contig:-P116-NODE-2953-length-10931-cov-4.172766_pt1 | contig 10931 bp, 6 predicted proteins | sample MGYA00242349_ERZ723896 | MGnify/ENA metagenome assembly ERZ723896 | reverse complement strand
CTCGATGCGCTGCAGAAGCACCATGCTCCGGCGGCATTCTTCCTGGTCGGCAACTACATCGAGCGAAATCCAGACCTCGTCCGGCGCATGGCGCAGGAGGGGCATACGGTCGGCAATCACACCTACCACCACTGGGACATGTCGAAGATCGGGGAGATGGAGCAGTTCCGGCAGGAGCTCGAGTCCCTCGAGACGCTCTACCGTGACACGCCCGGGCAGGAGCTTGCAAAATTCTATCGCCCGCCGCAGGGCATCTATTCCGAGAAAAATCTCGAAATGGCGCAGCAGCTCGGCTATCACACCGTGTTCTGGAGCCTTGCCTATGTGGACTGGCTGCAGGACGATCAGCCGACGTCGGAGCAGGCCTATGCCAAACTCATTCCGCGCATCCACAACGGAGCCGTTGTGCTGCTGCACAGCACCTCGCAGACAAATGCGGCCATCCTCGACAGTCTGCTCACGCGCTGGGAGGAGATGGGCTATTCGTTCGGTGAAATTTCCGAGTTGTTCCCGGCGGGCTGACACAGGGAGCGCTGCATGGCAGCGGCAAAGGCGTCCAGCCGCCCGGCGATGCCCGGCAGAGCCTGCGCCGTTGGCAGGTCGTTCGCCGTTTCCAGCAGGCAGAAGCGCGGCGGCAGCGAGACGGTCTTGTTCAGGCACATCGCACCGAGCAGCTGGCGCGCGACGAGATCGCCGCCGGAGTATCCGGAGACGATGACGCTGTAGAGCTGCTTTTCCGACAGGTCGCACTGCAGCAGCAGGCTCGTCAGGCGGTTGAACAGGGCCGTGAAATTTGCGCCGACGGCATCGTTGTAGTTCGGGCAGAGAAACAGCATGGCGTCGCACTCGCGGATTGCGGGCAGGACGGTCTCGGAGATGGCTCCGCCGTAAAAGCAGCTGCCGCTGCGCGCAAAATGCAGGCACGCGCTGTAGGAGCAGCCGCGGCAGTCGTGGATCGTGCCGTTGCGCAGCGAAATTTCCGCAATGCTGCAGCAGCCGCTCAGGCGGCGGCTCAGCTCGCGGCCCATCCAGAGCGTGCTCGAGCGGCCGCTTTCGGAGGCATGCAGCACGAGCAGCTTCGGCCGCCCGACGCGCTTCGGGGAAAAGGCGAGCAGGCGTTCTCCCAGCTCCCTCGTGCGTGCACGGTATGTCTCCTCCCAGCTCATGCCGCGGCGCGCAGCGAGAATATGCTGGTTATAGAGGGAGCCAGTGCCCTCCACGAGCGGCTTGCCGGGCAGGGCCGCTCCGGCGAGATTCGCGGCGAGCGCCAGATCCTGCGCCAGCGCCTTCGTGTAAAGCTCCGTCTCTCCGTCGACAACGAAGCCGCAGACGGAGCCCTCCAGACAGCCCGGCTCGCTCCGCAGCCGCCGGAGCAGACGGAGCGTCGGCCCATCCATCCCGGCGGAGCCTGCATCGAGTGCAAACAGAATGCGCGCGCCGCGCAGATCATCCTGCGCATTGCGGACCGGAAGGTCGCACAGCGCCGTCTCGATCACGTCTCTCAGGCGTGGCCCGGCAGACGGGCAGACGAGGGTCAGCGGCTCAGGCATCATGGCAGAAGGCCTCCAGCTCCAGCCGCGCGGCCTCGATGCGGGCAAGCAGCGCGGGGTGGAGCGGCTCGCGGCGCTGCAGCGGTCCGAGCGGCGTCATGCGCCGCTGTGCGCCGAGCCACACGCCGCCGAGCGGCAGAGCGGCATCATACGGCTGCCCGCGCACAAGGGACAGAATGCTCACGGCAGCAGAGGAGAGGGCGGGGGCGAGATACGGTTTGAAGCCGAGCGCCCGCACCTCGAGATTGGCATGCACGGCCCGCTCCGTCAGCCGGGCGGAGACCGCTTTGTCGTAGGCTGCGGGATCGTTTGCCGCGACAAGGCCGCCGCCGTGCGGGCCGTAGACGCGGCCGTTCGAGAAGTCGATGCCGTCCTCCTGCGCGCACCAGCGGGCGCGCGCCTCCATCACGCCGAGGCCGAAGCCCTGCACCTGCTCCGGCAGCAGGCCGCAGCCGTCAAATTCCCCGGCGGCGTTGCGGTTACTTTCGCGGAAAACGGCGCAGGCCAGCGGATCAACGGGGTCGGAGATCTGGCAGAACAGGCCGGTGAAGTGCGTTTTGCGCGCCATGGCTGCATAGCTGCGCAGCATGGCGCGGTTTTTTTCGTATTGCGCCAGCCGCACGTCCGCCACGCCGGAGCCGACGGGCGGCACGCCGCGCGAGGCCGTGAACAGCAGCAGGTCGCAGTCGAACAGCGTGTCCTCCGTGCAGACGGTGACGGGCGGCAGCGGATGGTCCAGCGGAAGGACCTGATTCAGCTCCAGCTCGTAGCGCCTGCACTGCGCGGCGTTCGGGTCATAGATGCGCAGCTCGCCCAGCTCCCGGCCGAGCAGCTTCAGCGCCAGCAGCAGCGTGCCGCCGACGTCGCCGAGCCCGACGAGCGTGACGCGCAGCGGCTGTGTGCGCTTCCGGTGCCAGCGCTCCAGAACGGAGAATGCGGCGGAAAACGCCGTGTTCAGCACGCAGGCGCCGTTAGCCGCCACAAATTCGCGCAGCGGCTCGGCAGGCGTCGGCCGCTGCACCGGCGGCAGCAGCACACCGGCCGTCTCGGCCTCGAAGACCTCGTCCAGCACGGTAACGGCAAACAGGCCGCGGGAGCGCAGCGGATCGCGCCGGACAAGAAACACCAGCGGGGAAAACGGCGCGTCTGCGGGCACGGCATCCGGCGGACAGGCTCCGCCCAGCGGGCACAGGCAGAAGCCGTGCCATTGTTTAAGCTCCATGGATCATTCCTCCTCGCATACGGATGCGGTCAAGCCGCAGCAGATCGTCCTCCAGACAGGCGGAGGCGGGAAGCGACAGGTCATAGCGCAGAGACCGGCCGCGATCCGGCAGACGCGGGCGGTAGAGGGCCTCGCCGAGGCGTCGCAGCGTCAGCGCCGTGCTGAACTGTTCCTGATGCGCCTGTTCGAGCGCGTGCAGGATGGAGAGCGTGTTCTCCAGCGCAGTGCGGCTGAGGTCGCGGATGGCGGCGTCCGTCGTTCCGACATAGTGGCGCGGGTAGTAATAGGGCAGAATCAGGTTGATGGAGGGCAGCATCCGCCCCGGCGCAGGCGTGCCGACGCTGTCGCCGCCGAGGAAGGGATACAGCAGGCTCTCCGTGACCCAGTAGTGCAGATTCGGGATGAAGTATTCGCACTCGACCTGCCGCCCCTGCACCTCCATGAGGTCGCGGCCGCGCGCCGAGAGAATGCCGACGACGACGGTGCGGATCTCCAGCTCCTCCGCGGCAAAAACCGGGCTGAGCTTGTCGAGGCGGTAACCGTTGTGCAGCAGATCGTCCACGAGGATGACCGGGCGGCGGAAGGCCTTGATGGTGCGGACCTGATTGCGCACGGTGTCGTAGCCGGGGTAGGCCGGGACGGAGAACGAGCTGCCGTCCGGCGCGAATGTCTTGTCCACATGCAGCGTCTTTGTGACGGTGTTCGGCACGATCTCGTCGGAGAGAATCTTGCCGTAGGGAACGCACATGGCCCGGCCGAGCTGCCCGGCCGGTGCGCCGAGTACACCGCCGAGCTTCTGCACGCGGTACATGAGCGACTGGTTGAGCAGTTCCGCGTCGAAGCTCAGCACGAGCCTGCCGGGATACAGCGCGCACAGCGCGCGGCGCAGCCGGGGCCGGGCGTTCTCCACGGCGGCGCGCACCTGCGGCTCATCGTGGTGCGGCTTTTTGATGCACAGCAGCACGTCCTGAATGAGGACAATGGGGGCGCGCATGTCGACGCACAGCAGTCCCTCGGCATCCTCGACGGGGGAGAAGCCGAGCTCCTCCAGCCATTCGCCCTCGCAGCGGGCCAGCGCAAACGTGTGGTCGGACGCCAGACTGCGGGCGAGCAGCTCATTGACAAGCATGCGCCGCGTCTGCGCGCCGTCCGCCGCCACATGGTCGAGCTTCAGCAGCTTGCCGGAGGTCAGGCGGCGGACGGCCGAGGCGGCCTCGACGGAGCCGAGCTCCGCAAACAGGCTCGCCGGGCGCACGGTATGGCCGCAGCACCAGCCGACGGCCGCATGGCGCCTACGGCTGCGCAGCAGGATGGCCAGCGGCTCCGGCGTGCTGCACAGCCGCTCGAACAGGGCAGGTGGGAGGTCGTCCTCCGTCCCCGTCACGATGCTGAATTCCAGCTCCTGCGCCTGCAGCACGTTCTTGTGCTGCGGAGAACGGAGATAGAGGTCGTATTCATAGATATAGGACTGGACGATCGGGTCGACAAGCATGGAGATATCGACGTCCTGATCGATGGATTCGCGGATGCGCGTGGAGCTGATGCCCTCGAGCTGGGGCGGGAGCTCCAGAAACGTCACGCGGCCCTGCAGACGGGTGCGGATGTCCGTTTCGTCCGTCTCTCCGCGGCGGATGAGCAGGTGATCCAGCTCCTGTACACCGCCGGGGCGGAGCGAGCGGTAGGCCGAGGCTCCGCACACGACGTCACAGCCCGCCACGAGCGTCACGCTCCGGCCGGGAAAGCAGGATCGCAGGCGCGCGATGTCTTCCGGCATGGCGATGTTGATGGGGATGGCGTTCGGGAAGACATAGGTGTCCCACTGGTCGGCCACGGACATATTGACGATCCGGCGGCGCAGCAGCCGCGCAAGTGTACGCTTGCTCCAGGAGAATTCGTCCACGGCGAGATAGACCTCATAGCCGAGCGCACGAATTTCCTGCACGATGCGCTTATGTCCGGCGGAAAACGGGTCAAACGTGCCGGGAAAGAATGCGGCCGGCAGCGGCGCGGGAAAGCGCAGCCCGCCCTGTACGACCTCCGCCTGCACGAGAAAGCGATACAGGTGATTCAGCATGGCGGCGCGGTTGAAGAACGTCAGCTTGCCCGGTGCAGGCTCGGCCAGAAGGCACAGGAGCTTTTTGCTCACGCGGGCAAAGCAGTGCGCCCGCAGGGAGAACGGCAGGCGTTCGCTGCCGATGACATCGTGGCACAGAACGGTCATGGCGCTGCGGTGCACGGACTCGTCATAGTGCGACACACCCGTCAGCAGCAGGCCGAGGCAGTGTTCCGCCAGCACGCTGTTTTCCGGCAGGGCGGAGATCAGACTGCCGAGCGTCCGGAGCGAGGTCGAGGCGGCGCGGGCGCTGCCGCTGCGCAGCAGGCCGTCGAGGAAGTCGATGCTTTCGCGGATCTCCTTTTCCGGCATGGTGCTCAGCAGCCGCCCGAGATAACGGGGGATAAAGCGTGCGATCTGCTCCTGCCCGTTTTCCAGCTCGCGCATGAGGTCGACGATGATCTCATTGCGCTGGTCGACGCTCAGGCGCGTGCTGATGGTCAGAAGCGCGCGCCCGGCGTGCTCGCGCACGGGAAGGTGCTCGCTGACGGACAGCAGATTGGAAAGGTGCGTCGCCGTGTGGAACGTGTTGCCCGTGTGCTGCAGCGCATCGGCCTGCAGCAGGTCGATCTGGGCATTTTTTACGACCCACGGCACGGCAGTCTTCAGATTGCTGAGGTAGAGCAGCGATGCTTCGGATTCCGAGAGCGGCGCGGGCGTTTTACCGCTCTGGCGGCCGCGCAGGCCCCGCACGGCGGTAAGATCATCCCCAAGCGGCACAGCGGCCTCCTGCAGCAGGTCCTCCGGTGCGGCGGCGCGGAAGCGCCGCAGGCAGCGCAGGGCTGCAATGCGGCGGCTCTGGTCCGGACCGCACAGCAGGGCGCGCAGCCGGTCCGCCGCCGGGGCGAGCGTGGAGACGGCATGCGGCGGGGTGTGGTAGAGGGCGTCGAGCAGCACGAAGCTGTCCTCGTCCGTGGCATCCGGCAGGCGCGAGAGCAGCGGCTGCGCCAGCCGCGCCGCGTCCTCCGTCTCGGCCAGTAGCGTTTCAGCAACGGCCTTCAGCGAGTTGGAGATGCGCTGGGCGTGCTTCGGGGAGATTTTGTGGTCGGGATGCAGGCACTGCGCCACGGTCTGCTCCCACAGGCCGAGCGATTCCTCCAGCACGGAGAGCATCGCGGGCGCGGCTGCGTCCTGCGGCGCGGCGGAGGGCAGCTCCTTGCGGTATTTCGGCCCGCTGTTGGCTAGCACGCTGCCCATGAGCTGCCCGGCCAGACGGCGGACGTCGCCCTCGGGATACAGCAGCAGCTCATAGAGGAAGGCGAGCAGCTTGCGCTTGTTTCCACCGGACATATAGGTGTGGTATTCCTGAAACAGCTCGAGGTAGGTGCGGATGCGCAGCGTGTTCTTCTCGCCGCGGGCCTGCTCGAGCAGCTGATCGAACGACGCGTCCGTGCTGACGGTGTGCATCAGGCGGATGGCGTGGTCGAACGTCAGCGCGCGCAGGGCGTCCAGCGCCTCCTGCTGCGTGAGCAGGGCGGGGTCGCGCGTTTCGCGCTGCGGCGCGGGGCCGGGCTCCGTAGCCACGCCGCGGATGTGCAAATAAGATTCAAAATCGCGCAGCTTCGTATAGACCGTGCGGTAACGGCGCTCCTTTTCCGGCGTAACGTCCGCCAGCTTTGAAAGGATCATCGCATAGGCCTCTGCCAGTGAATAAATGCGCACGGTCTCGCGCCCGCCCTCGCGCGTGCCGCGCACGCGGAAGTCCGCATAGATGAGCAGCAGGGACTCCACGGGCAGATTCTCAAATTCGAGGTCCCAGGTGGAGTGGTTCGCGGAGATATGCGCGATGTGCTCCATGCCGTGGCCGGACAGCCACTGCCAGGTATAATAATAGTGCAGATAGGGGATGCGCTTTGCATCCGCGCCGCGGCAGCCGAACTTGCCGGGACGTCGACAGGAAGCCCGGCTTCCTTCGCGCACTGGGCGGTCAGCGTGGCGATGTTGTGCACGCCGATGGTGTGCGAAGCGGCGTCAAACGGCAGAAGCTCCCGGCCGATGCGCAGCATGGTCACAAAATGCGAGGCGTGCAGTGCGGCGTGGAAGGCGGGCAGCTCATCCGCAACACGGCTCCCGTCCTCCGGGCCGTGCGCAGCCAGATCGGTCAGCATATCGAACGGCGCATCCTCGCAGGCGAGCACGCCGTCCAGCAGCTCGGCCAGCGCGGCAAGCACCGGTGCCTCGGGCGGGGCCTGATAGGCGGGATCGGGGAACAGACCGTTGTCCAGCCACGCATACAGCGCGGGCAGCCATCCGGCCTCCGGCTCCGGCGCAAGGCGCGCCAGCAGCGGGCGCAGGGCGGTCACGACGGCGGAGCATACGCTGCTCCGATCATACTCCAGTCCGTTCAGCAGCTCGGCCGCGCCCTCCAGCCCGGCGGGCGGCACGAGCGCATTCAGTTTTTCCCGGGAAAAATACACGGCAGTCATCCTCTCCGTACATGCGTTTCCAAAACATACCCTTATTATAATAGAATTTTTCGGTTAAAACAAGGGCAGCGCCGCATAATTCAGCGAGAGCATTCGGTGAAGGCCGAAGCTGCAATTGTGCGGTGTTGCCCAGAAAAAAGAAACGCAAAATAAGCGGAACGGATGCGCGGAAATCGCGTCTGAATAGATAGAACGGTTTTGAGCAAATACACTCGCTGACATATTTTACGATTTTTGACGAAAGGATGATGGAGATGAAAAAGCTGATCTCCGCGCTGTGCGCGCTGATGCTGGCCGTTTCGCTTGCCGCCTGTTCCCGAGGCCCGGCGGAGCACGGCGGGCTGCTGCCGCTTGACCCGACGGACCCGCCCGCAACGGAAGAGCCGACCGCCGCACCGACCAACCCCACGCAGCCGCCCGAGCCGGTCGAGCTGCCCAATGCCGGGACGCTGGCCGCTCTGGCAGACGACGGCGCGGCCCTGTGCCTGTGCCAGTGGTCGCGCAGCGGGGAGCTGGAGCACAGCGGCATGCTGGACGCCGCTGCGGTCGCTGCGGTGCTCGATGCCGCCAATGCTGCGCAGTGGGTCGAGCGCAAAGCGCCGGGCGTGCAGGAATTCTCGTTTGACAGCTATGTGACGCTCAGCTCGCCAGCGGGCGGCGGCACGCTGCTCACGCTCTGGAAGGGCGTCTCCGCCCTGTGTATGGATGCACCTGGCGGCCGTGTCTGGCTGGACCAGCCGGAGGGTGCGGACCTCGCTGCAGCCCTGCAGGGGCTGGAGCAGCAGGATGCCTATCCGCGCAGCCTCTACGCCGTCGGCGTGACCGGGTCCGCTGAGGACGAGACCATCGCCCAGAGTGCTGCCGGAGCCATGGTGCAGAGCCTGAGCGCCCACGAGGTCCGCGACGGTGCGAGCAGCGGAGTCGAATCGCTCTGCGGCAACCGCCTGCGCTTCACGTTCCGCTGCAGGCTCCATGTCCCGGAGGACAGCGCTGCAGCATGGGGCGTGACGCCCGATGCCGCCGGAGAAGCGGAGCTGACGCGCAGCTGTGTCCTCGTCCGTGATGCCGTCGGCTTCTGGCACCCGGCGGCGGTGGAAAATGTATAATGCTGTGATCCCCGACCGGAAGGCCGGGGATCGCTTTATGCAGACAATGAGAAAAGTTGATAATTCTAGGAGAATACCAAGAAAATCCACAAATTCCCGCTTGCAAAATTCGACAGCATGTGATATCATTTGACCGGAGTTTATTTTTGATTCATATATTCAGTTGAAAGGAGCGAGTGCCATGCCGGGTCATGGGCTGCAGGCCAGAGGAATTGCACGCGAACAGAAGATGATCTATGCGGGGATGACGCTCTTCCTCGAGCAGGGCTACGAGCGCACGACGACGGCACAGATCGCCCGCAAGGCCGGAATGTCTCCGGCATCGTTTTTCGCCGCGTTTGAGAATAAAGAGGCGCTGCTGCTGCGCCTGACGCAGATCATGTTCCGCTCACAGTTTTCCCGCGCGGAGAAGATGCTCCCGGCGGATCAGTCGCCGCTGCTGCTGTACGCCATGGAGACGGGGCTGCAGCTCCATATCGCGGAGTGCTCCGAGCTGCTGCGCGACCTGTATGTCACGGCGTATTCGCTGCCGTCGACGTCCGATTTCATCAACCGGAGCATGACGCCCCGGCTGCGCCAGATCTTCTCCCGCTGGATGAAGCGCGCGGACGACAGCGAGCTGTTTGAGCTGGAGCTGGCCTCCGCCGGTGTCACGCGGAGCTATATGTCCGTCCCGTGTGATATGTACTTCACGATGGAGCGGAAGATCCGCCGCTATCTTTCGTGCTGCTTCCGCCTCTACTGCGTGCCGGAAAAAGAATACGCCCCTTATGTGGAGCGCGTCCTGCAGACGGATCTGCATCAGGTGGCGGAGAACATCGTCGCAGAAACGGTCCAGAATGCCGCAGCGGCCTTCGCTGCGACCATGGGAGCAGCTGCAGACGAAAACTGAGCCAAAAAAATCCTGCCGGAGTGGCTGACTCCGGCAGGATTTTGCTATATGAGGGCTTGATTCAGAATGTCGCGACCTCGTTCTTTGCAGGCTCGGCGGGCGTTACGCGGATGGCCGTCAGGATGGGGCCGGTGCCGCGGTAGAGCGCATGGAAGCGGACGGAGACCGTCGCCTCGACCGTGACCCACTCGCGGGCGTGCAGAGAGGCGGCGTCGGCGTATTTGCACGGCAGACCCATGAAGGCGATGTCCTCCACGCAGCACGTCATGACAAAGCGGCCGGGCGCAAAGTAGCCGTCGCGGTCCTTTTTCAGGCGGGCGACCTGTCCCTTGAAGCGGACGGTCTTGCCGTCGTACTTCTTCGGCTCCTCCGTGATGTCGCGGTACCAGAGCGCAAAATCATCGTCGCCGATCTCCACGACCGGGGCGTTGATGTCAAAGGGGAGCGGGTCCTCGATCTCGTCGGGCTGCGTCGTTCCGTCGGTGTATTCATAGAGGATGCCGACGCGGCGGTTCAGCGCGCGGGCGAGCTTGTGCAGCGGCATGATGTCCGTGCCCGGTGCAAGACGATTGAACACGACCATCTCACAGCCCGTGAGCTTGTCCACCACAAGGGAGCGCATGTTGGCGTTGTAGGCGAGAATGCTCGTGCCGTCGGCAAACATGACCTCCTGCGCGATCTGCCAGTCCTCCGGCATTTTCTGGTAGAACGGGCCGACCTGCAGCATGCCGTTGAGCTCGACGACGACGCGCTCGCAGTGGTGCTTTTTGAACAGCTGCGAAAGCTCCTCGGTCGTAACGGCCTCCTGATCGATCACCTCGGGATAGACATGCTGGTAGGGATAGGCGGAGAGGTCATATTCCTCCTCGCCCTCCTCGCAGATGAGCAGCAGCGTGCGCTCGCCTGCGTTGAAGCGTTCATCCTCCAGCGTCTCCTGAATGAATTTCGTTTTTCCGGCGTCCAGAAAGCCGGTGAAGGCATAGACGGGAATGGCCATGGCAGCCTCCTTACACGCCGAACAGGGCGGCGAGTGCCTTTTCGTCCAGCTTCGAGCCGATGACGCACAGACGGCCCGTCACAGCGGCCGTGCCGGTGCGGACGTCGATCTCGCCGGGCACATGGTCAAAGTGCAGCCAGGTGCCGTCCGCCGTCGGAACGATGCCCTTGGCGCGCAGCACGATGCCATAGGTCTCGCCGTTGTCCAGTGCGGCGAGGGCATTGCGGATTTCTTCCTCGGTGAACTTCTTCGGCGTCTCGACGCCCCAGCTCTGGAAGACCTCGTCGGCGTCGTGGCCGTGATGATGGTGATGATGGCAGCAGTGGTGCTCGTCCTCATCCTCGTCATGGTCGTCATGATCGTGATGATGGCAGCAGTGATGCTCATGCTCATCATCGTCTTCATCGTGGTCATGATGGTGATGGCAGTGATGCTCATCCTCGTCATCATGGTCATGATGGTGGCAGCAAGGATGCTCGTGCTCGTCGTCCTCGTTGGCATCGTCATGATGATGGTGCTCTTCCTCTTCGTCCTCGTCGTCCTCCTCGGACTGGGCGCTGCGGCTCATGTCAGCCAGCTCGTCGGTGAGCGGGTGCTGCTTCTGCAGGGCCTCGGGGATGTGTGC
>ENA-UOJM01002950-UOJM01002950.1-human-gut-metagenome-genome-assembly--contig:-P116-NODE-2950-length-10937-cov-4.578754_pt1 | contig 10937 bp, 9 predicted proteins | sample MGYA00242349_ERZ723896 | MGnify/ENA metagenome assembly ERZ723896 | reverse complement strand
GCCCTCCCGATCGCCCGCCGGCCGAGGCCACCGCCTGCCCGCCGCTCTCGTGGGGCCGGGGGGTGATTTTGTCAATCATGCTCCAGGGGAAAGAAAGCTTCTCCTGGACCCAGGCGTAGGCTTCGGGGGACACGTGGCCGGCGGCTTTCCAGGCGTCCAGCACCGCGAAAAAGCCCTCCCGCAGCTTCTCCCCGTTCTGGGAGCAGTTGTCCATGGACACCAAGGCCAGGGGGGCGCCGCAGGCTTCAAACCGGGCCAGGCAGCAGGCTGCCAAGGCGCCCAGCAGCGTCTGGGCCTCCCTGGGGGCGCGGCCCATGTCCTCCTTCACGGCGGCGTTTACGGCGTAGCCCTTCTCCGTGATGGTGAAGGACACCATCTGCAAGCTGGGAGCCCGGAAGATTTCCTCCACCCGGCAGCGGTCCTGGGGCAAGGTCAGGCTTTGGGCGATGGAGCCCACCACTTCCTTCTCCATGGAGCCGTCGGCCAGCAGGCTGACGGAGAGGGTCAAGTCGTCGTAAGGGCGCAAAAACTGGGTGACGGCGTCGGTGTCGTAGGCCTCGCAGCAGAGGACGCCGGTGTCCGTTTCCCCGGCGTTGAGCAGCCGCTGGGCCAGCACCGCCGGGAAGGCCCGGAACAGGTTGCCCGCCCCAAAGTGCAGCCAGGTGGGCTGCTGGCGGCTGCGCCGCGCCATGGCCTGCCTGTCGTACTGGGGCAGCGCGTAGCCGGGCAGGGACTGGGACAAAACAGCGTTGTTCAGCTTCATAGGGCGCCTCCTGTTCTCAGCCCCGGTGGGACAGGTCCTCGGCCTGGAGCTGGGCGCGCACGCACAGTTCCGCCGCCTTGAGGGCGTGCTCCTGGGTCATGGCGTTTTCCGTGCGGTGGATGCAGTCCAGCACCAGCTGCCCGAAGAAGGGGAAGCCCGTCTTGCCCGTGGCGTTGAAGTAGTGCTCGCCCTCCTTGTCCGCCCAGAAGACGTGGTTCTCCTCCGTGCTGCGGGCCAGGTCCACGTACTTGCGCAGCTCGATGTAGCCATCGGTGCCCAAGATGAAGGTGCGGCCGTCGCCCCAGGTGGAGAGCCCGTCGGGGGTGAACCAGTCCACCCGGAAGTAGCCTGTGGCGCCGTTGTCCGCCACCAAGGTGGCGTCGCCAAAGTCGTCCAGTTCGGGAGTATCGGGGTGGTTGTAGTTGGCGATTTTGGAGTGGACTACCGTGGCGTCCTTGGCGCCGGTGTAGAACAGGAACTGCTCAATCTGGTGGCTGCCAATGTCGCAGAGGATGCCGCCGTACTTCTCCTTCTCAAAGAACCAGGCGGGGCGGGAGGGGGCGTTCAGCCGGTGGGGCCCCATGCCGATGACCTGCACCACCTTGCCGATGGCCCCGGCCTGCACCAGCTCCCCGGCGTAGACAGCGGCCTCCACCTGCAGGCGCTCGCTGTAGTTGACCATGTACTTGCGGCCCGTCTCGGCGATGGTGCGCTTGACGTCCTCCAGCTGCTCCAAGGTGGTGAGGGGGGCCTTGTCGGTGAAGTAGTCCTTGCCCGCCCGCATCACCCGGATGCCCAAGGCGGCCCGCTCACTGGTGACGCAGGCGCCGGCCACCAGCTTTGTCTCCGGGTCGGCCAGCACCTGCTCCTCGCTTTCGGCGGCGATGGCCTGGGGGTAGGCCTTGCGGTAGGCCTCCACCTTCTGGGGGTCGGGGTCGTAGACGTACTTCAAGGTGGCGCCCGCGTCCAGCAGGCCGCTGGTCATGCCGTAGATGTGGCCGTGGTCCAGCCCCACGGCGGAAAACACGAATTCCCCGGGCTTTACCACCGGGGCGGGCTTGCCTTTCGCGGCGTAGAACATGCCGTCTTTTGCTGCCATTGCGCTCAGTCCTCCTTTATTTCTTCTCGTCGTAGTTGCCCACGGTGATGGTGTCCGGGGCAAAGTTTTCCACGCTGGCGGTCTTTTCGTAGAAGTGGGGCGCGTGGGAGAGCAGCCCCTGGAAGGTGTAGAAGTCGTCGTCCTCCTGGATGGGCAAGGTGACGGTCTGGCCCAAAGAGCCGGACTTGTAAATGGCGGTAATCAGCTCGATGGTGCGGCGGCCGTCCTTGCCGGTAATCATGGGCCGCTGGCCCTGCTCCAGGGCGGTGAGGTAGTTGTCGATCTCGCCGGTGTGGCCCTCGTAGGGCAGGTGGGGCAGGCTGTTGTAGAAGTCCGCCAGCTTGCCCTCCAGCGCCTCGTCCCGGTTGGGGAAGCCGTTGTCCTTGCTCACGGAGGCGTAGCAGCTCCAGGGGGCGGCGATTTTGGCCTTCTCGCACTGGAGCTCCACCCCCTGCTCCTCCCCGTGGTGGACCACAGAGGCCGTCACCTGGGCCACAGAGCCGTCGGCGTACTGCAGGGTGGAGAAGGACAGGTCCTCCACCTCGGCGTTGTCGTGCATCACGTTGGAGAGGATGGAGGTCACCTTTTGGGGCAGCTCGCCCTTCATCCAGTTTATCATGTCGATGTGGTGGACGGCGTGGTTCAAGGTGCAGCCGCCGCCCTCCTTCTCCCACAGGCCCCGCCACCACAGGTCGTAGTAGCAGTGGCCCCGCCACCACAGGGAGTTCACATGGGCCACCCGCAGCTTGCCGGCCAGGCCGCTGTTCAGCGTCTCCCGCAGCTTGTAGATGGAATCCCGGAAGCGGTTCTGGGCAATGCAGCCCATGGTCACGTGGTTGCGCTCCTCGGCGGCCAGCATCTCGTCGCACTCTTTCAGGCAGGTGGCCATGGGCTTTTCCACCACCACGTTTTTGCCGGCGTCCATGGAGTGGATGGCGATTTCCGCGTGGGTGTAGGGCGGGGTGCACACGTGGACCACGTCAATGGGCACACCGGCGGCCAGCATCTTCTGGTGGTCGTCAAAGACCTGGCAGTCCAGGTGGTACTTCTCCTTCATGGCCTGGGCCTTTTCGGGGTAGATGTCGCACAGGGCCACAATCTTGCAGCGCTCCGGGAAGGTGAGAAGGCCTTCCACATGGGACGGGGCAATGTTGCCTGTGCCCACAATGGCAATGTTCAGCATAGGGTAAAATCCTCCTTTAGCGGTTGATGGTTTTTTCCAGGGCTTCCCACAGGCCCAGCAGGTATTGGCTGCCCAGGGCCCTGTCGTACAGGCCGTAGCCGGGCATGGCCTGCTCGCCCCAAATCATCCGGCCGTGGTCGGGGCGGATGACCCCGTCAAAGCCGGTTTCGTACAAAGCTTTTACAATGGCGAACATATCAAAGGAGCCGTCGCTGGAAAGGTGGGCGCTCTCCTCAAACTGGCCGGGGGCGGTGTGCTCCATGTTGCGCACGTGGGCGAAGAAGATGCTGCCCTCCAGCATATGGATGATCCCCGGCAAATCGGCGTGGGGGTTGGTGCCCAAAGAGCCGGTGCACAGTGTGACGCCGTTGCAGGGGGAGGGGGACATATCCACCATGCGGCGCAGGGCCTCCCCGCTGGTGATGATGCGGGGCAGGCCAAAGACGCTCCAGCCCGGGTCGTCGGGGTGGATGGCCATCTTCACCTCGTACTTTTCGCAGGTGGGCAAAATGGCGTCCAGGAAATACTTCAAGTTGGCCCACAGGGCTTCCTCGTCCACGGACTTGTACACCTGGAACAGCTCTTGGATGTGGGCCAGGCGCTCGGGCTCCCACCCGGGGAGCAGGTGCCCCTGGGAGCCGGCCTCCATGGAGGCAAACAGCTTTTCCGGGTCCATCTTGTCAATCTCCCGCTGGTCGTAGGCCAGCACTGTAGAGCCGTCCTTGCGGGGCTTGGCCAGCTGGGTGCGGGTCCAGTCGAACACGGGCATAAAGTTGTAGCAAATCAGGTGGATGCCGCACTCGCCCAAGGTGCGGATGGTCTGGATGTAGTTTTCGATGTACTGGTCCCGGCCGGGCAGCCCGGCCTTGATGGCGTCGTGGACATTGACGCTTTCAATGCCCAGCACCTCCAGGCCGGCGTCCTCCACCGAGCGCTGTAGGGCCAGCACCTGGTCCTTGTCCCAGTTTTCCCCAGGCATGGCCCCGTACAGGGTGGTGATGACGCCCCGCACCCCGGGCACCTGGCGAATCTTTTCCAAGGAGACGGTGTCGTAGCCCTCCCCAAACCAGCGTAAACCCATTTTCATTTCTGCGGTCCCTCCATTTCTTTTTGCCACAGGGACGGGGAAAATCCCCACCCCGGGCAGAGAGGCTTCTGTAAGATGCGGCGGCACAGCGCGCCGCTTGGCGGGCAGCCCAAAGGTTGTCCCTTTCGCTTATACCAGGATACTAAAAATTGGTGGGAAAATCTCGCCTATTTTCGTTCTGCTCGGGAGAAATTCAACTTATTTTGTCCTCACCCGGCCGCTGGCTCTTTCTCCACTCTGTGGGGGAGAGCCCGGCAATCTGCCGGAACACCCGCTCGAAGTGGGTCAGGCTCTCGTAGCCCAGCTCCAGGCTCACCTGGGTGACGCTGCCCTCCCGCAGCAGCAGCTCCTTGGCCCGCTCCACCTTCAGGTGGTTGAGGTAGGTGACAAAGGAAAGCCCGGTGCAGGCCTTAAAGCTGCGGCTGAGGTAGGCGGGGGTGACGAAGAACGCCCGGGCCACGTCCTCCAGGCGCAGGCGCTCCTCCCGGTGGTTTTTCAGGTAGGCCAGCACGCTGGCTATCCGGTCGTACTTGGGGCCCATGGTGGGGGCGGCCTCCTGAGGCAGGGCGCCCCCCGCCCGGGACCAGGCCTCCAGCAGCAGCACCAGCTGGCCGAAGACAAACCGGGCGTACAGCTCCTGGCCGGCGCGGCTGCCCTGCTCCAGCTCGTAGAGCAGCTCCAGGGCCTTGCGCCGCTGGAAAACGTCCAGGCGCATCACCTGAAAGGGCCCGGCGAACAGAGCCAGCAGCTCCCCGGCCCGCTCTTGAAGCACCCCCCGCAGGTACTCCTCCCGGAAGTAGAGCACCGCCCGGGTGCCGGTGTCCTGCTGCCCCTGGAAGGACTGGTGCAGGTCGAACTTGGGAATCCACAGCACGCTGCCGGGCTCCAGGTGGTGGAACCTGCCGCCGGAGAGCAAATTCCTGTCCCCGGAGATTTGGAAGTACACCTCAAAACAATCGTGATAGTGGGTGTTGTCCATGTTGAAGGAGGGGCCAAAGCCCCGGCACTCCACGTCCACCTCCCTGTCCCGCAGCTCCCGCTGGAAGCCTGTGCGCTCCATCGCTCACGCCCCCTTTCAGCCCGCGGCCAGGTGGGCCCGGCGGTACTGGCCGGGGGTCTGGCCCTTGTAGCGGCGGAACATCCGGCTGAAATAGCTCACATCCCCAAAGCCGCACTCCAGGGCGATGTCCGTAATGCTCCCCTGGGTGGTGCACAGCAGCTCGGCGGCGCACTCCACCCGGTAGTAATTTAAGTAGTTGATGGGCGTGCGCCCGGTGATTTGCCGGAACACCCGGCAGAAGTACTTGGGCTCCAGGGCGGCCTCGGCGGCCAAGTCCTCCAAGGTGAGGGGCTGGCCGTAGCTGGAGCGGATGCGCCGCAGCACGTTTTTCACCGCCTGGGCCCGGCGGATGTCCCGGGGCGGGCCTGGCTCCGCCGCCCCCAGCAGGCGCTGGCCCAGCAGCTCCCCCCACAGCTGCCACAGCAAGCCCATGGTGGTCAGCTCGTAGCCGGGGCGCTCTGTCTCCATGGCCTGGAACAGCTGGCTGACAATGGCCGCCGCCTGGGTGCCCGCGGGGAATTTCCCCTCCAGCCGGGCTTCCCCCTCGGTGAGCAGGGCCACCCGCTGGCCACAGGTGGTGGTGCCCGCCAGAAAGCGCTCCAAATCGAAGACAAGGCACTCGTAGATGCAGCCCTCGGGGGTGCCCCCGTGGATGGCGCCGTCGGCAATGAGCATGCAGTCCCCCGGGGCCAGCTTGAAGGCCTCCCCCTCCACCGAAAGGCGCAGCACCCCTTGGAGCACCAGAATCAGCTCGTGCTCCATGTGCCAGTGTAAGTGGATCTCATACCGGGGGTGGGAGGGGTCTACATAATACAGCTCTATGGGGAAGTCGAAGGTGCCCCGTGGGGCGTGCTCGTGGGTGGCCAGGTAGCGCATGGAAAAAGCCTCCAAAAAAAGTGAAAATCGTCCTACTATTTTTGATTATACCCCAAGACAGGGAGAATTTCAATCCGATATAATGCAAGTAATGGTAACTGACGAAAGGAGTGTCCCCCCATGGATACTGCGCGTATCAACGAGTTGAAAGACCAGATTTGCGATGTGTGCCACAAGATGTGGCAGCTGGGCTGGGTGGCCGCCAACGACGGCAACGTTTCCGCCCGGCTGGACGACGGCACCTTCCTGTGCACCCCCACCGGCATGAGCAAGAGCTTTATCACCCCGGAAAAGCTGCTGCGGGTGGATAAAGACCTGAAGGTCCTGGAGGGCCAGGAGGGCCTGCGCCCCTCCAGCGAGATGAAGATGCACTTGCGCTGCTACGAAAAGCGCCCCGACGTGATGTGCGTGGTCCACGCCCATCCCCCCGGCGCCACCGGCTTTGCCGTGGCCCACAAGGCCATGGATATGTACAACATGATCGAGGATGTCACCGTCATCGGCAGCGTGCCCCTGACCCCCTATGGCACCCCCAGCACCACCGAGGTGCCCGACGCCATCGAGCCCTACCTGGAGGAGCACGACGTGATGCTGCTGGAAAACCACGGCGCCCTGGCGGTGGGCAGCGATGTCATCACCGCCTTCTACCGCATGGAGAGCCTGGAGCTGTGGGCGAAAATCACCATCAACGCCGTGATTTTAGGCGGCAGCCACGACATCAGCCGGGAGAACATCCAAAAGCTCATCGACCTGCGGGGCTTCTACCGGGTGACCGGCCGCCACCCCGGCTACAAGAAATACGACAACGGATTGAGGTGAAACCATGCTGAAAGGTATCCCCGCCATCCTCTCCCCAGAGCTGTTAAAGGTGCTGGCAGAGATGGGCCATGGCGATGAAATCGTGCTGGCCGATGGGAACTTCCCCGCGGAGAGCATGGGCCAAAACGCGGTGGTCATCCGCGCCGACGGCCACACCGTGCCGGAAATTTTGGACGCGGTGCTCCAGCTTATCCCCCTGGACCAGTACGTCTCCCAGCCCGCCGCTTTGATGGAAGTGGTCCCCGGCGACGACGTAAAGCCCACCATCTGGGAGGACTACCGCGCCCTGCTGGCAAAGCACGGGGAGGACCCCCAGGCCGTGGAGAGGATGGAGCGCTTCGCCTTTTACGAGCGGGCCAAAAAGGCCTACGCCATTGTGGCCACCGGCGAGACAGCCATCTACGCCAACGTCCTGCTGAAAAAGGGAGTGGTCCAATGAGCCGCGTCCTGGCCTTTGACTTTGGCGCCTCCAGCGGCCGGGCCATTTTAGGCGCCTACGAAAACGGGGAGCTCTCCTACCAGGAGGTCCACCGCTTTGAGAACAACCCCCGGGACAAGGACGGCCATTTCCGCTGGGACTTTGAGGACCTGCTGGCAAACGTCCGCCTGGGCGCCCAAAAGGCCGGCCCGGTGGACAGCCTGGCCTTTGACACCTGGGGCGTGGACTTTGGCCTGCTGGACGCCCAGGGCCGCCTGCTGGAGGACCCCGTCCACTACCGGGACCAGCGCACCGCCGGCCTGGTGGAGGAGGCCTTCCAGTCCCTGCCCGCCGGGGCGCTCTACGGGGCCACCGGCACCCAGATTTTAAACATCAACAGCCTGTACCAGCTGCTGGCCCTGCAGCGGCAGGAGCCCCAGCTGTGGGAAAAGGCCCACCGGCTGCTGTTTATGCCCGATTTGTTCGCCTGGGCCCTGTGCGGCGCCCAGGCCTGTGAAACCACCATCGCCTCCACCAGCCAGCTGCTGGACCCCCGCTCCCAAAGCTGGAGCCAGCAGGTGCTCTCCGCCTTCCACATCCCCCAGGAGCTGTTCGCGCCCCTGGTGAAAAGCGGCACCGTGGTAGGGGAGTACCAGGGGGCCAAGGTCATCGCCGCCGCGGGCCACGACACCCAGTGCGCCGTGGCAGCTTTGCCCGCCCCGGAGAAGGACGCCGCGTTCCTCTCCTGCGGCACCTGGAGCCTACTGGGCTGCGAGCTGGAGGAGCCCGTCCTCACGGAACAGAGCCGGGTGCTGGGCCTCTCCAACGAGATTGGCGCCAATGGGAAGGTGAACTACTTAAAGAACATCATCGGCCTGTGGCTCATCCAGGAGAGCCGCCGCCAGTGGCGCCGGGAGGGGCAGGAGTACTCCTACGCCGACTTGGAGCGCCTGGCCCTGGAGGCCCAGCCCCTGCGCAGCTTCATCGACCCGGACGCGCCGGAGTTCGCCCCTCCCGGGGACATCCCCGGCCGGGTGCGGGACTTCTGCCGCCGCACAGGCCAGCCCGTCCCCGAGACGGTGGGCCAGGTGATGCGCTGCATCTACGAGAGCCTGGCGTTGAAATACCGCTTTGCCCTGGGCCAGCTGACCCAGGCCACCGGCAAGAAGTTCTCCGCCCTCCACGTGCTGGGAGGCGGCACCAAGGACGGCCTGCTCTGCCGCATGACCGCCGCCTGCACCGGCATCCCCGTGATAGCCGGGCCCGTGGAGGCCACCGCCCTGGGGAACATCCTCATCCAGCTGAAGGCCCTGGGCCAGCTGGAGAGCATCGCCCAAGGCCGGGAGCTCATCGCCCGCACCGAAAAGGTCACCCGCTATGAGCCCCAGGACCACGCGGGCTGGGAAGCCAGCTATCAAACGTATGAAACCATCCTGCGTCACGCAGATACCGAAACCTTTTGAAGGAGGAATTTTTCATGTTGTATCCAAAGATTGGCATCCGCCCCACCATTGACGGCCGCTGGGGCGGCGTCCGCGAGAGCCTGGAGGAGCAGACCATGGCCATGGCCCGCAACGCCAAGGCCCTGATTGAGGAGAACCTGCGCTATCCCGACGGCACCCCTGTGCAGTGCGTCATCGCGGACTCCACCATTGGCGGCGGCGCCGAGGCCGCTGCCTGCGCCGACAAGTTCTCCACCCAGAACGTGGTGGCCACCCTCACCGTCACCCGCTGCTGGTGCTACGGCAGCGAGACCTTCGACATGGACCCCCTGACCATCAAGGCCGTGTGGGGCTTTAACGGCACCGAGCGCCCCGGCGCTGTGTACCTGGCCGCCGTCATGGCTGCCCACGCCCAAAAGGGCCTGCCCGCCTTCTCCATCTACGGGCACGACGTCCAGGAGGCCACCGACACCTCCGTGCCCCCCGACGCCGCCGAGAAAATCCTGCGCTTCGCCAAGTGCGCCGTGGCTGTGGGCTGGATGAAGAACAAGTCCTACGTCAACGTGGGCGGCGTGGCCATGGGCATCGCGGGCAGCTACTGCAACGCCGGCATGTTCCAGAAGTACCTGGGCATCCGCCCCGAGTGGGTGGACATGACCGAGGTCGCCCGGCGCATCACTTTGGAAATCTACGACCACGAGGAATATGAGAAGGCCATCGCCTGGGTGAAGGCCAACTGCCACGAGGGCCTGGACATCAACGCCGGCAAGGACCTGCCGGAGATCATCCGCAAGTCCAAGGTGGTGCCCCCCGATAAGGATTGGGAGTTCATCACCAAGATGACCTTGGTCATCCGGGACATCCTCTACGGCAACCCCAAGCTGGACGAGATGGGCTGGCACGAGGAGGCCCTGGGCAAGAACGCTGTGGCAGGCGGCTTCCAGGGGCAGCGCAACTGGACCGACTGGCTGCCCAACGGCGACTTTACCGAGGCGTTCATGGCCTCTACCTTCGACTGGAACGGCCCCAAGCAGCCCACCCCCTTCGCCACGGAGAACGACACCCTCAACGGCGTCTCCATGCTGCTGGGCACCTTGGTCTCCGGCACGGCCCCCTGCTTCCACGACGTGCGCACCTACTGGAGCCCCGAGGCCTGTGAGCGCGTCACCGGCTACAAGCCCGAGGGCGTGGCCGCCAATGGCTTTATCCACCTGATTAACTCCGGCGCCACCGCCCTGGATGGCAACGGCGCCGCCACCAACGAGAAGGGCGAGCACGTGATGAAGCCCTTCTGGGATATGACCGAGCAGGACATGCACGCCTGCCTGGAGGCCACCGACTGGCGCCGGGCCAACTACGAGTACTTCCGGGGCGGCGGCTTCTCCAGCCACTTCCGCTGCACCGCCGAGATGCCTGTGACCATGCTCCGGGTGAACATTGTGGAGGGCGTGGGCCCTGTGCTGCAAATCGCCGAGGGCTGGACCGCCAACCTGCCCGACGGCATCCACACTCCCATCGACCAGCGCACCGACCCCACCTGGCCCACCACCTGGTTTGTGCCCCGCACCACCGGCGAGGGGGCTTTCCGGGACGTGTACAGCGTTATGGCCAACTGGGGCGCCAACCACGGCGTGACGGTCTACGGCCATGTGGGCGCCGACCTGATTACCTTGGCCTCCATGCTGCGCATCCCTGTGGCCCTGCACAACGTACCTCAGGAGAAGGTGTACCGCCCCCATGCCTGGGCCGCCTTTGGCACCAAGGACACCGAGGCCGCTGACTTTGCCGCCTGCAAGCACTACGGGCCCCTGTATCGATAACAACAGAACTCCTTTCTAAAAGCGGCTGCCGCCACTCCACGCGGCAGCCGCTTTTGCGCACCCTGCAAGGCGTCATGGTATATCTGAAGTAATCCCCGGCAGAATTTTTGAGAAGCTTCTGCCGGGGATTTTTTAGCACCGCTCGTTCAAACTTTTTCGCCAGCTGCAAGCCTTTGCACCGCCGCCGTTTTTCAACAGGATTTCGCCCTCTCGTGGAAGGAAAAGCCAGGCTTTGGGCCCTCTCCCCGCACTGCTTTCCCCCGTGCGAGTTTATAGATAACTTGTTGCTACCCGTAACATTTTTCACGGATATATAGGCGCTAAACGGTAATTTGTGTATAGAAATTTCGAATTTTCAAGGATTTTGGAC
>ENA-UOJM01002945-UOJM01002945.1-human-gut-metagenome-genome-assembly--contig:-P116-NODE-2945-length-10947-cov-5.055729_pt1 | contig 10947 bp, 11 predicted proteins | sample MGYA00242349_ERZ723896 | MGnify/ENA metagenome assembly ERZ723896 | reverse complement strand
GTACCACTCCCATGGACCGGAAAAAAGTCCTCTATATCGCCCTGATGGTGGTGCTGGTGGCACTGCTCCTCTTCGGCCAGTGGTACAAGCGGCCCCTGGATATGGAGACCATCACCGGCGTCACAGACCCGGATGACCTCTCCATCAGTATCATCGACAGCGACCTCCAGCAGCGGGACCTGAACCTCTCCGCCGGGGACGAGGGCTTTGACGAGGTGCTCGCCCAGCTCCAGGCACTGCAGTTCCGCCGTCCCCCCACCAACCTCATCACCAGCGCCCTCTCCTTCCTGCCGTCTTGGAGCACCACCTCCAAGGAGGTGGAGGACGGGGACTTCTCACACCTGATGATCACCCTGAGCCAGCCCGGCGCCGACGGGGAACGCCTCTACGGCTACGTGGGATTCTGGGTAGACGAGTGGGAGTACCGGGACTTTGACCATGGCATCTCCCTGCCCCTGGTCATGGAGGACGGCAAGGACATCGGCCAGGACCTGTGCGCCCAGCTCTGGGACGCGGCCACGCCGGTGGAGACGGCTGCCTGACGGCGCGCTCCCTCCGCCTGCCTGCCGGGGCTCCTGGAGCAATGACATCCCAGGCCAGCAATTCCCCATCTCCTGTTCCCTCACCAATCAGACCCCGCGGGGCCGTGCCGGAATTCTCCTGAACTTCGGCCGCCCCGGCTGCATAAGCCCCGCCCCCCGGCCATCCGGCCCGGGACCATTTTGAAAAGGAGCTGCCTATGGGCCCATCGATGAAAGAGAAGTTCTCCCATTACTTTTTCTACTTCATGCTCTACTCCATCATCGGATGGATCTACGAAGTCTTTCTGGAAGTGGTGATCTACCGCTGGGGATATTCCAACCGGGGGGTGCTCTTCGGACCCTACTGCGTCATCTACGGCGTGGGGGCACTGATCCTGCTGTTCTCCCTTCAGGGCCTGAAAAAGCGGTCCATCCGTTTGGGCCCCGTGCCCATCACACCGGTGCTGGTGTTCGTCGCCATCGTGGTCATCACCACCGTGGTGGAGCTCATCGGCAGCTATATCATGGAGTGGACCACCGGCGGCTGGCTGTGGGACTACCACCGCTTCGCCTTCAACTTCCAGGGCCGGATCGCCCTGAACCCCAGCCTCCGCTTCGGCGTAGGCGGAATGATCCTTCTCTACGGCCTTCAGCCTCTGCTGGAGCGCCTGGCCAACCGCCTGCCTCCCGCTGTTTTTTCCGTCGTCATCCGGCTGCTTCTGGTGCTGCTGGCGGCAGACGCAGCGTTTTTGCTGTTCCGATAAGCCTTCCAGTTCATTCCAATTAGTAGTATCTTCTTTATATAATACGTATCGTATTAGATTTAGAGGTGCAAGATGAAGTGTAAGCATCTGTTGACCCTGTGTCTGACTCTGACCATGCTGCTCTCCACCCTTCCCTTTGCCGCTGCGGCGGATGGCGACGACTGGCTGATTCCCCGGATGCGGGACTACGCCGCATTCACCGACACCGCCGGCACCATCTGCGAAGAGGCGGCGGATATTTGCTGCAAGGCCGGGCTGATGGACGGCGTGGACAGCCGCCATTTCCTGCCCCAGTCGGGACTGACCCACGCCCAGATCATCGTGATCTCCGCCCGGTTCCACCGGCTGCTCTCCGGCGGGACGCTGGACTACTTTGAGCCCATCTCCCTCACCGGCGCCGACTGGTGGACCCCCTATGACGGATACCTGCGCCAGGAGATCCCCTCCCTGGCGTCCAGCGAGGACTATGCCTCCATGACCCAGACGCCCACCGGCAGCTGTCACCGGGGCGAGTTTTTAACGCTGCTTGCCGCCGTCCTGAAGGATACCGGCACCACCCTGCCGGAGATCAATCAGGTCTCCGCCGTGCCGGACTGCCAGGACCCCGACCTCATCGCCTTCTATCGCTGGGGCGTCCTCAGCGGGAAGGACGAATACGGCACCCTGGAGGAGGACGCGGCCCTGACCCGGGCGGCGGCCGCCGCCATGCTGGCCCGGCTGGTAGCTCCCAGTGAGCGGCTGACCCTGGACCTCAAGCCCCTGGACGTGTGCCGGGACCTGCTGGGCACGGAGCCGGAGACGGTGCTCATGACCATCGGCGGCCAGGACATCACCGCCGAGCAGTTCGCCCCCACGCTGGTGAGCACCTGCAGTTCCTATAACCACTCCCATTTTGCCTCCTGGTCCCTGGCGATGAGCGGCCGCACCACCACCGACGAGGCGGTGGACACCCTGCGCAGCTACGTCCTCTGCGAGACGCTGGCCCAGGAGCTGGATATGGAGATCCCCGCCTGCACCACCGTCTATCAAACCGGCTACCGGGGCCTCACCGCCCAGGGCCAGACCTGGACCGAGGAACATAAGCTCCTGGAGGACCAGATCGTAAAGGCCCAGGGCTCCCTGCCCGCAGACCGGCTGCCTGACGTCACCTACGCTCCCGCCTGGGAGACGGTGAACCTCACGGACATCGACGCCCGGGTGGCCGCCCTCCCCTACTGGGGCGGGTGGTTCTGAGCCATTTCGAACTGTTTGCGGAATCAGTGGAATGAAAGGAAGGATGCCCTGTGAAACCCATCCGGCATGCTGCACTGGCCCTGCTGACGGCTGCGGCCCTGTCCCTTTCCCTGGCGGCTCCTGCTGCCGCCTATCACTCCGGAAGCCTCGTTCCCCAATCCCGCACCTACTCCGTCCCTTTTACAGATACCCAGGGGACCTGGTGTGACGATGCTGTTCAGATCTGTTATGAAACCGGCCTCATGGACGGCAAATCCGCCACCTCGTTCGATCCTCACTCGTCGCTGACCTATGCCCAGATTATCGTCATCGTGGCCCGGCTCCATGAGCTGCTCAACGGCGGCGACGGCAAATTCGATGCTCCCGACCCGGGGGAGGCCTGGTATCAGCCGGCAGTGGACTACCTTCTGAACCTGCCGATCCTGGCGCAGGCTGGAGATCTGTCCGGTCTGGAAGTCATCAATCCGGAAGGCCAGCTGGCCATAACGCTGTGGTCGATGGGCGAGTTCGATGAATTTCCCAGTCAGCCCTGCACCCGGTATGATCTGGTTTTCTTTTTGACCGCCATTCTGCCGGAGGACGCCCTGACCCCCATCAATTCCATTACGGCGCTGCCGGATGTGACCCGCAAGTCCGTCGTTCTGGACTTTTACTAGGCCGGTATCCTTACCGGCAGCAACGCGTACGGAACATTCAGCGGAACGGAGTATTTGAACCGGGGACAGACCGCCGCCATGCTGGCCCGGATCGTGGACCCGTCCCTGCGGGTACGCTTCACACCCAAGCCCCTGGTACTGTCCCAGGCGCTGCTGGGTAAGGATCCGGATGAGGTCATGATGACGGTGGATGGCTTCGACGTCACTGCCGGTCTTTACGCCCTGCAGCTGAGTTATGAGATCTCTGAACAAACGATCTCCCACTATTTCTCCCGCTATGACAACTATCCCGAAGAATATTCCGCATACCTGACGGACGAGAAATTCCGGGGAGATTTTGCGGAATATATGATGGAAAAGTACGGCATTGATGTCTCCGTCCCCATCGACTGGGATGCCCCGGATAAGGGAGGTATGAGCCCGGCTCAAAAAGTCCTTGCCGACACCCGGGAGGAGTGCATCCGCACTGCGGTCCTGATGAATCACCAGACGGAGTATCCACCCACTCAGGCCCAGCAGGCAGATATGAATCGTTTTCCTATCTCTCCGACTATATGGGCATCACCCGGGACGTCTATGAGACCATGTATATCTCCGAGTGTGTCTGGATAAACCTGCAGGAGAGCCTGCGGGACTTCACTTCCGGCGAGCTCAACCGCTACCTCACCCAGCAGAATTTCATCTACGGGATGTATGCCGTCTTCTACCGGGATGACGAATACGGACTTTATACCGAGAAGGAGTCCCGGGAGATGGCCTCCACCCTGCGCACTCAGATCAATGATCATCTTGACGATCAGGAGTATATCAGTTACCTGATCTGGAAATACAGCCAAACGTACAGCGGTCAATCGCCGGACCTGATCTCTCTGGATCAGTTCTCCGATGAAAATATTGCCGCACTCAAATCCCTGGGGATTGGAAAGGTCTCCGCCGTGCTGACGGAGGAGGACCGCTATATCGTGGTCTTTCGGATGGATCCCAGTAAAAATGATGATATAGTGGACCAGGCCGCCGCCATTCCCGCCCAGGAGCAGCTGGATGCCTGGTGCGCCGCAGCCACCGTCACCGCAGAATCCACCGATCCTGTGGACATGGCCGCGGCTGCCGGGATGCTGGATACCCTGGGATACCTTGCAACCTTGTAAGCGCCATCGGCCTCGGTTGATGTTTTGTTTACCCATACTGAGAAGAAATAGAAAGGAACAACCAATTATGATGCAGAATCGTACCCATACCTGCGGGGAGCTGCGCCTCTCCGACGCCGGCAAGTCCGTGCAGATCTGCGGCTGGCTGGAAAACGTCCGGGAAGTGGGCGCCGAGCTGGCGTTTGCCGTGGTCCGGGACTTCTACGGCACCACCCAGGTGGTGGCGGAGACCCCCGAAATGGTAAACACCTTCAAGTCCATCACCAAGGAGTCCACCATCTCCGTGGCGGGCACCGTCCGGGAGCGGGCCAGCAAGAACACCAAGATCCCCACCGGCGAGATCGAGGTGGTCCCCGAGAAGATCGAGGTCCTGGGCCGCTGCCGCCACAACGAGCTGCCCTTCCAGATCAACCGCAGCCGGGAGGCCGACGAGGCCCAGCGGCTCAAGTACCGCTATCTAGACCTGCGCAACCCCGAGGTGAAGAACAACATCGTCCTGCGCTGCAACGTGGTGGCCGCCCTGCGCCAGGCCATGACCGCCCACGGCTTCCTGGAGATCACCACTCCCATCCTGACGGCCTCCTCCCCCGAGGGCGCCCGGGACTATCTGGTGCCCGCCCGGAACCACCCCGGCAAGTTCTACGCTCTGCCCCAGGCGCCCCAGCAGTTCAAGCAGCTGCTGATGACCTCCGGCTTCGACCGCTATTTCCAGATCGCCCCCTGCTTCCGGGATGAGGACGCCCGTGCCGACCGCTCCCCCGGTGAGTTCTATCAGCTGGATATGGAGATGGCCTTCGCCTCCCAGGAGGACGTGTTCGCCGTTTTGGAGGACGTGCTGCCTCCCATCTTCGCCAAGTACGGCAAGTACGACCGTGCCTCCGGCGCGCCCTTCATGCGCATCCCCTACACCGAGGCCATGGAGAAGTACGGCTCCGACAAGCCGGACCTGCGCATCGACCTCACCGTTCAGGATGTGACGGACGTGCTCTCCAGCTGCGGTTTCGGACCCTTTGAGGGCAACCGGGTCAAGGCCGTGGTGGTCAGCGACTTCCACGAGACCCGCAAGTTTATCGACAAGACCCTCTCCGATGTGGAAGTGGTCTCCGGCGGCAAGCCCTACTGGTTCCGCCTGGACGAAAACGGTGACATCGTGGGCGGCATCGCCAAGTTCGTCACGCCCATCAAGGAGCAGGTGGTCTCCGCCCTGGGCCTGAAGCCCAATGACTTCGTGGCCCTCTCCGCCGGCAAGCTGGGCGAGGCCCAGAAGACCGCCGGTGTCCTGGTGAAGACCCTGGGCGCCGCCGTCCCCGGCCACATGGACAAGGAGCAGTACGCCTTCTGCTGGATCGTGGACTTCCCCATGTACGAGATCGGCGAGGAGTCCGGCGAGCTGGAGTTCTGCCACAACCCGTTCTCCATGCCCTCCGGCGGCCTGGAGGTGCTCCTCAAGGCCGAGCGGGGCGAGATCGATCCCCTCTCCATCACCGCCGACCAGTACGACCTGGTGTGCAACGGCGTGGAGCTCTCCTCCGGCGCCGTGCGGAACCATGACCCCGAGATCATGATCAAGGCCTTCGAGCTGGTCCGCCTGGGCGAGGAGGACGTGAAGGCCAAGTTCCCCGCCATGTACAACGCCTTCACCTATGGCGCACCCCCCCATGCCGGCATTGCCCCGGGCGTGGACCGCATGGTGATGCTGCTGGCAGGCGAGGACTCCATCCGGGAGATCATCCCCTTCCCCATGAACAAGAACGCCATGGACGTAATGATGGGCGCCCCCAGCGAGGTGACCCAGAAGCAGCTGGACGAGCTGCACATCGCCCTGGTGAAGCCCGAGGAATAAATCCGATACACCCAAAGAGAGCCGGACATTATGTCCGGCTCTCTTGTTCTTCCTCCTGCAAAATCTGCTCCTCACAGTTTTGCTGCGCTTCCACCAATATGCGAATCGACTTTTCCGTTGCCCGCATCAGTTGTAAATACAATTCCTTGTAGTCTGGCATCTCATCACCTCCCCTACTCCATAATAGGTCTATTTCACCCTATTATCAATAGGTCACCGGGGCATAATTTTCATGAGGTGATGGTATGACCCCCATGCGGAAGCTCCGGAAGGAACGAAAGTACTCTCAGGTGAAAATGCAGATGCTCACCGGCATCGACCAGAGCGATTACTCCAAAATCGAGACTGGGAAACGGAACATGACCTTTGAGCAGTGCCGGCGGATCGCTCTGGCACTGGAGACCAGCATGGACTATTTGGCGGGACTTACCGATGACCCTGCGCCGTATCCCAGAAAGAAATAAACGTACAGGCGGAGCCATAAGGCTCCGTCTCTTTTCTTTTTCCACAGCTTATGGTAAACTGATCCTGACCAATCGTCCTTTTCAAAGGAGGTAGTCCCCTGAAACGATTTCTCTCAGCGGCTCTGGCCGCTTTGCTGCTGCTTGCCCTCCCCGCCTGCGGCGCCCAGGACGTCACGGAGCAGTCCCCGGTGACGGAGGAGGAGCAACCCGCCCCGCCCCCGGAGCCCACGGAAGAGGAACTGGCGGCCCAGGAAATTGACGACCTCCTCTCCTCCCTCACCACGGAGGAAAAGGTGGGGCAGCTGTTCTTCGTCCGCTGTCCTGCGGACAGCGCCGCAGAGGATGTGGGCACCTACCACCTGGGGGGCTACATTCTCTTCGGCCGGGACTATCAGGACGCTGCGGGTGCCTGGCTCACCCAGGAGCAGTTCACCGCCGCGGTGCAAAGCTACCAGGACGCCGCCCTGGCGGATACCGGCATCCCCCTGCTCATCGGCTCCGACGAGGAGGGCGGCACCGTTACCCGGGCCAGCCGGAACCCCAACCTCTTTGACGCCCGCTTCCCCTCTCCCCAGGAACTTGCGGCCCGAACAGCAGAGCACGGCAACGCTTTTTCCGAGGACGCCTGGGAGAAAAATACCGCCTTGCTGGCCCTGGGCATCAATGTGAATCTCGCACCGGTGGCGGACGTATCCACCGACCCCGCCGATTTCATCTATGACCGGGCCCTGGGGCAGGACGCCCAGGCCACCGCTGACTATGTGACAGACGTGGTCACCGCCATGCGGGATTGTGGCATGGGCAGCGTCCTCAAGCACTTCCCCGGTTACGGCAGCAATGTGGACACCCACACCGGCATCGCCGTGGACCAGCGGCCGCTGGAGCAGTTTGAATCCGCGGACTTCCTCCCCTTCTCCGCCGGAATGGCCGCGGGGAACGGCACCACCGCCGTGCTGGTGTCCCACAACATCATGACGGCGGTGGACGAGTCCCTCCCCGCCTCCCTCTCCCCGGCGGTCCACGACCTTCTCCGGGACGAGCTGGGCTTTGACGGCGTGGTGATGACCGATGACCTGGCCATGGACGCCGTGGCCGCCTATTCCACGGACGGCGCCGTGGCGGTGATGGCCCTCCAGGCGGGCAATGACCTCATCATCACCACCGACTACCGCACCCAGATCCCCAAGGTCCTCGAAGCGGTGGAAAACGGCACCCTCTCCCCGGACACCATCGACACTGCCTGCCGCCGGGTGCTGACCTGGAAGCAGGCCCTGGGGCTTTTGTGAAACGAATGTCCCCCTTTTCCCGTTCTTTTTGGTGAGATGTCTCTTTGGAAGACCGGATGAAAAAGGAGGTTCCCTATGAAACACATGCTGCGCAGATTGACCCTGGCATCCCTTGCCGCCGTCCTTTTGACCGTCTCCGCCCTGGCGGATTCCGGCCCCAAACCATTGCTGACGGTGCGGGTAGAAAATGCCCCGGAGGAGGGCTACTACCTGGACCTGGTGGCGGAAGGGGAATATGAGGGCCACACTTACGGAAGCGGAGAGAGCGAATACAGCGGCATCGACTGGAGCTACTCGGATGAGGAAGCGGCGGCGCTGGACACGGAATTGCTGGACGCCCTGCGCGCCGCCGTGCCGGAGGGGTACCACGCCTGTACGGCGGAGGGCACCGGCGGCGCCCCCATGTGGGGAGAACTGGAGGGGACGCCCACCGGCCGCCAGGGGGAATATCTCCACACCTTCCGCTATTTCGGCGTGCCGGATACCTATCAGATCCTCATTGCCACCGCTAGCGGCGACACCTACCTCTTTCCCCCCTGCACCCGGACGGCGCTCCAATCCTCGGTGACCGTGGACTGGGCGGACAAGTCCGTGGAGGTCCCTCCGGCGTGGATCGGCTATGTACTGCAATTTCTCTGCACCCTGCTGCCCACACTGGTGATCGAGGGCGTGGTGCTGGTGTTGTTCGGCTTTTCCTGGAAACAGAACCGAAAGCCGTTTTTGCTGGTCAATCTCGTCACCCAGGGGGCGCTGGCGGTGTATTTTTCCGTGACCGCCGTGCAAAGCGGCGTAGGCTGGTGGTACTTTTTCCTCCTGGTTCCGGCGGAGATCGTCATCGCCTTTGTGGAGGGCGGACTGTATACCCGCCTGCTGACCGGCAGCCGCCGCCGTGCCTTTGCCTATGGCATCACCGCCAACCTCTGCTCGGCCCTGCTGGGCCTTTTGACCGTAGAACCCCTCTGGCGCTGGATCGTATCCATCTCATAAACGAAAGGAATGTTCCCCATGGAAACGGAAAAGCTCTATTACGCCGACCCCTTTTTGCAGGACTTCACCGCCACGGTCCTCTCCTGTGAGGCGGGCAAGGGCGGATACCTGGTGACGCTGGACCGCACCGCCTTCTATCCTGAAGGCGGCGGCCAGCCCGCCGACCACGGCACGATGAACGGCCTTGCCGTCACCGACGTCCATGAGAAAAACGGCGTGATCTTCCACACTGTCGAAAACTCGGTGGAAATTGGCGAAAACGTGGATTGCACCATCGACTGGGCCCGCCGCTTCGACCATATGCAGCAGCACTCCGGAGAGCACATCCTCTCCGGCATCCTCTGCCGGGACTACCACTGCGACAACGTGGGCTTCCACATGGGGGCCGACACCGTCACCATCGACTATAACGCGGAGCTCACCTGGCAGCAGGTCCTGGCCGCGGAGGAAGAGGCCAACCGGGCAATCTGGGCGGACACCCCGGTGGAGATCACCTACCCCTCCCCGGAGGAGCTGGAACAGCTGGACTACCGCAGCAAAAAGGCCCTGACGGGACAGGTGCGCATCGTCACTTTCCCGGGGGCGGACTGCTGCGCCTGCTGCGGCACCCACGTCCTCCGGGCGGGCCAGGTGGGGATCATCAAGGTCCTCTCCTGCCAGAAGTTCCGCTCCGGCGTCCGGATGGAGATCCTCTGCGGGGAGCGGGCCTACCGCTACCTCTCCGGCACCTACGACCAGGCCCGGGCGGTGGGCCAGCAGCTGAGCGTCAAGCCCCTGGATGCCGCGGCCGCCGTGGAGCGGCTGGAAGCAGAGCTCACCGCCGCCAAGCAGCGGATGACGGAGCTGGAGGAGACGGTATTTTTCCACAAAGCCCAGGAACTTCGGGGAAAAGGGGACGTGCTTTTGGTGGAGTCCCCCATGCGCTCCGACGGCGTGCGGAAGCTGGCGGACGCGGTGGCAAAGGAATGCGGCGGCCTGGCGGCGGTGTTTTCCGGCCAGGACGGACAATACAGCTATGCTTTGGTCCGCGCGGACGGGACAGAGGTGGCCCCGCTGGTGAAATCGCTCAATGCCGCCCTCCATGGACGGGGCGGCGGACGGGGCGGCTTTGCCCAGGGCAGCGTTCAGGCCGATGAAGCGGAGATCCGGGCATTTTTCAACAATCCCTCTTGAAAGGTGGAAATCATGCGCTATATTTTACTGGAATACGATCATCCCCAGGAGGATGAAGCAAAGCAGGTCTATTCGGAGCTGGACCGGGAAAACCGGGAGACCCGGCGGGTGGAGCTCTACCCCAACGGGCTGTGGTTTGCCTACGGCGACGAGCATGGCCGGGAGGAAGCCCTCTCCGCCGATCCCTTCCCGGAGGACGTGCGGACGCTGAACGTCCCCGGAGAGGTGTCCGCCCGCACCATCGCCCCCGGCGTGTTCCGGGAGGTGTGGGACCAGGCCGCGGAGCGGCCCGACGGCTTTATGGGCATGTTTTTCTGACAGCAGCCAAAAAACACGCCGGAAACGGCACAGCACGGCGCCTGAGGCGCCGGGAGGACGTATGAAGGATCAGACTATCTGCCTGGCAGGCGGCTGTTTCTGGGGCATGGAGGCCCTGTACCGCCGCCTGCCGGGCGTTACGGACGTGGTGTGCGGCTACGCCAACGGCGACAGCGCCGCCCATGCCAACTACGAGGATGTATGCACCGGCATCACCGGCTTCCGGGAGGCGGTGCAGGTGACCTGGGACCCGGCGGAGACCTCCCTGGAGGCGCTGCTCTTCGCCTTTTTCGCGGTGGTGGACGTGGAGCTGCCAAACCGCCAGGGGGCGGATATCGGCACCCAGTACCAGACGGGGATCTACTGGATGTCCCCGGACCAGGAGGAGCGGGTCCGGGCGGTGGCAGCCATGGAGGCCGCGGCCGTCCCCTTTTTTGCCGTGGAACTCAAACCGCTGGAAACCTTCTTTCCGGCGGAGGAATCCCACCAGCGCTACCTGGAAAAGCACCCCCGGGGCTACTGCCACATCTCCCCTGCCCGACGCTCGGCACTGG
>ENA-UOJM01002940-UOJM01002940.1-human-gut-metagenome-genome-assembly--contig:-P116-NODE-2940-length-10961-cov-6.013571_pt1 | contig 10961 bp, 2 predicted proteins | sample MGYA00242349_ERZ723896 | MGnify/ENA metagenome assembly ERZ723896 | reverse complement strand
TGCGGGACCGGTGAAGTGTGCGCTTCCGGGGCTGGGGAGGCAGATAAAAAACAACATCATACTGTAAGGCAGCCCGCGGAGGGATTCTCCGCGGGCTGCCTTTTTGCGCAATTCGGAACTTTTTTGGAAAGCATCTCCATAGGCGGAACATATCCGACGCCATTTTGGGTATGCTTACAAAAAATACCCGCGTCTGTGCGGGCGGATTTGGGAGGAGTCAAGATGGAAGAAATCACGCTCACAGGACAGTCTATCTCCGCGTTCCGGGAATTTCTGGTGGAAAACGAGAAAGCCCGTGCCACAGTGGAAAAATACGTGCAGGAGGCGGAACAGCTGCGACTGGCTCTGTGCGGCGCCCCGGTGACCAAGGCGGGTGTTCTGGCATACCGGGAGCGCCTGCAGCAGCAGTACAGGGCTCTGACGGTCAACAACAAGCTCTCTGCTGTGAACGCGTATCTGCGGTTCTGTGGAGCGGAGCACTGCGAGGTGAAGTTGCTGAAGGTTCAGCGGCGGGCGTTTCGGGAGGAGCAGCGGGACCTGACGGAGTCGGAGTACCGCCGGCTGCTCTCTATTGCCAAGGGGCGCAAGAACCAGCGGCTGTACCACGTGATGCTGACGATCTGCGCCACCGGTATCCGGGTGAGCGAACTGCGCTTCATCACGGCGGAGGCCCTGCGTGCTGGCCGGACGGAGATCCGGCTGAAGGGAAAGTGCCGGACCGTCCTGCTGCCGCAGGAACTGGCGGAACGCCTGCGGCGGTATGCCAGGGCGCAGGATATCCAGGAGGGGCCCCTGTTCCGCACCCGCACCGGGCGGCCCCTGGACCGCAGCAACATCTGGCATGAAATGAAAACCCTCTGCCGGGAGGCCGGCGTGATGCCGGAAAAGGTATTCCCGCACAATCTGCGGCACCTGTTCGCCAAGTGCTTTTATGAACAGGAGAAGGATCTGGCGCATCTGGCGGACCTTCTGGGCCATTCCTCCATTGAGACAACCCGGATTTATGTGGCAGTGAGCGCCAGGGCCCATGAACAGATTCTGGAAAAAATGCGGCTGATCGTTTAACAACAAAACAATGATTCTGTTGTAAATCGACAAAGCTCTCTCCACTACATACATTGGAATATAGTTAGTATAAAACAAAAAAACTACAAAAGCAACGTCCTTTTTTGCGGTTTGGATTTTTTGAGGATTCCAATTTTGCGGCCCAAAAGGGAAAGGTGCCGTTTCGGCCAAAACCGACTCTTCGTGCTCTGGCACCGTATTTCCAGCTGATGACAGGTTTACAACAGAATCATTGTTCTGTTGTAAATCGGAAAGAGATGGATACGGAGGAGATATTTGGAAAGCATTCAGACAGTGAAAGCGGCTTTGGAGAGGAGAGAATGCCCAATGCGTGAGGCGATGGAAACGGCACTACAGGACAGGACCGCGGCGCCGGCGGAGCTGACAGTTACCTGGGAAGAAGTCTGCCGGTATCTGGACAGCTTGGCGGCCCGGGGCCGCCGGCGGGAGACGATCCAGGTCTACCGCCCCAAGCTGGAGGCGTTTTACCACTTTCTTCCGGAGGACAAGCGGGTGGCTGCAGACACACTGGAGCTCTGGCGCGCCGCCTTGCTGCGGGAAGGCTACTCGCCCGGTACAGCCAACACCCATGTGTCCGCCGCCAATGGGCTGCTGGCCTATCTGGGGCGGCGGGATCTGCAGCTGATCGGCCAGCTGGACACCGAAGGGGAGATCCAGCCGGAGTTGAGCCGGACTGAGTATCTGCGCCTGCTGGCCACAGCCCGGAATCTGGGCCGGGAGCGTACGTATCTGATGGTGAAGGTCTTTGCCCTGACAGGGATCCGCGTAAGTGAGCTGAACCGGGTGACGGTCCGGGCGGTGGAGGAGGGACGTGTTCTGACCGCCTGTGACGGCAGAGCGCAGTACGTCCTGATTCCTGCCTGTCTGCGGAAGGAGTTGACAGTCTATCTCCGGCGGGTGGGGATCACTGCGGGGCCGGTATTCGTCACCCGAAGCGGCCGCCCCATGCGGAGGACCCAGGTGAGCGGAGAGATCCGGACTCTGTGCAGGGATGCCCGGGTGGATGGGGACAAGAGCAACCCCCGCTGTCTGCGCAGGCTGTATCAGGTCACGCAGGAACGCATTCGGGACAGTGTACAGATACTGGCCGAGCAGGCCCACGAGCGGATGCTGGAAGAGGAGCAGCTGACTGTGGGCTGGGAGCAGGGCAGCTGAGTCCTGCCCAGCCGACGCAGCAGGGGCGTGGACGATAGGGACGCACTGGATATGTGTGTGAACAATTTTTCAATGAGGTGAGGGGTTATGCTGTATCGAGGCAAGAGAGTCCGGGAGCGGGGGCGGCTCCCAAAGGGAAAGTTTCCGAAGAAGGGAGGCCGGCGGCTGGTCAGCGGGCTGCTGGCACTGGTACTGTGTCTGACCCTGGTGCCTGTGATTTACGCAGATACGGTGGTGACGGTGACAAGCTGGTATGCCGCCGGGGCATTTGAAGAGAACACGCTCTACTGGGTGGATAACAACAATGAGGACGGAGTGCGTCCCGGGGCGAATACGTATCAGCCGTCGCTGTGGTTCCGGATCGACAACGGGGAATGGATTGAGCTGAAAGGCGGGGAGGACTCGACGCTCTCCGGGGTGGGCCTGTCCGCTATGCCGAAAATGACGGTGGCCGACAACGGGAACAACACCTATACGGTCTCCGTCCCGACCGGCGTGTTGCCGGAAGCGATCGAAACCACAACATCCGATGGCTACGGCGGGGAGACCTCAACAGAATCCCGTGTAGAGTGGATCATGGGACCGTCCGAAGGGGTTGACGGCTACAGCCCGGTAGAGGTCAACAACGGCAATGTGTCGGAATATCCCTCCGCCGGGGACAACTACGGCTGGTACTATGTGCTGGAGGACGAATTCAACTTCCGCGTTCAGCTCCGCTGGGGTAATCTGGGCGGCGCGGAAGGCATCGCAGAAGCCATTTACAACAGCTTTGACTTCGTGGTGGACACCAACTATACGGCAAGCTCCCTCCGCCGGCTGCTGGCAGAGATGAAGGATCAGATGAAGATAGAAGAGGACCCTGATGGAGACCCGGACAACCCCACCAGCGGCACCGTCACCGTCAGCGGTCTGTGGAAGTACAACCTGGACGGCAGCCGGATCAACTACTCGGTAGAGGAGACCAGGGAGGGAGACGGAAAAGGCGACGGCCGGCTGGACGCCGCCGACGGCATCGCGGCGGGTGCCCTGCCCGAGGGCGACTACTTCCAGATCTCCTACGACAACTCCAGCACGCCCAACGTGGGCACAGAGGTGGGGAAGCTCTATGACGGCGGCAGCCTGTACCTGACGCTCACGGGCGTGAAGGATTATCAGGCATCCAAAGTCTGGGAGGACGCGGCGGATCCGGATCACCGCCCGGCAGGTGAACTCCAGCTGTGGCGTTACCGAGCCGGGCAGAGCTACACAACGGCCGCGCCCGTCCGGGATGATGGGGGCAGCATTCTGACGGTCCCGCTCAACGGGCAGGAGAAACAGGACATTCAGTTTGCAGAGCTGCCCAAGTACGACTCGGAGGGCTACGAGTATATCTATGTGGTCCGAGAGTATCTCACTGGTGAGCATGCGGGGGACTACACCCAGGTATTCGGCGCGGTGGGGGAAGACGGCGGCGTGACGGACATCATCTGGGCGCTGGACGAGGATTCCGGTACGCTGAAAAAACTGACCAGCGAGGATGCAGACTTTGCACGGGAGACGAACAATACATACCTCTACAACGGGGGAACCCTTTCCAACAAGCTCTCCGGCACGGTGACGGTTAATGCGACCAAGATCTGGAAAGCAGCGGCTTTCCAGTCGGCGCTGGAGGATGTCCGGGTGGAGCTGATGCTCCAGGCCCGGCCGGTGGGCAGTGAGGACCCCTGGGAAGACACGGAGATCACCGAGACGCTGGGGACGGAGGAAACGGGAAAATTTACGGCGGAGAACCTGGGCGGCCTGTCCGTCAGCGCCAGCGCGCCCAAATACGATAACCAGGGCCGGGAGCTGGAGTACCGCTGGGTGGAGTCGGCGGTTTACCAGGGCGAGAATAAAACAAATCTTCTGGACAACAACTCGTTTACCCTGTCCGGCGGCGGCAGCCGGGGAGATGCAAAGTACCGTGTGACCGATGTGGAGAACGGCAACACCACCGAGATCACCAATGCCGTCAGCAACCAGATAGATTATACGGTGGAAAAGAAGTGGGAAAGCGGCGTCCAGGAGGGGCCGGTGACCTTCGCCCTGTACCGTACCATCGGCGAACAGTCTCTGACAGAAACATGCAAGGTTCTTACCTTTACAATGGATGCAGGTGGGACCGTCAATGTTGATTTCACGAAGGAAAACGCATTCATAGATGCGATCGACGGTGAAATTTCCATTCAGGTTTCTGAGGCCTGGAAAGCCCTGCTCCAGAACCTCCCAGAGTATGACGAAGAGGGGCGCCGGTATGAATACCTGATCCTGGAGGAGAACGGGAACCCCACCTATGAAACCTCCATCGACAGCAGCACCGGAGACTATACGACCATCGTCACCAACGGCCCGGGAGGAAGCCATCGGATCCTGGTCCAGAAGAACTGGGTGGACGACAGCGACGCCGCCCACCGGGAGCCAGTGGAAGTGACGGTGTACAGCAAAGAAGGAGATCAGGCGATTACCTTCGTCACGCTGGGCGAATCCCAGGAGGACGGAGATCCCATCTGGTACGCATGGGCCGGCATTGGAGAACTTACGCCGGACCAGGTCTACATCCGGGAGACCAAAATCGGAGCGACTGCGGTCCTTGGAACCGAAGGCGCCCCGACCGAGGGAGAGATCAACGCTCCCGGAATCACCCGCGACACTGTCCCCGGCAAAAACCATGCCTATGAAGCTACATACGACCGCGAGGAGATCGCGGGTGAGACGGTCTGCACCGTCACCAACCGCCGGCTGGGCAATGTGGACCTGACCGTCACCAAGGACTGGCGGGACGGCGGCGGAGACGGCGTGGGGGAACTCCAGGCAGCCCTGGAGAACACCCCCGGCCTCACTCTGGCCGTGAAGCTGAAGATCGCCGCCAGCGATGATACGGAAGGACAATTTAAAATCTATCAGAAAGATGGATTTGGCTATGTGAACCTGGGCGGCGGGGATGTACAGATTCAAGACAGAAGCGAAAGACGGGTTTCCTCTATTCAGCCGATTCTCACGGCAGATACGAAGTCCAACTCCCTTGACTTCTGGAACCTTCCCAAGTACGACACCAACGGCACAGTGGTGCGCTATACCGTAGAGGAGGTCTGGCTGGACGGCGGCAATGAGATCACGCTGGATCAGCTGCGGACCATTTCTCCGGAGGTCTATACCCTGTGGACTACATACACAAGCTCTGTAAAGGAAGAATCCTATACGGCAAATGACGGTGAAAACAAGAATGACGAGCAGAAGATCACCCTCACCAACAAACGCACCGGCGTAACGGACGCTGTCTGGTACAAGCAGTGGTACGACATCTATATGTATGGCTCCGGCAGTCGTCCGGACATCTATCTGGACATTTACCGGACTGTGCATACCTCTGCTGCTGAGGACGGGATCGAAACCGAACTGATCTATCCCAGCTACCGCTGGACAAACGAGGGCCTGCTCCCGCCGGAGACGGAGGCGCCGTCCGAGGGAGCAGGCGATCCCGCGGGTGAGGAGCCCGGCACCGCCTCCGGGGATAACGGATCTGCGGACCGGCAGTATTTCTGGCGGGCCGAGCTGGAGAACTTGCCCAAGTATGACGACTGGGGTTACAAGATCACTTACTCCGCGGTGGAGCGCACCAGTGTAAACGCCTCCGACTTTGACTACGCCATTGCGGAGTACTGGACGGGTGAAACTTGTCTGGGCACGCGTGACGAAGCTGACCCGGGGATGGAGGCGGCTTACGAAGCGCAGACCACGAACCTGGACGGCGTCAACCCACCAGTGTCTCAGGATGCCAGCAGTTCTTACGCCAAATATGCCCTGAACGCAAATGGTACCTTCGTCAACCGCCTGAATAAGCCGGTCGCCATTGAGGGACGGAAGCTGTGGACCAACCTGCCCGCTGGCTATCCGGCGGTGGACCTGCCCAACGTCGCCTTCGCACTGTACCGGCGGGTGCAGGGCAGCGGGGAGGCGTTTGACTTTGGCGGAGCCCCCATCGCGACCCTGACTGTTCAGGACTGGTCCGGCCTGAAGAACTATACGTTCCGGCTCCTTTATGAGGGGAAAAATATCATCGATGACGGAGCCGGAACCGTCCGGCCGGAATCTGAAGACCAGCCAGGGCTGCCCAAATACACGGAGGAAGGCAAGCTGTACGAATATGTTCTCCGGGAGGAAGGCATCACCGGCGCCAACGGGCTGCCCCTGGACGGTACCGGCGAGGGACCCCAGGAATCGCTGGATCTGTTTGATATACAGGAGATCTCCAACACCTTCCAGGTGGAGAACGTGTTCCACAGCCCGACTGGCAGTCTGTCGGTGAAAAAAATCCTGGAACTGCCATTGGGCGGAGATGACTTGCCCATCGCCTACCCCGCCGTGCGCGTCCATCTGTACCGGGTCTACATCCAGAACAACGGCCAGCCCTCCGCGCAGGAGCTGGTGCGGACGGCCACTTGGTCCTCGGAGGAGGTCGAGGCGGCTTACCAGCAGCGAGGAGACAGCACAACTGTTGAAACGGTTCTTTCCTTTACAGGCCTGGAGCAGTATGCGCCCAACGGCTCGCTGTACCTCTATCATGTGGAGGAGGACAAGAGCTTCCTGGGCGGCTACGATACCTGGTGCGGCCCGGGCGACCTGGAGGCCCAAGACGTCACAGGGGACGGATATACTGTCGGCGGTCTGCTGCCCCATGAAGAGCGGGAAGAGGCCGACGCCACGTTCCTGAACAGCCGGAAGGCTGTGCAGACAGAGTTCGTCACCCTCACGGGCCAAAAAGCCTGGGAGGACTTTTACGACGCCTTCGGTCTGCGTCCGGATGCCCCCTATGAAGAGGGGAAAGATGGTACATTGGTCCCCGTCATCCGGCTCACTGTGACCCGCCGCGCCGCTGCCCAGGAGGGGCAGGGCGACCCGTACATCGAGGAGAAGCTGACAGAGGGCGAGGACTACACCGTCAAGTGGACCCAGGATGCAGAAACCGGAAAGTGGACTTATCAGATCTGGGGTGCGGACGATCCGGATGCAGAAGAGCCCGGCATCTCCGCGGAAGAGCCCGCCGAACCGGGCCCCGGCCAGGGAGAGGAGACAACGCCGCCCACAGAAATGCCCCCGGAGGAGGGAAACCAGCCCGCCGATCCTCCCACGGACGAGGAGGATACGCAGAATCCGGAGTCTCCCGCAGATGGGGAGGAAGATGAGCAGAATCCGGCGTCCCCGGCGGAAGACGGGGACGGTCAGTCTGTCGCACAGGAGGAAACCCTCAGTGCCGCCAGCCTGCAAAGCGATCCAGCGGATGGGGAACATGGCGGCACCGGCAGCGGTCCGGCCGCACCGACAGATTCCGCGGAAGATCCGGACCAGATCGGAGACCCCGATTCCCAGGATCCCTCCGAAGAGACGCCTCCCGCCGCGCAGCCCCAGACGGAGCTGGAAAAGTGGGCCCCCAACGGCGCCCGGTGGGTGTACACCGTGAAGGAAGAGCTGAACTCCGATCTGAAGGAAGCGTTGTATGAGCGGTACCAATATTACTTCACCGGCAATGGGACAGCGGGTGAGGACTCCGCAGACGGCGACACCATCCACATGAAGGAGCTGAAAAACTCTCTGGAGACCAGAGCCCCCTTCACCAAGCGGTGGGTGGGCAGCGATGGCGAGCCCATCACTGCCGATTACATGGACCTTGGCGAGATGTCCGTCACCTTTGAGCTGTATGTCAAGGAGGGAAAGAGCGGAGGTTGGCAGAGGGCAGCGGACTATTTCACGCAGGAGAACCTGGGAGAAGACGCGTACGAGAAACTGAAGGATGCCGGAATACTCAATGGTTTTTCGATCACATTGGAAAACCGGCATATCTATGATTCCTGGAGTGGAGCTTGTGAGAACCTGCCGCGTGTAGTAAAAAAAGACAGCGGGATTTCGGAGCTGTCCTATCGCGTGGTGGAGACGGAAATCGCTTATCAAGGCGGAGCCGCGACGATTACTGTCGATACCTGCGGTGAAGAGTTCGCATACACTGTTGCAGACAGCGGCGGCCTTTTCACGGGAATTGAAGACACCTACACGGAATCCGGAAATTCGACCACCATCACCAACAAGCTGGCGACGACCTCGCTGCAGGTGCAGAAGATTTGGACGAACGACCGGAACAACGTCTATGGCACCCGTCCGGATACAGACGAAGCCGGCAAGACCTGGGAGACCAGTTTCCTGATTCAGCGGACCACGGATCTATCTGTTGGCTGGGAAGCGGCAGCATGGGAAGCCGTCCAGGTGACCGGCGAAAACGGTCAAAAGCAGGATCTGGTAGTGACCCTCACCGGAACGGATACAGAGGGCACGGTTGAATCGCCGGTAGGGATGACGATTTCCGGCCTGCCGAAACAGAATGCGGAAGGGGAGTACACCTATCGCGCCGTGGAGCTTGAGCCAGGATATCAAATGACGAACGGAGCAGTCGATTTGAGCAGCTATGTCCTGCTCAGAGATTCCTACAACGAGGCGTACACGGCGGCCTACACCTATGGCGGGCAGTCTGACGACGGCTTCCTCACCACAGCGGCCAACGACATGCAGACCACCAAGGTCTTTGCCGGCAAGACGTGGATGCCTGCCGGCGAGGAGGGCGCCCAGGTCACCCTGCACCTGCAATATGCGGTTCCGCTGGAGAATCCGGCAGAGGGCCCGGCGTATACGTGGAAGACCCTGACGGCTGTATCCGTCACGCTGGATGGAACTACGGATCCTGATCTGGACAAACCCTATTACGAGTACGCAGAGTGGAAAGCCGTCTGGGAGAACCTCCCAGCCCGAATGCCGGGCAGCTATCTGCCGGACTCCGACTCCGAGACAGAATACCGCGTGACCGAAGCGGTCAGCGGCAGCTACGTCCAGGTGGGAGATACGAAAAAGGAAAACAAGACCGATGTGGATGGGACCTACCCTGAATTCCAATTCACCAATAAAGCTGTGACATCCCTGACAGTGGAAAAGAAATGGCACACCGCGGATACCAAGAAACATCCGATCACAATGGAACTCTGGCGGACCACGGACAAGAACCTGATGGGGAAGACCGGCGTGGATGGAGTGGAGCAGGTCGCCGGCATGACCGCAGAGCTGTCTGCGGCCAATAACTGGCGCCATATTTTCGGAGAGCTGGACAAAGTAAACAGCCAGAACCAGAAATACTATTATTACGCCATTGAACAGGGAACCCCGGACGAGGACATGGAAGTGATCTACGATCATGGAGAACCGACGGAAACTACGGTGGCGTTCACCACTGCCATCACCAACAGGGGCTATACGGACATCCCGGTCTCCAAAACCTGGCGGGATGACAGTGACGCGCAGGGCCTTCGCCCGGAGACGCTGAAGCTGACCCTCTACCGCAGAACGGATCCGGCAGCCCAGGGCGAAGTAGCAGGCGAAGTGACGCTGTCCGCGAAAAATGCCCAGGACGGAAACGCCGATGTCTGGACATACACCTTTGAGCATCTGCCGGATACGGACGGCAGCGGTAATCCCTATACCTACTGGGTGGAGGAAGAACACCTGGAGTCGTACACTGTGACAGGGAGCGGTACGCTGGCTCTGACCAACACACTGGGCGGCAAGGAGACGGAAATTGCCATCCAGGGGCGGAAGACCTGGGTGGGTGATGGAGCGGACGACCGTCCGAACTCCATCACGCTGAGCCTCCTGCAGAACGGCACCAAAGTTGCCGAGCGGGAAGTCACCCCGAACGCCGACGGCAGCTGGACCTATGATTTCGGCAGCTGGCCCGCCTACGACGACAGTGGCCGGGCGTACACCTACACTGTGCAGGAGGAGCCGGTGGATGGCTACGGCACCCGGGTGGACGGATGGAACGTCATCAACGGAAAGGGGAACCTGACCGTCAAAAAGCAAGTGTACAGCGGTGACCGGCAGAGGGACTTCTCCTTCACCGTCACGCTTGACGACAAGTCCATCAACGGCATCTGCGGGGATATGACGTTCCAGGACGGCGTGGCAGCATTTACCCTGAAAGACGGGGAGAGCAAGACAGCCAAGGGCCTGCCCTCCGGCGTCGGCTACACAGTGGCAGAGGCGCGTGTGGACGGCTATGGGACCCGCGTCGAGGGGCACAACCCCGGGATGGTCCCGTTCGGAGACACGGCGGAAGTGCTAATCATCAATTATGACGACACGACTCCGCCGCCGGACCCGGATCCAGATCCAGACCCCAAGCCGGATCCAGACCCGGGTCCCGATCCCATGCCGGATCCAGATCCGCATCCGACCCCTGACCCGGACGAAAGCCCGGATCCTGATATGCCGGATACGCCGGACGACCCGGGGCACCCTGATGAACCGGATGACTCTGTTCCCACGGGAGACACTGCCCAGCTGGCGCTGTATCTGGCACTGCTGGCGGCCTCTCTGGCTGGCGCAGCAGCCATCGTGATTCTGGGCCGGAAGGGCAGGAAGAGAGACTGAAAAAAGCATTGAACCAACGAGGCAATCAAACCGGGGGCACGCATACCGTGCCCCCGGCCTTGGGGCCGCAGTCCTGAGAGATAGGGATCGAAACAACTTCCACACTTGACAACGGCCAAAAAATTCCGTATAATAAACTACGTTGCTTTGCGGGGCCTTGGTGCCCTGGAAGAGAGGCAGCTATCCGGGTGTAGCGCAGTTGGTAGCGCGCTTGGTTCGGGACCAAGAGGCCGTGG
>ENA-UOJM01002937-UOJM01002937.1-human-gut-metagenome-genome-assembly--contig:-P116-NODE-2937-length-10972-cov-9.157827_pt1 | contig 10972 bp, 7 predicted proteins | sample MGYA00242349_ERZ723896 | MGnify/ENA metagenome assembly ERZ723896 | reverse complement strand
TGTCCGGCCACTGCATCGTGGGCGAGCTGCTGTACATGTACAACATCGTCAAGCCCAAGTGCGCCATGCCGATCCACGGCGAGAACCGTCACCTGGTGGCCAACGGCCTGATCGCCGTCAAGACCGGCGTGGACCCGCAGAACGTGGTCTTGGCCGAAGACGGCGACGTGGTCGACCTGTATCACGGCAAGGCCGCGGTCGTCGGCTCCGTGCCGTGCGGTTACGTGTACGTCGATGGCGATTCCGTCGGCGAGCTGACCGATGACGAGCTGGAAAAGCGCCGCATTCTCGGCACCGAGGGCTTCGTATCCGCGTTCGTGGTGGTCGACACCGACAACCACGAGGTCGTCACCGGCCCGAAGATCTACCTGAACGCCGTGGCCGAGGACGAAAGCGAGTTCGACAAGGTCCGTCACCAGATCGTCGAACAGCTCAACGACCAGATGATGCAGGGCACGCGTGACACCTACAAGCTGCAGCAGACCATGCGCCGCACGCTCGGCAGCTGGGTTGCGCGCCAGCTGCACCGCAAGCCGATGATCGTGCCCGTCGTGGCCGACATCGCCCAGGACGTCGAAACCGTAGAAACCAAGTAGTCCGGATTATCCAGGGACGACCGTAAGGAGTAATTGAAGTCATGCCCGGTTCTAATCTCACTCGTATTGAAGCCGAAGAACGTAAGGCCGTTATCGAAGCGCCGATTCACTATCACGTCGACCTTGACCTGACGGTCGGCGCGAAGAACTTCGGTTCCAAGTCGCTCATCTGCTTCAACGCGAAGCCTGGTTCGTCGACCTTCCTCGACCTGATCGCCGACGAAGTGACATCCATCGACCTCAACGGCAAGTCCTTGGACCCGGCCGTGGCCTTCCAGGACAACCGCATCGAACTGACCGACCTCAAGGAGAAGAACGAGGTCACCGTCGAAGCCAAGTGCCGTTACTCCAACACCGGCGAGGGCCTGCACCGCTCGGTCGACCCGTCCGATGGCAACATCTACCTGTACTCCCAGTTCGAGGTGCCGGACGCTCGCCGCGTCTACGCCGTGTTCGACCAGCCTGACCTGAAGGCCACCTTCGACTTCAAGGTGCTCGCCCCCGCCAGCTGGATCGTCACCTCCAACATGCCGGTTGCCACCATCGAGGACGATCCGCGCGAAACCCTCGACGGCACCCTCGGCGACAAGCCGAACGAAAGCACCCGCCTGTGGAACTTCGAGCCGACCCCGGTGATGAGCTCCTACCTGACCGCCATCTGCGCCGGCCCGTACGCCGAATGGCACACCGAATACCTGAACGAAGACGGTCGCACCGTGCCGATGGCCCAGTACTGCCGACAGTCGTTGGCCAAGGCCTTCGCGAAGGACGTCGACTACCTGTTCGACATCACCAAGAAAGGCTTCGCCTTCTACGCCAAGACCTGGGGCGTGCCGTACCCGTACGCCAAGTTCGACCAGATCTACGTGCCGGAATACAACGCCGGCGCCATGGAGAACATCGGCATGGTCACCATCCGCGACCAGTACGTGTTCGAATCCAAGGTCACCGACGCCTATGCGGAACGCCGTGTGGTCACCGTGCTGCACGAGCTCGCCCACATGTGGTTCGGCGACTACGTGACCATGAAGTGGTGGAACGACCTGTGGCTCAACGAATCCTTCGCCGAGTTCACGTCCACCCTCGCCACCGCCGAAGCCACCGAATGGAAGGACGCCTGGGCAACCTTCAGCTCCGGCGAAAAGAGCTGGGCGTTGAATCAGGACCAGCTGAGCACCACCCACCCGATCGTCGCCCCGATCAACGACCTCAACGACACCTACGTCAACTTCGACGGCATCACCTACGCCAAGGGCGCCTCCGTGCTGAAGCAGCTGGCATTCTACGTGGGCCGCACGCAGTTCTTCGAAGGTATCCACAACTACCTGAACCGCCACGCCTACTCCAACGCCACCCTGGCCGACCTGCTGAGCGAACTGGAGAAGACCTCCGGCCGCGATCTCAAGGCCTGGAGCGCCAAGTGGCTGGAGGAATCCGGCATCAACACGATCGCCACCGGCCTGACCGTAAACGCGGACGGCACCATCGCCGAATTGAAGCTCACCCAGAGCGCGCCGGCCGAACACCCGGTGCTGCGTCCGCATCGCCTGGCCGTCGGCTTCTACAACGAAGACGCCGAAACCGGCAAGATCGTGCGCACCGAGCAGTTCGAACTCGACGTGGATGGCGAAACCACCATCGTCGAGGCCGCGGCAGGCAAGCCGCGCCCGGCATTCGTGCTGGTCAACGACGATGACCTGACCTACACCAAGATTCGTTTCGACGCCGAATCCCAGGCATTCGCCGAAGCCAACCTGCATCGTTTCGACGATGCCCTGGCCCGCGCCGTGACCTGGCTCGCCTTCTGGGATATGACCCGTGACGGCGAATTCCCGGCCGAACGCTTCGTGGACATGACCCTGCGTCTTCTGGCCACGGAAACCGAATCCACCACCTTCCGTTACGCGCTGGCCTGCATGGGCACCACCGCCCACCACTACGTGGCGCCAGCCCGCCGCGACGATGTGCTGCGCCACGTGGCCGCCGAGCTGTGGACCCTGGCCAACGCCGCCGAAGCCGGCTCGGACACCCAGTTCCAGCTCGCCACCGCCTATCTGGGCTATGGCGAGGAGGGCGATGCCGCATTCGCCGCCAACGCACACGGTCTGCTGGACGGCACCGTGCGTCTTGAAGGCCTCGAAATCGACAACAACTTCACGTGGACCATCGTCCAAGCGCTCACCTCCGTCAACGAGATGACCAACGACGACGTGGACGCGCAGCTCGCCAAGAAGGAGACCACGGAAAACCGCGAGTTCGCCTACGGCGCCCGCGCCTCCATGGCCACGACGCAAGCCAAGGAATGGGCTTGGGATCAGGCACTCCACAACGACGAGCTGACCAACTCCCAGCTCGAAGCCGTGGCCCGTGGCTTCTCCGCCACCCCGCGCCCCGATCTGGCCGAGCCGTTCGCCGCCAAGTACTTCGAGACTGTGGACTGGGTCTGGGCCAACAAGACCTATCACATGGCCGAGGCTTTGCTCAACGGCCTGTACCCGGGTTACGCCGATCCCGCCACGCTGGTCAAGCTCGGTGACGCCTGGCTGGACGAGCACATTGCCGCCGACAACGCCCTGAAGCGTCTGATCGTCGAAAACGTGGCATCCTCCCACCGCACCCTCAAGGTTCGCGAATACAACGAAGCGCTCTGATTTCCTTCTGGCTCCCCTCGGGTGCGAGGGGAGTTGTCGCCTCAGGCGACTGAGGGAATCGCTTCCGCGAGGAGCTACGTCCACATTCCAACATAAAACCCGCAACCAATCCTCAACAGCGTATTCTCGCTCAAGGCCGGCAATGTGCCGGTCGATGAGCGACAAGGATACGGGGAATGATTGCGGGCTTTTCCATAGGTAGTGCCCGAGTTTTTGCGCACTTTGGTCTTCGCCCGTCCCCGTGGCGATGATCAGTTCGCTGACTGTACGTTCTCACCGAGCCTTGACATGTCGAGGTAGCGTCGCGTCGACCACTCGCTGGAAGTCACGTAGCGGACTCTCGCGCAGATGAGCATCAACGCGCTGCGCCCGTCCGGGAAGCTGCCGACCACGCGCGTGCGCCGGCGGATCTCGCGGTTCAGCCGTTCGATCATGTTGTTCGTTCGGATGCGGCGGCGATGCTCGCGGGGGTAGTCGTCGAGCAGGTAGGTCGTGGTCTCGCCGATGCCCTCCCTGAGGCATTTGGCGGCCTCCCTCAGTTTCCGCGCCTCCATGTCCTTGGCGACGGATTCCGCCTTCTCCAGCGCCTTGTCCCTCGATTCCATGGAGAATATGGCCTTCAGCGCGTCGGCGGCCCAGTCCCTGTTTTTGGGGTTGACCTTGGCGAGGATGTTGCGTTCGAAGTGGACCATGCACCGCTGGTAGCGGGCGCCGGGCAGCAATTCGTTCACAGCCGCCACCAGTCCGGCGCACCGGTCGCCCGTCACCAGCCTCACGCCCTTGAGGCCGCGCGCGAGCATGCCTTTGATGAATTCGCGCCAGCTTTCCGAGTCCTCCTTCATGCCCTCGGCCACCGAAAGCACCTCGCGCCGCCCGTCCATACCGACGCCGACGGCCACCAGGATGCTCACGTTCTCCACGGACCCGCCCCAGCACCTTTTGTGCCACACGCCGTCCATGAACAGGTACGGGTAATCCTGTTCGAGGGGCCTGCCACGCCATTCGTCGATGTCGGCGTATACCTTCTTGAGCTTGTCGCTCAGGGTCTGCGAGGGCATGCGGTCGCCCCACAGCAGCTGGCTGACATCGTCGACCTGCCGGGTGGAGACGCCGGCCAAATACATGTCGATCAGCGCCTCCTCGACGCTCTCCTCGCGCCGACGGTATCGTTCGATCACCGCCGACTCGAACACCGCCCCTTTCAGTTTCGGCACCTTGAGACTCATCTTGCCGGCCTTGACGGTCAGGTCGCGCTCGTAGTGGCCGGCCCGGTAGGCCTTCCGCTCCCCGCTGCGCTCGTAGCGCGCGGCGCCGGTGATCTCGTCGGCCTCCGCGTCGAGCATCGCGTTCAGGGTCTCCTCGACGCTTTTGCGGACCATCCGGTCCAGGGTGGTCTCCAACATGGCCTGGTCGACCTGTAGAATCTGCTGTGACATGGCTTCGTGCCCTCGTTTCCAATCGCGGTTTGTTTTGTTTGGCGACAGAAAATCGTACACAGGACACGGGCCATGTCTCTATCTCAGGCCCTCAACCAATTTGCGCAAAATCTCGGGCGTTATCTTTCCATAACTTCATTACTACTGATTCTGTTGGCCGGAATCGGCGCAGGATTCGTGGGCTATGCGGTAGGCGCATCGTCACTGGTCTCATACCCGGCCTTGCTCGCGTTCGGCATTCCGCCTGTATTGGCAAACGCTTCTAACACCGTTGGCGTGGTCGGCACGGGCATCGGTGGCGTGATGGGCGCGCGCAAAGAACTCAAAGGCCAAGCGGTACGCTCCATTACGTATGTGGTCATTGGCGCGTTCGGCGGGGTGGCCGGTGCGTTTCTGTTGCTCAAACTCGACCCGAGTGTCTTTGAATTCGCCGCACCAGTGCTGATTTTGCTGAGCTCGCTGATCATCGCCATCAATCCGCGCGGCCGCATGCAGGCCAAGCAGGCCGCCGCGGATGCCACCGCGCAACTCAAGCACATCGAAGCCACTGAAGCCACCGATGCCACTGATGCCGCCAAGCGCGCAACCACCCCTACCGCACCTCACCGCCCGCCGGAACAACTCGTGCAGCCCATGAGCCAGGATTCCTGGTGGGTATGGCTGGGCGTGGTGGCAGTCGCCATCTACTCCGGCTACTTCGGCGCGGGCGCCGGCACCCTGGCTCTCGCCATGCTTGATGCCGCCAAAATCGGCCCATTCCACAAGATCAATGCATTGAAACCCTGATCGGCACAGGCGCGAACATCAGCGCCTCAGTGGTATTCATCATCCAAGGCGCGGTCGATTGGCCGGCCGCCATCATGCTGTGCATCGGCTGCTTCATCGGCGGGTACATCGCCCCGTCCATCACCCGCAAGATTCCCGCAAACATCATGCGCGCCGCCGCCGTAATCGCCGGCATCATTCTCACCATCGATCTGGGGCTCAAAACCTATTGATTCGTGCCTTACACTGATGCAGTGAAGCATACAGCATGGCCGTCAACCGCAGCGTGGTCGCAGACCCCGATAAGGTGGCCAATGTCTGGCATTTGGCGACTGCGGAACCTGAGCGCCTAGAAACCAGCGCGGCAGGCGAAGCGGTGAACGACTTCCTCGATCCGCCAGACACGTCGCAGATTCACGGCATTGCGTGTCATGCTGATTGGCGGTTCGCGGCGCGAGCAGGTGCTGTTCGCCGGCGTTATGAAGGAGCTACTCGCGCCCATCAACAATCCGCGATATGTCATCATCGGTAAGGAATGGGGCGTGCGCGCTTACTGCGTGAGCTTCCCCTGCCCGTCCGTATTTGCCCGCCGCCAGCAGGACGCCGAGATACTGAGCCGGCAGTTGGACCGCTGCCTGACGCATTGCACCATGGTATACGCCCGCACTGAGGAAGGTCGGCATACGCTACTTCGCTGCCAAACGCGTTCTTTCCTCAACCGCGACGAGCAACTGCCGCACATACTGACCACAACATCGGAGTAATAGATCGTTGCATTCATGGCCGAGACCACCCCGGTAGAGGAGATGCCGTTGGGCATGTTCATCGCATGGCTCAGCGTGTTCCTCGCCGTCGTTCTGTTTGGTGTTGCTTTGCCGGTTATCGATGTACGCTGGGTAGTTCCGTTCGTCGTATTTGCCGCTGTATTGTTTACAGGCGCGTTTGCCGGCCCGTTCTTACTAGTGCGATGGCTTCGTTCCCGTGCCGGAGTGCATCGGTCCGCCCGGCATGCCCGCTAACGAATGTATCTCATCATTCATCCGCCGAACAAGATGAATATGCGGGTTTGTGGGTGATGCCATTGCGGCTGTTGAATGCTGATTTCCGGTTCTGGAGCAGATTCCGTGGCGGTTTTTTGCCGAGTCGGGTCCTAGGGTGGAGCACAACGACTACGATGGTGCGGGTAACGCGATACAAGGAGTGGAACTTCATATGCCGAAGATGTTTGGAACCGATGGTGTTCGAGGACTGGCCAATAGGGATTTGACCGCACGTCTGGCGTTGGATTTGGGCGATGCCGCCGTGCGTGTGCTCGGCGACGCCGGCACCCAAGACGATCAGCCTGAGGGACGCCGCCGCGCGCTCGTGGGCCGTGACACCCGTGTGTCCGGTGATTTTCTGGCTTCCGCCCTGTCCGCGGGCATGGCCGCCGGCGGCTTCGACGTGATCGACGCAGGCATCATCCCGACCCCGGGCATCGCGTTCCTGACCAGCGTGCTCAACGTTGAGATGGGTGCCGTGATCTCCGCCTCCCACAACCCGATGCCCGACAACGGCATCAAGTTCTTCGCACGCGGCGGCTTCAAGCTGCCCGACCAGAAGGAAGACGACATCGAGGCCGTGCTCGGCCAGGACTGGGACCGCCCGACCGGTGCCGGCGTGGGCCGCGTGAGCCACGACCAGACCACCGCCACCAACCTGTACATCGATCATCTGGTGGCCACCATCGCTCCGCTGAACGATGACAAAACCCAGCCCAAGCCGCTCAAGGGCCTGAAGATCGTGGCCGACTGCGCCAACGGCGCCACTTCCGTGGTGGCTCCCGAAGCCCTGCGCCGTGCCGGTGCGGATGTAATCGTGATCAACGCCTCGCCGGACGGCTACAACATCAACAAGAACGCCGGTTCCACCCACCCCGAGCAGCTGCAGGCCATGGTCAAGGCCACCGATGCCGTGATGGGCGTGGCCTTCGACGGCGACGCCGACCGTTGTCTCGCCGTGGACGAAGACGGCAACATGATCAACGGCGACCAGATCATGGGCATTCTGGCCCGCGCCAAGCAGCGCGAAGGCAAGCTCAACCACGACACCCTCGTGGTCACCGTGATGAGCAACCTCGGTCTGAAGCTCGCCCTGAAAGATATGGGCATCAAGACCGTGGAAACCGCCGTGGGCGATCGTTACGTGCTTGAGGAAATGCTCAAGGGCGATTACTCGCTCGGCGGCGAGCAGTCCGGCCACGTGATCAACCGCGAATTCGCCACCACCGGCGACGGCACCCTGACCGCACTGACCCTGTGCAACGAGGTCGTCAAGTCCGGCAAGAGCCTGAAGGAGCTCGCCGCCGACTTCCCGCAGCTGCCGCAGACCCTCATCAACGTGCCGAACGTGGACAAGAAGGCCGCCTCCACCAACAAGCGCATCCAGGATGCCGTGGCCCGTGAGGAGGAACTGCTGGGAGACACCGGCCGTGTGCTGCTGCGCCCCTCCGGCACCGAACCGCTCGTGCGCGTGATGGCCGAGGCCGCCACCCAAGCCTACGCCGACGAAGTCTGCACCCGCCTCGCCAAGATCGTCGCCGAAGAACTCGCGCTGTAGCACCCTTCCCTAAGGAAAAAAACAATGTTTGGAAAGAACGCCAAAGTCGACCTCGAACTCAACCGTGATGTCGAACAACTCATCAAAACCGGCGGCAAGGAGAAGCTCCTGCCCATCGTGCAGGCCGGCGAACCGGTGTTGCGCCAACGGACAGTGGCCTATAATGGCCAGCTTTCCAAGCGTACGCTCGCCAAACTCATCGATACGATGCACACCACCATGCTGGAGGCACCCGGCGTGGGGCTCGCCGCCACCCAGATCGGCTTGGGGCTCGCGCTCGCCGTGGTCGAAGACCACGTGCGCGACGACGAGGATGATCCGCGCGAAATCGCGGAATTCCCCTTCCACGTGATCATCAACCCGAGCTACAAACCCACCAGCGACAAAACCGCCTCGTTCTACGAGGGCTGCCTGAGCTTCGACGGATACCAAGCTGTGCGCAAGCGTTGGCTCGACATCACCGCCGAATGGGATGATGAAGACGGCAAACACCACAGCGAGCCGCTGCACGGCTGGCCCGCACGCATCTTCCAGCACGAAACCGATCATTTGAGCGGCGAGTTGTATATCGATCGCGCCGAAATCCGTTCGCTGACCACCAACGAGAACCTCGAGGACTACTGGTGCGAAGACCCGGTGCCCACCGAGGCCGCTGAAGAGCTCGGTTTCGCACTATGACCGACCGTGCATGGTTCGACGCCGCCAAGGGAGACATTCCCCAATGGGCGGCGTCCATGCCCAAGGACGCCGATGGCACCACCATCGACTGGGACTGGGTGCGTTCTCTGGACCTGGCGCATGGCGTCGGCACAATACCGGAATCCACCCCACAGTCCATCCACGACGCATTGAAGGCCGACTACGCCACACGCGAGCGTCTGGAATCGATCATCGCCCAATGCAACAGCGCATTCATGACCGATTTCGACCGGTTCATCGGCTCCTATCGTCTGCCTCGCGCGCTCGCCTACGCCAATCGTCGGCTCAACGACAACATCAACACGCTGTTGCATCTGGGCGAACAGCAACACCTATGGGCGGTCAGTCGCGAACGGCGGGGGAGGGCCACCATTGCCGTGCTCAAGCCGTACTCCGGCAGCGGCCCGTCGAACGATGACCAAGGCATGCTGGATCTGAGCGGCGAAGCCGGTGGCACATCTGCCGGAAACACTGCCGCCGAAAACAGCGATGTCAAGTTCCCCACAACAGTCGCCTTGGACGATGTCCAAGATCGTACGGCAGCGATTCTTGACGCACGCGCCGAACGGCGTAAGGCCCAGCGCTTCCAGAAGCGGGCGGGCGATGCGGCGATGGCCCGCGCCAATCTCTCCGGCGCGACTTCGCCGGGTGGTGCCGCTCTGCCGGGTGGTGCCGCCGCGTCTGGCAACGCTACCGGACACCATCCCAAGCCCGACTGGCGCGACGCCTACCTGCCCGGCCGCGACGTGGATGCGGTGATGGGCATCGACATCGAAACCACCGGCATCGATCCGGCACGTGACTACATCATCGACGTCGGCTTCGAGTTCATGAACATGGCCAGTCCGCGCCCGGCCGGCGAACCCGAGACATACGCCTATGAGCAGGGCTATTACGCCGCCGGCGACGCCTACGGCCAGTCCCGCCTCGCTTTTGGCGTGCCGCCGGAAAACGCGGCGCTCGGCAACGCCCTCATCGCCAAACTCACCGGCATCGATGTACGCGGCCGCAGCAGCGAGGCCGGGTACCGACTCTTCGACGAATGGCCCCAAGCCCAGGCCGGCCTGCTCGCGCGGCTTACCCAGCAGCCGTACGTGGCGCATAACGCCACCTTCGAACATAGCTGGTTCATGCTGAACGTCGCCGGATACGCGGAAAGCTACCGCGCCGGGCGCATCACCATCATCGATACCCTGCCGATGAGCCGGCAGTGGGACCCCGGCGCGGTACCCACCAACGAGCATCCTTACGGAGACAACACGCTCGACGCCTACGCCAAACGTCAGGGCGCGCTTGATTCCGCCCACAACGAACGCCACCTGGGCCTTGAGGATTCGCACATCATGCTGGTGGCCATGAAACACCATCTGGCGGCGCTGAAAGCGCAAGGGAAAGGGCCGTGGGGGTCCACCGGCAGGGCGGGCGTCGGCGGCAAGTCCTGCGGTCGTAAGCGGTGAGTACACTATTGGTCTCGTGAGTAACTATCAGGACAGCCGACAGCAGCGTGAGAACCGCCGCCGCACCATCGTGCGTGTGGTGTGCGTGGTCATAGCTGTGGCCATGCTCGGCTCCCTGGTCATCCCGGCGATTTACGCGGGGCTTTGACGTTGCCTTCGCATATTCGTGCCCGCAGTTGAACACGTCTGATGCGAGGGATTCGTGAGGTCGCCCGGCCGGTTATCGGCAAGGCAGGCCCGGAACCTTCTGACAGCATGGATTGCAGGCGGATGCGCGTGTGGCGCGGCAATGCCCGCCAACGCCAGAGGAATGTGCGAAGGCTGTCAACAAGGACGTGACTTCCCAAGGAATCTCAAAGAATCAACAGTAAGGTAAACCACGATGGCAGAATTTGACTTTACCCAGGCGATCGGCGAAGCCCGCGCCAAATACGAATCCATCGCCAAGGCGCTGGACGTCGACCGACTCAAGGCCGATATCAAGGATCTCGAAACGCAGGCCGCGGCCCCGGGCCTGTGGGATGACCCGGAAAACGCCCAGAAGATCACCAGCCGGCTGTCCGCCGCGGAATCGCAGCTGAAGCGTCTGAACTCCGCCTCCCAGCGCATCGACGATGTGGAAACGCTCGTCGAACTCGGCCACGAGGAGGGCGATCAGGACTCTCTGGACGAGGCTCAAAGCGAAATCGGCGAGATCCAGAAGGATCTCGACCAGATGGAGATCCAGACGCTGCTCGATGGCGAATACGACGAACGTTCCGCCGTGGTGA
>ENA-UOJM01002933-UOJM01002933.1-human-gut-metagenome-genome-assembly--contig:-P116-NODE-2933-length-10990-cov-3.923000_pt1 | contig 10990 bp, 18 predicted proteins | sample MGYA00242349_ERZ723896 | MGnify/ENA metagenome assembly ERZ723896 | reverse complement strand
AATACTATCTCGGACTTGGCCAACGCCTTCGTCATACGCATGAACCATTATTGCTCGGCGTGAAGGGGAAGCCACCGATTCTGTGCAGGAATCAAGCTTCACTCGTCAGGGCAGTCCGTCAGGATCACAGTCATAAGCCAGAAGAATTCTTCCCAATCATTGAACGCATGTCTGAAGCGCCATGCCTCGAACTCTTTTCTCGCAGACAACCCACCACATACTGCCGAGACAATTGGAGTATCTGGGGCAACGAAATTGAATCCGACATCTATATTCCGGGTTATCCAGTTCCGAAATATTCAAGCAAGGCAATCTTGCCTAAAGAAACGGAGGAGGATGTATGACCTATGGAAAATCAACCGAAGCGTTTGTTGGAAAAGTTATTGGAAGCCGCGATCATTTTCGTCATCGCAACTTACCTAATCAAGCTCGGCGTCTGCTATATCCTATGCGTTTGGCCGGTGCTCGTCATACTTGCTACAGTTGTAATTGGAGGCGTGATAGCCTACCGGATCTGGAAAAGGAAGCACGACTCCAACTGGTAAAACAGGAGGGCGTACATGTCTAAACGAACATTTACGAAACTTGTCTGGAAGGAGGTGTCGTATCCACGTCCTTTCGACGAAGAAAAAATATGCGAGATCCTATCGCACATAGCGGTAGTAACTCCCCGTGGCCCCGTAATTCTGGAAGCACGCAGCCACGGAGGTTACGTCAAACACTTCATCGGTGCTGACACGCAATATATTAGCAAACTTGAAAATACAATCAAGGCACATGGAGACATTCAGTTTTATTCAGCCAAAGAACACCAGCGTGCGCCTGTTGGCACCGCAAGACAACTCACTGTTTCACATCCCGGTCTGACCTTAAAGACCGAAACCACTTCAGCCACAATTCGTGCCGGGCTTGCCGCTCTTGCGGCAGTCCGGGGCGAAGAAGAATCCGTCGTCCAAGTCATCTTGGGCAAGTCATTCAAACCGCAATTCACCCCAAAGTTTATTCCTGATCCTGATGAATCATGGCTTCGCCTGATCATGTTCGGCGTAGATGAAGCGCCAACCGAGACTCGGAAGTCCATCAAGGAAAAGAATGAACAATACCGTTTTGAAGCCTGTATTCGCATCGGGGCATCCGGCGAAAATCAGGTCAGCCGCGTCAGTCGTATCAACAATATTTTTGATGCATTTCGCACCTTAGAATCTGCCGGAGTTCGTGCCAAGCTTATTCCGGAAAAGGCACCGAACTTAAACTTCGCAAAGGTGCCTTGGCACTTTCCATTGAGACTGTCAGTAAAAGAACTGACTAGCTTCACGCTCTTGCCATTCGGCGAAGAGGAACTCCCCGGCACCATCGGTCTCCATCCGAGACTTACATTGCCACCCAAGTGGTACCGGGAGCCAACGAATCGAATCAACGATCGCACCTTCGCAAACAGCATCAATGTAATGGGCAGTATAAAGTTAAGCATCGATCCAGAGTCGTCGCTGGAACACTTAATTGTCACTGGCCCGACCGGAAGCGGTAAATCTACTATGCTCGAGCATCTGATCCTATCAGACATTTATGCCGGACGTGGTGTTCTGGTCATTGATCCTAAGCAGGATCTGGTCAATCGCATCCTTGAATGTGCGCCGGAGAGCCGACAGGAAGATATCGTCGTCATCGACCCGTCGGACCCTTGCCCAGTTGGCTTTAATCCGCTAGCTTTGCCTGGAGACAAGACGCTCATTGCGGACGCTATTCTTGCTGTATTTAAAGAAGTCTTCGCGGAGAACTGGGGTATCCGTTCACAGGACATTTTAAGTGCCGCCTTGCTTACGCTAGCTCAGACAAAAGATGCTTCACTTCTTTGGTTGCCAGCCTTGCTGACCAACGAGAAATTCAGACACAGCATCACAGATAAACTCACAGACGAGATCGTTCTGAAGCCATTTTGGAAGAACTATGACGCGATGCGTGACTCGGAACGTCGCACTGAAATCGCTCCTGTCTTGAACAAAATTCGGCAGTTCCTGTACCGTCCAGGGCTGCGAAATATCCTCGGACAGAGCAATCCAAAGTTCCAGCTTACCGATCTTTTCTATAAACGAAAGATCATCCTTGTGCCACTCAACAAGGGAACAATTGGAGCGGAATCAGCAAGACTTCTCGGCTCGCTGATTGTTGGATTAACGTGGACGCTCGCGCTATCTCGCGCCAACATTCCTGCCTATAAGCGCCACATCATTTTGCTCTACATCGATGAGCTTCAAGACTACCTTGCCTTACCGACCGACCTATCTGACGCTCTCGCGCAGGCTAGAGGACTCGGTGTAGGTATCACGATGGCACATCAGTATCGAGCACAGTTGCCGCCAGATATTCGTGCCGGAATTGATGCCAACGCCAGAAGCAAAATCGTGTTCGGACTCAATGCGACCGACGCCAAAGAGGTCGCGGCGATGGCTCCCGAGCTTGATGCTTTGGACTTTATGACCCTACCGAGATATGAGGTTTATGCCAACTTCATGTCTGGCGGTAAAGCCACCGGATGGATCAGAGGTGTCACCATGCCACCCATGGAGGCGCTTCGTTCACCGGCAGAATTTAGAGCAGTCAGTCAAGCTAGCTATGGCATACCACATGAAGACACTGAGCGAGATTTTCTTAAACTCCTCCGAAGTTGTGAGGACGAAGTGCCGCCAGATATAGCCGAAACCTCTTTCGGAAGGAGGAAATCTTGATGTCCGGTCGCCAGACCGATCGCATCGAACAAATGACCCCTGAATCCCGGCGTTTTCCGGCAAACATGAGCTTTGTTGGAAAAGAGGCATACTGCTTTTCAGCAGATATACTCCCCACCGGCGCGGAGCCACCTCGCAATCTTGGCAAGAACCAGCTTGCGGAACTTCTGGACAAACTTAGCGACCGAGACTTCGAGATTCTTATCTCCCTCAAATACGCTAAGTACCTTCTAACAGGGCAGATCAAACGACTTCACTTTTCAGAGTCACCAAAGCCCCAAGTTGGGATGCGCTCCACGACCAGGAACATGTTCAAGCTCAAAGAATACGGTCTGGTGAAAACTTTTGAGCGTCGTATTGGTGGAATCCGAGCCGGATCAGCATCTTACATTTGGTGTCTGACCGAGCCTGGACAACGCCTTCTCGATTTACATCATGGCGAATACAATCCTCGTCGTACCCGCAGCCATCGTTATCTTGAACCGTCCTATGTTCATATCCGGCACACGCTAGCCATTGCCGAATGCTACGTGCAGCTAGTCGAGATCAGTCGGAAGTACAAAAAGATAGTGTTCACTCAGGTCGAATGGGAACCAGATTGCTGGCGACCATTTCAACACAAAGGTCACGATATCCAACTCAAGCCTGACCTATTCGCAGTCACATATAACGATGGCTATGAGGATAGATGGTTCATCGAAATCGACCTGAGCACCGAGGCGATGCCCGTCGTGATGGATAAGTGCAAACGCTATCATCAATACCTCAACTCCGGTATCGAACAGCGCCAGCATAATGGTGTTTTTCCCATAACCGTCTGGATTGTTCCAGACGAACAACGTAAACAGAAAATGATCGAAGCGATCAAAGAAAACTTCAAGAAAGCGCCGAGTATGTTCGCCGTCATTACGGCAGAGGAATTCGAAGAACTCATCCGCTCTGGCGCTAGCGATGTCACTCTATACTAACCACATTTTTGAAGAATCCGGCTCACACACTCCGAGCCTGTAGCTTTCCAAGCACCTTAACGCATATCACTTTCTCATAGCATTTACATACGTGGGCATGAGGCTCGGGATGCGTGGGTCGGATTCAGAAAGGAGAATTTCATGGCCGCATCTGACCTTAAAACTATGACCAAGCAGTCTCTCGAAAAGAACAGGATCTTTTTCGATGAAGCAATTAGCAAGATAGAGGATCTGAGGTTTTACGCCAGCCGCTTCGGTGGTTCCTGTGACGATCTTCTACTCAAGCAAATTGATCTGTACATCTCAGAACTCCAACAGCTAAAGAAAACTATTGTCGGAGCCGGGACATCCGCAGACCGATCATAACGGAAGCGCTCCTTCGTGTTTCAGGTCCAAAGAGCTAACACCTCTCAGCTCGAGGGTCTGGGACATGTAAGCCGGATGTGCCTAGATGCTGAGTAGCGGGATACGTCGGAACATTGAACCTTATTAACTTTAATCTGAAAGGATTTATATGACAGAACAGAACAACAAGAAGATCTCTCTCGAAGAATTCGATAGCGACGTAAGACTCGCGATACGACTTCTTAAAACGGATATCTGGGGAATTGGACGGCTGATTGACTTCGCAAAGAAGCATGCGCCGGAAAAGGAACTGGAGATTCGCCGGGAGATTCGTCCACTTGCCGTGGAGCTGCTGTACGAAGTAATCGGAACACCGAAGACCTTCGAAGAGGTACTCAGCGAAATGGACGAACAGGAGGACGATCATGGCGAATAAAGAAATTGATTGGAATGTGATTGAACTGACCGAGATCTATGAGTCTTTCGATATGGTGCTCAGGCTTCTTGATGAAGATTTTGAACGCGCCCGTCGTGTCATAGATGCCGCGATCAAACACGGAGCAACGCCCGAAAGTATGGTGGAGCCCATCGAAGAATTTGCCATGGAACTTCATGCCTATTGTGAAGCCATAGAGCGCCTCAAGGAAACAAAAGAAAATAAAACTCAAAATCCCTGACCATATTCTGTGAATCAGGATCGAAAGTGCAGCCCGACTTACATGCCCCAGGCCCTCGAGCCGGGCAAGCAATAACAACTAACACCTCAGAGAAAGGAGGCAACGTGAAAGATAAAGATACTCGTGGTCGAAAAATGAAATCGGACAATGTTCGCGTTGTCCCCGAGTTCCGCGAACATGTAGATATTGAAAAGCTTTGTCAGGCGCTGATCGAGATCGCCAAGAGCATCGCTAAAGAACAGGCCACTACTCCACCTGACAAGCCAACACAAACATAATTCATCAGACTCTCGTTCTGGAGCCAATCAAATATAAAGCACACCGCGCCTGATTGGTTCCTTGCGAGAATCTGGTACACAGATAAATCGCTAAAAGCGGTAAAAGGAAGTCTCCGGGAGGAGGGCAACAGATTTCCTTATAACACCATTCCGAAGTTGTTCTTCGGACGCACCTTAAAAATATATCACCACCCCACTTATTCATTCTGGGTACACGTAGAAAGAACTCTGCGTGTACCGCAGAGCCTCTTTCAAAACCGTGTACGAACACATTCATTTTGAAGGAGGTAAAGAATGCTATCCAGTAAATTCGGTATCGAGATTGAGTTTACCGGGATCACTCGTCAAGAAGCTGCGGAAGTAGTGTCAAAGTATTTCGATTGCGAATATTACCGCACCCACGACTACTATGACAGCTACATCGCAAAAACTTCTGACGGGCGAGAATGGAAGCTCATGTACGACAGCAGTATAACCTGTCGCAAACGGGAAGGGCGTCGCAGCCGACCGGCAGGATCAGAATATGCCTGTGAGTTAGTCAGCCCCATCCTTACCTACCATGAAGACATCGGGGCCTTACAGGATATTGTTCGCCGCTTGCGAAAAGCTGGTGGCATGACAAACAACTCCTGTGGCATCCATGTCCATCTCGACGGAGAACCTCACACTCCGAGATCTATCCGCAACTTCATTAATCTCATCGCCAGTCGCAACGACCTTTTCTACAAGGCACTTCAGATCGAACCCGAACGCATGCACTACTGCAAAAAGATGGACGAATATCTGGTGGAGAAAATGAATCACTCCAAACCAAAGACTTTCGCTCATCTGGAGAACATCTGGTATTCCGGTTATAGCGGTAACCGTAACGGTCACTACCATAACAGCCGATACCACTTTTTAAATCTCCACTGTTTCTTTCATGGCAATCACACAATCGAGCTTCGCGGTTTTAATAGCGAGCTTCATGCCGGAAAGATTCGTGCGTACATCGTGTTCGCGCTTGCGATGAATCATCAGGCACTCACTCAAAAGAGCGCCAGCTACCGTAAGGTGCAGGAGGAAAACGAAAAGTTCGCTATGCGAGTCTATCTTAATCGGATCGGATTCATCGGCGACGAGTTCAAATCCTGCCGCAAGCATCTCTATGAACACTTGGACGGCAACGCCGCTTGGCGTTATGGCTCTAAAGAAAACTGCCACAGCCGCCGCAAGAAGCCTAAAGATGATGAAGGAACCGAATCGATTGTCGATACATCCGAGTACGAATCAACGGTACATGTACCGGACTCTGAAGATGATACCGACATTCCTTTCGATTAACGGAAAGGAGTTGTTTATGCTAAAGGTAGAACGTGAAGTGAAAAAGGCAGAAGCCATCTGCTGGATGAACATCCTTGGCGTCAACAAAGATGTCGTCAAGCTATTCGAGGATCACGACATCGTTATGGCGTGTTCTGGAACTACCGGAACATATCTGCCGCTTGCCGATCCCATGCTTGAAGCCCAGATCCGTGATTTTGAACAGCAGTGGGATGACCTTGTTTATATGGTTATCCGCACTCCATCTCCTTATGGATGGTTGGATTCATTGTTGTTCATAGACAACTATCAGGACGAATGGGAATTCGCAAGTCAAGAACTAAAGGACGGCTATGTGCTGTCCTGGACAATCAATCAGGATTATCCCATCTGCTCAGACATGGGCAGCATAATCGTTGAACGTACACAGAGCGGCGGATTGATTCGCCGGGGTTAATAAGGAGGAAACTCATGCAGAAGAACAAAACATTGTATGTTGCCTATGGTTCAAATATGAATGTCGAGCAGATGCAACATCGTTGTCCTACCGCCAAGATAGTAACAAGTATGTTTCTGGAGGGCTACCGGCTTCGCTTTATGGGAGGCCATTATAGTGCGGTTGCTACGATCGAGCCTTCAGGCGATGATCTTGTTCCTGTTACTGTCTGGGAGATTTATCCCGAGGACGAACGGAATCTGGATATCTACGAAGGATATCCGCACCTGTATCGCAAGGAAACCTTGAAACTGAAACTCGGCAAAAAGACATTCTCCGCGATGGTCTACATCATCAACGGCGAAAAGATGCTCTACGGCCAGCCGTCGAAAGCATATTTCGAAACTATCCGTGAGGGCTATATCTCTGCCGGGTTCGACCCGAAACTGCTCCATCAGGCAGTCGCCGAAAACTGTACGGAGGTAAGGCTTTATGGTTGATGAGCATGAATTAGAACTTTCTGACGATAAACTCGCATATCTCTGCCGCTGCATGGCGGAGGATATGACTTCAATCACAAGCAAACTTAGATCTCCATATTTCCAACAGTTTATCTGCCAACTCATTGAGTTTTGGTGTGACCACTATGGTGAAGACGTGGATTTCTGCATTCGGAACATCCACGGTCTGGCCATGATACGTCGTTTTATGAACAACAGAAATGGCAATCCGCCATTCATGCCCATGTGAGTAATCTCACGGAAAGGAAAAGGTGAAAAACTATGATGACTAAGAAAATCAAGGAACAGATTATGGCTATTCGGGACTCCGGAGAAACCAATATGCTGGACACCCGTACCGTACAGTGGATCGCTAATCGCGAAAACTACTTCGAACTCGTTATTTACCTTGAGGAGAACAGCCGGGAATATTGGAATTTCATTATGACCGGGGAAGCTCCGATGGCCGACGAAGATGAGGAGGACTGATGCCTATAGATGAACTACTTATGACCATGTGTCCAAGTTTAGAATCCGCTTATGAAGCTTTACAGGAAGTGCTCCCGAAAACGAACACGGCCTTCGGAGCGTTCTACTGTATGTTGCTCGAAGAATGGTGTTTGAACCACCACGAGCGCATTACTGACGTTATTGATCAGATATCTTCACTCATCCACGATGTGAACTCCGAGATGGGAAGCTATCAGGGCGGAACTCTATTTGTTGGAAGCGAGGTGATTTAAACGTCGAAGATAATTCAGATACATCAGTATCTCGAAGATCGTCGGGATCGTAAAGATTCCGGCGATCGGCCTAAAACTGGCTTTATCTGGGATATTGTCAGATTAGTCAAAGAATCTATTGCTTTATCTCTCGAAGAGAGTGATGAATACGATGATCTTTATAACGAATAACGGAAAGGAGGAAATATGTGGTCTGAAGGAACAATTGGCGTTCCGGCCAGTGTTGCCGGTAAACCTACTGCCGTACACTACTGGGTCAAACATTATAAGAACCCAAGCAAATACGGAATCAACAACGGTCGCATCTCGAAAGTGATGCTCAAGATCGATGGAGAAATCGTATGCAACTATGATCGTGGCTGGGATGTACACCCTACATGTAAAGCCGCTGAAGTTGCGTTGGAAATTTTACTTTATGAATATGATGGGAGGAATGAGGAATGAAGAGTTTTGTTAATGAAGGCCCTACTATCCGAATCTACTACGATTTGGAAGGTCAACGCCGTAAAGACTTAGTCAAAGCGCTCGGCGAAATTCTGCTCTGGGAGCCGAAATATCTCGGCGCACCCGACTTCAGTTATCAGGTTGGCAATTATCTTGTCACCAAAATCGGTGCGATAATTTGCCCCGAAAGCTGCACAAGAGAAATTGCCGAACAGATTATTCTGAAGCTCAAAGAACGTGGCTTTGACCATACTGGCTCGAATCTGATGTTATTCGTCGTATCATTGCCTCGAGCAATGTTCGATAATGCTTCACTTGAGAGACTCCACAATCTCGTTAAATCCAAGGAGACAATCCTGAAGGCCGCTCTCGGAGCGAGAGCGCTTCAAATCGAAACAACAGACGAGAAAGTCTATTTCCCTTGGTTTACGCTTAGCGGAGCAGATGGCGAAGCCGATGCCTACACGAAGCTGATTGCCGCTCTCGGCAAAGCAGCCCGTGAACAAAAGCGCATTTCATCACATGAAACGCCACAGGCTAACCTGAAGTATGCCATGCGCCTGTTTCTTGTCCGTCTCGGATTCGTCGGTGACGAGTACAAACAGGCCAGAAAAATATTACTCCGGGAGTTATCTGGGAGCTGCAGTTGGAAGGCCGGACACGCGCCAGAACGGCGCGACATGGCCGATGATTCTGAAGGTAGTGAACAAGCTGAAAGGGGGAATGAATCCTAATGTATTATGGCAGAGTTTATACTCAGGCCTTCATCCGCCAGCTACGTGAACGATATCCAGAAGGAACTCGTGTAGAGCTGGTTTCGATGGAAGACCCTTATAACACAAAACTGAAGCCAGGCGATCAAGGCACTGTCACCTATATTGACGCGCAGGGAACAATCTTTGTTGATTGGGACTGCGGATCATCGCTTGGACTCATTTACGGGGATGATATATTTAGGATCGTAGAATGATCCGCTCCAAAGCCAGCCCCGGTTGGGACTGGCTTTTTCAAGATAATCCAACAATTTTAAGTAGAAAAATAACTATAAATTCTCCGCAGAAAGACTGGCTTTCTCTCGAGAAGAGAGCTATCATGCGATGACTACCCATGGAAGGAGGTAACGCTCTATGAGCATTTCAGCAATGGCGAATACGGCGCAGGCCCTTTCAGAATCTATGACGCCAAAATTCGCAGTATCTTATCTTCGCGTATCAACTCGCGGACAGGCCGAACGTGGTGGTGGACACGACGAAGGTTTTTCAATTCCAGCACAACGTGAAGCAAACAAAAAGAAAGCAGCATCCTTGGGAGCAATGGTCGGGAAAGAATTTGTCGACCGCGGTGCATCGGCTAAATCCGCTGACCGCCCACAACTCCAGGCGATGCTTGAATATGTCAGAGAAAACGCCGATCGTGTGGATTACGTAATCGTACACAAGGTCGATCGTCTCGCACGTAACCGTGACGACGACAGCGACATTATGCGCGTATTACGTGAGTGCGGCGTTCAACTAGTATCGGCCTCAGAGAGCATCGATGAAACGCCATCTGGTATGTTACTACACGGTATCATGAGCTCAATCGCCGAGTTCTACTCCCAAAACCTTGCGACGGAAGTTAAGAAAGGCATGGGCGAAAAAGTAAAAGGTGGTGGAACCGTAGGCAGAGCACCGCTCGGTTACATCAACGTGCGAAGAATTGACGATAAAGGACGCGAAGAACGCACCGTCGAACTTGACCCAGAACGAGCTCCACTCGTTAAACAAGCTTTCGAAGAATACGCGACCGGCGAATGGTCAATTATTAGTCTTGCCGAATATATGGCCGCATTAGGATTAAGTACGAGGCCGACACCAAAGATTCCATCCAAGCCCGTCACGAAAACATCAATCGAAAAAATGCTTAAGAATCCATACTATGCTGGAGTAATCCGATATAACGGCATTGAATATGACGGAGCTCATGAAGCGCTCATCGACCTAGAAACATTCAACAAAGTGCAGAACATTATACAGTCGCATCATAATGGAGAGCGAACAAGAGAGCACCCACACTTTCTGAAAGGGCTAGTTTACTGTTGGAATTGCAAATCCAGAATGGTCGTGACTCACGCAAAAAGTCATACGGGAAATGTATATCCATATTTTATATGCGCAGGAAGGCATCGAACGAAATCTGCAAGGCAGACATGTAAGATGCGCTCTATACTAATTGACGAAGTTGAATATCAACTTGAAAAGATTTTCGATAACTATTCAATAAAGCCCGAAGATCGATTCTTACTAGAAGCACAAATTCAAGATTTCATTAATAAAGAAAATGAGAAATTTAAGACTGAACTGGATGCGCTTCGTCGAGAGAAGGAAAAAATTGAGCATAAGCAGGAAAAACTACTTGAAGCACATTTCAACGATGCAATCCCCCTCAGTTTAATGAAGCGAGAACAGCAATCGTTATCAAAACAGCTCTCAGCTATTGAACATGAAATCAGCGTCCGCAGCACTACGTTCGATGATATCCTCAAGAATCTGTCTCTTGCCTTCGATCTAATCGAGGATTGAGGCAGAACTT
>ENA-UOJM01002930-UOJM01002930.1-human-gut-metagenome-genome-assembly--contig:-P116-NODE-2930-length-10993-cov-42.457671_pt1 | contig 10993 bp, 6 predicted proteins | sample MGYA00242349_ERZ723896 | MGnify/ENA metagenome assembly ERZ723896 | reverse complement strand
CTGGCACAGGTGGCCAGCCAGACCGTCAAGGCTCTGCAGTGTACCGACGCCGCCCAGGACCTGCCCATCCTCCGCCCCCTCATCGGCATGGACAAGACCGAGATCGTCGAGACGGCCCGCCACATCAACACCTTCGAGACGAGCATCCTGCCCTATGAGGACTGCTGCACCATCTTCACCCCGCCGCACCCGAAGATCCGCCCCGAACTGAGCGAGATCCTCGAAGCCGAGGCCGGGATGCCCGGTCTGGCAGAGCTGGAAGCCGAGGCCGCAGAGGCCGCCGAACGTATCCGCCTGCGTATCACCGACGACGTGGAATTCGAGGGCTGAGCCATGACAGCAGAGATCATCAGTGTGGGTACCGAGCTCCTTCTCGGCAACATCCTCAACACCAACGCCCAGTACCTCAGCCGGGAGCTGGCTGATCTGGGCATCACGGTCCAGCGGGAGAGCACCATCGGCGACAACCATGGCCGTCTGGCCGATTTCGTCAACGAGGCCAGGAGCCGCTGCGACTTGCTGGTCTTTACCGGCGGTCTCGGCCCCACGGCGGACGACCTGACCAAGGAGACCGTCGCCGCCTGCTTCGGGGATGAGCTGGCCTTCGATGAGGCCGAGTGGGATAAGATCACCAGCTACTTTGCCCGCACCGGCCGCGAGACCACTCCCAACAACCGCAAACAGGCGATGGTCCCCACCAAGGGCCATAAAATCATCAACAACCACGGCACAGCCCCCGGCGCGTGGTTCGAGCAGGACGGCCGCTGCGCCGTCCTCATGCCCGGTGTCCCCCACGAGATGAAGGCCATGTGGACGGAGAGCGTCCGCCCTCTGCTGATGGAGCGCCAGAACTGCACCCTCCACTCCGTCACCCTCCGTGTGCTGGGCGGCGAGAGCGATATTGAGTATAAGGTGCGCGACCTGCTGGAAAACCCGAACCCCACCGCCGCCATCTACTGCAAGACCGGCGAGTGCGAGATCCGCATTACCGCCCGCGCCCGCTCCGACGAGGACGGCGAAAAAATGTGCCGCGCGTATGCCAAAAAGTTCTATGATATGCTGGGCGATGCGGTGTATGATGAGGATGTGGCCGGTCTGGAAGAAACGGTGGTCCATACCCTGCAGGAAAAGGGGCTGACCATCGCCACCGCCGAGAGCTGCACCGGCGGGCTCATTGCACAGCGCCTGACCTCCGTGTCCGGTTCCAGCGAGGTGTTCGGCTATGGCTTTGTCACCTACTGGGAGCAGGCCAAGGCAAAGCTCGTGGGCGTGGACCCGGAGGTCATCGAAAAGTACAACGTCGTGTCCGCTCCCGTGGCGGCACAGATGGCTCTGGGCGCGGCAAAGGCTTCGGGCGCTGACATCGCTGTGAGCGTCACCGGCGTGGCCGGCCCCACCGGCGGCGACGAGGTGCGCCCTGTGGGCACCGTTTATCTGGGCGCTGCCCGGGATGGCGTGGCCTGCGTCAAGAAGCTTTTCGTCTCCCGGCCTGACCGTGCGCTGGTGCGCGCCCGGGCCGCACAGGCTGCGCTGGAACTGGCGCTGCGTCTGGCACAGGGCAAAGTCCCTGCCGGGACGCAGGCCCTCACCGCAGCCCAGCAGTCGGACGACGAAGCGCTGGCCGCACTGGATGAGGCGTTCGTCCGGTAAAAATCAAAGATGAGGGGTTGATGGGATTTGGCAGAGGAGACCCGCTGTGTGCTGCGCCTGTACGGTGCGCCGCAGGGGCGGCTGGCGGCCGCTGTGGCGCTGTTTGCGCCCCAATGGAGGGCTGAGGCCCAGTGGAAGAGCCGGGGCGCAGAGACGCTGCTGGCTGTCCATGCGGACACGCCCACGGGACTGAAAAAGGCGGCTCAGAGCCTCCGCAGCAGCTTTGGTGCGGACGTATACGGTGCAGGCGATACCAGTCTGGCCGCTGCCGCCGTGCAGGCGCTGGAAACCCATGATCGTCTGCTGGCCTGCGGTGATGCCGCCGCCGGTGCGCTGCTGGAATCCCGGCTTGAGAAAGTCCCCGGTGCCGAGAAGGTCTACGACTTCGGCGCCATGAGCTATGCCGACGCCAAGGTCGGCCCCCAAATCGAAAAGCGCGCCCGGGCCAAGCTCGGCGGGGAAGGGGACAACCCCGACCCTGTCCGTCTGGCTCTTTCCCGGGCGCAGGCGGCCCGCCGCATCGTGGGAACAGAGCTGGCTGTGGCCTGTGCCGAGCGGGAAAGCGACCATGTGCTGGTGCTCAGCACCAAAAAAGGCTGCTGGCTCCGCACCGTCCCCGCCGCAGATAACCCCGGCCTCTGGCTGCTGGATATGGTGCGCCGCGCTGCTGCCGGTCTGCCGCAGGCCGAGGGGACAGGCTTCCTTCCCGCCGGACAGACCAAGCAGAGCGATCCTCCGGGCCGTTCGCAGAGCAAGGACTCCACCCCAAAGAAGAAGCATCCTCTCCGCGTTCTGCTGGCGGTGCTGGTGATCCTGGCGCTGGCGGCGTTCGGTGTGGCGTGGTATCTCACGGGCGGCGATCTCGCCGCCCTGCCCCAGCGCCTGAAGACCCTGCATCTGCCCGAGTGGGTCACCCTCTGGCAGGCCCATGAGCCGAAGCCCGGTGCAAGACTGATATAAAACACAAAGGGGCCGCTTCCCGGCAGAAATACGGGAAGCGGCCTCTTTTTATACAGCACAAAACCCCGCCGCAATGGGATGCTTCCCAATGCGGCGGGGCGTTTGTGTTAAAATACAGTCAAGTGACAGTGCTTAGAGCTGGCTCTGATATTCCTTGCGGTAGCCTTCCAGCTCCTTCTGGTTGCCATAGACGAAGTGACCGTTGGCGATCTCTTCCCACACCGGCTTGTCCACGCTGTAGTCGTGGATGGAGGGGTCGTAGACCAGAAGCTTCTTGCTCTTTTCCAGGCCCGGGTCGGGGATGGGAACAGCGCTCAGCAGAGCCTTGGTGTAGGGATGCAGGGGGTGGAGGAACAGCTCTTCAGCCTCTGCAAGCTCCACGATGCGGCCCTTGCTGATGACGGCGATGCGGTCCGAGATGAACCGGACGACCGACAGGTCGTGGGCGATGAACAGATAGGTCAGACCGCGGGACTTCTTCATGCTGTTCAGCAGGTTCAGCACCTGCGCACGGATGGAGACGTCCAGTGCGGAGATGGGCTCGTCGGCCACGATGAACTCCGGCTCCATGACCAGCGCACGGGCGATGCCGATACGCTGACGCTGGCCGCCCGAGAACTCGTGGGGGAAGCGGGAGGCGAACTCCGGCAGCAGGCCGACCTCGTGCAGAGCGTTCATGACCTTTTCGTGCAGGTCATTCTGGTCCTTGTACAGGTGGTGGTTCAACAGACCCTCAGCCACGATGTACTCGACCTTGGCGCGCTCGTTCAGAGAGGCCATGGGGTCCTGGAAGATCATCTGCACCTTGCGGATGACCTCACGGTCCAGCTCCTTGGAGATCTTGCCGTTGATCTTCTGGCCCTTGAAGAAGATGTCGCCGCTGGAAGTTGGGTTGATGCGGCAGATGGCACGGCCAATGGTGGTCTTGCCGGAGCCGGACTCGCCGACCAGCGAGAAGGTCTCGCCCTTGTAGATGTCAAAATTGACGTGGTCCACGGCCACGAACTTCTTTTTGCCGGAGCCAAAGGTGATCTGAAGGTCTTTCAGCTCAATCAGCTTTTCACGCTCAGCCATTTAAGTTGGAACCTCCCATCTTTCCCATTTTCTCACGCAGGTTCTGGATGGAGTGCGGGCGTTCCATCTTGGGAGCCCGGGGGTCCAGATACCAGGTCTTTGCCGCGTGGGTCTCGGACACCTGGAAGAACGGAGGTTCTGCCACGAAGTCGATGGCCAGCGCGTGCTTGTTGCGGGGTGCAAATGCATCGCCCTTGATCTCATTGAACAGGTTCGGCGGCGTACCGTCGATGGTGGGCAGGGCCTCACCCTTGGTACCCAGCTGAGGCAGAGCCTGCAGCAGAGCCCAGGTGTAGGGGTGCCATGCGTCGTAGAAGATCTCTTCGACGGTGCCGTACTCGACGATCTGGCCGGCGTACATGACGGCCACGCGGTCTGCCACGTTTGCCACAACGCCCAGGTCATGGGTGATGTAGATAACGGACATGCCCAGCTCCTTCTGCAGGTCACGGATGAGCTGCAGGATCTGTGCCTGAATGGTCACGTCCAGAGCGGTGGTGGGCTCGTCGCAGATGAGGATCTGCGGACGGCAGGCGGCAGCGATGGCGATGACGACACGCTGACGCATACCGCCGGAGAACTCGTGCGGATACTGCTCGTAGCGGCGCTCCGGGTCGGGGATGCCGACCTTAGCCAGCATCTCGATGGCGGCCTTCTTGGCCTCCGCGCCCTTCAGGCCCTGATGGTGCTCGATGCTCTCCTGGATCTGCTTGCCGATTTTCTTCAGCGGGTTCAGGCTGGTCATCGGGTCCTGCATGACCATGGCGATCTTCTTGCCGCGCACGCCCAGCCAGTCCTTCTCGGTGAACTTGGTCATGTCGCGGCCTTCGTACATGATGGAGCCGCCGGTGATCTTACCGTTGACATCCAGCATACCCACGAAGGTCTTGGTGAATACGGACTTGCCCGAGCCGGACTCGCCCACGATGGCCAGCGTCTCGCCGTCATAAAGGTCCAGCGAGCACTTGCGGATCGCGTTCAGCTTCTTGCCGCGCAGGCTAAAGGTGATCTCCACGTCTTTGGCAGAGATGATCGGTTGTCTATCCATTTTTGTGATTTTCTCTCCCATCTGTTAAACGTGGTTGCGCGGGTCAGCAGCATCCGAGAAAGCGTTGCCCATGATATAGAAGGAAATGGAGATGATGGACACGATGGATGCGGGGAAGACCAGCAGGTAAGGATAATCGAGGAAGAAGCCGCGCACCTTGCTCAGGATGAGGCCCAGAGACGGAGTCTCGATGCCCAGACCGATGCCCAGATAGGACAGGGTGGACTCGAGGTTGATGGTGGCGGGGATGCTCAGCGCCATGCGCAGGATGATGACGGAGACCAGATAGGGCAGGATGTTCTTGGTCAGAACGCGCCACAGCGGGGTGCCAAGGCAGCGGGACGCGAGGTTGTACTCGCGGTCACGGAACATGAACACCATGTTGCGGACGCGGCGGGCCATGACCAGCCAGCCGATGGCGATCATCGAGACGGCCATGATGGTGAAGCTCTGGCCGACGACCAGTGCGATCAGGGTCATGTAGATGATGTAAGGCACGTTGTCGATGAGGTTGTACAGCTCGGTGAAGAAGCGGTCCAGCTTACGGACATAGCCCCAGATCAGGCCGATGATGACGCCGAGGATGCTTTCGCCCACGGCAACGATGAGGGCCAGACGGATGGACACCTGAGTGGCGTACCACACCTGACACCAGTAGTCGCGGCCGAGGTTGTCGGTGCCGAACCAGTATTCACTGTTGGGCTTCTGGAAAGCCAGAGAGGAATCCGACACCAGCGTCTGATAATCGTACTTGCCGATGGCCAGTGCGATGAAAGAGAAGATGACGAGGAACAGGAACAGGAACAGGCAGACGACAGCGGCCTTGTGCTTGAGGAAGTTCTGGACGACAGAACCCCAGTAGCTGTAGTTGGAGTAGCCGACACGCTCGGCTTCCTCCGGAGAGTAATCGACGAAGTAGAACAGTTCGTCCTGCTTCTTGCCCTCAAAATCAGATGCTTTAGCCATCAGCGTGCGGCCTCCTTTCCGGTCAGAGTAATGCGCGGGTCAACCAGCATCATCAGCACGTCGCCCAGGAAAACACCCACGATGCCCAGTGCAGCGTAGAGGATGACCAGAGTCTGGACGACGTTCAGGTCATAGCGCTGGATGGCGTCGGTCAGCAGGGGACCCATGCCGGGAACGGAGAAGAACCGCTCCATCAGCAGAGAGCCGCCGACCGTCAGCAGGATGGACTGGGGGATATACTGCACCATGGGGACCATGGCGTTGCGCAGCACGTGCTTGAACATGATCTCGCTGGAGCTCAGGCCCTTGACGCGGGCCAGCTTGATATAATCGCGGGTCAGCTCGTCTACCATGTAGCGGCGGGTCCACAGAGCGTAGCCTGCGATAGACGCCAGCGACAGGCAGACGATGGGCAGCACGCTGGACGGGCCGACATTACGGGTGGAGTACAGCGTGGGGAAACCCAGGTATTTGGAGCCGAAGACCAGCACCAGCGAATAGGAGACCAGAGAAGGCACAGCGTTGACGAAAACGGTGTAGGCAGTGCCGATCCAGTCAAAGACCTTGTCCTTGAAGGCGGTCTGCAGGATGCCCAGCATGATGCCCACCAGCAGAGAGATGCCGGCGGAGATCAGGCCGAGGCGCATGGAGACGCCGAACTTTTTGCCGATGACCTTCACGACGGAGGCACCGTTCTGGATGCGGCGGGAAGTGCCGAAGTCCAGATGGAGCAGGTCGTTGTAGAAGTGCAGCAGCTGGGTGCCGATGGGGTCGGTCAGACCGGCGGCTTCCAGCGCGGCGTATTTCTGCTCTTCGGTAAACTTCATGAGCTGTTCTTCCGTGAAGTAGTAGTCCGTAGGCAGGCAGCGCATCAGCAAAAAGACGATGGTTGCGATCAATAAGATCGTGACGAGCGACTGAGCCAGCCGCTTGACGGTGTATTTTAACATGATAACCAAACCTTTATAAAATAATCATCAGGCTTTGGTTGCTGCATTGAAAGCAGCGGAGAAAGCCTCGTACTCCTCGGTGGTGTAGCCGTCGCCCTGACGGGTCTCCCAGTTGACGGCCTTGTAGTTGCAGGGACCGTACATGGCGTTGATCTTGGTGTACTCGTTGACGTGGGTCAGGCACCAGAGCACCTCGTACAGGCAGGGGATGCACAGTGCGTTGTTCAGCATGGAAGCCTCAGCCTTTGCGAATGCGGCATAGCGTGCATCGGTATCGGTAACGATGGCCTTTGCCTCAGTGACCAGATCGGTGAACTCCTGATAATCAGCCAGCAGCTCCTTCTGGTAGTCCTTCGGGTCCTTCTCAACGGCTGCGATCCAGGAGGTGGTCTGAGCGTAGTAAGCGTTGTCGTCGCTCAGGACTTCCTGACCCAGGAAGTTGACGGGGTCACCGAAGTCAGCGCCCCAGCCGTTCTGCAGGATGGAGTGCAGCTGGACGTTACGGACTTCCTTATAAAGAGAAGAGACGTAGGTGCCGATGTCCAGAACGACGAAGTCATCGCCCAGGCTCTCGGAGAAGCACTGCTTCAGAACGGTGGCGGTATCCAGAGCAGTGGTGTCGCCGCTATGGATGTAGTGGTAGCAGTGGACGGGGAAGGTGACGCCGATAGCGCTCAGCTCTTCCATGGCCTGCTTCTTCAGGTCAGCGATGTCGCCGCCGTTGTCGCGGAGGCGGATCATGGTCTTGCCGTCGTAAGACTGACTGTCGAAGCCCATCTCCTTGGCGACCAGAGTGGTGTACTCCTCACCCTTGGTGTTGTAGCAGACACCGGGCATGGTGTAGTAGTCGTTCTCGCACTTCAGGGGGTTGATCTTGTTGGTGCGGGCGTAGTAGTTGGCGAAGTTGAGGCCCTTGTAGAAGCACTGACGGAACGCGCGGTTGGAAACAGCCTTGTTCCAGTTCTCGTCCAGATTGCCGTTCTCATCCTTGCGCTGGAAGTTCAGGTGCATCTGGTAGCTGAACTTGGTGGGGCGCTTCTCGCACAGGAACTTGTTGTGCTCGTTGTTGGGGTCGGAGGTGATGGTGGTCAGGTTGGACTCGGTCAGGTCGATGTTATCGACCTCGCCGTTCTCGTACAGCTGCAGACCCATGGACAGGTCGGGGATCATGGTGATGGTGTGATGCTCGAAACGGGTGCAGTCGTTTGCAGCGTAGTAGTTGGGGTTGGGGATGAAGCTCTTGGTGTTCTGCTGGATGTACTCCTCGATGAGGTACGGACCATTGTACCACATGGTGGAGTAATCGCAGGCACGGAAGCCATCGATGCCCAGCTCCTTGATGAGGTCCTCAGAGGCGGGGTAGAAGCTGTTGTAGGCAGCGACGGTATCGAAGTAGGGGCAGGGGTTCTTGCAGGTAAAGACCAGAGTGTAGTCGTCCGGTGCCTCGACGCCGACACCGGCAGCCAGCATATCCTCATAGGTCATGTCAGCAGCAGCGTCGCCCTTGTCCTTGGTCAGGTCGTAGTACTCAGCAGCGCCCACGACGGTCTCAGAGGGCATGGAGGTGTTGAAGGCCTCGTTCTTGAGCGCGTTCAGGACCCACTCGAAGCCCACGAGGAAGTCCTTGGAGGTCAGGTGAGACTTGACCTCGCCGTTGACGTCGCACCAATCGACATCGTCGCGCAGGTGGAAGGTCCAGACGGTGGAGTCCTCGTTGTGCTCCCAGCTGGATGCGATGGCGGGGGCTGCCTTGCCGTAGCAGTCGAAGCTCAGCAGACCGTCCCAGCAGTTGGTGATGACGTTCAGGTCGGAAGCGGACTGGCTGTACAGGAAGTTCCAGGTCTCCAGCTCACGGTTGGCAGTCTCGAAGGAGACGTAATCGGTGATGGCGTCGGCTGCGGGTGCAGCTGCGCCGGAGGCAGCACCGGAGGTGCTGGCAGCAGTGCTGCTGGAAGAACCACCGCAAGCGGCCAGGATGCTTGCAGCGCCCACGACGCCGGAAGCCTTGAGGAAGCTGCGGCGGCTGATGGAATGAGACTCAAAATTTGCGTTCATTGTGTTTTCCTCCCAATTATTTTTTCGTGTCTCGGCTCTATGGCGCAGGGTACCTTGCCCTGCCGATTTCCCACTCCTACGAGATTATCTGCCCTCCCTGTATTGCCAGAGAATACAAAAGAGCGCAGAAACAGACCCCTCTGTCTGTGCCTGTGCTCCTCCCGTAAAATCCTTAACACGACATATATTGTACCATCGAAATAAATGGTTGTCAATGGAATGGAAATCGCTTTTTCTTCTAAAAGAAAGGAATACGCCGTACATGCATGAAATAAATTTACTTTACCGCAATGAAGGGTGACGAAAATAAGACAAAGCGGCCAAAAAAACAAAACAACGGGAGCTGTTCTCGAGGTGAGAACAGCTCCCGTTGCGTGGGATATAGGCCGGGGACAGGAGATCCCGACAGAAAAGATTTAAGAAAAAGTTAAGATTTTGCGGCGTCGAAAGCCTTGGCAAACTCCTCGTATTGAGCGGTGGTGTAGGCGTCCTCGCTGGTCTCCCAGTTGACGTACTTGAAGTTGCAGGGGCCGAACATGGCGTTGATCTTGGTGTACTCGTTGACGTGGGTCAGGCACCAGCGGACATCGTAGTAGCAGGGGACGGCCAGCGAGTTGTTGATCATGTAGGCCTCGGCCTTTGCGAAAGCCTCATAGCGGGCGTCGGTGTCGTCCACGATGGCGTTGGCTGCGTTGACCAGGTCGGTGAACTGTTCAAACTCGTCTACCAGCTCCTTCTGGTAATCGGCGGGCTCCTCCGCCACCAGCTGGATGTTGGAGTAGTTGACGGCGTAGTAGGCGTTGGAGTCGTGCAGGATCTCCTGACCCACAAAGTTGACGGGGTCGCCGAAGTCTGCGCCCCAGCCGTTGATGACGAAGCCGTGGAGCTTGGGGATGCGGACTTCCTTTGCAAGGCTGGAAACGTAGGTGCCGAGGTCCAGCTGGATGAAGTCGTCGCCGAAGCTGTCGGTGAAGCACTGCTTCAGAACGGTGGCGTTGTCCTGAGCCACGGTGTTGCCGGCCACGAAGAAGAAGGGAGCCTTGACCGGGAAAGTGACACCGATGGCGGTCAGCTCATCCATGGCCTGCTTCTTGAGGGCGGCGATGGAGTCGGCGGTGGACTTGCGCAGATGGACCATGGTCTCGCCGTCATACTTCTCGCCGTCGATGCCCAGCTCCTTGGCCACCAGATCCACATAATCGGTGCCTTTGGAGTTGTAGCAGACGCCCTTCATGGTGTAGTAGTTGTTCTCACACTTGAGGGGGTTGATCTTGTTGAAGCGTGCGTAGTAGGGAATGAGGTTCAGGCCCTCCTGGAAGCAGCGGCGGAATGCCCGGTTGGCCACGGCCTTATTCCAGTTCTCGTTGGGGGTGCCGTCGGTGTTGAGGCAGTAGAAGTTGAAATGGAAGTCGTAGGCGTACTTGGTGGGGCGCTTCTCACAGAGCTGGTCGTTGTAGGCGTTGGAAGTGTCGGAGGTGATGGTGGTCAGGGTGCTCTCGCTCAGCTCCAGCTCGTCCAGCTCACGGTTCTGATACAGCTGGTAGCCGACGGTCAGGTCGGTAATCATGCTCAGGGACACGCGCTCGAAGCGGCTGCACTCGTCAGCTGCATAATAATGAGGGTTCGGGATGAACCGCTTGGAGTTGTCGGAGACGAATTCCTCGATGAGGTAGGGGCCGCAGCACCACTGCTGGGTGTAGTCCACGCCGCGGAAGCCCTCGACGCCCAGCTTTTCCACCAGAGCCGGGGGTGCCGGATAGCAGCAGACGTAGGAAGCCACGGTGTCGAAGTAGGGGCAGGGGTTCAGGCAGGTAAAGACGACGGTGTAGTCGTCCGGTGCGTCGATGCCGACGCCTGCGGCCAGCATATCGTCGTAGGTCAGGGCCGCGGCGGCTGCGTCGTCCATCGCATAAGTCTTGTCGTAGTAGTCGGCTGCGCCCACGACGGTGGTGGAGGGCATGGAGGTGTTGGCGGCCTGATTCTTCTTTGCGTTCAGCACCCACTCGAAGCCCACGAGGAAGTCTTTGCTGGTCAGGTGGTCCTGCACCTCGCCGTTCATGTCCACCCAGTCCACGTCGTCACGGAGGTGGAAAGTCCAGACAGTGGAGTCCTCGTTGTGCTCCCAGCTCTTAGCCAGAGCCGGCACCGGCTTGCCGTAGTTGTCGAAGCTGACAAGACCATCGATGATGTTGGTCGTCACGTTGAAGTCGATGGCCTGCTGGCTGTAGAGCATATTCCAGCTCTCGATCTCACGGCCAGAAGTCTCGTAAGTAAACAGCTCGCTCAGGCC
>ENA-UOJM01002927-UOJM01002927.1-human-gut-metagenome-genome-assembly--contig:-P116-NODE-2927-length-11000-cov-5.231247_pt1 | contig 11000 bp, 8 predicted proteins | sample MGYA00242349_ERZ723896 | MGnify/ENA metagenome assembly ERZ723896 | reverse complement strand
GAGGCCTGCGATCAACACCCAGAGACGTGCATCCCTAATTACGATATGTGGTGTAAAAAAAGATGTATCACGAACCCCGCAGGAAACGCGGAATGACGTATTCCTTAAAAGTCTGCGCGGAAACGGAGGAATTATTCCTCGTCCTCGTCAAACAGCAGCTCCATGAACTGCTCGTAGACCGCCTCCAGCTCCTCGTCGGAGTCCAGCGTGGAGAGCAGATCCTCGCCATCCTCGTGGATGACCTTCAGGATCACCAGACCGTTGTCGGGATCGTCCTCGTTTTCCCCCTCGGTCTCGGCGGGGAAGAAGGCCTGATACATCTGGCCGTTATACTCCAGAGCGTCTACAAATTCCAAAACCAGCTCTTTCCCGTCCTCGTCGGTCACGGTAATAAAGGTGGGGCCGAAATCTTCACTCATCTTTGTATACCCTTTCTCGTGTTGTCTGTCCCTCCGGGGAAGGATTGCCCTTATTGTAACGGAAGAAAACGATGATTGCAAGAGCGAAAACCGTGAAAAAGCAGCGAAGTACGAAAGTTATGTGACAGAAATTTTCAGAAAAATTTGGTAAAATCTATGGAAGCGGAAACTTTTCGCCGGTTGAATCCGACATTTTCGCAGTTGACAGGGGATGATATAATGGACTTGATAATGGTGTATTGTGGGTTGGTTTCCTGAAGGGAAACCGCCTTGTGGATCACAAAAGGAGGTTCCAAGTTGGAGGAAAGAAGAAACACGCATCCCCAGGGGGCGGATCATTCCCGCAAACGGCGGAAGGTCCGGCCCGGTCATGTGGCGGGCGGCGTTGTGATGACGGTCTTTACCCTGGTCCTGATCGGCGTCTGCACAACGCTCATGCTGCTGGGGATTTTCATGAAGTATGTGAATACATCTCTGCTGCCGACGCTGGAGGTCCGGGCGGAGGACTACACCATGTCCCAGAGCTCCGTGGTCTATTATCAGGACAAGGAGAGCGGTCAGTGGGTGGAGTTCCAGAAGGTCCACGGGCAGGAGAACCGTGTCCTGATCGACATCGACGATATGTCTCCCTATCTGTGGCAGGCAGCGGTGTCCATTGAGGACGAGCGTTTTTTCAGTCACCACGGCGTGGACTGGAAGCGGACCCTGGGCGCTACGCTGCTGACCCTCACCGGCAGCAACGATAGCTACGGCGGCTCCACCATCACCCAGCAGATGCTGAAAACTATGACCGGCGAGAATCAGAATACCATCAACCGCAAGGTCAAGGAGATCTTCCGGGCGCTGGAATTTGAAAAGAACAACACGAAAAGCCAGATTCTGGAGCTGTACCTGAATATGATCTATTTGGGCAGCGGCTGCGGCGGCGTGGAAACGGCAGCGGAATACTACTTCGGCAAGTCCGCCAAGGACCTGACGGCGGCGGAGAGCGCCTGTATCATCGCCATCACCAACAACCCGTCCCTCTACAACCCCAAGTATGAACGGACCTACACCCGGAAGGACGGCACCACCGTTACCCCCCGGCAGTTGAACAAGAAGCGCCAGGAACTGATCCTGGACAAGATGTCTAAGGTCATCAATCCCGATACCGGCAAGCCCTATCTGACAAAAGAGGAGTGCGAAGCCGCCAAGGCAGAGCCTTTGAACTTCACAGATACCTCCGGAGACGCCAGCGAGCTGGTCAAGACCGACGGTATCGAGATCAACAATTGGTTTGTGGAGCAGCTCATCAAGGATGTGACCACAGATCTGGCTCAGGCCAAGAGCATTTCTTATGAAGCGGCCCAGCGGCTGGTGAACAACAGCGGCTATCAGATCTATTGCACCATGGACCCGGATATCCAGAAGATCGCTGAGGATGTCTATGCGGATACCTCCAACTTGAACATCCATTCCGCCAAGGGCCACCAGCTCCAATCCGGCATCACCATCATGGACCCCTACACCGGAAATGTGGTGGCCATGGTGGGCGCCGTGGGAGAAAAGACCCAGAACCTGGTGGATAACTACGCGGTGCAGAAGCATCAGGTAGGCTCCTCCATCAAGCCCCTGACGGTGTATTCCGCCGCTCTGGACGCAGGCGCCGTTACCCCGGCCACCACCTTTGACAACTATCCCGTTCAGTTGCTGAACGGCACCCCCTGGCCCAAGAACTCCCCCAATACCTACACCGGCTGGACCATGATCGGCGAGGGCGTCCGGCGGTCTATCAACACCATCGCGGTCCAGACCATCCAGAAGCTGGGCGTGGCGGAATCCTATGCCTATGCCACGGAAAAGCTGGGCCTCAGTCTGGTGCCGGAGGATATGGGCGTTGCCCCCCTGGGCATGGGCGGCCTGACCTACGGCCTCAGCACCGAGGAGATGGCGGCGGCCTTCTCCGCTTTCGCCAACAATGGCGTTTACAACTCCCCCAAGATGTATACCGAGATCCGGGACAGCAACGGTGAGACTGTGCTGAAAAACGAGGGCGAGACCCATGCGGCCATGAAGGAGACCACCGCCTACTTCATGAACCAGATGCTCACCAGCGTGGTGAACGCCGGTACCGGCACCTCCGCCAAGTTCGGCGGCATGACCATTGCCGGTAAGACCGGTACCACCAACGACAGCCGCGTCCGCTACTTTGTGGGCTATACCCCCTATTACTGCGCCGCGGTGTGGACGGGCTATCCCAAGACCAACGAGAAGATCTCCGCCTCCGGCAACCCGGCCATCAGCATGTGGAAGCCCATTATGCAGAAGATCCATGAAAATCTGCCCAACAAGAGTTTTTCCACCCCCTCCAGCGGATTGGAGCAGGTGACGGTCTGCGCCGACAGCGGCCTGCGCTGCACCGATGCCTGTCTCTCCGACATCCGGGGCAGCCGGGCGGTTCAGGTCACGGTGGCGGCAGGTACGGCCCCCACGGAGAGCTGCAACCTCCACACCTTTGTAGACTACTGCACCGAGGGCAAGTGCGTTGCCACCGACAGCTGCCCCTCTTCCAGCGTGAAGCGGGTGGGCGTGCTGGACTTTGAGCGGACCGAGTATTTCAAGGCGGACGGCACCCGCTATGCGTCCATCGCCACCGACAGCGCCAAGAACCCGGACAAGATGTTCCATCTGATTGAGATGAAGCGGGCCATCGGTCTGGAGCCCACGCCTACGGCAAGTGGCGGAGAGACCTACCCGGAGGTCATCGGCTGTCCGGCCCATGTCGGCATGACGCCGGTGGACCCGGATCACCCCGGCGGTGGCGTTGATGATCCCAATGATCCCAACTACAGCCCGTCGGTCGACGATCCCAGCGGCGGCTTCGGGGACGCGAACCTGCCCGAGGACCCCACTGGTGGTATCGTGATCCCGACAGAGCCGGAGGACCCCAGCGGCGGCTTCGGTGATGCCGGTATGTGGGCGGCCAATCTGTTCAATCGGAACTGAGACAGAGCGCGCAAGATCATATAGCTGATACACCCCCAGACCGGAGACTCCGGTCTGTGGGTGCTGCTTGAAGAACCGATATGCGGTGTCGATTTGGGTTTCTCTTTCAGATCCTCTGAAAAACAAGAGGACGGAACTGCCAGGAGCACAAAGCTGAATTGGGAGAAAAAAGACCCCCAGAAGCATTGCTTCTGGGGGTTGTCAGCTTATTTGCGGGGGCCGCCCTCCAGCCATTTCAGGTCATAGGGCTCAAAGACAACCTTCTCATAGGCGTCCACATCCAGAAGGGTGCCGTCCCAATCGGAATGGATGTCGCCGTTTTGCTTGATGAGGATATCGTAGAGAATGTCGTAGGTCACGCCGTCGCTGGGGTCCTGCTCGACAATGGTGGAGTAGGGCAGGGTCTTGTGATAGGTCAGTTCCATGCCCTTGTAGTCGAAGTGGAAGCCGCAGCGCATCCGGCAGCCGTCCAGACCGGTGTATTCCGCGATCTCCTTCAGATCGTGCAGGATCTTGTCCGGCTCGTAGAGGTTTTCGGGAGTGGTGGCAGTGTAGTCAAAGCGGAACTGGATGTTGGCGCCGGGAAGCTTGCGGAAGCGCTCAATGAAGGGGATCAGGTTCTCCTTGGGATAATCCTTGTAGAGAACGCAGTTGATCCGGAAGGGCACCGGCAGCCGGGTCAGCAGCGAGTCATTGGACTCCACCACATAGTGCTGCATGTGGCGGGATACATTGATGCAGGTGATCTTGTGCTTATTCCGCTCCGCGAAGGCCAGAATGTCCTCCTCCGTCTGACATTTGGAGACGGGCAGAGTGGTGTTGATGAACACCCGGTGGGTGGTGGGGATCTCATCCAGCATGATCTGGAGCTTTTCAATGTCGGCAAAGGGCTCGCCGCCGGTAAAGACGAAATCGCATTTGGGGGTGATGGCATCCATCCGGCGGATGCTCTGGACAATCTTCTCCAGAGAGAAGCCGGTCATGTCCCCGTATTCTTCCTTATTGATACAGAAGGGGCAGTGGTTTTTGCAGTCTTAGGGGTCAAAGTTGGTGACGGTAGCGCCGCCTTCCCTTGTTTTGTATGGATGATTCATGATGATCGATCGGCCTTTCCTATTTATAGATGGTAGATCAAGGCGGGAAACAACGGTCCCCGCCCTGAGTAGACATATATTCGTACATACGGATAATTATTTTAATCTATTTTTAACAAACGGTCAAGTGAAAAACAGAAAAAAGAATAAAAGACTGTGTTTTTCTGTCGGCAAGGGTGTACAGGCTATTGGGATAATGCTATAATAACCCTGATTTCCGGCTGACGGAGACAGACTCCGCCGGTTCGGTCTGAAGCTGTTTTTTCGGAAAGGAGGGAATGGGATGCAGGAACTGTTTTCTGCGCTGTCCCTGTGGCTGAGTGCCCATCCTCTGATTACCAGCTGGTACACGGCCATTGCACGGCTGCTGTTTCCGGTGCTTTCGGCGCTGATTCTGGTGCGGGCCATCCGGTCCCTGCTGCGAATCCCCCACACGCCGGAGGTCTGGGCCCAGTTGAGCCTGCCCGGCGGCGGCAGTATCCCCCTGACCCACTGGGAAAATATTCTGGGGCGGGGTAAATCCGCCGATGCGATTCTGAACTATCCCAGCATCTCCCGGCAGCATGCGGCGCTGTGCCGTGGTGAGGACGGAGCCTGGACGGTGTATGATCTTGGCTCCAAGGGCGGCACCGCCGTCAACGGGACCCCTGTGACAGAGCAGGCCCCGTTGAAGCTGGGGGATACCCTGACGCTGGGGGGCGTGCCTCTGGTGTTTCTGCCGCAGACGGTTGGAGAGAGGGAGGAGTTGGAAAAGAAGCGGCAGGCGGAGCGGCCCGCCGCCATGTGGCCCTCTTTTTTGTGGCTGACGGTATTTCAGATCTTGACCGCCATTCAGTTAACATTGGCGGCGGGGGAGAAGGCCAGCCCGGTGATCCCCATCTGCTTCCTGACCCTCACGGCGGTCATGTGGCTTTACGCCGCCGCGCTGCGGCTGGGCCGCTGCGTGGGCTTTGAGTTGGAGACCATCGCCTTTTATCTTTCGACGTTATCCCTTGCGGTGACAGCTTCCAGCGCACCGGGGAGCCTTCCCAAGCAGCTTTTGGCCATCGTTCTGGGCATGGGCCTGTTTTTGGCGCTGGGTCTGTTCCTGCGGGATCTGGAACGGGTGAAAAAGCGCCGCTGGCTCATGGCTGCCGGGGCCATCGGCCTGTTGGGGATTACGCTGGTGCTGGGCAAGGCTAAATTCGGCGCCACCAACTGGGTCACCTTGGGCGGTATATCCTTCCAGCCCTCGGAGATCGCCAAGATCTGCTATATTTTTGCAGGCTCCGCCACGCTGGAACGGCTGTTCCGCCGCCGGAATCTGGCGCTGTTCATCGTGCTCACCGGCGTGTGCATCGGCCTGCTGGGGCTGATGAGCGACTTCGGCACGGCTGCCATCTTCTTTGTGACCTTCCTGGTCATCGCCTATCTCCGCTCCGGGGACGCTGCAACTCTGGCCCTCATCTGCGGCGGCGCGGCCTTTGGTGCGGGGATCATCGTACAGTTCAAGCCCTATATTCTGAGCCGCTTCGCCGCGTGGGGCCACGCCTGGGAGGCGGCCTCCGGCTCCGGCTATCAGCAGACCCGCACCATGTCGGCGGCGGCCTCCGGCGGACTGTTCGGCATGGGTGCCGGAAACGGCTGGCTGGAGCGTATCCCTGCCGGGGATACGGATCTGGTGTTTGGCATGTTATGCGAGGAATGGGGGCTGGTTATCGCGCTGCTGGCGGTGGCCTGCATCCTGACCTTGGCATGGTTCGCCGTTCGCGCCTCCCGGACTGGCCGATCCAGCTTTTATACCATCGCCGCCTGCGCGGCAGGCTCTCTGCTGGTGTTTCAGACCAGCCTGAATGTGTTCGGCTCCGTGGATCTTCTGCCCCTCACCGGCGTGACCTTCCCCTTCGTGTCCAACGGCGGCTCCGCCATGCTGTCGGCATGGGGGCTGCTGGCGTATCTGAAGGCCATGGACACCCGTGCGGATGCCAGCTTTGCCATCGGCCGGGCGGCGGAGCGGAAGCTGGACGAGGAAGCCGCCCGTATGGCGGCACCGGCAGAGGATGCCTTTGAAAAGGAGGACGGTCATGCGGAAGATTGAAAAACGGGCCGTGATCTGCATGGCACTGGCGATTTTACTGGCGGCGGGGATGAGTGTATTTCTCATCCGGTATTTTGCCGAGGGCGGCAAGTGGGCCTCCTCTGCCTTTAACCGCCATCTGTACGATTCCAACGGCGTGCTGATCTCCGGAACGGTGCTGGACCGGGACGGGGATGTGCTGTCCTCCGTGGAAAACGGCCATCGCACCTACTATGAAAATGAAACCGTCCGCAAGGCCACCCTCCACGCGGTGGGAGACCTGTACGGCAAGATCGGCACCGGCGTTCTCAACGCCTTCGCGGACAAACTGACCGGCTTTGATCTGGTGAACGGCGCGTTCGGCGCGGAGCGGGGCAGCAATTTGTACCTGACTCTGGACGCCCGGTATAACTACGAGGCGTACAGGGCTTTGGGCGGCCACGCCGGGACGGTGGCTGTGTATAACTACAAGACCGGCGAGATCTTGTGCATGGTGTCGGCGCCCAGCTATGATCCGCTGAATGTGCCCAAGAATCTGGAAGAGAATGACCGTTATAAGGGCGCGTACCTGAACCGGTTTCTCTCCTCCGCCTTTGTGCCGGGGTCTGTGTTCAAGACCGTGACCCTGACGGCGGCGCTGGAGAACCTGCCGGACGCGGAGACCCGGACCTGGAACTGCACCGGCAGCGTCCAGATCGGGGACGAGACCATCACCTGCTCCGGCGTCCACGGGGAGCAGACACTGAAGGAGGCCTTCGCCCACTCCTGCAACGCGGCCTTTGCTCAGATCGCGGAGGAGCTGGGGGCAGATACCCTGCGGCGGTATACGGAGAAGGCGGGGCTTACCAGCGCCTATTCCGTGGATGGTCTGCCCACCGCCAAGGGCACGTTCAACTGGGACGGCATCACCGCCGGGCAGCTGGGCTGGGCCGGTGTGGGCCAATACCACGATCAGGTGAACCCCTGTGCCTTCCTGTTGTGGATGGGGGCCATTGCCAACGGCGGCAAGGCGGCGGAACCGTATCTGATCCGGAAAACGGTGTCCTCACTGGGGATCCCGTCTTTGCCCCACATTACTCAGCACACAGGACAGCTGATCGACAGCAGAACGGCGGCCACCGTAGCGGATTTTATGGCCAATAACGTGACGGAGACCTACGGCACCAAGCGCTTTCCCCACATGGAACTGTGCGCAAAATCCGGCACGGCGGAGGTGGGGACGGGACAGACGCCTCATGCCTGGTTCGCAGGCTTTTTGCAGAACGAGGATGCACCCTACGCCTTTGTGGTGCTGGTGGAAAACGGCGGCGGCGGAAACGCCGTGGCCGGAACGGTGGCCGGCAAGGTGCTGAACGTGATCGTCAACGGATACTAAAGAAAAAGAAGGAACGAAGATATGAAAAAAGACATCTGGCTGAAACCCGGCAAGGAGCTGAACACCGGGGCCATCATCGGCGGCATCGGCTTTGCCATCTATATTGCCCTGTCCGCACTGGAATGGCGGGGGCTTGCGCTGTTTGCAGCGCTTGCCTTCGGTTTGGAGGCGGGATACGCCTTCCTCTCCGCGCTGGACTGCCGGGAAAAGGACAAGGACTCCGTCAGCTACAACATCGTGTGGGGCACCGGCGCGTTGGCGATCCTGATGCTGCTGCCGGCAGTCATGACCATCATCAAAGGGTGACCTGCGCTTGGAGCAAGGCGGGGAAACGGAACAGAAAACGGCGTGGATGGGTCTGCCTGTCCGCGTTGTTTTTTTACTTGACAAATACCCCGTGGGGGTATATGATGCAAACGAAATAGGAAATCAGTTTCTGGAAAACCTATCAGGAAAGCAATTTATGATCCCAAAGGAGGGACCCCCATGCGGGAAGAAGTATATGACATTTCCGGGATGCACTGCGCCGCATGCAGCGCGTCCGTGGAAAAAGTGACCCGGCGGCTGCCGGGGGTAGAGCGCAGCGACGTGAATCTGGTGGCGGAGCGCATGACCATCGTCTACGACGAAACGCAGGTGACGCCGGAGCAGATCATCGCCAAGGTGGAAAAGGCGGGCTTCGGGGCCAAGCTCCATCAGGAAAAGCAAGAAGCGGCTCCGGTCCAGACCGGCGAGGACCCGGAGGAGGCGGAGCTGCGGCGAAAAAAGCGGGAACTGATCATTTCGGCTATCTTTTCCTGTGCCTTGCTGTATGTGTCCATGGGGCAGATGCTGCCCTTCGGCCTGCCCGCCCTGCCGCTGCCGGATCTGTTTTCCATGCACACCCACCCCATGAACTTCGCCGTTTTGCAGTTGATGCTGGCGATCCCGGTGCTCTACTGCGGGCGGAATTTCTTTATCAACGGCTTTCAAGCGCTGTTCCACAGGAATCCCAACATGGATTCGCTGGTGGCCATCGGCTCTGCCTGCTCTTTTGTATACAGTGTGGTAATGATGTTTTTAATCACCGATGATGTTCACGGCCATGTGCATAATCTCTACTACGAATCCTCCGCCGTGGTGCTGACGCTGGTGTCGCTGGGGAAGTTCATGGAGAGCCGGAACATGAAAAAGACCAAGAGTGCCATCACCGCCCTCATGCGGCTGACGCCGGACACTGCCCTTTTAGCGGACAGCGGCAAGGAGGTACCAACGTCCGCTGTCAAGGCCGGGGACGTGCTGCTGGTAAAGCCCGGTGCCCGCGTCCCGCTGGACGGTGTGGTGGTAAAGGGCGAGAGCAGCGTCAACGAGGCCATGCTCACCGGCGAAAGCCTGCCGGTGGAAAAGGCGGAGGGCAGCGAGGTCATCGGTGGCAGCGTCAACGAAAACGGCGTGCTGTATGTGAAGGTCACACGGATGGGAGAGGACACCACCCTCTCCCGGATCATCCGCTTTGTGGAGGATGCTCAGGGCAAAAAGGCCCCCATCTCCCGGACGGCGGACAAGGTGGCGGGGATTTTCGTTCCCACAGTCATTGCCATCGCCGTGCTGGCGGCGGTGATCTGGGCCATTGCTGGGAAGGACTTTGCCTTTGTCCTGAGAGTGTTCACCTCTGTGCTGGTGATCGCCTGCCCCTGTGCGCTGGGTCTGGCTACGCCCACGGCGATCATGGTGGGCACCGGTCTGGGTGCGAAACACGGCATCCTGATCCGCTCCGGTGAAATTTTAGAGGTGACTCACTCCGTGGATACCGTGGTGCTGGACAAGACCGGCACCGTGACAAAGGGTGAGCCTGCCGTTACGGAGGTCTGTCCCGCAGGCGGTACGACGGAGGGGCTGCTGACCATCGCGGCGGCGGTGGAATCCATATCCCAGCACCCTTTGGCGGCGGCCATCGTACAGGCGGCGCAGGAGAAAAAACTATCTACCGGCAAGCAGCCGGAAAATTTTGAACTGCTCCCCGGACGGGGCCTTCGGGCGGTCCTCTCCGGCCGGACGGTGCTGGCGGGCAACCGCCGGTTGATGGAGGAAAGCGGCGTGGACATCTCCGCCCTTTCCGAAAAGGCTGATGCCTTGGCGGGACAGGGGGAAACGCCCATGTTCTTCGCCGCTGACGGGGCGCTGCTGGGGCTGATTTCCGTGGCGGATCCGGTGAAGGAGACCAGCGCCGCCGCCATCGCTGCTCTGCGCAAGCAGGGTCTCCGGGTGGTGCTGCTCACGGGAGACAGCTGCGCCGCCGCAGAGCACATCGGCGCCCTTGTGGGCGTGGACGAGGTGATCCCGGAGGTGCTGCCGGAGGAAAAAGCAGTCCACGTGCAAAAGCTGGAGGCGGCAGGCCGCAAGGTGATGATGGTGGGGGACGGCATCAACGATGCCCCGGCCCTTACCGCCGCCACCGTGGGCTGTGCCATCGGCAGTGGGAGCGACATTGCCATCGAAGCCGCCGACATCGTGCTGATGCGCTCGGATCTGGAGGATGTGCCCCGGGCGCTGCGGCTGTCAGCCCTGACCCTGCGGGACATCAAGCAAAACCTGTTCTGGGCATTCTGCTACAATACCATCGGTATCCCCATCGCCGCCGGATTGCTGTATGCTCTGGGCGGGCCGCTGCTCTCCCCTATGTTCGCGGGAGCCGCTATGTCCCTGAGCTCCGTGTGCGTGGTGGGCAACGCCCTGCGTTTGGGCACCGTGAAGCTGTAAAAAGGAGGAAGCAATGGCAGAGGAAACGAAAAACTGCTGCTGTTCCCAGCGGCGGAAGGTCCGGGAGCGGACGGAGGAGGAAGCCCTGTTGCAGCGGCTCAGCCGCATTGAGGGGCAGGTACGGGGCGTCCGGGGGATGGTGGAAAATTCTGCCTACTGCACGGATATCCTGACCCAGGTCTCTGCCATCCAGTCGGCGCTGAACGCTTTCAACCGGGAACTGCTGGCCCGGCACATCCGTACCTGCGTGGTGACGGACATTCAAAAGGGTGATCTGGATGTGGTGGACGATTTGGTGGCCACCATTCAGAAAATGATGAATTAAACATCCA
>ENA-UOJM01002919-UOJM01002919.1-human-gut-metagenome-genome-assembly--contig:-P116-NODE-2919-length-11050-cov-7.611187_pt1 | contig 11050 bp, 8 predicted proteins | sample MGYA00242349_ERZ723896 | MGnify/ENA metagenome assembly ERZ723896 | reverse complement strand
CATAGATCAGAAACCAAGCGGGGGCCGGCCAGCGGAACGGTGCCTGCGGAGAAAGGAGGAAGAGAGATGGAACGGTATGTGGAGTGCGAGAGCCGCGGCCTGACCCTACGGGGGATGCTGCATGTGCCAGACCAGCGGCCGGGGAAAGTACCCTTTGTGATCCTGTTCCACGGCTTCTGCGACGACCGGAACGAGATCAACTTCGTCCACACGGAGCTCTCCCGCAGGCTGTGTGAGCGGGGGATCGCCAGTGTCCGGTTCGACTTTGCCGGCAGCGGCGACAGCGACGGGCGGTTCGAGGACATGACTGTCTCCAGTGAGGTGGAAGACGGCCTTGCCATCTTGGACTATGTCAAGAGTCTGGACTTTGTGGACCAGAGCCGGATCGCGATCCACGGCCTGAGCATGGGGGGATGTGTGGCCTCCATGGTGGCGGGCCTGCGGGATGCGGACGTGTGCGCCCTGAGCCTGTGGTGCCCGGCGCCGGACGTGGTCTACAACATGAAGCACAAGATGCTCTGCGGCGTGGATGTGTCTGACATCGAGGAGAAGGGCTACGCAGACTACGAGGGCCTGCGGGTGGGCCTGGGCTTCTATCAGGATGCCTTGGAGCTGGATCCTTACGCCGTGGCGGCCAAATTCACCAAGCGCGTGAATCTGGTACACGGGGATGAGGACGTGACGGCCTCCATCCACTGTTCGGAGCGGTACAAGGAGATCTATGGAGACCGGGCGGAATTCCTGGTGGTCCATGGCGCGGAGCACCGATTCAAATCCTGTGCGTTTCGGGCCGCCCGGATGGACTCGGCTCTGGCATTCCTGACCCGGGAGCTGCTGGGCTGAACGGAGGACTCCTGCGGCGCCGCGGGCGCGGTCCCGCGCCGCCGTACAATCTAGAAGGGAGAAACGAGAATGGATAAGACAAAGACAGTCAAGACGCGGAAGACCCCAACTCCGGCTTTCGCCGTGATCTCCTTCCTGGTGATCGTGGCCGTGCTGGTGGCGCTCATCAACCTGGGCGTGGACACCACTATGTCCGTGTTCATCGCGGCCCTGATCGCCGTGGTAATCGCGCTCCTGCTGGATATCCCTTGGGCGGATGTGGAAAGGACGCTGTTGCGAGTGGTGTCCGACTGCATCCCGACATTTTTGATCGTCATCATGGTGGGCATGCTGGTGGGCATCTGGATGGCCGGCGGCACGGTCCCGGCCCTGATGTACTACGGCATGAAGCTGATCTCCCCGAAAATCCTGGTGCCCCTGGCCTTCGTCCTCAGCGGGCTGACGGCGGAGTTCACCGGAACCTCCTTCGGCAGCGTGGCGACCATGGGCATTGCCCTGGTGGGCGTGGCCTCCACTACTTCCATCCCGGTACCGCTGGTCATTGCTGCGGTGGTCTGCGGTGCCTGGTTCGGCGACAAGATGTCCCCTCTGTCCGACACCACGAACCTGGCCTCCGGTGTCAGCAGGGTTCCCCTGTATGACCACATCGGGTCCATGATGTACACCACTATTCCCGCTGCACTGGTGGCGCTGGTGCTGTTTACCGCCGCCGGCCTGATGCATAGCGGCGGCGAGATGGATACGACTCGCGCCAACCTGATCTGCGACACCCTGGCGGAGCACTTCAACCTCAATCCCATCCTGATCCTGCCCGCCATCCTGGTGCTGCTGGTGTCGGTGTTCAAGCTGCCGGCCCTGCTGGGTATGGGCCTCACTGTGGTGGTCAGCATCGTGTTCGCCATGGTATTTCAGGGAGTGAACTTTGTGGAGCTGATGAACTATGCGGCCAACGGCTTCACACTGTCTACCGGCGTGGACATTGTGGACCCGATGCTCAACCGCGGCGGCATTACCAGCATGACCGGTCTGCTGATCACCTTCATGGTAGCCAGCGTCATGGGCGGCATCATCACCGCCACCGGCATCCTGGACGTGCTGGCCAAGGACGTGCTGCTGAAGTTCATCAAGAGCCGCGGCGTCCTGGTGACCGTCACTCTGATCTACTGCTACATCGTCAACTTCCTCACGGCCGGCGGCCAGACCGTGGCCATCATCGTCACCGAGCAGACCTTCGAGGACGCCTTCGACCGCATGGGCATCCACCGCAGGGTCCTCTCCCGGACGCTGGAGGATGCGGGGACCCTGAGTGCACCCATCGTCCCCTGGGGCGTTGCCACGCTGTATGTGATGGAGGTACTGGGCTGCGGCACGGAGTATATCCCGTATTGCTGGTTCATCTTCATTGTACCCATCTTCTCCATCCTCTGCGCCTTCTCCGGCTTTGGTATATGGGACAAGGACGGCAACAAGATGTGGGGCAGGAAAAAGGCTGCTGCAAAGTGATTGAGTCTGCCTGACAATACGGGCCGGCCCGATTTTCGGACCGGCCCTTTTCGCGTGGCGCACCATGCCTGTTGCAAAGAACGGCGGCCTGCCGTATAATATTTCCATTGCAAGCACGGCCCGCCCTTCGGCGGCGGGGAAGGGAAGTGAACGGATTGGAAAAGGAGCATGGCCACACCCGCGTGGGCCTTTACGTCCAGGCCATGGCCAAGTGGCTGGCGGTGGCGCTGGTCACCGGCGTCTGCTGCGGCGTGGTGGGCTCCCTGTTCCACATCGGTGTGGAGCGGGCCACAGAGCTGCGGGAGCAACATCCCTGGCTGTTGTGGTGTCTGCCGGCGGCGGGACTGGTGATCGTGGCCTTCTACAAGCTGACAAAGACGGAGGGCCAGGGCACCAACGACATCATCGACGCGGTACACCACGGAAAGCCCCTGTCCATCTGGCTGCTGCCCGCCATCTTCCTGGGGACAATTCTCACCCACCTGTGCGGCGGCAGCGCCGGACGGGAGGGCGCGGCTCTCCAGATGGGCGGCACCATCGGCCGCCATGCGGGGAACCTTTTCAATCTGGATGACCGGGACCTGCGCACCGCCACCATGGCAGGCATGGCGGCGTTTTTCTCCGCCTTGTTCGGCACACCCCTTACCGCCACGGTGTTCGCCATCGTGGTCATCAGCATCGGCGTGGTGTACCACGTGGCGTTCATTCCATGTCTGACCGCCTCCCTGGTGGCCTACTGGATTTCTGTGGAGTTGGGGGTGGCGCCCACCCGCTTTTCTGTGGCGGCGCCGGAGCTGGAGAAGCTGATGCTGCTGCGGGTGGCGGTGCTGGGCGTAGGCTGCGCCCTGGTGTCCGTTCTGCTGTGCCGGACCCTGCACTTCGCGGAGCATCAGATGAAGAAGCGCCTGCCCAATGCCTGGCTCCGCGTCCTTGTCGGTGGCGGTGCGGTCATTGCCCTGACATACCTCTGCGGGACCCGGGATTACAACGGCGCGGGCATGGATCTCATTACCGCCGCCGTGGAGCAGGGCACTGCCCGGCCGGAGGCGTTTCTGCTGAAGATTCTGTTCACCGCGGTGACGCTCTCAGCAGGGTTCAAGGGCGGTGAGGTGGTGCCCTCCTTCTTCGTGGGGGCCACCTTCGGCTGTGTGGCGGGGCCGCTGCTGGGGATTCCGGCTGGCTTCGCCGCGGCGCTGGGGCTGGCCGCTGTGTTCTGCGGGGCCACCAACTGCCCGCTGGCCTCCATCTTCCTGTCCGTGGAGCTGTTCGGGGATGGTGGGCTGCTGTATTTTGCCCTGGTCTGCGGCATCAGCTACATGCTCTCCGGCTACAATGGGCTGTACTCCAGCCAGACCATCCTCTACTCCAAGCTGAAGGCCCAGTATATCAATGTCCGCACCAACGCCTATCACGCCGGTGAGCCGGTGGCCCCCTTCCAGCAGGGAGGCGGGGAAGAGACGGAGAGGGATTGAGCACGTGCATTTTGGAAAAAGGGACGGCCGCTCACAGGGCGGCCGTCCCTTTCTAAAATGTGTTCACACCGGCGGAGCAGGATGAATGGCTCCGCTCAGGCATAGAATGAGAGCGGTGATGCGATGATGGAACTTTCCTGTGATCCGCTGGCCCTGACCACCGCTGTCAACACCCTGGCGGTCTCTCTGGCTGCCCGGCTGAACGACGAGGACCTGGAGCTGACAGCGGCGCTGCTGGTTCAGCTGGGAGAGACGCTGGAGACGATCTCCGTCCAGCGCCGCCGGACCCGCGGCGGGAGATAGCGGCTTACTGTACCGGGCCTGTCAGCTCAGTGGGACAGGACTCGCCTGCGGCCATCTGACAGATGCCGCCGATGCCGCAGTCCACCATGCTGGACACGGCGGCATCGGTGTAAAAGGCCATGTGCTGGGTCATGATGACATTGCGGAACTGGTGGAGATAGAACCAGTTCCGATTGGGCAGAATGTCGACCCGGTGGTCGGCGTGGATGATGCCCTCGTCCCCCTCCACGGTGTCCATACCCAGGGCGCCGATTTTTCCCGTCTCGATCCCCTCAATCAGGGCCTCGATATCCGCCAGCTCGCCGCGGGAACAGTTGACGATTACCACGCCGTCCCGCATTTTGGCGATGGACTCCCGGTTGATGATGTGGCGGTTGGAGTCCAGCAGAGGCATGTGGAGGGTGATGACATCCGACTGGGCCAGAAGGGTGTCGAAGTCCACATAGGTGACCTGGGGTTCCACTGCCGGATTGCGCCGCAGGTCATAGGCCAGAATCCGGCAGCCGAAGCCGGAGAGATTTCGGGCAACCTGGGCGCCGATCCGGCCGGTGCCGATGATGCCGATGGTCAGATCCTTCATCTCGCGGCCCTGGAGGCCGGTGAGAGAGAAGTCGTTGACCTGCCCCCGCCACAGAGCCTGCTTGTAATGCCGCAGGCACATGAGGATCATCATGACGGTGAAGTCGGCCACGCCGTTGGGGGCATAGCTGGCGCTGCACACCCGCAGGCCGATGGATCGGGCGTGGTCCAGGTCAATGTGGTCATATCCGATGGTGCGGGTGGAGAGATACCGGATGCCGAGGGCGTGATAGGCATCCAGCAGGGCCGCGTCGATGCACCCCTGGCCCAGGATGGACACGCCGATGCAGCCGGCGGCCAGAGAGGCGTTCTCCAGTGTGGGCACCGCGTCTGTGACAGACAGCTCCACTCCGTGGGGCGCCGCCTGCTTCTCCAGGTCCGCCCGTTCGTCCGGGCGGGCCTCATAGACCATAATTTTCATAGATTCCTCCAACAGGTGGCCCCGTCAACCCTTCAGCAGGCGGCGGGCCACCTCCACATTCTTCTGCTCCATGGCCTGCAGGTTCCGCACGGCGGCGGCCTGGGCCTCCGGGTGGGCCGCCTGGGCCACGCACTGGTCGATCATGGCGCAGAGATTCTGCCCGGTCAGCTCTGCCAGATCCACGAACTGCTCCTGTCCGATATACCGCAGGAAGGCGGAGACCTTGGGGTCGTAGACAACGCCCGCCAGGGGGATCCCCTGCCCGGCGGCGAAGATCAGCGCGTGGAGCCGCATGGACACCACTGCCTGCATCCGGCTGAGGGCGCCGATGATGGTCCCGGCGCCGCCGGCATCGTCCAGGAAATAGTGGGGGATCGTCAGCCCGCGGGCGGCCAGCTGGCCCGCACCGGGGTCCAGATGCTTTTCCACCGCCACGAACACCGGCGTCAGACCATAGGTGCGGTAGGCGTATTCCGCCGCCGCGCCGAAGAGGGGGGCCTTCTCTTCAAACCCCTTCCACCGCCGCAGGGCAAAGCAGAGGTAATTGCCGTGGGGCGGGATACCGGCGCGCAGCAGCACGCTGTCGGTCTCGTCATCCGGGGCCTTCTGCAGGATCAGCGCCGGGTCCGCAGTCAACAGGACCTCCGGCTCCGTCACCCCCATGGCCCGCAGTTCTTCCAAAGAGTCCGGCTCCCGCAGGGTGATGACATCCACATATTTGTTGATGATCTTCGCGGCCAGACTCCGGTGGCTCTCCCGGGTGACGGGGCCGATGCCGCAGCCGTACATCTGTACCCGGTTGCCGGCCCGCTTTGCCGCCCGGATATTGGCCAGATAGAACCACAGGGAGCGGCGGGAGGTCACGTCCTGGATCAGGCTGCCGCCGCCGTTGATGTACAGGCGGCTGTTCCACATGGCGGTGTGCCAGGCCAGGAAGTTGGAACGGTGCACCGCCCGCACCCGGTAGGTGAGCCGGGTGCTCCTGGGATCCTTGCTGAGCACGGTGATGGGCATGTCCGGGTCGATGGAGCGCATCTCCTGGAGGATGGCCTCCAGAATGGCGTCATCACCTGCGTTGCCCCGGCCGTAGGCGCCGCAGATCACCACGCCGTCCCGGGCGGAGGAGCGCCGCCGGTGGCGGCGGAGGATGGAGGCGTATATCTGCAGCTGGGTGGACACGGTCTTCTGAATAGAGAACTGGGTGGACGCCTTTTCATAGAGCTTTTCCCCCAAGCGGCGGCGCAATTCATCGTCATTGCCCAGGGCGGCCAGATCGTTGCCCAGGGCTTGCCAGTCGCCGGGCTGGAAGAGATAGCCGTTCACGTCCTGGTCGATGAGATAGGGGATGCCTCCCACGGCGGTGGAGACGGTAGCCAGATGGAACCGGGCCCCCTCCGTCAGGGCATAGGGGAAGGTCTCGGACAGGCTGGTGAGGGCGTTGATGTCCAGGGCGCTGTAAAACCGGTCCATGCCGCCGGAGATCCATCCGGCGAAGCACACCTGCCGCTCCACGCCCAGTTCTGCCGCCAAGGCGGTGAGCTTGTCCTTCTCCGGCCCGTCGCCGGCGATCAGCAGCCGCAGTCGGGGGCACTTGGCGTGGCCCGCGGCGAAGCCCCGCACCAGAGTGGCCATGTCCTTCACCGGATTCATCCGGGCGGCGATGCCTACCACCACAGAGTTCTCGTCCACATCTGCGCCCAGGCTCCTCAGGTACTCCAGCCGGTCCCCCTGGGTGGGCGGGGGCGTGAAGTCGATGCCGTTATAGATGGTGTAGAACCGGTCCGCCGGGAAGCCCCGGGAGATCAGCAGGTCCACCATGGCGTCGGACACGCCGATCCGGTAATCCAGCCGCCGCAGGGCCAGGGCGTTGATGGTGCCGAAGGTCAGATGGCTGAGGGGGCGGCCCATGTAGTCCAGGCGGTAGTCGCTGTGGACGGTGGTCACCACCGGCAGTCCCGTGACCTTGCGGAGCATGGCGCCGATCATGTTGGCCCGGGAGCCATGGCAGTGGATGATCTCGTAGCCGCCCTCCCGGATATAGGCCGCCAGCTTCCGCCGGGTGCGGAAGACGTTGTTGCCCCCGCAGATCATGGTGGGAATGCCCATCTGGCGGGCCTCCTCGGCAAAGGGGCCGTCCCGGAAGCACACCAGCTGGGCGGTGATGGTTTGATTCAGATGTTGCAGCAGGCTCAGCACATGGGTTTTTGCGCCGCCGGAGTCTCCGCCGCTGATGAGATGAATGACCTTCATGGAATGCCTTTCTTTCCGCTTTCCGCAAATAGGGGTTGTGAAATCGCGAGAAATATTATACAATACGAACCAGATATTGTCCAGACGACAAACGCCAAATACAGGCGCGTCCGCGCCTTTTACGGAGGAGACCATGGAACAGAAAGCAAAACGCGTTGGAAAGTTCAACATCATCGACATCATCGCCGTGATTTTGATCGTGGCGGTGGTGGCTTTTGGAGCCTGGAAGCTGCTGGGCAGCAGCGGCGGCACCGCCGCCGAGGACGGCGGCATGGTGAAGGTGACCTATGTGGTTAAGTGCGAGGGTGTGCCCACGGAGCTGTACGAGACCTGCCAGGCCCATCTGCCCTCTCCGCTGATGGCCTCCGGCGCTCTGGTGGGCGGCCAGATTGAGCGCGTGGAGATGGAGCCCTACTACGTGCTGGGCCCCGATGGGCAGTGGATCGAGGATCCGGAGCATGTGACGCTGCTCTTCACCGCCACCACGGAGACGCCTGCCGGCGAGGTCATGACCACCAAGGTGGGAGACCAGGAGGTCCGGATCGGCAAGACGGATTATATTTTGAAGAGTGAGTACATTGAGTTCTCCGGCGGCACCATCGTGGATGTCCAGTGGGAGGGACTGGCAGAAGAGTAACAGAAACGCATGAAAAGCAGAACAGGCGTCCGCCTCATTCCAAATGAGGCAGACGCCTGTTTTTCAGTTGAACGCACAGCTCTTTTACGTCTATGGGCTGTCCACCTGCAGAAGGGGCTTATCTCCACGCCTTCCAGGCGTCCCGGTTCAGCATGTTGGCGGGCATTTCTCCGCTCCGTGCCTGCCGGATGCTACTGGGAAAAAGGAATCCTGTTTTTCGTGCAGTTTCACGCCGCCAGGATCCCCTGCTGTGTACGGCGCGAGGATTACGTTGAGGAGCGCCCTCAGCCAGCTTGCTTGGGAAAATGGCTCTGCCTCAAAGACATCCGGGCAAGCGCCGGCGATCTGATGGTCGCTTAAAGCCTCGATCAGGACCTCTTCGTGAACGATCCCTCTTGGCCATGTTGACCAGAAAAGCAGACGGCTCTATCTTCGCCATACCCGGCCCCGGTTTGAATCATCCGCAGCTTCAGAGCCTTGTCCCCAAAAGAGGGAATCGGGATGTGTTCCGGGATGAGCGCATCCGCACTCTGCAAAAAGGGGCCGGACAGGTTCGATTCTGTGATGGACACCTCCCAGTCAGCGGGAAAGAATGCCCTGATCTGCGTGTCTGTGGCCGCAGGGAAGCGCCCGATGATGACGAGATTCATGGACGAATGCTCACAGGGAGTTCTTGCCCCGGGCCATATACTTGCCCGCCGGCGCCTCCACCAGGACCTTTCCGTTTTCCACGGAGAGCTGCCCCCGCAGCCACACCTGCCGGATGCCGCCGGCGGTGACGAAGCCTTCATAGGGGTTGTAGTCCACATTGGCCACGCAGTCCTCCGCTCGGATCACATGGCTGGCGCCGGGGTCGTAGACCACGATGTCCGCGTCGCTGCCGGGCCGCAGCACGCCCTTCCGGGGATAGAGACCATACAGCCGGGCGGGATTCTCGCTGAGCACCCGGCACATCTGGGCGGCGCTGATCTTCCGCTTGGCCACGCCGTAGGAGTACAGCAGCTCGCCCCGGGTCTCCACGCCGGGCAGGCCGCCTGGGATTTTGGTGAAGTCCTCCCGGCCCATGTCCTTCTGGGCCAGGGTGAAGGAGCAGTGGTCTGTGGACACGGTCTGGATAGCGCCCCGCCGCAGGCCCTTCCACAGGTGCTCCTGCTCGGCCTTGTCCCGCAGGGGCGGCGCGCACACATACCGGGCAGCGGCGGAGTAGTCCTCGTTGAAATACACGCTCTCGTCCAGCAGCAGGTACTGGGGACAGGTCTCCACATACACGGTCTGGCCCCGCTTCCGGGCGTGGTCCACCTCCAGCAGGGCCTCCCGGTTGGTGAGGTGGACGATGACCACCGGCGCGTCCGCTGCCTGGGCGATCCGCAGCAGGCGGCTCACCGCCTCCGCCTCCAGATACGGGGGACGGGTGCGGGGATGGGAGGCGGGGGAGAGCTCTCCGGCGGCCTTCCGCTCGGCGATCATGCCGTCAATGACACCGGCGTTCTCGCAGTGGAAGCCGGCGATGCCCCCCAGCCGCTTCAGCTCCTTCAGTGCCCAGTAGATGTCCCGGTCGCCGATCATCATGGCGGGATAGGTGAGATACATCTTGAAAGAAGAGATGCCCTGGGCGAACATGTCCGGCAGCTCTGCCCGGATGGACTCGTTCCAGTCGTCGATGGTCATGTGGAAGCCGTAGTCGCAGAAAGTCCTGCCGTCCGCCTTCTGATGCCACAGGTCCAGGCCGTGGTGCAGGGACTCGCCCTTGTTGGGGCAGGCGAAGTCGATGACCGTAGTAGTGCCGCCCCGCAGGGCCGCCCGGGAGCCGGTGCAGAAATCATCCGCCGTGGTGGTGTTCGCCACATCCAGGTCAAAGTGGGTGTGGGCGTCGATAAAGCCGGGGAAGAGGAAACAGCCGGAGACATCCACCTCCCGGTCTGCGGCTTGAGGTCCCCGGCCCACCCAGGCGATCTTCTCCCCGTCCAGCAGCAGGTCGGCCCGCCGCTGTCCGGCACCGGTGATGATGGTCCCGCCCCTGAGCAATGTGGTCATAAATATACCTCCTTGTGTGTCTGCGGCACGATGCGGCCGCCCGGCGGCAGGCTGCCGGGAAGCTCCAGCAGACGCTTTTTTTCAGTATAACACCCGCCGCAAGGGAATGCCAGAAGTGCGGGTAGAAAAAAATTGCGCTTCTTCTACAAAAAACGTGGGATATTTCTGGTGGTTTTTTTCGAAAAATCCGCGAAGTCCCCTCTGTCCATTTTTTCCAGATGTGCTATACTATATCCATACCACGGGAGGTCATCTCCCGCGCTTTCAGAGGAGGTAACAGAATGAAAAAGAAAGTCTTGTCCCTGCTGCTGGCGGTGGTCATGACGTTCTCCCTGGCCGTCACCGCCAATGCGGCGGAAGAGACGGCACAGGATCTGGACGGCGACATCGTCATCCTGCACACCAATGATGTGCATGGCGCCATCAGCGGCTATGCCAAAGTGGCCGCGCTGAAGGACGCCTACGAGGCCCGCGGCGCCTACGTCCTGCTGATGGACGCCGGTGACTTCATCCAGGGCGATCCCACCGTCAGCACGTCTGAGGGCGCCACCGCCGTGGAGCTGATGAACCTGGCCGGCTACGACGTGGCCAGCATGGGCAACCATGAGTTCGACTACGGCTACCAGAACCTCAAGGATCTGGAGGCGGACGCCGACTTCACCATCGTGGACGCCAATGTCCTGTACAACGGTCAGGTGGCGTTTGAGGACAACGTGGTCTTCACCGCGCCCGACGGCACCAAGATCGGCGTGTTCGGCCTGGACACCCCGGAGACCGCAACCAAGGCCCACCCCGCCAAGATCCAGGGCGTGACCTTCCTGGCCGGCGATAAGATGTTCGACTGCGCGCAGGATCAGGTGGACGCACTGGAGGCAGAGGGCTGCGAGTACATCATCTGCCTGGGCCACCTGGGCATCGATGCCGAGTCCACCGGCAACCGCTCCATCGACCTGCTGGAGAAGGTGGACGGCATCGACGTGTTCATCGACGGCCACTCTCACTCCACCC
>ENA-UOJM01002914-UOJM01002914.1-human-gut-metagenome-genome-assembly--contig:-P116-NODE-2914-length-11097-cov-5.979804_pt1 | contig 11097 bp, 6 predicted proteins | sample MGYA00242349_ERZ723896 | MGnify/ENA metagenome assembly ERZ723896 | reverse complement strand
AAATGCTCAAAGAGGAAACCAATTGGCTTTCCTATTTTGAAAAAGTAATTTTTCATTATAAAAAAATCCCCCGCAGCGACCGTTACGGGGGATTTTTTTAAGATATAAGCGAAAGGCGGGGAAATGATTATCAAAATTTTAGGTTCAGGCTCGGCTTACGGTTTGCCGATGTGCTTTAACCACTGGGGTGAAATTAAAGACCGCACTCACCCGTATAACCAACGATCCAGATTTTCGGTTTATCTGGAAGACAACGGCCATAAAATTTTAATTGACATGGGGCCGGAATTTCGTCTGCAAACGCTTGCCAATAATATTACCGACATCGACGGCGTTTTCTTAACTCACGGACATTATGACCATATCGCCGGCGTACCTGAACTGTTCAGAGCGGCAGCATTGCTCGGAAAGCAGATTAACGTCTATGCCGCGGAAGAAACTCTGGCCGAACTGAAACGCTGCTACGGGTATATGTTCGGAACCTATCAGGAAAACGGTAAAGACCGTATTCGCTGGCTTGAAATAAAAAACGGCAATAATCTGATTGAAAATATGGACTGGACCTGTTTTGAACTGCCGCATAACCGGATTCACAGCTGGGGATTTCGCTATAAAAACTTTGCCTTGGTAACCGACTACGATAATCTGACGCAACAAGTCCTGGACTGCCTGCATGGACTGGACCTGCTGCTTTTGGAATGCAACAACGGAATGCAGCAGGTGCGCAACGGACACAGCAATTGGATAAAAATACAGCCTTATCTGGAGCAATTACAGCCTCAAAAAACCATTTTGACGCATCTTTTCGCTATAAAAACTTTGCCTTGGTAACCGACTACGATAATCTGACGCAACAAGTCCTGGACTGCCTGCATGGACTGGACCTGCTGCTTTTGGAATGCAACAACGGAATGCAGCAGGTGCGCAACGGACACAGCAATTGGATAAAAATACAGCCTTATCTGGAGCAATTACAGCCTCAAAAAACCATTTTGACGCATCTTTCGGCAAAAGTTGATTATGAGAGTTTTAAATCCCTGCTGCCGCCGCAGGTTGACTTGGCTTATGACGGTATGAAGATTAAATTGTAAATCGGGGCGGTTTATCCGCCCCTTTTGCTAATTTCTTCTTATATAAAACAGAAATCAGCAGTATTATAACATGTTTTATAAGAACATCTTTACGCTAAACCCACCATGAAAAGGGGGCTTAAATCCTAGACAATCATGATTTTATTACAAAACTAACAGCGTTGCATCGCTTGCAGCAACATCATTCTTTCGGCGCTGAAATTCTGTGGCCGGCGGATAACCGTCTGCCGGGCAGGACGGGTTCGCAAACTTCGTATCAAGGCAATATCGTCTGCCGCCGTTTGGGGATTGTCTTCCGTACTGTTTTTTCGGGCTGCTATTTTTGCTCTGACTTCCTGCAGGCGTTGGTGCCCGGATATCATATTATTTTTGAACTCCTCCGCAACCGTTTCCGGCAATGCAGTATCGGCTTGCGTATTCGTATTTTCCGTCTGTGTTTCGGGCCGTACCGTTATCTCGGTGATATTTTCCATATTTATTTCCGCTGCTGCGACGATATTTTCTTCCGTCACTGCCGGAGCTGCTGTTTCCCGATTATCGGCAGCGTTGGTTACCGGTGAAACAGACGGCTTATTTTCCGTTTCATTCTGTCGCAATTCGTTATTCAGCTTTTCACCGTATTTATTTACATCATCGGCAATCCGTCCGACCTTGGTATCACTGACGGCATCTTTGCCGATAATTACCGCAGCACCAATCAATCCGTCCACATTGGGCTCTTTGGCTATACTGCCGACAGCGCCGGAAACGGTATGAACCGTTTTAGCGGCATTTTGTAATTTTTTTTGCAGTTTTCCGGTTTTACCATCCCAGCCAATCAGTTCAACGGCGCCGTTAATCAGGATTTCTCTCCTTTCTTTTTTATCATCGGCTTTGATAGCCTTATATGTCGTTTGGGCCACGACTAAAGTTTTTTCCAGTATCTTTTCAATAACATAAACACCGGGACCAACAACTTTCATCAGACATTTGCAAACAAATATTCCGGCTTTGCAAGCCAGTTTGACGGCCTGAACAATCCTCTTAAAAACATTTTTGCGCTTTGTCTTTTTATCCGGCTTTTCAGGAGTTTCTTCGGCGTTTTTCTCCTTGTTTCTGCGCTTGAACACCTCTTTAACATCATTATATGCGCCCCGAACGCCGGTAACTTTCAGCACCGCATCCAAAACTTTTTTTCTTTTCTCTTTCGGCGTAACGTTTTCATCTTTTTTTACAATAACGGCAACGGTTTCATAGACATTCTCTACGCCTGCCACTTCGGTCACTGCCCTTAAAATCTGTTTTCCCCGATTGGGACGGGAGCGGCTTTCATTTCCGTCATCTTCCGCCGGCACAGATGCCCCTTCCTGATCAGGATATTCGTGCGCTGTATCCTGCGACGGCATTTCATCTTCCTGATTAACCGTATTTTCGTCATTCTCCTGCATCAGCCTTCTCCCCGGAAACAATAATAAATCAGTTTTAATTCTAACAGAAAAACCATCCCTTAGCAAGTTTTGCTGTCAGAAACGTTTTTCCGAAACAAAATCCCCTGAAAAAATTTCAGGGGATTTTTGTATCAGAAGTTGGCAATACGCTGCAGGGCTTCTTCGATTTTGGCTTTGTTTTCCATTGCTTCAGCCTGTCGGCGTTTTTCTTCTTCGACCACTTTGGCAGGGGCGCGCTCGACAAAGCTCGGGTTGCTCAGTTTGCGGGCATAGCCTTCCAAATATTTGTTGAGATTGTCCAATTCCTTTTTCAAACGTTCTTTTTCGGCGGCAAAATCAACCACGCCTTTCAACGGCAGCAAGATGATGCCTTCGCGGAAAACGCCGGAAACCATATCTTTGCTGATTTCCTGTCCGGCGGCAAAACATTCCAGCTTGTCCAAACGCGCCAGAGAGCAGATAATCTGATTAAAGCTTTGCAGATTAGCACAGGACTGCGCGTTGCCGTCTTTCAGATAAACCGTCAATTTGGCACCGGCGGGAATATTCATTTCCGCCCGCAGTGAACGAATGGCGCTGATGAGCTCAATCGACCAGTCAACCTCGTCCATGGCCGCGGTATCAAAAGCCGCATCTTTCGGCCAGGCAAAATTAATCAGTTTGCATTTACGTTCATCGCAGGTGTTATTCCACAGTTCGGTGGTAATAAACGGCATAAACGGATGCAGAATAACCAGAATCCGGTCAAGAACCCAGGCAAAAGCAGCACGGGTTTCGGCTTTGGCCTTTTCGTCTTCGCCATACAAAATCGGCTTAATCATCTCAATATACCAGTCGCAGAAAGAGCCCCAGGTAAACTGGTAAACGGCATTGGCCGCTTCCGAAAAGCGGAAAGCGTTCAGATTATCGGTTACCTCTTTGGTCGCCTGTTTGGCTTTGGCAATAATCCACCGGTTGACCGCCAGCTCTGCCTTAGTTTCATCAAAATCCGAGCGCAGTCTGCATTCGTTCATTTCACCGAAGCGGGCGGCATTCCATAATTTGGTAGCAAAATTGCGATAACCGGCAATGCGGGCTTCCGACATATTGATATCGCGCCCCTGAGTTTCCATGGCGGCCATGAAGAAACGCAGCGCATCGGCACCGTATTGCTCAACCAGAATCATCGGATCAATGGTGTTGCCTTTGGACTTGGACATTTTCTGGCCTTTTTCGTCACGGACCAGACCATGAATGTAGCATTTGTGGAACGGTACCTTCTTCATCATGTACATGCTCATCATCATCATACGGGCAACCCAGAAGAAAATGATGTCAAAGCCGGTTACCAGCACAGATGTCGGATAGAACGTATCCAGATAGTCGCTTTTATCCGGCCAGCCGAGAGTTGAAAAGGCCCACAGCCCGGAAGAAAACCAGGTATCAAGAACATCGGTTTCACGGGTCAGCTCAACGTGTTTGCCATAATGTTTGTCTGCGGCAGCCTGAGCTTCTTCAACATTTTCTTCACAGAAGATTTCGCCGTCCGGGCCGTACCAAATCGGCATCTGGTGTCCCCACCACAGCTGACGGGAAATGCACCAAGGCTGGATATTGCGCATCCATTCAAAATAGGTTTTTTCGTATGACTTCGGCACAAATTCCATATCGCCGTTTTCAACCGCTTCAATCGCTTTAACCGCCAGTTTCGGTGCGTCAACAAACCATTGGTCGGTCATCAGAGGCTCAATAACCACGCCGGAACGATCACCGTAAGGAATAACCATCGGGTGGTCTTCAATCTTTTCCATCAGGCCGAGTTCTTCCAGCTTTTCAATGGTTTTCCGGCGCGCCGTCTGCGTATCCATCCCCGGGAAAGGCGTATTTTCATTGAGGGTGGCATCCTCGTTCAAAATATTAATCATCGGCAGGTTGTGGCGCTTGCCGACTTCAAAGTCGTTAAAGTCATGCGCCGGAGTAATCTTAACCGCACCGGTTCCCTTTTCAGGATCGGCATGGTCATCGGCGACAATCGGTATCGGACGATTGACAATCGGCAAAATCGCATTTTTACCAATCAGATGTTTCAGTTTTTCATTGTCTTTGGAAACGGCTACCGCGGTATCGCCGAACATGGTTTCGGGACGGGTGGTGGCAATGTGTATGAATTCGCCCGGTTCGTTTTCAATCGGATATTTGTAGTAATACATTTTGCCGACGGTTTCTTTCTGAACAACTTCCAAATCGGAAACGGCAGTCATAAATTTGGAATCCCAGTTGACCAGTTTTTTGGCTTTGTAAATCAGGCCGTCTTTATACATATTGACAAAGATTTTGCGAACCGCGCGGCTTAAGCCTTCATCCATGGTAAAACGTTCGCGCGACCAATCGCAAGACGCACCCAAACGGCGCAGCTGTTTGCAAATTGTTCCGCCGGACTGTTCTTTCCATTTCCAAACGGTTTCAATAAATTTTTCACGTCCCAAATCATGGCGGGAAACACCTTCTTTGGCCAGATTGCGCTCAACCACCATCTGGGTTGCGATACCGGCGTGGTCAGTTCCCGGCTGCCAGAGAACTTTTTTGCCCTGCATACGGTTATAGCGCACTAAAATATCCTGCAACGTATCGTCAAGCGCATGGCCGAGGTGCAGAACACCGGTAACGTTCGGCGGCGGAATGACAATCGAAAAAGCCTCGGAAGAAGAGCGCATATCGGGCTGAAAATCACCGCTGTTTTCCCAATCGGCGTAAATTTTTTCCTCAAAATCTTTAGGGGTATAGTTTTTCTCTAACATTTTTTATCCTTAAACTTTATATTCAGTTTATAATTGGTTGTTTCTTAACATTAAAATTCGTTTCTGTAAACCGCAAAATGCTCTCAAAAATCAATTTGAGAGCACAAATGTGATGAGACCGGTTCCGGAACAGCCGTTATGAACCGACCTTTGCCATCACTCGTTCAATTTCTTTGGAAACAACGGCTTCAACGATTGCCGGCAGGTTTGCATCCAGCCAGGCCTGGGTTTGGGCGGCCACGGCTTCGCGCGCATAGCTTTCAAAATTAACATCCATCTGCTGGGTCACCTGGCGGACAACAGCTTCACGCACCAGTTCGGAAATGCTCGGAGATGCCGACTTAACCGGTTCCGGACGGGATTCCGTTTCCGAAACATCAGCCGTTTGCGGCATTTCAGCCGCTTTTTTCTCGGCAAAAAGTTTGGCAAAATTGCTGATAATATTTGCTGAAACATCAGCCGCATCTTCGCTTGGGGCGGCAGGTGCTTCGACAGGCGTTTCGGTTTCTCTCTCGGCTTCAACGGTTTCAATAACCGGTTCGGACGGAACATCCTGAATATTGTCCGCCGGTTCAACCGCTTCAGGTTCGGAAGAAGGACTTTCGTTATATTCCGGTTCCGTCGGTTTGGTTTCTTCAACCTGAGCATGGAAATCCAAAATCTCGTTCAGCGTCGCATCGTCAATAACGCTTTCCTCTTCAGGTTCAGCCGGCAGCTCTTCGCTCTGCGGCATGCTCGCCATAACGCGGCTGGGGTCAATTTCGGGTGCGGCCGAGTGTTCGGGTTCATAAATCGGTTCGGCGTCAACATCAATTTGCGGCAGTTCAAAATCCAGCGGCGGCACGGCAACACTTCCCTCGCCCTCCTCGCGGAATTCTTCCGAGGCGGGAGCCGTCTCCGCACTCAATTCTTCATCACGAATCGAGAAGTCGGCCGTTTCCTGCGGCAAATCATCCGGCAAACCAAACTCCGGCACGGCGGCAACAGGTTCGGCCTCCGTATGCGGATAAACACTGTCAGACGAGCCATATTCCGGTTCGGACGGCAAAACTGGCTCTTCAACCAGGCTGCTTAAATTCATTACATCGTCAACGGTAACTTCCGGTTCTTCTGAGACTGGCGGTTCTGCGGGAAACGCATCTTCCTCCGCCAGAACCTGAGAAGCCAGCGGCGCCTGCATCGACGGAGTTTGAGGTTCGGGTTCGGCAACAGGCATGGCTGCCGGTGCGGTTTCTCCGGTCAGTTCATCTGCCGAAGGAGCCGCCAGACGGCTCAAATCAAGAATATCGTCTTCCGAGATTTCCGGTTCGTTGTCTGCGGGGTTGCTGAGAACAGGTTCGTCCAGTGCTTCATCAACAATCATTGACGGGGAAAGGTTGAACACATCATCTTCCGGAGCGTCCGACGCCTGGGCATTATCACCCAGACCGAGCAAAGCCTCGGCGGAAAGTTCGTCATCTTGGTCAGCGGTATTTAATTCATCAGCGGTATTTATGGCCGGGGGCAGTTCCGCCGCCGGAGCAGAAACGGGTTCCGCCTTTTTTTCGGTTTGCGGGGCGGGCTGCGGTACAGACTGTTGAGCGGCATTATCCTCCATCAAAATATTGCGGATTGAGGACAGGATATCATCCATAGACAGGTCTTCATTAGGTTCTTCAGCCATAATTTACCACCAAAAATTATATAATTATTTTTCAACTGACAAAGATAACCATTTATCACGTGTTTCTTTATAATATTTTTTAGGATTATAGATGTCAACGTTTAGTTTCAAATCTTCGGCAGTTAATTTGCCCATGGCCATCAGCACGTTCATGCCGGAAACATAATAGTTGCGGCGGGCTTTAACTTCCTCAACATTTGAGTTAAGCAGTTCCTGATAAGCATCCAACACATCCAGAATCGTCCGGTTGCCGAGCGCTTCTTCCTTTTGAACGCCGTCAAGAGCGATTTCATTAGCCTTGACCTGATCTTTAATCGATTTGATTTTGGCCCGGTTGGCAACCATATATTCCCACGCCGAGGTTACATCGGCCACGGCTTTGCGTTCGGCTTCAAGAACCTGTTCCTGCGCCTGCCATTTCAAATATTTGCTCTGGCGGATTTTGGCACGGCTTTCGCCGGAATTATAGAGCGGAATGGTCATATTGATGCCGATTTCAGCACTGTCAACATCAGGGTCGCGGTCATACATGTCGCCGCTGGTTTTGGTGTTGGAAATGCTTCCGTCCAAAGTAACCTGCGGCAGCAATGCACCGGTATTGGTAGCTACGTCGTAGGTTTTGGAGTTAAGAATATCTTTGGCATATTTGACGCCGTAGTTGTTCATTTTGGCATAATCCAGCGCTTCTTCAAAAGTTTTCGGCAGGAAAGCTCCGATTTCCGGACTTTTCAGTTTATCAGGCGCGGCGCCGATAATTTTGGTATAAGTTGACTTAGAGGCCTCCAAATCGCCTTCGGCGGCAATCCGGTCGGAACGGGCCTGCGAGTAGCGCGCCCGGGCCTGTGAAACGTCTGTCCGGGTTACCTCGCCGACATTAAAACGCTCAACCGTTTCATCAAGACGTTTTTTCAAAAGTTTTTCGTTGTTTTTCTGCAGGTCAACAATCGCCGTGTTCTGCAACACGTCAAGATAAGCGGTTGAAGCGTCAAGAAAGACCGTCTGTTCCACATTGTAAAGATTGTTTTGCTGGGCGCGAACCGTGCTGTCTGCCGACTTAACGCTGTTGACGGTAGAAAAACCGCTGAACAAGGGCTGGCTGATGGTCGCGGCCAAAATCGTCTTGTCATTATCCTGATTTTTGGGTTCCACGTTGCTGTCAACGCTTGCGTCGGTATAACTTCCGGTCAAAGCCAGACTGGGACGGTATCCCGATTTGGCTATGGCAACATTTTCATCAATCGAGCGCAAATAAGCCCGCTGCGCCTGCAGGGTCGGATTGGTTTCATAAGCGCTGCTCAGGGCCTCAAAAATAGACTGGGCATTGGCCGTCGTCGAAAGAGCCGTCGCCAGCAGCAGAGAAGACCAAAAAGTCTTTTTCATCGAATTCACCTTAGTTAATTGTCGTTAATTGAACATACTATTATTTTACGGTATTTTGCAACTTTATTTCTTAAAAAAGTCATAACCGCTACATTTATTTCAAAAATTACCTATATATTAACCATATTTCAAACAATTTATCGTAAGTGTGAGGATAAATTAGTATGTTATCATAACAGAGGGGATAAAGAGTTGAGCAAGAAAGATTCCGCAATCATCAATGAAATTGACAAAGCCCGCTTAAAATTATCAATCGAGCATTACATCAAGTATTTTATCGGCAAACGCACCCGCGAAATCAATAAAGACGAAGCCCTGGACGCCATTGCCCTGGCTGTTCGCGAATTTGCCATGGACAAGATGTATGAAACGATTGCCCGGTATAACAAAGTCAACACCAAGCGCGTTTATTATCTTTCCATTGAATATCTTATCGGCCGGTCGCTGGAAAACAACCTGCACAACCTTGGCCTGTTTAATATTCTTAAAAACATTAAGATTGACGGTTTTCCCGAAGACATTTCATTAGAAGAAATTTTTGACGCCGAATACGATCCGGCGCTGGGCAACGGCGGCCTGGGCCGCCTGGCCGCCTGCTATCTGGACTCCATGGCTTCGCTCGGCATTCCCGGTTTCGGCTACGGCATCAACTATCAGTTCGGTTTGTTCAAACAAAAATTTGACAACGGCTATCAGGTTGAGCAGGCCGACACCTGGCAGGGCGAAGACTCTCCCTGGCAGTTTGCCCGTTTGGACCGGAAGGTTGCCATTCCGATGTACGGCGACGTTGAAACTTTTAAAAACGCCAGCGGACAGGAAAGCTATATCTGGATGAATACCAAAACCATGTACGGCGTGCCGTTTGATTTTCCGATCGTCGGCTATGACGGCAAATCGGTCAACTATCTGCGGCTGTTCTCGGCCAAAACCGATGACGAGCTGGATATTAATATTTTTAATGAAGGCGGCTATATCGAAGCGGTGCGTGACAAAATCGAAACCGAAACCGTTTCCAAAGTTTTGTACCCGTCCGATGCGGTTGAATCCGGCAAGGAGCTGCGCCTGAAACAACAGTATTTCTTCGTTTCCTGCGCCATTCAGGATATTATCCGCCGCTTTATGGAGAAAAGCAACGATTTCAGCGAAATGCCGAATCAGGTTTGCATTCAGCTGAACGATACCCACCCCTCGCTGGCCATTCCGGAAATGATGCGCCTGCTGATGGACGTTCACGGTCAGGATTGGGATGCCGCCTGGGACATCACGACAAAAATCTTTGCCTACACCAACCACACCCTGCTGCCGGAAGCTCTGGAAACATGGCCGTCCCGCATTTTGGGCAAACTGCTGCCGCGGCATTTGCAGATTATTTATGAAATCAACCGCCGCTTTATTAATTTTGCCAAGAGCAAATTCGGCGATGATGCCGGCAAATTGTCGAAAGTAACGATTGTTTCGGGCGACGGCGACAATCAGATTATCCGTATGGCCAATTTGTCAATCGTCGGGTCTTTCTCGGTCAACGGCGTGGCCAAGCTGCATTCCGAACTGCTGAAAAAATCACTGGTTCCGGAATTCTATGAACTGTGGCCGGAAAAATTCACCAACGTGACCAACGGCATTACGCCGCGGCGTTGGCTGCTGCATGCCAATACGGCGTTGTCTGACCTTATCTCGTCTAAAATCGGCGACGACTGGATTACCAATCTCGATTTGCTGGAAGGAATTGCCGATTTTGCCGATGACAAAAACTTCATCAAAAAATTCAATGAAGTCAAACAAACCAACAAAGTTCGTCTGGCTCAGAAAATTTTTGAAACCAACGGCATTATCGTTGACCCGAACAGCATGTTCATCGTTCATGCCAAACGCATTCATGAATATAAACGCCAGCTGATGACTATTCTGCATGTCATCGGCGAATATCTGGCAATTATCAAAGACGGCGTCAAGCCGGCGGCTCCGCGGACTTATATTTTTGCGGGCAAAGCTGCTCCGTCTTACAATTTTGCCAAATTAATCATTAAGCTGATTAACAACGTGGCCAGCGTCATCAATGCCGACCCGCGGGCAAACAGCCTGTTGAAAGTCGTCTTTATGCCGGACTATAAAGTCTCTCTGGCCGAAGTTCTTATTCCGGCCGCCAATGTCAGCATTCAGTCATCGACGGCGGGTTTTGAGGCTTCAGGCACCGGCAATATGAAATTTGCCCTGAACGGCGCCCTCACCGTCGGCACTTATGACGGTGCCAATATTGAAATCCGCGAAGCCGTCGGCGCCGACAACTTCTATCTGTTCGGCCTAAGAGAAGAACAAATTCAGGAAATGCGCCGGATAAATTCTTATAATCCGCGCAAGTATTATGAAGATTCAGATTACATTAAACGGATTTTGAATGCCATTAATTCCAATATGTTCTGCGAGAAAGACTATGTTCTGCTGTTCAAAGTGATTTACGAAGAACTGCTGAATCGCGATTATTACTTCATTCTGGCAGATTTGGAAGCTTTCACCAAGGCCATTCATGACGCGGAAAAAGATTATCTGGACAAAGACGTCTGGGCAAAGAAAGCCATTAACAACGTCGCCAGAATCGGCAACTTCTCCAGCGACCGTGCGGTTCTGGAATATGCCGACCGCATTTGGCACGTTAAACCGGTTTAATCCGTATTTTTGTTCAAACAGCCCCTCGAAAGAGGGGTTTTTTTTATATAAAAATATTTAGTTTCGTTAGTCTCAATAAACCTCATTGCTCATAT
>ENA-UOJM01002909-UOJM01002909.1-human-gut-metagenome-genome-assembly--contig:-P116-NODE-2909-length-11110-cov-31.345635_pt1 | contig 11110 bp, 8 predicted proteins | sample MGYA00242349_ERZ723896 | MGnify/ENA metagenome assembly ERZ723896 | reverse complement strand
GCAGCGATCTGGTCAGTTACACCATATCGGATCGTCCTGTTCTCAGCATGGTAACCACCATGCTGGACGAGGCGTTTGCAAAGATCCCGGCCGGAACAAACCTCATTCTCCATTCTGACCAGGGCTGGCAGTACCAACACGAACAATACCAACAGATGCTACGGGAGAAAGGTGTTCGCCAGAGCATGAGCCGCAAGGGAAACTGTCTGGACAATGCTGTGATAGAAAATTTCTTTGGCTTACTTAAGAGTGAGTTGCTGTATTTGCAGGAGTTCCGCTCCATGGAACACTTCAAACTGGAACTGATCGAATATCTAGATTACTACAACAACCGCAGGATCAAGGCAAAGCTAAAGGGCTTGCCGCCTGCAATTCACAGACAGCAAGCCCTTTCAGCTGCTTGAACAATTTTTACTTCAGAATATTGTCTAACTTTTTGGGGTCACTTCACATACGCCAGTATGGGGAGATTTTTTCAACCGATTTCATCTCAAAAATTCATTGGCAAAACTGCTTCGCACCGAAAAAGAGCAAATTTTGTGCGGAGCCGAGGCGCGGCGGCGCAGGCATGCTGTCGCATGGCAAGACGGCGCAACGAAGGAGTCAGTGCAAAATTTTCTCTTTTACGGCGCATGTTTTCTTATGTGGAGCCGGCCAAAACGGTGCTTTTTCATTCCATCAAGCGCTGCATATCCTGCGGGATAGGCGCTGTAAAGTGTAATTTCTGTCCGGTGACCGGCTGGGTGAACCACAGCTCGTATGAGTGCAGCGCGGGGCGGGCGATAAGGGTTTTGTCCTCCGTGCCGTAGAGCCAGTCGCCCGCGAGGGGATGGCCGAGGTATGCCATGTGGACGCGAAGCTGATGCGTGCGACCCGTCTGTGGGCGCAGGCGCAGGAGCGTGAAGCGGTCGTTTACTTGCAGAGTCTCGTACTCTGTGAGGCTCGGAAGTCCGTCCGCGCGCACGCAGCGGCGGATGATGGAGCCCTCCGCGCGGCCGATCGGCGCGTCGATGACGCCGCACGGCGGCTCGACTGTGCCGACGGTGACGGCGCGGTACTCGCGCCGCAGATCGCTTGAATGCAGCGCGCGGCGCAGGCGGTCGTGCACATAGCCGCTCTTTGCGGTGATGAGGAGACCGGACGTTCCCTTGTCGAGCCTGCTGACAAAGTGCGGCACGCTGCCCTCGCCGAGATAATTCGTCAGCATCGCGGCGAGGCTCGGCGCGGAGGCGTCGCCCGCCTTTGGGTGCATGGCGATACCCGCGAGTTTGTTGAGCACGAGCAGGTCGTCGTCCTCGTAGACGATGTCGGGCTTTGCCGCATTTGCGCAGTACAAGTCCTCGCGCGGCGTACGCTCGCTGAGGACGACGCTGACGGTGTCGCCCGCGTGGACGATTGTGTTGACATGGACGCTCTGTCCGTTCAATAAAATGGCGTTTTCGCGCCATTTGAGGCTTTTGAGCAGCGTGTAGGAAAGCTGAAGACTGCCGCGCAGGATGCCTTTGACCATGCGGCCGTCCTCCTCCGGCGTCACAGTGTATGTGAGAATGCGCATGGAAGCCCTCCTTTCCCGAAGTAAACAGCGCGTAAAATTCACACATAGTATACCATCTTCGCGCGAAAAATGATATACTGAATCACACTTCGGCGCTGCCGAAAAACAAGCAACAGGAGGGCAATGGCATGGACAAGAGAACCATCTGCCTTTTGAACGATTCCTTTCCGCCCGAGATCGACGGCGTGGCGAACGCCGTCGTGAACTACGCGAAAAACATCACGAAAAGCGGCGAAAACGCCATTGTCGTCACGCCGACAATGCCAGGCGCGGACGACAGCGCGTTCCCATTCCCCGTGCTGCGCTACCCGAGCATCGACACGCGCAAGAAGCTCGGCTACGTGGCGGGCTATCCGTTTTCACCCGAGACCGCGCGCGTGCTGACGGAGCAGAAGGTCGAACTGATGCACACGCATTGTCCCATCACGTCGTGCCTGCTGGCGCGCTCGCTGCGCGCCATGGTCGACGCGCCGCTCGTGCTGACGTATCACACGAAGTACGATGTCGACATCGCCAAGGCCGTGCGCGGCAAGCTCTTGCAGGAGAGCGCCATTCGCGCGCTGGTGCAGAACATCGCAAGCTGCGATGAGGTCTGGGTCGTGAGCCGCGGGGCGGGGGAAAATCTGCGCTCGCTCGGCTACAAGGGCGACTACATAGTGATGGAAAACGGCGTGGACGTGCCGCGCGGGCGGGTGTCTGACGAGGCCATCGCCGCGGCGACGGGCAGATATGACCTGCCGCAGAACGTGCCGGTCTTTCTCTTCGTCGGGCGGCTGATGTGGTACAAGGGTATCCGCATCATTTTAGACGCGCTGAAAACGCTGCGCGAGAAAAATGTCGACTTCCGCATGGTGTTTGTCGGCGAGGGCGCAGACGGCGCGGAGATCCGCAGCTATGCGGAAGAGCGGAAGCTCTCCGACCGCTGCTTTTTCACAGGTGCGATCTCTGACCGCGAGATCATCCGCGCGTGGTATGGCAGATCCGACCTGTTTCTCTTCCCGTCGACGTTCGACACGAACGGCCTTGTCGTGCGCGAGGCCGCAGCCAGCGGTACGGCGACTGTGATGATCCGAAATTCCTGCGCGTCCGAGGGCGTGGGCGACGGACGAAACGGCTTTTGCATCGAGGAAAACGCCGCGGCGATGGCGGCAAAGCTCGAAGAGCTCTGCCGCGCGCCAGAGGTGATGCAAGTGGTCGGCGAAAACGCCCAGCGCGAGCTGTACGTTTCATGGGAAATGGCGGTGCAGCGCGCCATGGCACGCTACGAGGTCGTCATCGACAATTACCGCAGCGGAAAATATCCGAAGCGCGAGCGCTTCGGCGACGAGTTTTTCAAAACGCAGGGCGGGCTGATGAAGGCCTTTGCCAGCGTGAGCGAGCTGAGCGAGGAGATCGCCGCGGGGCTGCGCATTGAGCGCGACGAGGCGTTGCAGACCATTGTCCGTTCGCGGCAGGAGCTTCGCGGGCGGTTCGGCGAGACAAAGCAGGAGCTCGCCGAGCGCTACGAGACGATTTTGCAAAAAGTGGACCGCTATTTATGAGAAAAAGACGAGCGAAAATTCGCTCGTCTTTTCTTTTTTAATCTTCGTGTTTTGGCTTTTCCGCGGCGAACCACATGTTCCACTGGAAGGAGTACGCCCTACGCGATGCCTCGTCCGCGCAAATTAGACGCACGCGCGACGGCTGTGCGTGCTCATAGCCGTAGTCCATGATGGCGCGCAGGACGCGGTAGGCGGCCTTCAGGTCGCTGTCTGTGCAGGAGAGGGTCAGCGTGTCGCCGTCCGTGAGCGGCAGAAGTTCGGTCGCATGGTCGGAAGAGGGGAGGGCGGAGATGTCCCCGCAGATGATCTCAACGGTCATGGCAGCCTCCTCAGCGGTTCAGATACGCGCGGCACTTCGCCTCCGCGTCGTGCGCAAGCTGTTCTTCGTCGACTGTGACAAGATGACCGTGGTCGACCGTCACACGGCCCTGAACGACTGTGTAGTCAACGGGTCCGCGCACGCCGACAGTGCCGAGCACGCTTTTGGGGTCAAAGCACGAGCCGACGAGCTCGAGCCTGCGCGAGTCGATCATGAAGAGGTCGCAGCACTTGCCGACCTCGAGCGAGCCGATGTCGTCGCTGCGGCCAAGGATGGCCGCGCTGCCGCATGTTGCCATCTTGAGCACGTCGTAACCGCTGGGGGCAGCTTTGCTGCTGTTCAAACGGTGCAGCAGGAACGCGACGCGCAGTTCCTCCATCAGCGATGAGCCGTCGTTCGAGGCTGAACCGTCAACCGCGAGGCCGACCGGCACGCCGAGCTTCAGCATCTCGGGCACGCGGGCGACGCCGGAGGCGAGCTTCATGTTCGAGATCGGGCAGTGCGCCACGCCGGTGTGCGTCTTTGCCAGCACGCGCAGCTCCTCGTCGTTGAAGTGGATGCCGTGAGCGAACCAGACGTCGCTGCCTGTCCAGCCGAGGCGTTCCATGTACTCGAGCGGGCGGACGCCCTCGCGCGCGAGCATGAAGTGTTCTTCGTCCTTCGTCTCGCACAGGTGGGTGTGCAGGCGCACGCCGTACTCTCGCGCGAGCACGGCGCTCTCGCGCAGAAGGTCGGCAGACACGGAGAACGGCGAGCACGGGGCGAGCGCAACGCGGTGCATCGCGCCGAACGACTTGTCGTGGTATTTCTCGATGACACGGGCAGAATCGGCCATGATCTCGTCGACCGTCTGCACGACGCTGTCGGGCGGCAGGCCGCCGTCCTTGACCGAGAGGTCCATACTGCCGCGCGAGGCGTACATGCGCGCGCCGATCTCGTCCGACGCGGCAAACTGCGCGCCAATGAGGTCGCCCGCGCCCGCAGGGAAGACATAGTGATGGTCGAAGCAGGTCGTACAGCCGTTCTTCATCAGCTCGCCAAGGCCCGTGAGCGTCGAGAGGCGGATGACGTCCTCGTCGAGGTTTTTCCAGATCTCATAGAGCGTTTTGAGCCAGTCAAAGAGCTCCATGTTCTGTACCTCCGGCAGGTTGCGGGAGAAGATCTGATAGAGATGGTGATGCGTGTTGACAAGGCCGGGGTAGCAGAGCATGTGGCTCGCGTCAATCACCTTTTCCACCTCCTGCGGCCGATTTTTACCGATCGCGCGGATGAATCCATCCTCGGCATACAGATCGACGTTTTCATAAACCGTGTCCGCGTCATCACACGACACCAGCGAACGAATGTTTTGAATGAGCAGAGTAGACATAGCGGAATACCTCACAATGCCCGAAAAGACAGGCAGATTTGATAGTGAATAGCATGTTTTGCTGCCTCCGGCAGCAAAACAGCGTAAAAGCGTCGCAGACTTTGCGCCGCGCACGGCGGCAAATAAATTGAAATCCGTCGCGGAGGACGACATGCGCGTCCGCAGCGACACTTTGCAGCGATTGGAGCGGTGAGCGACAAGCGCTGAAACTTGTCTAAAACAAAAGCACCCATCGGGTGCTTTTGTTTTAAGATTTATCTCTCTTCGCGGAAGTAGCTCAGACCCAGCGATGCGGGCGGCTGATCCTCGCGCTTCTTGCGCAGCGACACGATGATCAGAACGACCAGCGTGACGACGTAGGGGAGCATCTTGTAGAGCTCCTTGATAGCAAGGTTGGTGCCGGTGGGGATGAAGATATAGAGGATGTAGAACCCGCCGAACAGGATGGAGGCCAGCACGCTGACGTTCGGACGCCAGATCGTGAAGATGACGAGCGCGATGGCGAGCCAGCCGCGGTCGCCGAAGGCGTTGTTGGACCAGACGCCGCAGGCGTAGTCCATGACGTAATACAGACCGCCGAGACCCGCGATCATGCTGCCGATGCAGGTGGCGAGGTATTTGTACTTCGTCACGTTGATGCCGGCTGCGTCCGCCGTCGCCGCGCTCTCGCCCACGGCGCGCAGGTGAAGACCCGTGCGGGTGTGCTTGAGGAAGTACGACGCGAACAATGCGATGACGATGGCGAGGTAGGCAAGGAAGCCGTAGGACAGGAAAACCTGACCGAACCAGCCGCCGACATTCAGGGATTTGCTGAAATAGGCGCTCGTCGCGCTCAGCGCGATGGAGGGGACTTCGCTGTCGGTCAGCTTGATGAGCGAGCCGCCGAAGAAGTTGCCGATGCCGACGCCGAACGTCGTGAGCGCAAGACCCGTGACGTTCTGGTTGGCGCGCAGCGTAACGGTCAGCAGGCAGTAGAGAAGGCCCATCAGAAGCGAGCCCAAAAGCGAGCAGAGCATCGGGATACCGATGGCGAGGAACGCGTTCATGTCGGCAGCCGGGGTGGACTGCTCGTAGAAGAACGCGCCGATGACGCCGCAGATACCGCCGACGTACATCACGCCCGGAATGCCGAGGTTCAGGTTGCCGGACTTTTCCGTCAGGATCTCACCGGTGCTGCCGTAGAGCAGGGGAATGCCCTGCATGACCGCACGGGGAAGGAAAGAAGCAAGATCAAACATCGCTCACGCCTCCTTTTTGCCCTTGCGCAGGCTGACCTTGTAGGTGATGAAGAATTCGCTGCCGATGATGAAGAACAGGATGATGCCCGTCAGGATATCGGCGAAGGAGTGGTTCAGGCCGAACACGCTGGAGATCTCGCTCGCGCCGCGGCTCAGAACCACGATAAGAAGGCTCGTGAAGATCATCATGATGGGGTTGAACTTGGCCATCCAGGAGACCATGACCGCAGTGAAGCCGCGTCCGCCGACGATGGTGGTGGTCAGCGTGTGGTCCGTACCGGCGGTGAGCAGCAGGCCGATGAGGCCGCAGATCGCGCCGGAGAGGATCATCGTGCGCACGATGACGCGCTCGACCTTGATGCCCGCATAGCTCGCGGTGCGCTGGCTCTCACCGACAACGGCGATCTCATAGCCGTGCTTGCTGTAATTGAGATAGATATACATAACGCCCGTGAGGATCGCCACAAGCAGGATCGGGAGGAGATAGCGCTGGCCGCCGAGAACGGGGAGCCAGCCAGCCTCGGTATTCTGGTTGATGATACCGATCTTGCCCGAGCCCTTGGGCACTTCCCACACGATGATGAAGAACGCGGCGAGCTGTGTCGCGATGTAGTTCATCATGAGCGTGAAGAGCGTTTCGTTCGTGTTCCACTTGGCCTTGAAGATACCGGGGAGGAAGCCCCACAGCGCGCCTGCCGCGACGGAGGCGACGATCATAATGACGATGAGAAGACCGTTGGGAATCTTGCCGCCAAGGCAGATCATGCAGGCCGCGGTGGCAAGGCAGCCGATGAGCACCTGACCCTCGGCACCGATGTTCCAGAAGCGCATCTTGAACGCGGGCGTGACCGCGAGCGAGATGCCGAGCAGGATCGCGAGGTTATGGAACGTGACCCAGCTCTTGCGCGACGTACCGAACGCGCCGTAGAGGATTGTGGAGTAGACCTTGATGGGATTTTCGCCCGTCAGCAGCGTTGTGACGATCGCGCAGACGATCAAAGCGAGCACGATCGCGCCGCCGCGGATCAAAACGGCCTTGTACCAGGGGAGCGTATCGCGCTTGGCGATGTGGAAGAGCGACTGTTTCTTATTCATCCTTGTTGCCTCCCCTCACGAGCGTCATCAGTGCGCCGACCTCGCGCTTGTTGGTCTTTCTGGCGTCGACCACGCCGGAGACCTGACCGCCGCAGAGAACGACGATGCGGTCGCACAGCTCAAGCAGCACGTCGAGGTCTTCGCCGACATAGACGACGGCGACGCCGCGCATCTTCTGCTCTGTCAGCAGGTTGTAAATGGTATAGGAGGTGTTGATGTCCAGGCCACGCACGGCGTAAGCGGTCATCAGCACGGCGGGGGACTGGGCAATCTCGCGTCCGACAAGCACCTTCTGCACGTTGCCGCCGGACATGCGGCGCACGGGGAAGGACGTGCTGGGCGTGACGACACCGAGCTCTTCCCAGATGCGGTTAGCGAGCGCTTCGGGATCCTTGCGGTTGAGGAACAGCCCCTTACCCTTGCGCCAGGAGCGCAGCATCATGTTGCCCGTCATGCCCATCGAGCCGACCAGGCCCATGCCGAGTCGGTCTTCGGGGACGAACGACATCGAAATGCCGCTCTTGCGGATCTTCATCGGGTCGAGACCGACGAGTTCCTTTTCCTTGCCGCCGTCGGGCGGATAGAACGTGACATGGCCGGAGGCGACGGGGTAGAGGCCCGCAATGGACTCGAGCAGCTCGCGCTGGCCGCTGCCTGCGACGCCCGCGATGCCGAGCACCTCGCCCGCGTTGATGGTGAAGCTGACGTCATCCAGACGCTTGACGCCAAGCTCGTCGTAAGCCGTCAGGCCTTCGATGACGAGGCGCTTTTCAACGTCCTTCGGCTCGGGGCGGCTGATGTTCAGGCTCACCGTGTGGCCGACCATCATGTCGGTCAGCGATTGCTGGTCGGCGTCCTTGGTGGCGACGTCACCGACGTATTCGCCCTTGCGCAGCACGGCCACGCGGTCGGACACGTCGAGCACCTCGTGCAGCTTGTGCGTGATGATGATGAGGGACTTGCCGTCGGCCTTCATGTTGCGCATGATGGCGAAGAGTTTGTCCGTCTCCTGCGGGGTGAGCACTGCGGTCGGCTCGTCCAGAATGAGAATGTCCGCCCCGCGGTAGAGCACCTTGACGATCTCGACGGTCTGCTTCTGCGAAACGGACATGTCGTAGATCTTCTGATTGGGGTCGATGTCGAACCCGTATTTGTCGCAGATCTCTTTGACCTTTTTGCTGGCTTCGGCAATGTCGAGCTTGCCTTCAAGGCCGAGGATGATATTCTCCGTTGCGGTGAAAAGATCAACGAGCTTGAAGTGCTGGTGGATCATACCGATGCCGTGTTCGAACGCATCCTTGGGGGAGGCGATCGTGACGGGTTCGCCGTGAATGTAGATTTGCCCCTCGTCGGGGAAATAGATGCCGGAGAGCATGTTCATCAGCGTCGTCTTGCCGCTGCCGTTTTCGCCGAGCAGCGACAGGATCTCGCCCTCGTGCAGCTCAAGGTTGATGGCGTTGTTCGCCACCACTTTGCCGAACCGCTTCGTGACATTCTCCATTTTAACTGCGTATGCAGTTCCCAAGGCGGTCACCCCTTTTTCCGCTGGAGGGCACAGGAAGAAAGCCCCGCAGCATTGTATTTGTACAAGTCATATATTAGCATAATTGAACGGCGTTGTAAATGTAAAACAGAAAAAAACACAAAAAAAATTAGAAGCGTACAAAAATTTTTAGCAAAATAGCGAAAAGTGCCATAAAAAGAAAAAAGATATCGGGCTGCCCGAAGGCAGCCCGATACGTAGTTTGCAAGAGAAGCTTAGAACGCCTGGTCGAGCAGCGTGATGCCGTCGATCTGGAGCTGGAAGTACGGGGCGGAGCGGAAAGTGGACTCGGCAAAATAGCCGTCCACGATGGCCTCGGTATCAGGCGTGTAGTCGGCATCGGTGTCGACGTCGGCCACGGAGGAGGTCAAGGTCTGGCCGTCCACGGTGAAGGTGGAGCAGTCGAAGACATGGAGCTCACCGCTCTCGAGCTTGGCGGTCGCGTCGGCGATGGCTTCAGCGGTACCCTCGGCGGCAACATTCTCGTTCAGGTCGGTCAGCACGACGGAGCCGGTAGCGAGGGTGCCGGTCCAGTCGGCGTCGATGGCGTCGCCGTTCATGGCAGCCTTGATGGCGTACTCATAGTAGGGGGCCCAGTCGATGCGGGAGGAGATCAGATAGGTGTTGGGGCAGGCGGCCTCGGTGGAACCGTTGTAGGAAACGTCGGGGACACCGGCGGTCTCGCAAGCGGTGGGAGCGCCCATGGAGTCGGCGTGCTGGCTGATGAGCTTGCAGCCGTTCTGGATGAGCTTCTGCGCGCCTTCCTTCTCGGCGGTCTCGTCATACCAGCTGCCGGTGAAGGTGACTTCCATCGTGGCAGTGGGGCAGACGGAGCGAGCGCCCAGGAAGAAGGAGGTGTAGCCGGAGATAACCTCGGCATAGGTGAAGGCGCCGACGTAGCCGATCTTGGCATCGTCCGCGGAGAACTCACCGTTGGCGATCATCTCGTTGAGCTTCATACCGGCAGCAACACCGGCGAGGAAACGGCCCTCATAGATGGAAGCGAAGGCGTTGTGGTAGTTGCTCAGACCCTCGGTGTGCGCCTTGGTGCCGGTGGAGTGGCAGAACTGCACGTCGGGGAAGTCCTTCGCGGCCTGGATCATGTAGTCTTCGTGACCGAAAGAGTCGGCGAAGATGATGTTGCAGCCAGCGTCGGCGAGCTCAGCGGCCTTGTCGTAGCACTCCTGACCTTCGGGAACGTTGGTCACGATGGTGTACTCGACGCCGAGCGTCTCGCAGGCCTCTTTCGCAGCGTTGATGAAGTTGAGGTCGTAGGTGGAGTTTTCGTCGTGGAGCATGATGAAGCCGACCTTGAAATCGGCAGCATCGGTGTTGTCCTGGGTGTCGCCGTTGTTGGAGTCGTCCGTCTTATCGCCGCAGGCGACAAGGGCGAGAACCATCACGAGACTCAGGAGCAGTGCAAGGAACTTCTTCATTTCGGTAAATCCTCCTTAAATTTTACGGCAATCAAAAGATTTGAATACCGTTATCACCATGATACATAAAAAGGAAAAATTTAGCAACAGGAAAAAGAAAAAATGAGGGTCAAACTTGACCAAAAAAGCAGCATGAATTTTTGTCCATAGCGGAGAAAGCACGAAAAAAAGGGCCCGCTTTTCGAAACGGACCCTTTTTAGGAAGGTTTGGCGGGATTTACATCTGTACGAGGGTGCCGGTCTTGCCCTCGATGCCCTCGGCAGCCTTCTCAAGAAGGGTGATGAGCGCAACGCGGCCGGGCTTGCTCTCTGCAAACGACATGGCGGCCTGAACCTTCGGCAGCATGGAGCCGGGGGCAAACTGCTTTTCGTCGATATACTTGCGCGCCTCGTCCGGCGTCAGGGTGTCGAGACCCTTCTGGTCGGGCTTGCCGAAGTTGATGGCGACCTTCTCGACCGCTGTCAGGATGACGAGCATGTCCGCGTCGAGCAGCTCTGCGAGCTTGGCGGAGGCGAAGTCCTTGTCGATGACCGCGGGCGTGCCGTAGAGCTTGCCGTCACGGCAAACGACGGGGATGCCACCGCCGCCGACCGTGATGACGACCGTACCGTTGTCGACGAGCGCCTTGACAGTGTTCTTTTCAATGACGTCGATCGGCTTGGGGGAGGGAACGACCTGACGGTAGCCGCGGCCGGCATCCTCGACCATGGTGTAGCCCTTTTCCGCGGCGATGCGGTCGGCGGTCTCCTTGTCGTAGAACGCGCCGACGGGCTTGGTGGGATGCTGGAAGGCGGGGTCGGCCTCATCGACGAGCACCTGCGTCACGACGGTCGCGACGTCCTTGTTCATGCCGCGGGAGGCGAGCTCGTTGCCGATGGCGTTCTGCAGGTGGTAGCCGATATAGCCCTGGCTCATCGCGCCGCACTCGGGGAAGGGCATGTCGGACTTGATGGCCCCCGCCTCGGCGGCGGTGGCCATGCCGAGGTTGATCATGCCGACCTGCGGGCCGTTGC
>ENA-UOJM01002900-UOJM01002900.1-human-gut-metagenome-genome-assembly--contig:-P116-NODE-2900-length-11127-cov-5.670791_pt1 | contig 11127 bp, 14 predicted proteins | sample MGYA00242349_ERZ723896 | MGnify/ENA metagenome assembly ERZ723896 | reverse complement strand
GCACCTTGAAGCTGTCAGACGTTGGGATATCGTTCTCTGCAATATCAGTAGCCGAAACCTCGTTATCGCAGGTTTCACCGGCCGGAATCGGTCCATCGGGAATGTCGATAATGATCGGCTCATAGGAAATCTCCGGAACCTCGGAATCCGGACGGTTTACAGATGAATCAGTCTCGTTCTTTGAGATCTCTGAAACGAAAGCAGCGTCCGTCTCCGGAGAATCTTCTGCTGCAAAAGCGCTGATGCCGAGCATATTCAGACTCAGGCTGGCGGTGGTCAGCAGAACAAGAAAACGCTTGCCTTTTCTCTTCATGAGCTCTCCCTCACTTTCGCATGAAATCAGAAGCATAAATCAATGCCGCTTCTTATTATCGAACATAGTTTATCAGACAGCAGATACAGAAAGAGGGTATATTTTGCGAAATGACAGCATTTTCCTAAAAATATTTTATACAAGGCGCTAAAGCGGACAACGGACACGGAAAAAGCCGTTCTGAGGCATAGAACGGCTTTGGAGAAGTTATTCCCACTGCTCCCAAACATCGGGCTGGTAGCCGACAGTTGCCTGACGGCCGTTGCGGACAATTGGCGTTTTCATCAGCGTGCCGTCCTCGAGCAGCTTTTCCTTCTTGTCCTCGTCGTAGGCGAGGTAGGCAAGCGACGCATAACTCTTGCTTTTCTGGTCGAGCAGGTTGTCCAGTCCGCCGACAGCCTTCAGCACGCTGTCCAGTTCACCCTTGGACATGCCCTTTTGCGCAAGGTCGATCATCTGGAATTTAATGCCGCGCTCCTTGAACCATCGCTGCGCTTTTTTGGTATCAAAACACTTGTTTTTACCGAAAATCTGAATATTCATGCCGTAATCTCCTTTGCTCTGCTGTTTGCATTATAGCAGAATTGGGAGAGGAAAACAAGGGCAATACCGCATAATTGAACAAGAGCGATTTGCGCAAAGCGCCGCGGCAGCGCGACCGGAGCCTGCGCAAGGAACCGCAGTTTTAATTGTGCGGTGTTGCCCAAATCCTATTGCGGTCGGCGCAGGTGCAAAACGCCGCAGGTGCGTGTGAACGGATACAGCAGCGCGCAGACAAGTGCGGCGCATCGGCCAACCTCACACAGGAGGAGCGGCACTGCGAAGAATACCTCGCCGTGTCGGGCAAAATTGCCGATGGCAGCCAGTCCGGCGGCAGTGAACGCCGGATAGGGGAGTAGGGCAGCGGTGTTAGCTCCAAGCAGTAGCACTGTGCGCAGCAGCAGGAGTGCGAGCAATGCACCGCCTGCGCTGAGTCCGCGCGACACGCTTGCGGACAGCCTGGTCTCCGGCAGAGAAAACGCCAGTACGACCGATGCCGGCAGCAGGGAGTACAGAATATGCCGGAATTGCGGCAGCAATGCCGCTGTCGGTGCGGAAAAGCTGGCAGGCGTAAGCTGTGTGAATGTCAGCACGCCGGAGAGCAGGAGTACCGTACCGGCAAGCCACGCAATCGGCAGTGCCCACATGGCACAGCGGTTGAGCCCCATTGATGCCATGAACAGGATGCAGACTGTCAGCAGCACAACTGTGCTGCCGCATGAGCGTCCGGTGAACACGGTCTTCTGCAGGAAAATGCTCATGCGGGCGATGGATGCAAGCAGCGGAAACAGCGAGGTCAGGGCGAGCACCCATTGTGCAGGAGCCGAATGCCGAATACGGTCGGACAGCCTTGCTGCTCCGATACCGGCCAGTGCACAGACCGTACACGCGAGTGCAGCGGCGTACACGCTCTGCCCGTCGGCGGGAAGATACAGTAATTCGCTCATCGGCAGCAGGGCAAACAGCGCCGTACACCACCGCGGAAACAGCCGCTCACGCATAGGCGCCACCGCCGATCTCACCGTCTAAAAAGCAGTTCAGCCGTTCGTTTTTGAACACTGCCGTGCCTGCCGGTGCTGTCTGTCCGAACGCATCCACGCGCAAGGCCGGAAGAATGGCCGTGCCGTCTGCGTGCAGCACATCGGTGACGCGGTACAGCGGCATATCCGGCAGAATGCCGTCCTGCGCGGAGCGGTCAAGCAGCTCGCTGAGCGCGTACACCTCGTTGTCGTTCTCCAGCAGCTCGGCGGCAGAGCCGTCCCGCACGACGGCTGCCCGCAGGCTGAGCCGCACATCGTTTTCACGGCAAAGATAGTCCGCCAGCGGAAGAATGCTCTCGGAAACCGCATCCTCGCTTAAAAGCAGCACCTGTGCATGGCTCAAATACAGGTCGCCCGGCAGGATACTGCGCAGGTTGCGCAGTGCGTCCGTTACATCGGTTCCGGTGGCGGACAGGTAAGCCGGTGCGGCGGTGTCGTCCGGCGAGTCCTGCCGCACAACCTCGGCGGTCAGGCAGTACACACCGTTTTTGCAGTCGAGCGCAAGCGCGGATACCGGCGAAACCTCTCTCGCACAGCCGCACAGCAACAGCAGCAGCGGCAGGAATCTGAGCAGCTTCACGGGCGTTCCTCCTTCGACGGGCGTTTGACGGCAAAGCGGTCGCAGCGCATGAAAAACCATGGATAGCGAAGCCAGGTGTCCTCGTGCTCGGCAGAGATGCGCGGCACCAGATTGAGCAGATACGGTACCGAGCACGAGTGCATGCGGCACAGTGCTGCGAGTGTTAATCCGAGTGCAAGACCAACGCCATACAGTCCCCAGGAGGCTGCAGCAGCGAGCAGCACGAAGCGAAGCCACAGGGCAGCAGTCTGCAGCTTGGGCACCATCAGACCGGTGACACCCGCGATAGCGACTACGATAACGGTCGGTGCGGCGGCAAATCGCGCGGAAACTGCCGCGTCACCGAGCACCAGACCGCCGACAATGCTCATCGTCTGTCCCATGGCACCGGGCGTTCGCGCTCCGGCTTCCTTGAGCGCCTCGAGCACGAACAGCATCAGGAGAATCTCCCAACCGATGGGAAGGGGAACGCCGCGCTGTGCGGCGGAGACAGCGAACAGCAGCCGCGCGGGCACTAATTCTCGGTGATAGAGCATGAGTGCGGCGTACATGGCGGGAGACGTGAATACAAATCCGATGACACGCAGGATGCGCGAAAGATTCGCCTGCAGAAAGCTGATATAGTAGTCGTCGTTGGACTGAAAGCACTCCTGAAACAGAAACGGCGCTGTGAGCGCTACCGGACTGCCGTCCACGACAATGACGCACCGACCCTCCAGCATACGGGAAGCGGCAACGTCCGGCCGTTCGGTCGTGCCGAGTGTCGGAAACGGCGACCAGCGGTGGTCGCGGATGCGCTCGGCAAGATAGTTGGAGTCGAGCACACTGTCGATATCGAGCGCGGTCAGACGCGTTTCCAGACGCTCAACCAGACTGTTTTCACACAGTCCGGCGATATAGCACAGGCACACGTTGGTGTTCGTGCGGCTGCCGACGCGCATAAACCGGAATTTCAGCCGAGGGTCGTTCACGCGGCGGCGGATGAGCGCCAGATTGGGCATAAAGCACTCGGTGAAGCCCTCTCGCGGGCCGGAAAGCACGCGCTCGTTTTCCGGCTCGGCGGTGCTGCGCTTGTCGAAGCCCTTGGTGTTGACGAGAACCGGACGTGCATCGCCGTCAGTCAGTACAATGGCGTCGCCGTAGAGAAAGGCGGCAAATACCTTGTTCATATCGGTTTCCACGCGGCATTCGTCGGCCTGGAGCACAGCGGCGGCGAGTATATCGGCGGAAAGCCGCGGCTGCTCACAGCGCAGGATCGGCCGCACAAGGCTCTGGTTGATGGCAAGGGAATTTACCATGCCGTCAAAGAAAAACAGCGCACAGCGCAGTCCGTTTTGACCGATGGCACGCCGTATGATAAGCGTATCGTCGTTCCGGAACAGCTCCTGCATCATGCGGATGTTTCGTTCCAGATCGGCGGTAAATGTGATCGTTTCCATAGTTTCACCCCGAGTTAGGGTGCGCACTATGATAAAAATTATTCGGAAAGTTATCTTGTAGGGCGGGGTGACCTCATTCCGCCCTGCGGTCAAGTGGTCAATTCGGCCGAAAGAACCTCGCCAAATAATCTGATTCCCTTCAGCGCTTCTGTCATCGTATTGCCCGACGAACCTACCTCCACCAGAAACGCGCTGTGCGTTGCATGCTGATTAAAACGCTGGGTCCGCAGATTAAGCGGACGCATGAGCGTCGGATAGGTGCGGTTGAGCCGGTACTGCAGCGATGCTGCACGCTTCAGGTTCTCCTGCCAGTCCGGGTGATACAGGCCGCCGTCATCTGTGCCGACCACAAGCATAAGCTGTGCAGTTTCCTCGCCGTTTATCGTGCAGGAGGTCTTGTAGGCGCGGCCGTCATCGGTCAGGATCGAGTCGCGGTGCACATCAATGACGGTTGTGATGGATGGATATTCTGCCAGCGTGTCCTCAACCACGGCAAGCGAGCGGTCATACGCGCCGGTGTACACGGGCGAATCGAAAATTTCGCGGATATGTACGGCCTCAATGCCGTTGTTCTCGAGGACCTTCTGCAGCTCGTCACCGACGCGCACTACATTGTAATTGGTATCGGTCGTGCGCTCGGTCTCGGTCGGTGTATACGGAAAAGCGGCATCCGGCGTGTAGCTTTCGCTGCTGTGTGTGTGATAGATAAGCACCTGCGGCCCATCTCCATCAGCGGAAAAATGCTCGTCTGCGGCCAGACAGTCTGCCGCATCCACGTCATACGAGGTCTCGTTGTTGATGGAGACCGTGGCAGCCTTGTCAGCGGCCGACAGCACCGGATTGTCGTTCTCGGTGTCGGACGAGGGCACATAGGTGCTCTCTGCAAGCGGATTTTCCGCCTGCTCATCCCGCGCTGCGGCAGCCGTGCGCGGCGTGTACACCTCGGCGGTATCCTCCGGCGAAACGCCGAACTCGAGCGCCATTGCGCGGGTGACAAAGCCGCTGTTGCGAGCCAGACCAGTCAGTGCCTTTTGTGCGATCGGCTCGCCGCCTGCCCGGGAAAAATCAGCAGCGACAGCGCCAGACAGAGGGTGATGGCGGCAGGCAGGCGGATGCCGCCTCTCGATCGGAATTTCTGATGTTTACGCCGCTTCATTGCGCCATCCTCCTTGCTGTTTCATGCTATCTATCATACGCCGTACAGCGTGCGAGTATGCCCGAAACCTGTCACGAGAGGTACAGGTCGATATCGGCAACACTGAGGTGCGGATGCAGCGCCATGTTGACCGCATAGCCGATCATGCGGGAGATGTCGGCAACCTCGCGGTCAATGTCGCGCGTGGTGATCATCACCGGCTGAGAGAGGTCGTCCAGCGCTTCGCAGGCAGGCTGCCCGAGCTGGCTGCTGATCTCATGTGCGAGCGTTGCACCGTCCACCACGGTCGGCACGCCAACGGCGATAACCGGCACGCCGAGTGTTTCCTTGTTGAGCGCTGCGCGGGCGTTTCCCACGCCGGCCCCCGGCGTAATGCCGGTATCTGCCAGCTGAACCGTACGCAGCAGCCGCGACAGCCGACCGGCGGCAAGCGCATCCACGGCGATGACAGCGGCAGGGCGCACGCGGTCGAGCACACCGCAGATGACCTCGCCGGTCTCGACGCCGGTCTGTCCGAGCACACCCGGAGCCAGTGCGGAAACGGGCCGCCAGTCCGCGAAAATAGCGGGTGACTGCGCTACCAGATGCCGCGTAGCAATGACATGATCGGCGGTCTGCGGACCGATGGCATCGGGGGTTATCATACGGTTGCCCAGCCCGGCAATGAGCACCGGACCGTCATTCGGATGCGGCAGCAGCTCGCGCAGCAGCGTGCTGAGCGCCTTGCAGGCACGCGGAAACGCATCTTCCTCACGGCGGATGAGTGCATCCAGCTCAAGCGTGAGATAGCGCCCCTGCGGCTTGCCGATCTCGCGGGCAGCATCCTCTGAGAGAATGCGTACCTCGTGTACGGCGAAGCCCTCAAGCGTGCGATCGGACTGCCGGACATGCGGCAGGGCAGCGGCTGTTTTATGGTTTTCGATCGCCTCAACGGCCAGATCGGTGCGGAAAGCCATGCGCAATCCCTCCTTATAAGGATAGTTTTTTCGAGAAAAAAGTTTTTATGCAGAAAATGAAAAAAACACTTGCTTTTTTTGTGAGAAGATGATAGAATAATATCACTGTTGAATAGAAAACGAAGGAGGTGTTTTCAGAATGCCCAATATTAAGTCTGCAAAGAAGCGCGTTAAGGTTAACTCCGTAAAGGCGCTGAACAACCAGATGGCTAAGAGCGAGCTCAAGACCACTCTGAAGAAGTTTGATGCTGCGATTGCTGGCGGCGATAAGGCTGAAGCAACTGCTGCTTACACGACCGCTGTCAAGGCTGTCGATCAGGCGGCTGCCAAGCACCTCCTGCACAAGAACAATGCGTCCAACAAGAAGAGCAAGATGACTACCAAGCTCAACGGCATGGCGTAAGTTCTGGTATAGAACATCGAAACCGCAAGTTTAACTTGCGGTTTTTCTTTTTGCATCATTTAGATATTTATCGAAATGTGTTGACAAATGCAGAAACTGTGGTATACTGAAAACAATTAGATGATCATCTAATTAACAGGATAACGAGAAGGGCGGTGAACGGAATGGACATTACCATTCTGATTTGCGCGTTTGCGCTGATTTTAGCGGCAATGCTGGTAATCTGGCAGGCAAAAGCGCTTGCAAGGTGCGATTTAATTTGTAAATCCTGCGGCACGAAGCAGAATCTGCCGTGGAAGCGGCTGGTTTTCCGCACGCATGTGGGAAATGACTGGCAGCTATATTGTCCGGTCTGCGGACGCAAAACGTGGTTTGCCGCACGAAAGAGGGGACAGTAATGGGGTTTCAGCAGAGCTTTAAGGCACTCAGCGATCCGGTGCGGCGCGAAATTCTGTCGCTGCTGCGGCGCGGACCGATGGCGGCGGGCGATATTGCGGCGCACTTCGAGGTGTCGGGCGCAACCATTTCGCATCACCTGTCCGTCCTGCGGGATGCGGGTCTGGTGCTGGATGACAAGCAGGGCAAGTACATTTATTATGAGCTGAATATGTCGGTCGTGGATGAGATTCTCGAATGGATCAGCGCCTTGAAAGGAGATGTCAGGAATGAAAAAAATCAGTAGACTGCAGGTGACGGCGTGGGTGCTGTCGCTGCTGCCGGCGGCAATGACAGCGGTGTTTTACAGCAGCCTGCCCGCGGAAATTCCCATGCAGTGGGATCTTGCCGGCCATATGAATTACGAAACCAGATGGCATTTGTGGATCGTGGCCGGGATGGCACCGCTGTTTGCGGTTCTGTTTTACTTTCTGCCGCGGTTTGACCCGAAAAGCAGGAACTACAGCAAGTTTTACGATGTCTATATCGGGTTTCAGATCATGATCGACCTGTTCCTGACCGCAATGTGCGGTATCTGTATTGCGGAAGCACTGCGTCCGGGTACGGTTGATGTGCCGACAGTCGTATGTCTGCTCGTCAGCTTGCTGGTGATGTGCCTCGGCAACATTATGCCGAAGTTTCGCATGAACTGGTACTGCGGACTCAAAACACCGTGGACGCTGTCGAGCGAAACTGTCTGGACGAAAACGCATCGTGTGGCAGGCCGCATGATGTTTGCGGCGGGTATTATCGGTGCGGCAGGCTCGTTCGTTCCGAACGAAATTGCAAAGTTTGTGCTGGTGCTTGCGCCAATGGTGGCGGCAACGATTATCTCGACTGTTCTGAGCTGGCGATGGTACCGCGCAGAACAGCAGTGATAGACGAAAAATGAACTTTGAAAGCGCGGTTTGCTGGAAAACCGCGCTTTTCTTGTATAAAAAGGTTAAAATTACAGAATGGTTACAACAAATTTAGTCATATTTTAACTTGTCAAGTGGGGAACGGTGTGCTATAATTTTGAAGCAAGTTTACATAGGTGGGGAATACACCCTATCTATCATAACCACTGAGCAAGGAGAATATTATGAAAAGAACGCGAAAGCTGGTGACCGTTGCGGTGCTGGCGGTTGCGGTGGTCGTAAGCGCGATCACGGCAGCCTATGCACTGAGCGCGAACACCGTGGAGACGTATGCGTATCTTCCTGAACACTCGGTTTACTTTTATGATACAGCAGGAGAGTACGCGTGGGCTTCCCGCGAGGTTGATACGCTTGCCGTTGCAGGCGTGATCAAGGGCGGCGGAACCCATCTGTTTTATCCGGGCAACGCCATTACCCGAGCGGACTTCATCGTTATGCTCGACCGCGCCTATGGCATGAGTGAAGCGCTCGACAATGGTCAGGTCAATTCGAACGGCTCGTTTGTCGATGTGCCGAGCAGCGCCTATTACAGCAAGGCGGTTATCGCGGCGAAAGCCTTCGGCATAGCGGCGGGCACCGCGACCGGTGAGTTTCAGCCGCAGCAGAGCATGACCCGTCAGGACGCAATGGTGTTCCTCAAACGCACGATTGACCGCACGGCGCTCAAACTGGGCACCGGTTCGGTGAGCAGCTTCTCGGATGCGAGCAGGATTTCCAATTACGCGAAGCCTTCCGTCAGTGCACTGGTCGGTGCTAAGGTGATCGGCGGCTCGAAAGGAAAGATCAATCCGCTTTCCAAGGTAACGCGTGCGGAGATGGCGGTGATGCTCTATCGGGCAACGCATTTGACCGTGCAGAGCAGCGGCGCTGTGTATCAGAGCCGCGGCGATCTGGTCAACCTGTGTATCGGTACGCAGAATTACTGCGATGTTGTGATCGAGAACTATGATCCTTCGGTGACGTATACCGGTCTGATGGGGTATACGGATTTCCGACGAGTCGGCGGCGTTACCTACGTTTCGCTGAGCGGCAAACGCGCGATCGACCGCACGGTAACGTACACGAACGGCGTGTTCACCTTCGCAGACGGTGAGGGTACAGTGAGCATTCCGGCGGCCGCCGATTGCGTAGCTATCGATGTCAGTCAGCCGTACCATCAGCTGAATGCGCCGACAAGCACCGGCAGTACCTACCGGCATTGCTATCCCTCCATCGAGGACGGCACGGTTACTGCAATTTATTATTCCAGGATATAACGAAGCCACCCTGCTTTCGCAGGGTGGTTTTTCGTTGTTAAATTCGTGGGCGGAAACTGGAGAAACGTTACGTTCATTCTCCATTTTCTAATAAAAAGACACCTCCGCTATGCAGAGGTGTCTTTTTTATACATTTGGAGATGAATGGATTTTTGGAGAGAATTGCAGGATTTGAGAATTAAAATTACTCGGAAACCAGCGGGGTGGACAGGTAACGGTCGCCGGTATCAGGCAGCAGAGCTACGATAACCTTGCCGGCGTTCTCCGGACGCTTGGACAGCTCAACAGCAGCCCACAGAGCAGCACCGGAGGAAATACCCACGAACAGACCCTCGCTGTGAGCGAACTGGCGAGAGGTTTCAAATGCATCCTCGTTTGCGACACGAATAACTTCGTCGTAAACCTTGGTGTCGAGTACATCCGGAACGAAGCCGGCGCCGATACCCTGAATCTTATGCGGGCCGCCCTTGCCGGTGGACAGTACCGGGGAGGTATCCGGCTCAACAGCTACTACCTTGACATTCGGGTCCTGATCCTTCAGGTACTTGCCGGTGCCGGTTACGGTGCCGCCGGTGCCTACGCCTGCAACGAAGATGTCAACCTTGTGACCGGACTGCTCCCAGATCTCGGGACCGGTGGTTGCGTAGTGCGCAGCCGGGTTTGCCGGGTTTACGAACTGACCGGGGATGAAGCTGTTCGGGGTCTCCTTAGCCAGCTCGTTTGCCTTTGCAATCGCACCGGACATACCCTTCGTGCCTTCGGTCAGAACCAGCTCAGCGCCGTATGCCTTCAGCATGTTGCGGCGTTCAACGCTCATGGTTTCCGGCATGGTGAGGATGATGCGGTAGCCGCGGGAAGCTGCAACTGCTGCCAGACCGATGCCGGTGTTGCCGGAGGTCGGCTCGATAATGGTTGCGCCCGGCTTGAGTGCACCGGACTTCTCGGCCTCGTTGATCATGGCGTTTGCGATACGATCCTTAACGGAACCGGCCGGATTAAAGTACTCCAGCTTTGCGAGAACCTGTGCATTAGCGCCAGCCTTAGCTGCAAACTTTTCAGCCGCATACAGCGGGGTGTTGCCGATCAGGTCGGAGAAGCTCTTTTTAATATCAGACATGGGATAAACCGCCTTTCAAAATTAAGAAAAATTAGAATGTGATGTTAATAAGGAATGATGGGAAAACTCAGTCGATGCAACATCGACACATTCGCCGGATCATCATTGAGATCACTCTCCTTAATTCACTTTAATCATATGTGTTTTGTATGAATTAAATATACAACCGAAACTCCTGTTTGTCAATAGGAATTTTGAAAAAAGTCAAAAAAACTTCCGCACCCGGAAAATGGTGCGGAAGCTCACGATTTAATGATTGAGATCCCAGTCGATGGGGTCGATGCCGTGCGCTTCGAGAAACGCATTGCATTTGGAGAAGTGCTTGCAGCCGAAAAAGCCATTGTACGCCGACAGAGGAGAGGGATGCACGCTTTCGAGCACAAGGTGCTGCGGTGCAGTGATGAGTTTCTTTTTGCTACGGGCATTGCCGCCCCAGAGCAGAAAGACGATTGGCTGCTCATGCTCGTTCAGCTTTTCGATTATATGGTCGGTGAAGGTCGTCCAGCCGAGGTTTTTATGGCTGTTCGCCTGCCCGCGGCGTACGGTCAGAGTCGTGTTCAGCATGAGCACACCGCGCTCCGCCCACTTGGTGAGCGTGCCGTCCTTGGGAGGTACAATGCCGAGATCACTCTGCAGCTCCTTGAAGATGTTCTGCAGGCTCGGAGGCGGCTGAACACCTGGCTGAACCGAGAAGCAAAGTCCGTGCGCCTGTCCGGGACCGTGATACGGGTCCTGCCCGAGAATGACGGCCTTGACCTTGGAATACGGCGTGTACCGCAGAGCGTTAAAGATGTTCTCTGCCGCCGGATAGATGGTCTGCTCGGCGTATTCCTTTTTCAGCCAGTAGCGAATGCGCTTGTAATAATCCTGCTCAAACTCACCGGCAAGGATCTCGTCCCAATCGTTGCCAAGATGTACCATGCTATCACTCCACCATTTCAGTTGTTCTAACTTTTTTGTCGTTTTATGTTT
>ENA-UOJM01002897-UOJM01002897.1-human-gut-metagenome-genome-assembly--contig:-P116-NODE-2897-length-11129-cov-4.706971_pt1 | contig 11129 bp, 11 predicted proteins | sample MGYA00242349_ERZ723896 | MGnify/ENA metagenome assembly ERZ723896 | reverse complement strand
TGGCGGGAATGGGACATCAAGTCGAGAGACGAGGAGATCGACTACGCCGAGGCCCACAACATCCCCTTGAAAATCAACCGGGAGACCAACTACTCCAAGGATATGAACCTCTGGCACCTCTCCCACGAGGGCCTCGACCTTGAAGACCCCGCCAACGAGCCCCAGTACAACAAGCAGGGCTTCCTGGAGCTGGGCGTCTCCCCCGAGCAGGCCCCCGACGAGCCCACCTACATCACTTTGCACTTTGAGAAGGGCGTGCCCACCCAGCTGGACGGGGAGACCTTCACCGGCGTGGAGATGGTATCTAAACTCAACGAGCTGGGCGGCAAGAACGGCATCGGCCTGGCGGACATCATCGAGAACCGCCTGGTGGGCATGAAGTCCCGTGGCGTCTACGAGACCCCTGGCGGCACCATCCTCTACCACGCCCACAACAAGCTGGAGGAGCTGTGCCTGGATAAGGAGACCTACCACTACAAGCAGCAGGTGGCCTTAAAGTTCGCCGACCTGGTGTACAACGGCCAGTGGTACACCCCCCTGCGCCAGGCCCTGTCCGCCTTTGTGGACTCCACCCAGGAGACCGTCACCGGCGACGTGAAGCTGAAGCTGTATAAGGGCAACATCATCGACGCGGGCGTCACCTCTCCCTATTCCCTCTACGACGAGGAAATCGCCACCTTTGACGAGGACGAGGTGTACAACCAGGCCGATTCCGCCGGGTTTATCAACCTGTTCGGCCTGCCCATCAAGGTCCAGGCGAAGAAGGGTTTGACCTACGACAAGTAAAGCGCTTTTCCCGTGGAAAAGTGGAAAATTCCAAAAGGTGAGGGCGGACAGTCGTCTGCCCTTTCCTGCTTCCCAGGGAGGGAAAACAGGTGGAGCTTGTAGACATATACGACGCCCAGGGCCGCCCCACCGGCAAGGTCCAGGATAGGGAAGCTCCCCTGGCCGCGGGGGAGTACCTGCTGGCTGTGGGCGTGTGGATTGTGGACGGGGAGGGCTGCATCCTCCTCACCCAGCGCAGCCCGGAGAAGCGCTGGGCCCCCGGCAAGTGGGAGAATACCGCCGGCCACGCCCAGGCCGGGGAGGACTGCCCCGCCGCCATGGCCCGGGAAATCCGGGAGGAGATTGGCCTGGAGATTGCCCCGGAGCAGTTGGTCCCCCTGGGCGGCAGCCCAGCCACCGGCCACTATATCGGCGAGAACTACGGCCTGCGCTTGCGCCAGCGGCCGGAGCGCCTCACCTTCCAGCCGGGGGAGACCTGCGCCGCCAAGTGGGTCACCCCCGAGGAGCTGGACAAGATGGCCCAAAGCGGTGAGCTTTCCCCCTCGGTGCTCTCCCACCTGGAGGGCAGCTACCGGGAGGCGTTCCTCCAGTTTATCGGCCGCCAAGGCAGCACTTTGTTAAGGAAAGGATGAAGCCCCATGAAACTGTGGAAAGGCCGCTTCCAAAAGGAAGCCGACCCCAAGACCAACGACTTTAACTCCAGCATCTCCATTGACAGCCGGATGTACCGGGAGGACATAGAGGGCAGTATGGCCCACGCCACCATGCTGGGGGCGTGCGGCATCATCGAGAAAGGCGAAAGCGAGAAAATCGTGGAGGGCCTGCAGGGCATTTTGGCCGATTTGGATTCCGGCGCTTTGATGATCGACCCTGACGCCGAGGACATCCACACCTTTGTGGAGGGGGAGCTCACCGCCCGCATCGGCGACGCCGGCAAGCGCCTGCACACCGCCCGCAGCCGCAACGACCAGGTGGCCTTGGATGTGCGCCTGACCCTGCGCAAGGACTGCGCCGCCGTCCAGGCCCAGCTGAAGGACTTTGTGAAAGTGCTGTGCCATAAAGCGGAGCAGTACGCCGCCACCGTCATGCCGGGCTACACCCACATGCAGCGGGCCCAGCCCATCACCTTCGGCCACCATCTCATGGCCTACGCCGAGATGCTGCTGCGGGACCTCTCCCGCCTGGAGGACGCCCTGAAGCGCATGGACGTCATGCCCTTGGGCAGCGGCGCCCTGGCCGGCACCACCTATCCCCTGGACCGGACCATCACCGCCAAATTGCTGGGCTTTTCCCAGATCAGCCAGAACAGCTTGGACGGCGTCTCCGACCGGGACTTCTGCGCGGAAATCGCCTTTGACGCCTCCCTCATCATGGTGCACCTGTCCCGCTTCTGCGAGGAGCTGGTGCTGTGGTGCTCCTGGGAGTTTCAGTTTATCGAGCTGGACGATGCCTTTTCCACCGGCTCCAGCATCATGCCCCAGAAGAAGAACCCGGACATTGCCGAGCTGATTCGGGGCAAAAGCGGCCGGGTATTCGGCGATTTGATGGCGCTGCTCTCCATGATGAAAGGCCTGCCCCTGGCCTACAACAAGGACATGCAGGAGGACAAGGAGGCCGTGTTCGACGCGGTGGACACCCTCAAGCTGTGCCTGACGCCCCTCATCCCCATGGTGGAGACCATGACCGTGAAGGAGGACAAGATGCGCGCCGCGGCCGCCGGCGGCTTTATCAACGCCACGGACTGCGCCGACTACCTGGTGGCGGAGAAGGGCCTGCCCTTCCGGGACGCCTATAAAATCACCGGGGAGCTGGTGGCCCTGTGCATTCAAAAGGGCCTCACTTTGGAGACCCTGCCCCTGGAGGAGTACCAAGCCGTCTGCCCCGCCTTTGATGAGGGCGTGTACGGCGCCATCTCCCTGGAGAAGTGCGTGGGCGGCCGGAAGGTGCTGGGCGGCCCCGCCCCGGAGAACGTGAAAGCTCAGGCCCAGCGGGTGTTGGGACTGCTGGAAAAGGAGGAAAATTGACATGGAGAAGATCAGAGTGGGCGTGGTGGGAGCCACGGGCTACGCGGGCAGCGAAATCTGCCGGCTGATCATGGGCCATCCCCAGGCGGAGCTGGCGGCTATCAGCTCCGTCAGCTTTGAGGGCATGGCTCTCTCCCAGGTGTACCCCGCCTACAACCAGATGATTGATTTGGTCTGCGGCACCCAGGACCAGGTGGTGGAGCAAAGCGACGTCATCTTTGCCGCGCTGCCCCACGGCCTCTCCCAGGACTTGGCCGCCCAGTGCGACGCCTTGGGCAAGACCTTCATCGACATGGGCGCGGACTTCCGCCTGGAGGACGAGGCCGCTTACCAGGAGTGGTACGGCGGCGCCTACCAGGACAAGGTCCTCCACGAAAAGGCCGTGTACGGCCTGCCGGAGTTTTTCCGGGAGAAGATTCGGGGAAAGAAGGTCATCGCCAACCCGGGCTGCTACACCACGGCGGTGCCCTTGGCCTTGGTGCCCGCCTTGGAGGCCGGGCTTATCGAGAGTGACGGCATCATCGCCGACTGCAAATCCGGCGTGACCGGCGCGGGGCGCAAGCCCACCCAGGGCAACCACTACCCGGAGCTCAACGAGAGCTTTACCGCCTACAAGGTGGCAGCCCACCGCCACACCCCGGAGATTGAGCAGACCTTGTCCAAGATGGTGGGCAGCCCCCTGAAGGTGACTTTCGTGCCCCACCTGCTGCCCATCAACCGGGGCATTTTGGCCACCTGCTACGCCAAGCTGAAGCCCGGCGTCACCGAGGACCAGCTGTGGGAGGCCTACCACGCCCGCTACGACGGGGAGTACTTCGTCCGCCTGCTGGAAAAGGGCCAGGTGGCCAACGTGAAGAACGTGCGCTACAGCAACTTCTGCGACGTGTCCCTGTTTGTGGACAGCCGCACCGGCACCTTTATCGCCATCTCCGCCATCGACAACATGGTCAAGGGGGCGGCGGGCCAGGCCATCCAGAACATGAACCTCAGCTTCGGCCTGGAGGAGACCGCGGGACTGACCCTTGTCCCTCCGGCCTTTTAAAAGAGATGCGGCGGTTAAATGAGCCCCAAAACCCCTTTTTGGCAGCCAGTGAGCGTCAACAGCAAAGGGACATCCGCCGCCAGATGGAACGGGCGTTCCAGTGGCTGGTGAAACGGCCTCGGGCGGTTCGGTACCTGGTGCTGCTCATCATCCCGTTGTCGGGGATTGTGACGGGCGTGGTGTCCTGCCAAGTTGACGACCTTAGTTTGCAGGTGGTGGATTGGCTGCTGTTCCTTTTCGTTGTTGTGAATGTGATAAACCTGGTTGTCCTCACGTTGCAGGAGAAAAGGGACATGGAACAGCGGAAGCGGTTCCTCCACCGGTTTGTCACAGTAAGCTTTGTTGTCCTGTGTATGTTGGAGTTTGCCATCCTGTTTTTTCGGGGTGTGGCAAAGTAGGTATCCATTTTAGTAGAGAGAGGGGAATCAACCTATGAAGATGATAGAAGGCGGCGTCACAGCGGCCCAGGGCTTCGTGGCCGGGGGCATCCACTGCGGCATCCGCAAGAATAAATCCAAGCCCGACCTGGCCATGATTTACAGCGAAAAGCCCTGCGCTGCAGCCGCCGTGTACACCCAGAATCTGGTAAAGGGCGCGCCCATCCTGGTCACCCGGAAGAACATCGCGGACGGCGCCGCCAAGGCTGTCATCTGCAACTCCGGCAACGCCAACACCTGCAACGCCGACGGCGTGGAGAAAGCCCAGGCCATGTGCGATTTGGCCGCCCAGGCCCTGGGCATCGAGCCCCAGGACGTGGTGGTGGCCTCCACCGGCGTCATCGGCCAGGTGCTGCCCATGGAGCCCATCCAGGCGGGCATCCCGGAGCTGGTGAAATCCTTGAGCGCCCAAGGCTCCCATGCCGCGGCCACCGCCATCATGACCACCGACACCCTTCCCAAAGAGGCGGCGGCGGAAGTGGAGATTGGCGGCAAAACTGTAAAGGTGGGGGGCATCTCCAAGGGCAGCGGCATGATTCACCCCAACATGGCCACCATGCTGTGCTTCGCCACCACGGACTGCGCCATCAGCCCGGCCATGCTGGACAAGGCCATCCACCAGGTGACGGAAAAGACCTTCAACATGATTTCCATTGACGGGGACACCTCCACCAACGACACCTTCGCCATCTTGGCCAACGGCGCCGCGGGCAACCCGGAAATCACCGCCCCCGGCCCGGACTACGACGCCTTTGTCCAGGCCCTGGAGGCCGTGTGCCGCACCCTCTCCAAGCTGATGGCAGGGGACGGGGAAGGGGCCACCAAGTTGCTTATCTGCCAGGTGGATGGGGCCGCCACTTTGGACATGGCCCGCACCGTGGCCAAAAGCGTGATTTGCTCCACTTTGTTCAAGGCGGCCATGTTCGGCGCGGACGCCAACTGGGGCCGGGTGCTGTGCGCCATTGGCTACTCCGGCGCGGCGGTGGACGTGAACAAGATCGACGTCAGCTTCCGCTCGGCCAAAGGCCAGGTGGACGTGTGCCAAAACGGCGCGGGCATCCCCTTCTCCGAGGAGGAGGCCTCCCTGGTGCTGGGGGAGGGGGAGATTGAAATCCTCATCCACCTGCACATGGGGCAGGAGAGCGCCCAGGCCTACGGCTGCGACTTGACCTACGACTACGTGAAAATCAACGGCGATTACCGCACGTAACGCCATGGGAAGGGGAGCTTCCATGAAAGTGAAACGAAAGGCCGGCCCGCCCCTGGGCCCCTGGGACATCGCCGCCTGTGTGATGGCGGGGGTCTTGTACCTGGACGTGCTGTGCTTCCTCATCCTGACGGTGGCGGGCATAGGCCTGCTGCTGGTGTACGCCTTGGAGTGCGGCATTGTCACAGGCGTGCTGCTGCTTTTGGGGATGTTCCTGTATTTTCTGGGGAAATCCCGGGGCATGGGGAAGCTGTCCCGGCGGCTGCTTTTGGGCGGGCTCATCGCCGGGGGCGTGCTGCTGCTGCTCTTTGCCCTGGCCGTGGGGGCGCTTATCCTCTACACCGCTACCTACACGGCAGGGCTGTAAACTTCGCAAGGGGGAAACTGTGGTGGAATTTTCAAACAACCAGCGGGCGCAGGTCCTGGTCCAGGCCCTGCCCTACATCAAGAAATACGCGGGCAAAACCGTGGTGGTGAAATACGGCGGCAACGCCATGATTGACGAGGGCCTGAAAAACGACGTGATGAACGACATCGTGCTGATGCAGCTGGTGGGCATCAACGTGGTGCTGGTCCACGGCGGCGGGCCGGAAATCAACGCCATGCTCAAAAAAATCCAGAAGGAGAGTAAGTTCCTAAACGGCATGCGCGTCACCGACCAGGAGACCATGGACATCGTCCAGCAGGTGCTGGCGGGCAAGGTGAACAAGGACCTGGTCCAGCGCCTGGAGGACGCCGGCGGCAAGGCCGTGGGCCTGTGCGGCTTGGACGGTTCCCTGCTGAAAGCCGACCAGCTGGACACCCAGCTGGGCTTTGTGGGGGAGATTCGGGAGGTCAACGCGGAGATACTCCAGAACGCCTCGGCCAACGGCTATGTGCCCATTGTGTCCACCGTGGCGGCGGGGTACCACGGGGAGGTGTTCAACATCAACGCCGACGTGGCCGCCGCCCGCATCGCCGCCTCCTTGGGGGCCATGAAGCTGATTTTGATGACGGACGTCCGGGGCCTGCTGCGGGACAAGGACGACGAAAGCACCCTCATCCCTGTGGTGAACGTCAGCGACGTCAGCCGCTTGAAGAAGGAGGGCATTATCTCCGGCGGGATGATACCCAAAATAGACTGCTGCGTGGACGCGGTGCGCCGGGGCGTGGGCAGGGCCCATATCATCGACGGGCGGACGCCCCACTCCATCTTGGTGGAGCTGTTCACCGACGAGGGCATCGGCACCATGTTCTATTAAGTCTGTGGCCGGACAAGACATGCCGCGCACGCCGCTTTAGGGCGGCGGAGCTGGGTGAGAGGCGCTAGCTTATAAGCCCGCGCTTGGGTTTAGGCGAGCCAATGAAAAGTTTCGTCCACCTTTTCAAAGGTGGTGGGGGTGCGGGGGCAACGCCCCTGCGGCCTTAGTCGCCTCCGACAAACGCAGGAGGGTAGAAAAGGCTTCCGGTGGAAGGCTTTTCGTAGGGAACCCTCGTCGGGGGTTCCCTGATGGCATCGTAGATGCCACGCGGCCTTCCATAATCCAGCCTACCCTGCCCGCGAAAGCGTGTGCCGTCCTTTGGCACAAGCGGGCGGGGCAACCATGGTGCCTCCGCGCCCGCTCCCGGGGCTATCTGCTGCGCAGCCTATGCGCAGTAAATTGCTGACGCAATTTACTGTCCGCTGCGTTTTTCTATCGGCTGCACCGGGTAAGGTCAAGGCCGTGGGGCGCTGGTCTCACCTGCCGGTTCGGTCGGCGCAGGGCGTTTGCCACCGGCAAACTGCGCCCCACACCCTGCAAGCCTTTTTAAAGGCTTGAGCAAAACTTTTACGCCGCTTCGCGGTTTACGATTCTATCATGTTGGGAGTGACTCCTATGACTTTTGAACAGGTCAAATCACAAGACCAAGCCTACATCCTCCACACCTACGGCCGGGTGGACACTGCTCTGGTCAAGGGCCGGAACGCCCGCGCCTGGGATGTGGACGGCAAGGAATACATCGACTTCACCGCGGGCATCGGCGTCAACGCTTTGGGCTACTGCGACCCGGAGTGGTCCGCCGCCGTGGCGGGGCAGGCTGGGAACATCCAGCACATGTGCAACTACTACTACTGCCCGGAGAACACCGCCCTGGCCCAGGAGCTCTCCCAGGCCTCGGGCATGGCCAAGGCTTTCTTCTGCAACTCCGGCGCCGAGGCCAACGAGTGCGCCGTTAAAATAGCCCGCAAGTACGGCGAGAAGCGGGGCGCCTACCGCATTGTCACCTTGGAGAACTCCTTCCACGGCCGCACCCTCACCACCTTGGCCGCCACCGGCCAGGAGGGCTTCCACCGGGAGTTCCTCCCCCTGACAGAGGGCTTCCTCTACGCCCAGGCCGGGGATTTGGCAGGCATTCAGGCACAGCTGGACGGCTCTGTCTGCGCCGTGATGCTGGAGATGGTCCAGGGCGAGGGCGGCGTCATCCCCATGGACGAGGGCTTTGTAAAGGGCCTGGCCCAGCTGTGCCGGGAGAAGGATGTCCTCCTCCTCATCGACGAGGTGCAGACCGGCATCGGCCGCACGGGGCGCTTCTTCGCCTACCAGGGGTACGGCGTCCAGCCGGATGTGGTCACCTGCGCCAAGGGCATTGCCGGGGGCCTTCCCATGGGCGCCTGCCTGGTCAGCGAAAGGCTGGGGGACATCCTGCAGCCCGGCCAGAACGGCTCCACCTTTGGGGGCAACCCCATTGCCAGCGCCGCCGCCCGGGTGGTGGTGCGCCGGGTGTCGGAGCCCGCCTTCCTCCAAAGCGTGGCGGAGAAGGGCGCCTACTTCCGGGAAAAACTGGAGGCCATGCCCCAGGTGGAGTACGTCCGGGGCCGTGGCCTGATGCTGGGCGTGAAGCTCAAAGAGAAGGACGCCCACGACGTGCTGGTGCAGTGCGCCAAAGCGGGGCTGCTCATCCTCACCGCCAAGGAGCTGGTGCGGTTTTTGCCCCCGCTGACCATCACCCAAGAGGACATCGACCAGGGCCTGGCCATCTTCCAGCAGGTCCTGGCCCAGTGAAACAGCACAGCGTTTTTGCAGAAAGGACGGAACCCATGAAACACCTGTTAAAGCTTTTAGACCTCACCGGCCAGGAGATTCTGGACATCCTGAACCTGGCCGACCAGCTGAAATACGAGACAAAGCACGGCATTCCCCATCCCCACCTCCAGGGCAAGTGCCTGGGCATGATTTTCGAGAAATCCTCCACCCGCACCCGCGTCAGCTTTGAGGTGGGCATCAACCAGCTGGGCGGCTACGCCGTGGTGCTGGGGGCGGAGGGCTCCCAGATCGGCCGGGGCGAGCCGGTCCAGGACACAGCCCGGGTGCTCTCCCGGTATGTGGACGGCATTATGATTCGCACCTTTGGCCAGGACGAGGTGGAGGCTTTGGCCCAGTACGGCAGCGTGCCCGTCATCAACGGCTTGACGGATTTCTGCCACCCCTGCCAGGTGCTGGCGGACTTGATGACCATCCGGGAGTACAAGGGCTCCTTGGAGGGGCTGAAGCTGTGCTTCATCGGCGACGGCAACAACATGATGAACTCCCTTATCGTGGGCGGCCTGAAGGTGGGCATGAGCGTGTCCGTGGCCTGCCCCCAGGGCTACCGCCCGCCCCAGGAGATTCTGGAGTTCGCCGCCGGGTACGGGGATAAGTTTGAGCTGACCGACTCCCCCATGCAGGCCGTCAAGGACGCCGACGTGGTCATCACCGACGTGTGGACCTCCATGGGCCAGGAGGAGGAGCGCCAGAAGCGGGAAGCCGCCTTTGCCGGCTACTGCGTGGATGCGCAGCTCATGGCCCAGGCCAAGCCCGACGCCATGGTGCAGCACTGCCTGCCCGCCCACCGTGGCGAGGAAATCACCGAGGAGGTGTTCGAGGCCAACGCCCAGTACATCTTCGAGGAGGCCGAGAACCGCCTCCACGCCCAGAAGGCCGTGCTGGTGAAAACCATGGGCGGCCTCCAGGACAAGTAAAAAGCGCAGGGGAAGCGGCTTTCGGGCCGCTTTTTTGCCGCCAGGCCGCAACACACTTTTAACTTTTGTTTTGCAGGGGGCTGTGTTATGATACAAGTAGCACCCTCTCCGTCATTGCGCTGCAATGACACCTCCCCCGAAGGGGGAGGCAAGACTCGGCTCCCCCGTTGGGGGAGCTGGCGCCGCAGGCGACTGAGAGGGCGAGGGAGGCCCAAACGATGGCTGTAGAAAAGAATCATCACATGCTGCCTCGCGCCAGAGAGCTGCGAAAAAATATGACAGAACAGGAGCGGAAACTCTGGTATTTGTTCCTGCGGGATTACCCTGTGAAAATATATAGGCAGAGAATTATAGAATCATTTATTGTGGATTTCTATTGCTACGCAGCCAAGCTGGTGATTGAGCTCGATGGGCCCCAGCATACCACCGGGCAAGGGCTTGCGTACGACCGAGAACGAACTGCGGTTTTAGAAAAATATGGTATGAAGGTTCTGCGCTTTTCCAATGACGCTGTGGATCGGGATTTTTCAAAAGTCTGTGAGGCAATACACAGAACGATTTAAGAACGCTTTCGCCGGAAGTAATGAAAGTGTGTAATTTTAAATTTTTATAATGCAGGTGATTCCATGAAATTTTACGTGACGCGCCACGGCCAGACCGCCTGGAACCGGGAAAACCTTGTGTGCGGCATTACGGACCTCCCCCTGGACGAGACCGGTAGGGAGCAGGCCCGGCAGACCGCCCAGAAGCTGAAAGACACCCACCTGGACCGGGTGATTGTCTCGCCCCTACTGCGGGCCCGCCAAACGGCGGAGCTCATCTGCCAGGGCCGGGCGCTGCCCCTGTCCGTCGATGCCCGGGTGCGGGAGCAGAACTACGGCATCTACGAGGGCGTCTCCCGCTTTGACCAGGGCTTCCTCTCCCACAAGCGCAGCTTCGCCACCCGCTACCCCGGCGGGGAGTCCCACATGTCCACGGCGGTGCGGGTCTACTCCTTTTTGGAGGACACCGCCCGGAACTGCCCCGGGGAGAGCGTGCTGGTGGTGTGCCACGGGGGCATCTGCCGGATCATTGAAAGCTATTTCCACGACATGACCAACGAGGAATTTTTCCAGTTCAATATGGGCAACTGCGAGGTGCGGGAGTACCAGCTGGAGCTGCCCCAAGGAGAGGGGGGAGAGACATGGTGACCTTTTACGGCTCCCACATCTGCGGCGGCTGCCGGGAGGCCAAGGAGCTCTTTGCCCAAAAGGGCTTTTCCGATTTCCAGTTTGTGGAAATCACCGAGAGCACCGATAACCTCCGGGCGTTTTTACAGCTGCGGGACCACCGGGAGGAGCTGCGCCAGGCCCGGGAGGCCGGGATGATCGGCATCCCCTGCTTTGTGCGGGAGGACGGCTCCATCACCCTGGAAGCGGCAGATGTGCTGAAAGAGGCCGGGCTGGGCTGTTAAAATTTCAGCAAAGCTCTTGAATCAACGGCTTTTTCCGATTATAATGGACACAGATTGGTATTTTGGGCGCACCTTCGCCCAGAAGAAAACAGAAAGCGAAAGGAGTACCAATATGAACTATTCCCATGAAGTGGAAAACATGTGTCCTGTAGCAAAAGGACCTCACCACGGTCCCGCCCCGATCCCGGAAGAGGGAAAATG
>ENA-UOJM01002896-UOJM01002896.1-human-gut-metagenome-genome-assembly--contig:-P116-NODE-2896-length-11131-cov-5.495305_pt1 | contig 11131 bp, 4 predicted proteins | sample MGYA00242349_ERZ723896 | MGnify/ENA metagenome assembly ERZ723896 | reverse complement strand
CCATGTTGTCCCGCAGGTAGTCGAAGCCGAACTCGTTGTTGGTGCCGTAGGTGATATCCGCCTGATAGGCGGCCTTCTTGGCCGGGCCCATGACCCCGTGGATGACCAGGCCCACGGTCAGGCCCATGAAGCGGTACACCTTGCCCATCCACTCGCTGTCGCGCTTTGCCAGGTAGTCGTTGACGGTGACGATGTGGACGCCCTTTCCGGCCAGGGCGTTGAGGTAAGCGGGCAGGGTGGCCACCAGGGTCTTGCCTTCACCGGTCTTCATCTCAGCGATGCGGCCCTGGTGAAGGATGATGCCGCCGATGAGCTGGACCCGGTAGGGGCGCATGCCCAGCACCCGCCAGGCCGCCTCCCGGCAGGCAGCAAAGGCCTCGGGCAGGATATCGTCCAACGTCTCACCGTTCTGGAGACGCTCCTTAAATTCGGGGGTCTTGGCCTGCAGCTGCTGGTCTGTCAGGGCCTTGTACTTCTCCTCCAGAGATTCGATCTTATCCACCAGCGGCGTGATGGCCTTGACTTCGCGCTGGGAGGAGGTCCCGAAGATTTTAGTAAATAGACTCATTGGAAAACACCTCGGATGTTGATGTTGATCCTCGATCATTGTGGAAAAAGGGCGTCCTGATGGATCGTAGCATCTCAGTATATCATACCTTTCTCCCGGAAAAAAGGCCAAACTGTAAACTTTGTCTGCGAAAATGCCCAATATCCGGGGGAGTGCCGGGGGAAAATCCGCCGGATATGTATAAATGTACGCCAGTGGTTGACATTTGACCGCGGCTGTGTTAAGGTATTGCTCGAAAACAAAATAGGACAGACGAAGCGCGCAGGAAAACAGCTATGGCTTGCCGAAGGAGTAACACTCTCAGGTGTCCCTGCCGGGACGAGGACTGCGCGTGGATGTGACTCTGGAGAAGCTCGACGATCGGGTGCCGAAGGTGCAAGACGGAAGCGGGGACGCTTTCGCCAATCTCTCAGGCAAAAGGACAGAGACGATGAACTGCCTTGCCGCAGTCCAGGAACGGACCGCGGCGAGGGAGTTTTTCCTCGCCCTATGCGACGGACCGCGGAGCCTGCTCCACGGTCCATTTTTTGTCCCAAAGGAGAGAGAAAACACTATGTTGGAATCCTTAGAAGCCACGCTCTATCCCATCGTTGTAAACATCAACAACTACCTGTCCAGCTACATCCTGGTCTTCCTACTCATTGCGGTGGGCCTGTGGTACTCCATCCGGACCCGCTTCGTTCAGGTGCGCTGCTTCGGCGAGGGCATGCGGAAGGTATTCGGCAACCTGACCCTGCGGGGCAAAAAGCATGCCAGCGGCATGAGCTCCTTCCAGGCCCTGGCCACCGCCATCGCCGCTCAGGTGGGCACCGGCAACATCGTGGGCTCCGCCGGAGCCATCCTCACCGGCGGACCGGGGGCCATCTTCTGGATGTGGATCATCGCCTTCTTCGGCATGGCCACCATCTACGCTGAGGCCACTCTGGCCATCAAGACCCGCAGGGTAGACCAGGAGGGCAATATTCACGGCGGACCGGTGTACTACATCACCACCGCCTTCCAGGGCGCTTTCGGCAAGTTCCTGGCTGGTTTCTTCGCCGTGGCCATCACCCTGGCCCTGGGCTTCATGGGCTGCATGGTCCAGTCCAACTCCATCGGCTCCACATTCCAGACCGCTTTCGGCGTCCCATCCTGGGTGGTGGGCATCGTGCTGGTGGTCATCTGCGCCATCATCTTCCTGGGCGGCGTACAGCGTCTGGCCTCTGTCACGGAGAAGATCGTCCCTGTCATGGCGGCCATCTTCCTGCTGGGCGGCCTGGTGGTGCTTATCGCCCGTATCCAGTACCTCCCTGCCACCATTTCCATGATCTTCCAGTACGCCTTCCAGCCACAGGCCATCATCGGCGGCGGCTTCGGCGCCGCCCTGAAGACCGCTATCAGCCAGGGCGCCAAGCGGGGCCTGTTCTCCAACGAGGCCGGCATGGGCTCCACCCCCCACGCCCACGCCCAGGCCAATGTGACCGACCCCCACGATCAGGGCGTGGTGGCCATGGTCGGCGTGTTCATCGACACCTTCGTGGTCCTCACCCTGAACGCACTGGTCATCATTTCCACCCTTTACACCGCCGACGGCCCTCTGGCTGGCGGCTACGTGGGCGGGGTGACTGAGGTTCTGGACAAGACCAACCTGGCGCAGACCGCCTTCGGCACTGTGATGGGGGCCGGGCTGGGCGCCAAGTTCGTGGCCATCTGCCTGTTTTTCTTCGCCTTCTCCACCGTGCTGGGGTGGAACCTGTTTGGTAAGATCAACGTGATCTACCTGTTTGGAAAGAAGTCCCCCAAGCTGTGCACCACTATTTATACCGTGGTCGCCCTCATCTTCATTTTCCTGGGCACCACGATGTCCAACGACCTGGTATGTGAGCTGACGGATATGTTCAACAACCTCATGGTCATCCCCAACGCCATCGCCCTGTTTGCCCTGACCAGCGTGGTAGTCAGGGTGGCCCGGCGGGAGGACCCGGACAGCACCCCCCTGCGCCGGTGAGCCGGCGGCCGCAAGATACAGGAACTCCTTCCCTCGGCCCAGCTGATTTGTGGAAAAAGTAGAAACGGGGACCCGCCTCTTGACAGGAGGCGGGTCTCTGCTGTCTTGTGGATGTGGATCATATGACTGACGGAAGTGGAGTGAAACCACAGGGAGTATGATCGTCACCATGCCGACCGTCTGGGCGCTGAAGGGGCCCGGAGGGGCGGCTTTTTTGCGCCCTTTTTTGCCCCGCCATCACAGAAAAGCAAGGAGGAAACAGGATGACGGGATATATCCACTCCATGGAGAGCATGGGGCTGGTGGACGGTCCAGGGGTGCGCGCAGTGGTCTTTCTCCAGGGCTGCCCCCTGCGGTGCCGCTACTGTCACAACCCCGACACCCAGTGCGGGGGCGGCCGGCCGGTGGAGGACGGCACGCTGGTCCGCAGGCTGCTGCGCTTCCGCAGTTACTTTGACCGCTCCGGCGGGGGCGTGACCTTCTCCGGCGGCGAGCCTCTGGCCCAGCCGGACTTTCTGCTGGCGTGCCTCAGGCGGCTGAAGGCGGAGGGTGTCCACACCTGTCTGGACACCTCGGGAGCCGGAAGGGGAATTTATGGGGAGATCCTGGCCCACACCGACCTGGCGCTCTATGATGTGAAGCACCATGAGCCGGCGGGCTACAAGGCAGTCACCGGCGGGGACATGGCCGCCACCCTGGACTTTGTAGAAGCAGTGCGCCGGGCGGGCACCCCCATGTGGGTCCGCCACGTGGTGGTCCCCGGCCTCACCGACAGCCGGGCCCACCTGGAGGGACTGCGGGCCTATGTGGACACCCTGCCCCATGTGGAGCGGGTAGAGCTGTTGCCCTTCCACAAGCTGGGGTCCCACAAGTATGAGGCTCTGGAACGGACCGACCCTCTGGCAGGTACACCCCCAATGGACCGGGATCTGTGCCGGCGGCTGGAGCGGGAATTTTTTGCTCCCTACACCACAACTGCGGAGAAAGGAAGAGCGGTATGAAGATGGAAAATCAGGCATGGAAGGGCTTTCATGGCGGCGAGTGGCAGCGCAGCATCGATGTGCGCTCCTTTATTCAGAAGACCTGGACCCCCTACGAGGGAGACGGCAGCTTTCTTACCGGCCCCACACGGCGCACCCGGGCGGTGTGGGAGCGGTGTGAGGACCTGCTGCGCCAGGAGCTGCGGAAGGGCGTGCTGGATGTGGAGACCCACATCGTCTCCGGAATCGACAGCTTTGCCCCCGGCTATATCGACCGGGAGAACGAGGTCATCGTGGGCCTTCAGACCGACGCGCCCCTCAAGCGCATCGTCAACCTGTACGGCGGAACCCGGATGGCCCGGTCCGCCTTGGAGCAGTACGGCTATCGCCTGGACCCGGAGATCGAGGACCACTTCTCCCAGTACCGCAAGACCCACAACGAGGGGGTCTTTGACGCTTACCCGGAGCGCACCCGGAAGGCCCGCCACGCCGGCCTGCTCACCGGCCTGCCGGACGCCTACGGCCGGGGGAGGATCATCGGGGACTACCGCCGGGTGGCCCTGTACGGCATCGACCGGTTGGTGGAGGAAAAAAGACGGGACCTGGACGCCCTGGACGGCCCCATGGACGAGGAGCGCATCCGCCTGCGGGAGGAGGTCTCGGAGCAGATCCGGGCCCTGGAGGAGATGAAAAAGATGGCCGCACGGTATGGGGTGGACCTGTCCCGCCCCTCCGCCACTGCCCGGGAGGCGGTGCAGGCGGTCTACCTGGCCTATCTGGCAGGGATCAAGGAGAACAACGGGGCCGCCACCTCCCTGGGCCGCACCTCCACCTTCCTGGACATCTACCTCCAGCGGGACCTGGAGGCAGGGGTCATCACCGAGGAGGAGGCCCAGGAGCTGATCGACCAGTTCATCATCAAGCTGCGGCTGGTCCGCCACCTGCGTACGCCGGAGTACAACGAGCTCTTCGGCGGGGACCCCACCTGGGTCACCGAGGCCATCGGCGGCATGTCTATTGACGGGCGCACCCTGGTGACCCGAACCTCCTTCCGCTATCTCCACACCCTGGGCAACCTGGGCAGCGCCCCGGAGCCCAACCTCACCGTGCTGTGGTCGGAGCACCTCCCCGCCCCCTTCAAGGCCTTCTGTGCCAAAATGTCCATCCTCACCGACTCCATCCAATACGAAAATGACGACGTGATGCGCCCGGTGTATGGGGATGACTACGCCATCTCCTGCTGTGTGTCCGCCATGGCGGTGGGCAAACAGATGCAGTTCTTCGGCGCCCGGTGCAACATCGCCAAATGCCTGCTGTACGCCATCAACGGCGGCGTGGACGAGCGCACCGGTGAGACGGTGGTCCCCGGCATCCGTCCCATCCTGGACGAAGTGCTCTCCTATGAAGCGGTCCGGGCCAACTATGAGCAGGTGCTCTCCTATGCCGCGGAGCTGTATGCGGACACGGTGAACATCATCCACTACATGCACGACAAATACGCCTATGAAGCCAGCCAGATGGCCCTCCATGACACTCAGGTGGAGCGGCTCACCGCCTTCGGCATTGCCGGCCTCTCCGTGGCCGCCGACTCCCTTTCCGCCATCCGCTATGCCTCCGTCCGGCCGGTACGGAATGAGGCCGGGGTGGCGGTGGAATTTGAGACGGAGGGGGATTTCCCAAAATACGGAAACGACGACGACCGGGCGGATGACGAGGCGGTGTTCGTGGTGCGGACCTTCATCCGGGAACTGAAAAAACACCCCCTCTACCGGGGAGCGAAGCACACCCTGTCCGCCTTGACCATCACCTCCAACGTGATGTACGGGAAAAAGACAGGCTCCACCCCCGATGGGCGCAAGCTGGGAGAGCCCCTGGCCCCCGGCGCCAACCCCATGCACGGCCGGGACGAGAACGGGGCCCTGGCCAGCCTGAACTCGGTGGCCAAGATCCCCTATCGGAACGTGTGCCAGGACGGGGTCTCCAACACCTTCTCCATCGTTCCCCACGCCCTGGGGAGGGACCAGGGGGAGCGGGAGGCCAATCTGGTGGCCATTCTGGACGGCTACTTCTGCCAGGGGGCCCACCACCTGAACGTGAACGTGATGGACCGGGCCACCCTGGAGGACGCCATGGAACACCCGGAGAAATATCCCAGTCTCACCATCCGTGTCTCGGGCTACGCGGTCAACTTCAACCGCCTGTCCCGAGAGCAGCAGGAGGAGGTCATCAAGCGCACCTTCCACTGCGCCCTGTGAGCGAGAGAGCCCCGGCGGTGACACCGCCGGGGCTCAAGTACTTTTGAGCGGCCGCACAGGCCGGCCGCCGGAAAGATGCTTTGCAGAGGTCCATAGGAGGCGACCGCCCCACAGGGGCACAGGGGCCTGCAGGGTGATATTCCTTCCGGCCCCTGTGCAGGGCGCCCGCTTCCGGCTGCGGGGCAGGTCCCGGGCAGCAGCACGCCGGAGCGCCCCATTGGGAAAAGCGCCCGCCCCGCCAGGAAAACGTGCCCTCTTTTCTCCCTTGTAACGGGTTGTCAGACGGAGGATTTTAGGATACAATAAAGTGCTAAGGTCTTTACATCTCGGCAAAGGAGGGGCACACCTATGGAGGTCACCCTGCGCACCTGTCAGAGCGTCCCGTTTTACGCCTGTGGCGGCTTTGATCCATCCGTCTGCGCCCATGGCTTCTCCACCCGGCTGGGCGGCGTCTCTCCCGCTCCCTGGGACAGCCTGAACCTGGGTGCTAACCGGGGGGACGCCCCGGAACGGGTGGCGGAGAATTTCCGCCGCTTCTGCTCTGCGGCGGGGGCCGACCCCGCCGCCCTGGTGAAGAACCATCAGGTCCACGGGGATCTGGTGCGGCCCGTCACCCGGAGAGATGTGATGTCCAGCTCCGCTGAGCCCGGCGTGTATGAGGCGGACGGCCTTATCACGGACGAGCCCGGCCTGTGCCTGACCATCTTTTCCGCCGACTGCATCCCCGTGCTGCTGCTGGACCCGGTGCGCCGCTGCGCTGCTGCTGTCCACGCCGGCTGGCGGGGGACCGCCCTGGGCATCGCAGCCCGGGCCGCCCTCCGGATGCGGGAGGACTACGGCTGCCGCCCGGAACATATCCGGGCCGCCATCGGGCCTGGGATCTCCCCCTGCTGCTTTTTGACCCGCGACGACGTGCCTGGTGCCCTCCGGGATGGGCTGGGCAGTCAGGCGGAGACCTGCATACGCCCGGCGGAGGACGGGCGCTGGCACGTGGACCTGAAGGGGGCCAACGCCCTCTGGCTCCGCCGTGCGGGGCTCTCACCGGAGCACATCGCCCTCTGCCCGGACTGCACCGCCTGCCGCACCGACCGCTTCTGGTCTCATCGGGTGATGGGGGAGCGGCGGGGCAGCATGGCCGCCATTATCCAACTTTTATGACTGTGAGGTTCCCCATGGGTCGTCGGCGTATTTTCCTGCTGCTTCTCAGCGCGGCGCTGGCCCTGTCCCTTGCCGGCTGCGGCCAGGCGGAGCCCCCTTCCGCCTCCGGCACGGACTTCTCCTCTGCGGCGAAGGAGGAGCAGGCCATCCCCGTCTCTATCCCCTTTACCCTCGCCTTTTACCCCGAGTACACGCTCCACCCCGCCCGGGCGGCCAACCGGGCAAATCTGACTCTGGGCTCCCTGCTCTATGAGGGGCTCTTCTCGGTGGACGCCTCTTTTCAGGCCCAGCCCCTGCTGTGCAGCGGTTACACCGTCAGCGAGGACGGGCTGACCTGGACCTTCACCCTGCGGGAGGGGATCACCTTTTCCGATGGCACCCCCCTGACGGGGACGGTTGCCGCCCAGGCCCTCCGGGACGCTATGGCGCCGGACTCCCACTACGCCCAGCGGCTGGGGGGCGTGCGGTCGGTGGCCGCCGGAGAGGGGACGGTGACCGTCACTCTTTCCACCCCCAACGGGGCGCTGCCGGTTCTGCTGGACATCCCCATTGCCCTGGGAGACGGGGACCGCCCCCTGGGGACCGGCCCCTATGTGCTGACGGAGGAGGCAACAGGGGAGACCGTCCTCACTGCCCGCTCCGGCTGGTGGCAGGGCAGGTCCCTCCCATTCCAGACCATCCATTTAGCCTCGGTGGGGCAGGCGGACGACCTGATCTCCTCCTTTGACGCCGGGGACATCACCCTGCTGGATGCCGACCTCACTGGCACCAACAGCCTGGGCTACTCCGGCAGTTATGAGGCATGGGATTACAGCACCACCAATCTGATCTATCTGGGCTTCAACACCCAGCGGGGACCTTTCCGCTCCGCCCAGCTGCGGCGTGCCCTGTCCCGGGGCATCGACCGGCGATCCATTGCGGAGATCTCCTTTGCCCACCACGCCGTCCCCACAGCGCTGCCCATCCACCCTGACAGCCCGCTGTACCACCAACTGCTGTCAGACTCCGCGGACTACTCCCCCGACGATCTGGTGAAGGGTCTGGAAGGGCAGCAGCTGGGCAGCGACGGGCTGGTCTTTCTGGTGAACAGCGAGAACAGCAGCAAGGTGGCCGCCGCCCAGCGCATTGTGGACCAGCTCTCAGGGGCCGGAGTGTCCATCTCTCTGGAGCGCCTTTCCTGGACCGACTATCTGGCCGCCCTGGAGCGGGGGGACTTTGATCTGTATCTGGCGGAGGTGCGCCTCACCGCCGACTTCGATCTGACTCAGCTGGTGGGAACGAGGGGCGGCCTGAATTACGGCGGCTGGTCCGACCCGTCCACCGACGGCCTGCTATCCGCCTTCCGGGCCGCGGGCGCGGAGCTGCGCTCCTCTGCCGCCGCCTCACTGTGCTCCCACCTGATTCAGAACGCCCCCATCGTCCCCATCTGCTTCAAAAACGGCTCCGTGCTGACCCAATGGGGACGGCTGAGCGGACTGGACCCAGTGCGGGACAACGTGTTCCATGGGCTGGAGAACTGGGTCCTGGACCCCTGACCGCCCGCTCCAGCGTGGGAGGTCCACCGCCTTTCCCATCCTGAACTATCCACAAAGGTTTCCCTTGCGCGCCCCCGCTCCCCCGGGGGCGGGACACACAGACGGATCGAAACATAAAAAATAATATATATCTGGAGGAATGGACATGAGCGTACTGCGCTGTTATTCACAGAAAAAGACCGGATTCGATGTGGAGGCCCAGGGGCTGCTGGGTGCTCTGCGGGACCAGCTGGGCATCCGCGGCCTGGAGTCTGTGGTCATTCTGAACCGCTACGACGCCGACCAGATCGACCCCGCGATCTATGAGCAGGCCAAGGGCATCGTCTTCTCCGAGCCCCAGGTGGATGCGGTGTATGACGAGACTTTCCCCGTCCCCGAGTATCCCCACCGCATCCTGGCGGTGGAGGCCCTGCCGGGGCAGTTCGACCAGCGGGCCGACTCCGCCGCCCAGTGCATCCAGCTCATGGCCGGGGTGGACCGCCCCCTGATCGCCTACGCCAAGGTGTACCTGCTGGGCGGCCGGCTCACTGAGGAGGAGCTGGACAAGATCCGCCGCTACCTCATCAACCCGGTAGAGAGCCGGGAGGCCTCCATGGACAAGCCGGCCACCCTGGTCCGCACTCACGAGGCCCCCGACCGTGTGGCCGTGATCCAGGGCTTTACCGCCCTGGACGAGCCTGGACTGGCCGGCCTGCTCTCCCAGCTGGGGCTGGCCATGGACCTGGACGACCTGAAGTTCCTCCAAGCCTATTTCCGGGATGAGGAGAAGCGGGACCCCACCATCACGGAGGTCCGTGTGGTGGATACCTACTGGTCTGACCACTGCCGCCATACCACCTTTTCCACCCACATCGACCGGGTGGAGATCCTGGACCCCGCGGTGGACTCCGCCTACCGCCGCTACCTCACCGCCCGAGCGGAGGTGTACGGACCGGAGAAGGCCGCGGCCCGGCCCCAGACCCTGATGGACCTGGCCACCATCGGAGCCAAGGTGCTGAAAAAGCGGGGCTTGCTCCAGAACCTGGACCAGTCGGAGGAGATCAACGCCTGTTCCATCCACGTCACCGCCACGGTGGACGGGGAGGCGCAGGACTGGCTGCTCATGTTCAAGAACGAGACCCACAACCACCCCACCGAGATCGAACCCTTCGGCGGCGCGGCCACCTGCATCGGCGGCTGCATCCGGGACCCGCTTTCCGGCCGGGCCTATGTGTATCAGGCTCTGCGCCTGACCGGGTGCGGTGACCCCCGCGCCCCCTATGACCGGACCATGGAGGGCAAGCTGCCCCAGCGCAAGCTGGCCACCACCGCCGCCGCCGGCTACTCTTCCTACGGCAACCAGATCGGCCTGGCCACCGGCCATGTGGCCGAGGTGTACCACGACGGCTATGTGGCCAAGCACCTGGAGGTGGGCGCCGTGGTGGGCGCCGCGCCGGCCTCCAACGTGGTGCGGGAGCGTCCTGCCCCCGGGGACGTGGTCGTCCTGCTGGGCGGCCGCACCGGCCGGGACGGCATCGGCGGAGCCACCGGCTCCTCCAAGAGCCACAACAAGGCTTCCCTCACCACCATGGCCAGCGAGGTCCAGAAGGGCAACGCCCCCGAGGAGCGGAAGATCCAGCGCCTCTTCCGTGACAGCCAGGTCACCCGCATGATCAAGCGGTGCAACGACTTCGGCGCCGGCGGCGTCTCCGTGGCCATCGGCGAGCTGGCCGCCGGCCTGCGCATCGACTTGGACGCGGTACGCAAGAAGTATGACGGCCTGGACGGCACCGAACTGGCCATCTCTGAGAGCCAGGAGCGCATGGCAGTGGTGGTGGCCCCGGAGGACGCGGACCGCTTCATCGCCGCCGCTCAGGCGGAAAACCTGGAGGCATACCCCGTGGCGGTGGTCACGGAGAGCCCCAGGATGGTGATGACCTGGAAGGGCCAGACCATCGCCGACCTGTCCCGGGCTTTCCTGGACACCAACGGGGCGGACAAGCACACCTCTGTCACCGTACCCGACCGCTCCGCCGCCCAGCGGCAGCCCTCCCCCCGGTTCCGGGACCTGCGGGACATGGCCTCCAGCCTGAAGTGCGCCTCCCGCCGGGGACTGACCGAGCGGTTTGACGGCTCCATCGGCGCCGCCTCCGTGCTCATGCCCTTCGGCGGGAGCACCCAGCGCACCCCGGCCCAGTCTATGGCCGCCCTGCTGCCCGTGCTGCCCGGCCAGAGCACCGACCTGTGCTCCGTGATGGCCTGGGGCTTCGACCCAGACACCATGGTCCGCGACCCCTTCACCGGTGCGGCTGCCTCAGTGGTGGACTCTATGGCCAAGCTGGTGGCCGCCGGCTGTGACCGCCGCCAGGCCTACCTCACTTTCCAGGAGTATTTTGAGAAGCTTCGGGACGAGCCCCTGCGCTGGGGCAAGCCCTTCTCTGCCCTGCTGGGGGCCATGGACGCCCAGCTGGGGCTGGATGTGGCTGCCATCGGCGGCAAGGATTCCATGTCTGGCTCCTTCCTGGATCTGGACGTGCCCCCCACGCTGATCTCCTTCGCCATCGCCCCCGCCAAGGCCGGGGAAGTGCTTACGCCCGAATTCAAGGGGGCGGGGCACCCGGGGTCTCTGCTGCCCGGCTTCCCCGCCTATGGGGAGCTGCAGCCTGCCG
>ENA-UOJM01002883-UOJM01002883.1-human-gut-metagenome-genome-assembly--contig:-P116-NODE-2883-length-11160-cov-4.898154_pt1 | contig 11160 bp, 10 predicted proteins | sample MGYA00242349_ERZ723896 | MGnify/ENA metagenome assembly ERZ723896 | reverse complement strand
CCCTCGGCGGTGATGGTGTCCCCATTTGGGAAGGCGCAGGCAATGGCGCAGGCAAAATGAGCCGCACGGGTGGTCTGCCCCCGCATAGTTTGCAGCAGCAGCATATACCGTCCCCTGTCATCCAGCCCCTCGCCGCCGTACCGGGCGGAGTACACACCGGGGCCGCCGTTGAGGGCGTCCACGCACAGGCCGGAATCGTCAGCGATGGCGGGCAGCTTCGCCAGCTCGCAGATGGCCTTGGCCTTCAGCATGGCATTCTCAGCGAAGGTGCTCCCGGTCTCCTCCACGTCCACAGTGATCCCCAGTTCCTTGGGACTTACTACCTCCACGTCGAACTGGCCCAGAATGGCCCTCATTTCCCGGATCTTATTGGGATTATGGGTCGCTAATACAAATTTCATCACAGTGCTCCTCCCAGCGCTTCCTTCTGGATCTTCAGCAGTTCCCGGTTGCCCTTGGCGCACAGCCGCACCAGCTCCTGCTGCTCCGTCAGGGTGAAGGCACGGCCCTCGCCGGTGCCCTGCAATTCGATGATCTCGCCCAGCTCGTTCATCACGCAGTTCAGGTCCACCTGGGCCCGGCTGTCCTCGCTGTATTGGAGGTCCAACAGCGCCTGCTCGTCCACAATACCGGCGGATACGCCGGTGACGAAGTGGCGGATGGGCATAGCACCTAAATACCCCTCCTCCACCAGCTTTCGGCAGGCCAGCGCCAGCGCCACAAAGCCGCCGGTAACGGAGGCGGTGCGGGTACCGCCGTCGCCCTGAAGCACGTCGCAGTCGATGTTGATGGTCCGCTCGCCCAGTGCCTTCATATCCACGGCGGCCCGCAGGCTGCGGCCCACCAGCCGCTGGATCTCGGCGCTGCGGGGGCTGAGCTTCAGCTTGGAGATGTCCCGCTTGCTCCGCTCCCGGTTGGCCCTGGGCAGCATGGAATACTCCGCCGTGACCCAGCCCTCACCCTCCGCCACATGGGGCGGGGTCTTGTCCTCGATGCTGGCGCAGCAGAGCACCTTGGTGTCGCCGCACTCAATAAGGCAGCTCCCCTCCGGGAACTTCACAAAATCCGTGGTGATCTTAATGGGGCGCAGCTCATCATACGCCCGTCCATCCTGTCTGGTCATAGTCATTCCTCATTTCAAAATTCCCGTGAAGTAGATCAAAACCCCTTCACGCTGTCAGATAATTGCCTCCACATAGGAGCGTGCATCGAAAGGCTTCAGATCGTCGATCCCCTCGCCGACTCCCGCAAACTTCACAGGTACGCCCAGCTCCCGGGCGATGGCGATGACGATGCCGCCCTTGGCGGTGCCGTCCAGCTTCGTCAGGACGATACCCGTCAGTCCCGCCGTCTCCTTGAAGGTCCGGGCCTGAATCAGGCCGTTCTGGCCAGTGGTGGCGTCCAGCACCAGCAGCGTTTCCCGGTCGCATCCGGGACACTCCCGGTCGATGATCTTGGACAGTTTCGCCAGCTCCGCCATCAGATTTGCCTTGTTGTGGAGCCGTCCGGCGGTGTCGCACAGCACCACATCCACGTTCCGGGCCTTGGCGGCCTGCAATGCGTCAAACAGCACGGCGCCGGGGTCCGCCCCCTCATACTGCCGGACGATCTCGCATCCGGCCCGCTCCGCCCAGATCTCCAGCTGGTCGGCGGCGGCGGCCCGGAAGGTGTCGGCGGCGCACAGCAGCACCCGCTTGCCCTGCTTTTTCAGGCTGGCGGCGATCTTTCCGATGGAGGTGGTCTTGCCCACGCCGTTGACGCCGATGAAGATGCAGACGCTGGGCTTCGTGTCCAGCTTCAGGGCGGTGTTCCCCACCTCCATCTCCGCCATCAGGATCTCCCGCAGGGCCTCCCGGACCTCCTCCTGGCCTTGCAGGTGCTCCTTGCGGACCTTGGTCCGCAGCTTTTCCACGGCGTCCGTGGCAGCGTCCACGCCAAGATCTGCCATGATGAGGGTTTCCTCCAATTCTTCAAAAAAGTCCTCGTCCGCCTCCGTAAACCCAGAGAACAGATTGCTGGTGATTTTTTTCAGCTTGTCAAAAAAGCCCATTGTAAACTCCTTTTTTCATGCGATTTCCCGCATTTTTTGAACCTTCATTTCCTGCTCCTACGGAGGGATGTGGCGAACCGCCGCAGGGATGCAGCAAGGTGCCGCTTTGCGGCTCGGGAAGGCATGGTGATACCATGCAAGATTGAATCCCCATTTTCTTTTCCTCTTGCGGAAAAGAAAACGGCCATTCATGGTCAAAAGAAAAGACGCTGAGGGACGATTTGACACCTCCGTGTCAAATTACCCAAAACGGGGGCTGGCCGCCACGCATTGCCGACTAAATCCGGAAGTCTCCTGCCGGCTGCGCTATACTAAAATCTCAAACCAGTGCGTCCCCACACCTATGGGAACGTCGCGCAACGAGGTGCAAAACTAAATCGGCGGATTTCTACTCCCGTGCGTTCCGCTTCGCTACGCACTACCCTGCTCTGCAAATGAGCAGGAGCGGCAGCGGAAAGAGAAGCAGAGGGTGTCCTATTTGCACCCAGAGGCTTCATGTGACTATCAGCACGGCGTACAAGACTTGATAAGCTCCGCACCCCGCCCGTGCTACGCAGGGACTGACAAGTCTTTGGGCAGAACAGTTGAGAACTGCATTCCCCAAACTTGCGCTTGCTGCAAGTTTGGACAAAAGCGTCTTTTCTCTTCCACCGTACACGGCGCATTCTCTTTTCCACAAGAGGAAAAGAGAATGGGGGGTGTATTCCAATAGGCAAAGCCTATTTAGGGAATATCACACCGGTTCCCCGTACAGCGCCCAGGTGTTGCTGTCCGTTATCTTTACGTCAATAAAGCTGCCGATCAGACTCTTGTCACCCTTCAGCCGTACCAGCCGGTTGCCCTCGGTGCGGGAGGCAAGGGGGAAGTTTTCGTTGTCGCTCTCGCCGTCCACCAGCACCCGGACGGTCTTGCCCACATAGGCGGCGTGGAGCCGGGCGGAATTGGCGTTCTGGACCTCCAGCAGCCTGTCGAACCACTTCTGCTTTTCCGCCCGAGTGGCGGGGTCTGGCATGGCTGCCGCCTTTGTGCCGGGACGGGGGGAGTAGATAAACGTAAACAAAGCGTCGAAGCCCACTTCCTCCACCAGAGAAACGGTGTCCATGGCTTCTGCCTCCGTCTCACCGGGGAAACCGATGATGACGTCGGAGGTCAGCACCAGACCGGGCATTACGCTTTTGGCGTAGCGAATTTCCTCTAAATATTTCTCCCGGGTGTAGCGGCGGTTCATCTCGTTCAGTACGCGGTCATTGCCGGACTGGAAGGGAAGGTGGAGCTGCTTTGCCACATGGGAGCACTTGGCCATCACGTCAAAGAGGTGATTGGTGGCATCCTTGGGATGGCTGGACATAAAGCGGATCAAGTATTCGCCGGGGATCTTGTCGATGTCCTCTAAGAGATCCGGGAAATGGTAGTCCAGATCCAGATCATTGCCGTAGGAGTTGACATTCTGCCCCAACAGGGTGATGTCCTTGTAACCGGCGGCAACCAGTTCCCGGATCTCCTGCAAAACGCACTGGGGATCACGGCTGCGCTCCCGGCCCCGGACATAGGGTACGATGCAGTAGGAACAGAAATTGTTGCAGCCGTACATGATGCTGACCCATGCCTTCACGCCCTTTTCCCGCACCACAGGGATGCCCTCGGCAATGGTGCCGTCCTCATTGTCCACGGCGAAGACCCGCTTCCGGGTCTCATAGACCTGCCACAAAAGCTCCGGGAACTTCCACAGGGCATGGGGGCCGAACACCAGATCCACATGACGGTAGGATTCCTTCACCCGCTGAGAGACCCGCTCCTCCTGCGCCATGCAGCCGCACAGGCAGATCACCTGCTCCGGGTTTTCCTTTTTTGTGTGGGTGAGAATGCCCAGATTGCCGAAGACCCGCTGTTCCGCGTGCTCCCGGACGGCGCAGGTGTTCAGGATCACCAGATCCGCCTCCTTGGGGTCCTCTGTAAAGGTAAAGCCACTGTCGGCCAGCATACCCATCAGCTTCTGGCCGTCCGCTACGTTCTGCTGACAGCCGAAGGTGTCCACGCAGGCCACGGGATGGGCTTCCCGGGAGGTGAACATCTCCTTGATCTTTGCTTCAAACTCCCGCTGACGCGCCAGCGCGTCCTCGGACACCAGTACATTTTCACGCTTCAAATGGTATATCCTCCTAAAGTTATCTGATAAAATGAGTGGCGATCCGATCTTCCTTTTCCGGGAGACCGAACTGCTCCTTGCCCAGCGCGATGCTGCGCATCAGGAATGTCATGTTCCGGGCCAGGGTCCGCATAGTCTGAAGCCCCTCGCCGTCCTGCTCCGCTTCACCGGGCGTCCGGCCGTGAATACTGTTCCAGTATTGGCTGGAGGCCACAGGCATCCCGGAGATGGTGAAATACTTGTTCAACTCATCAAAGGTGGCGGAGCAGCCGCCCCGCCGGGCGCAGGCTACGCTGGCACCCACCTTCATGGTCTTATCAAAGGACGTACTGTGAAACAGCCGGTCCAGACAGGCAATCAGCGTGGCGTTGGCGGAGGCGTAATACACCGGACTGGCAATCACCAGACCGTCGGCCTCCTGAAACTTGGGGGCCAGCTCGTTTACTCCATCGTCAAAGACGCACTTGCCGGTCTTGGCACAGGAGCCACAGGCCACGCAGCCCCGGATGTCCCGGTTTCCCAGGACCACCGTTTCCACATCGACGTCATTCTCCTTGAAAATCGCTTCCATTTCCCGCAGGGCCACGGCGGTGTTGCCGTTGGCGTGGGGGCTGCCGTTGAGCATCAAAACCTTCAGCTGTTCCATATCTTCTCATGCTCCTTCCAGCGTTCTGAGTCCTTGGCCTCCGCCCGTTTGGGGCCGGGCAGAAAAGCACATACCTTCACTAAGATATCATAGCATAAAACTCCGGCGGATACAAGGAAAAGGAGGGCAAAGCCCTCCGTTGAACGGCAAAAAAATGAAAATCTTCTGCGACGGTAAGGAAGGGTGTGCGCGGGAAACCCAAGAAGGGTGTTCTGCGTATTTGAAATCAACAGTTTTCAGAATCTCAAAGAGTTCTGAAAACTTAATCTGCATGCTGGAAAATCTTTCCGGCATGCAGAAAAGGAGGGCAAAGCCCTCCTTTTCCGAAAGATTTTCAGTTACGACAGGTAGTTCAACGGGTTTTTCGCCACGCCGTTGTACCGCACCTCAAAGTGGCAGTGGTTGCCGGTGGAGTTGCCGGTGGAGCCGGCCCGGGCCACCTGCTGGCCCTTGTAAACGTGCTGCCCCACGCTGACGGTGAGACTGGAGTTGTGACCGTACCGGGTGACGTAGCCGTTGCCGTGGTCGATCTGCACCAGATAACCGTAGCCGCTCATCCAGCCGGAGTAGGTCACGGTGCCGCCGTCGGCGGCGTAGATGGGTGTCCCTCTGGGGACGGCGATGTCGATGCCCTTGTGGTTGGTGGAGCCGATGCCGCCGGGGGATTTCCGCCCGCCGAAGTAGGAGCTGATCCGACCGCTGGTGGGCCAGCGGAAGCTGCCGGTAGGCATCCAGGTGGGCCGGGCCTTGGTGCCCCGGAGCCGGTATTCGGTGACAGGCTCTTTCAAAGTCACGGAGGAGAGAATGGTCCGCTCCGTTTCCTCGCCATTGACGTAGGTGGCCTTAGCCATCACGTCCGCCTTGCCATATTCACCCTTTGAGGTCACCTTATAGTCGCCCTGATAGAGGTCAGCGCTGTCGGTGTACTCAATGTTGTAGGACACATCATCCAGATACCGCTCCTGCTTTACCACAGTCATGGTCAGGTAGGGGACAGAGGCGGACAGGGTCAGCACTTCGCCGATCTGAAGCTTATTGATGTTGTAGCCGGGGTTCAGCGCCAGCAGCTCTGCGGAGGACATGTCGTTCTTGGCGGCGATCTGAGACCAGGTATCGCCCTTTTTCACCTCGTAAGTGACCTCGGCCGTCTTGGTGCTGTAAAGCAGTTCCGCAATATAGCCCAGGTTCATGATCTCACTGGTGGGAACGTACTCCTGCCGGATCTCAACGTCCTCTGCAAATTTACAGGAAATGGTATCTTCATCGGAGGCCGCCTTCTGCAGCTGGTCCAGCAGTTCCTCCAACGCGCCCTCGTAGGGGGTGGCGCCGATGCGCACATCGTTGACGTACAGGCAGTAGGCGGAGGTCACAAGACCGATCTCGTCGGAAAGCTGGTCCTCGTATACGGCCTTATCCTCAATGTCCTGACGGAGCATCCAGCCGGAATCGTATTGCAGCAGGGAATCATCGATGGTGTAGGTCTCTCCCAGTGTCCGGGAGGTGATGCTTTCCAGATCCTTCCGGACGGTTTCGGCTTCCGATTTGGAAGCCAGCCGTCCCAGCACCTGCCCGTCATAGGAGACGGTGGTGCCGATGGTGAAGAAGGAACAGAACAGGATAATGCCTGCCAGCGCACAGCTTCCTCCCAGGAACATCAGGGAGTGAAGGCGCTTTTCCTTTTCAAACCAGACGGAGAATCTGCTGGTGCGGAGGTTTCGCTCTCTGCGGCGGCCCAGCAGGATCTCCCGCAGCCGGCTGACAGCGGAGGGCAGCAGCCCCCAAAGCATCAGCAGGAATTGCAGAGGCTTCCGGTTGGACTCCGGGAACCGATGGGCCTGAGCCTCCCGGACAACCCGGCGGCAGCGGCGGCCAAACCAGCGGACCTTCTTTCCGGCCCGGAAGCGGAGCTTGCCCCAGAGGTCTTCGGGCTCAGCGGGAGCGCGCCGCTTTCTGCGGGATCTGGGCGCTTCCTGGGCCTGTTCCGCCTCTGCGGGCCAGTCCGGCAGATCATAAGGCTTTTTGGTGTTTTGACTCATAATGCTCCTATCGTATCGCGGGCAGATGCCCTTTAAAAATTTGTGAACCATAAAAAGTAACAAATTGTTACCGCTTTATATTATCCCTTTTATATTCGCCCGTCAAGCAACTTCTGGCTTTTTGGCATATTTTTATGTATTTTAACGATGCTTTTTTGCCGAATTTCGTAGTTGACACGCAAAAATCGGAAAAAATCACGCCCCAATTCGTCACTTTTTTTATTGACCCCGGCTGTGGACCGTGTATAATAAAGGGTGGAATTGAAACCCCGTTCCCTGAATTAAAAATTGGAGGAATCAACATGTTTGAATTTCTGATCAAAAAGCTGAAGGCGCATCCCCGTAAGATCGTCTTCACCGAGGGCACCGATCCCCGCATCCTGGAGGCTTCTGCCCGTCTGCTGTCCGGTACCTTCCTGACTCCCGTTCTGGTGGGCAACGCCGACGAGATCACCAAGGCTGCCGAAGAGGCCGGCTTCAACATCCGCGGCGCTGAGATCATAGACCCCGCCAACTTCGCTGACATGGACAAGATGGTGGCCCTGATGGTGGAGCTGCGCAAGGGCAAGATGACCGAGGAGCAGTGCCGCAAGGCGCTCTCTCAGGCCAACTACTTCGGTACCATGCTGGTGAAGATGGGCTATGCCGACGCTCTGCTGGGCGGCGCTACCTACTCCACCGCTGACACCGTCCGTCCCGCCCTGCAGATCATTAAGACCAAGCCGGGCAGCAAGATCGTGTCCTCCTGCTTCATTATGGTCCGTCCTTCCGCCACCGGCGAGAACGAGGTCCTGGCTATGGCTGACTGCGCCATCAACATTAAGCCCACCGAGGATGAGTTGGTGGAGATCGCCGTTGAAACTGCCCGTACCGCCAAGGTCTTCGGCATCGATCCCAAGGTGGCCTTCCTGAGCTACTCCACTTTGGGCTCCGGCAAGGGCGAGGACGTGGACAAGATGCGCAACGCCTGCGAGAAGGCCAAGGCTGCCATGCCCGACGTTCCCGTGGACGGCGAGTTCCAGTTTGACGCCGCCGTGTCTCCCGTGGTGGCCAAGACCAAGCACATCACCAGCTCCGTGGGCGGTCATGCCAACACCTTCATCTTCCCCGACATCAACGCCGGCAACATCGGCTACAAGATCTGCCAGCGCATGGGTAACTTCGACGCTTACGGCCCCATCCTGCAGGGCCTGAACGCCCCCATCAACGACCTGTCCCGCGGCTGCAACGCTCTGGAGGTCTACTCCATGGCCATCATCACCGCCGGTCTGGTGGATTGATCCCCGTCTTTGAAAAGTAAAAAGTCCGGATCATGCGGCTCCCTTTGACGGAGGCGACGACTGATTCCGGAGATCCCCCGGCGGGTCATCGCGTTTGCGGTGCCCGTTGGGGTTTTTTTATTTTCTGAGGGCGTGGACTATCTGTATCCTACTGAGGACTATGCGGCCAATGACCGCAGGAACAGCCGGGAAACAGTTCGTACATGGCATCAAACAGCAGATCGGTATGAAATGGCTTTGGAATAAAATGTGAGACGCCCAGAGCAAAAGCCTGATCGGTGACTTGCTCAGAAACGATGCTGGAGAGAAGGATGACCCTCTGAGGGGCAGTCCCCCGGCGCTGCAACTCGTCCAACACGGTTAGACCGCAGACATCCGGCAGCGCCGTGTCCATCAGCAGCAGATCGGCAGTCTGTTTTTGCATACATAATAAAACATCGCGGCCACTGCCAACGGTTGCAAGGGAGAAAAAATTATGATTTGCCGCACTTCTCCACATCAACCAGCGAAATTCCTCGCTGCTGTCGGCCAATAGCACACGTTTGCGACCATCCATATTCTGAATCCCCCCATATTTTCAGATACAGAAATGCTGCAAAAAAGGGGCCTATGCGACCTCCTGCTGATCCTGCTCCCGGAACTGCTTTTTCATCTGCGCAAGAAACGCCGTCAGTTCATCAGGCTCCAGCATCAGTAAAAAGAATAAGAGAGCGATTGCAGAACAACAACTGCAGCCGCGCTCTAAATCGCCATAGGCCCGAACCGTGATATGTAACTGCTCGGACATTTCCTCTTGGGTCAGCTTCCGCTTCTTGCGAAGTGCTTTCGCCTGTACAGAAAAGTACTGCCGAAGTGACTCTTTATACCCGTTCATTCGTCAAAACCTCCGTATATCTGACTGATACCGAGATTCTATGTCAGGTGAAAGTGGGCTTCCATGAAGTGCACTTCCTCTTTTTCAGGTTTCACACGGAATTTACGGGTCAAACCCTGGGGGCGTAGATAGAAAACTCCCCTGCTGAACGTTTTCTCAGCAGGGGAGCGGTGCTTCTTGCATATTTGCATTTGTGCGAATGGATCCGTTTGGAAGGAGCGGTCTCCGATCGCTCAGACGGCGGGTTTGGCCATGAATTCATCCTCTACATCGTCCCGGATCCCCAGACGCTGGTAGAGCCTGTGCATGAAAGAGAAGGTGAAGCCGCCGGGCAGCATCCCATTGACAAAAATCGCCGCCAGCACGCCGATGCCGGTGTCCAGAATACGGTTCATGGCGTAGGTGATATAAGTGTCCGTGGGGGTGTTGAACAGCAGAATGCACAGCACCACGCCGCCGGGCTGTACGCCGCCCACCCAGATACGCTGGCACAGCAGGATCAAAATGATCACGCCGACAAAGGTCAGGGGAATCAGGACCCAGGAGTTGCTGCCGTCAGGGAACAGCTCCATGTAAATGGCAAACAGACCCATGCCGATAAAACCGCCTACCATTGTGCCGAAGAAGCGGTTGCCGCCGTGGAGACGGCTTTGCATAAAGCTGCTGCCCATGCCGAAAATGGCGCCGATGCAGGCGAAGGTAGGGTTGCGGTCCAGAAAGTAGTAGACCAGCGCACACAGGGCTGCCGCAAGGGCGGTCTTGACGTTGCGCATACCGATCTTATGAAACAGGCATCCTGCTTTTTCATGGTGTTCCATGGCATTTTCTCCGTTCGACATCGTTCCGCGGCGGATAAAGGCGGCGGAAATATTGTTAAGAACGTGTCAAATTATACCATGGAACCAGTTAGCTGTGAACCCCTTGCAGGTATTTTTATGCAATTCACAGGAGAAAACGTTTGCGAAAATCAATGATTCTGTGGAAATGTTTGCACTTTTGCGAAGAAAATGCGGCTTCGCAGCAGAATGTGGGGACAGTGGGCCTGTCATATTTTTCAGATATCCGGGTAAAGCCAGCCGCTCCCGGCCCGAAGACTCCCGGCGGCGATCCGGAGACCGGAGCCGCCCAGCGCCGCGGCGAAGCGGTCCGCCAGAGGCCGTTGGGCCTCCGTGTCGATCTGATTCAGGAACATGGTATCGCACAGCCGCTCCGCCAAAATGGCCTTTGCGGCCTGTTCCGGCGTGACGGGATCTGACGCAGCGGCGTCGGTCAGGGCGCAGAACTGCTCTGGCCGGTGGACGCTTTCCCGGATGGGTTTCCCGAAACCGGATGCCCCCACCACGCAGATCACCTGACGGCTGACGGCGGGGATCACCGGCTCGTGGGCATCGTGGGCCTTCAAAGGAAGCTGCCGGGAACCGTCGGCCTCCACTAGCACATAGTCCGCCAGCGTGGCCAGCGTCTCTACGGAAAGGGAGGGAGCGGTCAGCTTGCCATTTTCGCAGGGGGTCCCCAGACAGAGGACCCGATGAGCGGTCAGAGCCTTGCGGATGTCCTCCGGCGTAGGAGCCGTCAGCAGGGGGTATTCCTCAAAGGGGCGGATATGGGTGGTGGTACAGAGGAGGACCGTCCCCGGTAATTCCTCCGCCAGACGGCGCAGTAAACTGGTTTTACCGCCGCTGCCGATCACGGCGGTGACGCCGGGGCGCAGTCCCAGCAGCTTGGGAAAATCCATAATCCACCTCTTTTCATTTGTTTTGCCCGCGATGCTGCGGGCTTATCTCCTCTACCGCTTCACCATCAGGCGCTTCATGCCGGCTTCCAAACCCTCGGCGGAAAGGTCGAACATGGGGAACATCTTGGCCAACTGCAGATGGGTCAAGGTCCAGAAGTCCTGAAATGCCGGAAGAGGCTCCGGGTTCAGCCAGATGAGATAAGGGAAGTGCTTTTTAAACAGCTCCAGCCATTCCAGACCGGAGGGGCCGTACCGCTGGTTCCGCCAATCGTACTGCTTTTCCCGCAGCTCGTAGGGGTTCATGGCGGCATCGCCCACGAGAATGACCTTGTAGCTGGCATCGAAATTCTGCAAAAGCCATTCCGTAGGCGTTTGGCCGTCCTGCCAGAGGCG
>ENA-UOJM01002881-UOJM01002881.1-human-gut-metagenome-genome-assembly--contig:-P116-NODE-2881-length-11166-cov-5.197642_pt1 | contig 11166 bp, 14 predicted proteins | sample MGYA00242349_ERZ723896 | MGnify/ENA metagenome assembly ERZ723896 | reverse complement strand
AACACAGAGATTATCTGGAAGTGGTTCAGGAATTAAAGAATAAGATGAGAGATAGAAAATAGAAAATAGAATATATCCCTTTTGAGTTTGTCAAGTAAAGTGTGTAAATTTTTTGATTTTTTTGTGGTGGCCGATAAATCGCCCACCATTTTTACGAGCTTCAATCAAACGGAAGAGCCGTCTTTTTAAATTTCATATATTTTGTAAATATAATTTTTGACAGGATCGGAGTAACACAGCCAATTTTTGTTGGTGCAAGTGACGGAGGTATGGTTGCACAGATCTATACACAGAAGTATCCGAAAGAAGTTGGCGGAATCATTCTGATTTCAACCGGTGGGATGGATGCGGCTACGCTTAAAAGCCTTAAGAAGAAATATTTTCTTGCACCGCTTATGCTGTTTTATATGAAACATTGCAATTATGAAAAATTAAAACCGAAACTGATCAGGGCAGGAATGGGACATATCCGCAATGAAAGTAAAGAAGAAATTGCGTATGCACAGGAGATGTTTGAAACTATTTTTAAGGATCATACGAAGGAAAAAGATGTGCATATTTCCGGGCTGCTGGCTGATCTGATGAATCAGACACCTGTCACAGAGTCGGATTTTAAGGAACTGGAAGGCAAAATATTACTGATACTTCCGGATTAGGATTTCTTTTCCGGTAAAATGCAGAAAGATCTCATTCAGCTGATGCATAATCCAACCATCAAATATGTTTCGGGTGGGCACCTTTCGACAGTCCTGAAAGTAGAGGATTATGTGCAGACAATTCGTGGATTTCTGCTGAAAAATTTCTGAATATTGCATATATGCCGGATCAACACATTCGATGTATAAAGTTTTTGAAAGATGTGACGATACTTGTATTAGTAGCAGTGCAGATGCAGGGGCTGGCACAATGATGTTGATCTTGTGATAGGAGGAAGGGTTATGGCAGTTAATACAAACACAATAGTTTCAAATGTATATGCTCAAAATTATACACCGGGCAGTAAGGAAAAAACGAAAGTAGCCAGGAATACGGAAACCGGGGAAGTAAAGAAAGAAGAGAAGGTAACGGAATCCAAAGATTTGGGAAAGACGATTGGTGATCCAAAACTTTCGAAAGAAGCGCAAAAGTATTATGAAAAATTAAAAAAGAAAGACGGAAATTATGATTTTATTCTGGTAAGCAAAGATCAGAAAGCAAATGCTCAGGCAAATGCCGCAAAATATGCAAATAATATTAAGACAGTCGTTCTTATTGATGAAGAGAAAATTGAACGAATGGCTATGGATGAGAGTTATCGTAAGAAATACGAGGGAATTCTCAGTGGAGCAACAGCACAGCTGCAACAGTTAAAATCCAGCGTGGAAAAATCCGGTGCTGATGTAAAGGAGTATGGCATGCAGGTGAATGATGGTGGAACCACTTCGTTTTTTGCAGTGCTCAGAAAATCATCGTCGGATCAGAAATCCAGAATTCAAAAGTCTGCGGAGAAAAAGAAGGCGGAAAAGAAAGCAGCGGAGAAAAAGGCAGAGAAAAAGCAGGAGAAGGAACGCCTGGAGAAATCCAAAGAATCCAGGACTGAGAGTGAGGATGATACACAGACCATTACATTAACTGCCAATTCTGTAGAAGAGCTTATGGATAAAATAGGTGAATATACATTTGTAGAGAGGAGTAATGAAGTCCGGACGGATCGCGAGAAGCTCATGGGACAACATGTGGATTATAAGCTGTAAAAGCAAAAATTGAAATAAAGGAAATTGCAACATTGGCACAGACATATACCGTAAGAATAAAAAATGGAACAAAAAGTGTAAAGCGCTGCCGCATTTTTCTGTGGTGGAAGAAATATACCTGTATCAGGCGGGAAAATAGCAGAGTATATTATGAAAAAAAGGAATGTTCCAGATGGGAAAAAAATCATATGCAGCGTTATTGCAGAAGAAGGAATCTTACATTTGAAGCAGTGCCAACGCAGTATACGCGAAGCAGCAATTACCGTAGCCTTTTTTTTGCAAAGTATCCATCACCTACCGGAAAATACCGGTGTGCATACTGTGGGAAAAAGAAGCCAAAAGATAAAATAACGATTGACCATATTTTTCCGGTTCATTGCATGGAGGAGTATCCGGCAGTGCGTAGAAGAGCCGCATTGTTTGGAATTCACGGTTCGAATGATATGAAAAACTTATGTACTGCCTGTATGCGGTGCAATCAGAAAAAAGAAGCGAAAATGGGAATCTGGATTCTGAAAGGCTTTATTGGAAAACAGCCTTGGTACTGGCCGCTTCGGAGAATACTTACGGTGATACCGGTGTTTTTTGTGTTATATCTCGGGCGAAAAATATATATGCCTGTGGTATGGAACTGGATAAATACATTACAAAAATAAAAGCTGGGAAAAATGTATAAATACATGCAAATCCGGGAATTATTTTCCAGAGGTGAAAAGCATGAAAAACAGGATGTAACTTACGGAGGATAAAAAGAATATGGCAATTGGAGCATTACAGACAGGATACACTACATTATACGGAAAAATAGCAGGACTGGGTACACAAAACGGACAAACGCGCGGAAGCAATTTTCGGGAGCATATAGACGGAACTGAAAAGAAAGCGCCGTATCAGCATCTGGCACAAAACGGTACAATCACGTACAAAGGGGTTACGTTTGTATGTGATACGGACAGAAATCGGATTACACTCGGGGATGTCACCGACCGTAGCAAGTGTCTGAACATCAGCTTAAAAGGTGGCGGGTGCCTGATGGTCAACCGGGATAATCTCAGTGACCTGTCACAGGCAATTACGATGTTCTGTCCGGAGGATATCAACCGTATCATGACAGCAATCGCGGAGGATAAGCGGGCGCAGCAGATGCTTCTGGAAAAGGACGAAATGGAAAGCAGTGTTGGGGAAATCATCACGGAATAAAAGAATGTACTATGATTTAACAAAAGGAAAAATATCAAAAAATCTTATCTTATTTGCACTGCCGATGATGGCGGGCAATCTGATGCAACAGTTTTACAATATTGCGGATACACTGATTGTCGGGTGCGTGGTTGGAAAGAATGCACTCGCGGCGGTGGGGTCTGCCTATACACTTATGACCTTTCTGACCTCGAGCATGCGCGCGGGTAGCTGTGGCGCATGCTTTTGTGCTCATCATGGCAGTGATGGTCTTCGTTAACGTGCTGGTGTATGTGTGTATGCATCCTATTCTGTGGTTTCTACGTGTGCCACAGGAAGTCATGGAGGAGATGCAGCAGTCGGTCATGAATTTTGGAATTCTGATGGTGCAGGGGCTTGTAAACAGTTTCGGGGCAACAACGATGGCGGCATTTGCGGCAGCGGTCAAAATTGACACATTTGCATATCTTCCGGTACAGGATTTCGGCAATGCGTATTCCACGTTTGTCGCACAGAATTATGGGGTGAAAGATTACGGACGGATCCAAAAGGGAACGAAGGAAGCCTTTGCGATCAGTATTGTATTCAGTATCATTATTTCCATTCTGGTGTGCACGTTTGCAGCATCTCTGATGGAGATTTTTGTGAAGGCACAGGAGACGGCGGTCATCGCGTGTGGTGTGCAGTATCTGCGTATCGAGGGCTCATTTTACTGTGGAATCGGGTGTCTGTTTCTGCTGTACGGATATTACCGGGCAATCAACAAAGCACAGATGTCAGTGGTACTTACGGTGATCTCTCTGGGGCTGCGTGTTGTGCTGGCCTATATCCTTTCGGTGCCGTTGAAAGCCCCGGGAATCTGGGTGGCAATTGTGAATCACAAAAATTTAAAAGAAATTTAATAAGAAGACAAAAGATTCCGTGCTATAATGAGCCTGTCAGAATGTAAAACGATGGGAGGAAATGAGCATGAGAACGTATGGACGTTTATTGAAAAATATAGCAGCGATAGCACTTCTTCTGGCATTACTTTCCATGCTATTGCCGTTTTGTAAGTTTTCGGCAGGCGGGCAGGAGATGACGCTGTCCGGTCTGGATGTGGTGAAAGCAGGAGGAAGGGCAGGTTATACGTATCTGACAGAAGGCAGAGTGGCAGATACTTTTGTTTTAAAAGCTCCGGTCACGGTTGGTACGGTAAAAAGCAGTCTTTCTTATGTACAGGGAGTGGGACAGATGCGGCTTCTGGCAGTTTGTGCCATTGCAGCACTGCTCCCGGTACTGCTTTGTTTTTTGTCTGTGGGAATGTTGTTTCTGGCGGAAGGAAAAAAGACGATGCTGCTGCCAACGCTGTTTACCAGTCTGGTGCTGGTAGAACTGCTGATTGTTTTGGCTGTGTTTCCGGCACTGTATCCGTTTCTGTTGTCAGGGATATATTTCTTTACCCTGCTGCACGGAGTCGCATGGATACTCATACTGACAGGATGGATTACAGGAGGGTACCGGCCACCCGAAAAACAGGGAAATGAGCAGATAAAAAGGGAAAAGAATCCGAAGCGGTCCGGACACGGCTGGCGGCGCAAAAAAGCTCACCGGCGGAGAAAGTCGAAAAAGAAACGCAGCCGGAAAGAGGATTCTTCCACAAAAAAGAAGAATACAGCAGGAAACAAAACATTCGAGTGGAAACATTGTCAGATTTCCTATGACCCTTCGAAACAGACATACCGGATGATCAGTGATTCTCCGGAGAAGATTTTACTGCTGAAAGAAGACAACGTGATAGGAACGTTAGAACAGGGAGAATGCGTACATGTGGAACGCCCGGTGACGCTGCAGATTCAGGGAAAGGAAGAACGTCTGCATTTAAAATAAATGACAGGAAAAGAAAAACTCCGCAGAACCGGAACCCTCAGGGATTTGATTCTGCGGAGCCTTTTATTTTTTCCTGCGGATATGTACCTCCGGAATCGCTACATTGTCATAGTGCACCGGGGCATCTTCACCCGGAGTTTCTTCGTGATCTTCCGGTTTGTGGGTGTGCACTTCCGGAATCGCTACATTGTCGTAGGTCAGATCGTAATTATGCTTTTCAGCTGCCTTTTTCTTTAATTTTTTCCAAAACATTTTCGTTGTCCTCCCAATTACAAAATATTGATAAAAAAGGTAATTACAAGGCTGTTGATAAAATCCGCAAATAAACTTCCGATCAGGGGAATCAGGAGATACGCTTTTACGGAAGGTACATAGCGGTCACAGATGGCCTGCATGTTTGCCATGGCGTTTGGTGTGGCACCCATACCAAAACCACAGGTTCCGGCAACCAGTACGGCAGCATCGTAATCCCGTCCCATAATGTTAAACTCGATGAAGTAAGTAAATACACAGATCAGTAAGACCTGTGCGGTCAGCAGGATTACAAGCGGAAGTGCCAGGGCAGCAAGTTCCCAGAGTTTTAAGGTGATCATTGCCATACCCAAAAAGAGGGAAAGACAAATACCACCGAGGTCGTTGATCTCACCCATGTGGATCGTTGCTTTGCCAGAGTATTCGGCAATGTTGCGGATCAATGCGGCTGCCAGCATGGCACCGATGTAAACCGGAAAGGTAAGCCCGGTTTTGGTCAGAAAATAGGAAAAAATAGTTCCCAGACCGATCGCAAGGATTAACTGAAATACGGCAGATGCATACATGTTCGTATGACGTTCATGCTTCTTTTCGTCCTCAACCAGCAGACTGTCATCTTCCGTGACTGCCGTGGACAGCAGGTTCTGTTTTTCAATCAGGCGTCTGCCGAGCGGACCGCCGACCAGACTGCCGGTAATCAGACCAAAGGTGGCAGCAGCAGTACAGATCGTGGTGGCTCCCTGAATATTAAAGTCTTCTAAGACAGGACCGAATGCTCCGGCTGTACCATGACCGCCGACCATTGGGATGGAGCCGGTACACATACCAATCAGCGGATTTAAGTGCAGGACATGGGACAATCCCACGGCAAGAAGGTTCTGACATATAATCAGTGCAACGACAAGACCGAGGAAAACTGCCATAGCTGTGCCTCCGCTTTTTAACACTTTTAAGTTGGCCTGAAAACCGACCGAGGTAAAGAAAAATACCATGCATACTTCCCGGAGTGTGTCGTCAAAAGAGAATTCCGCAATTCCGGTAACATAACAAAGACAGGTCAAAATTGCAAACAAAAGACCGCCAATGACAGGGGCAGGAATACAGAATTTTTCCAGAAACCCGATGCGGTGTCTTAAAAAGCTGCCAAACAAGAGTACCAGTACAGCAACTGCCAGTGTCTGGTACATATTCAAATGTATTTCCATAGTTGTCCTTCTTTCATATGTTATTTTGTATTGACGCTGATTCCCTGCCCGGCATAATAAGCAGCAGCACCCGGATGGAAGGGAATGGTTACACCGGAGGATGCATCTCTCTCGTCAAAAGAAGCGTCTAAAGATGTGGCATAGGCCAGATCCGGTGCGTGGGAAAACAGAATTTCTGTAAGCTTTTCCACGGTTTTTTCGGAAAGGGCATCGGAGGCAAGCAGTACGGCTTTGACTCCAATGGTTGTCACGTCTTCGTCCTGTCCACTGTAAGTGTTTGCAGGAATGACATATTTGCTGTATTCCTTTGTGGTTGCAAGCAGTTTTTCCAGACAGGTATCGTCGATGGAAAGGAGCCGCAGATCACATTCCTTTGCCAGTTCTTCAATGACTGCGGTGCGGATGCCGGCGGTGCAGAATAAGGCATCAATTTCACCGGAGGCAAGTTTTCCGGCGGCATCTGCATAATCCAGATTCACCATGTGCACCAGTTTCGAAGTCAGACCACTCAGTTTTAAAATTTCGGTAGCGTTTTGTTCGGTTCCGGATTCGCTGGCACCGATGCTGACGGTTTTTCCCTGCAGATCATTTAATGTCCGGATATCAGAATCTGCCCGGACGACGATCTGGCAGGCTTCGGTATAAAGTCCTGCAATGGCGCGGTATCCCTGTTGTCTGTTATCAGAAAAACTGCCGGTTCCTTCATGGGCTGCCCGGACCAGATCCGCCTGTGCGATCCCAAGATCAATGTAATTTCCGGACAAAAGCCGTAGATTTGCCGCAGATCCGGCGGTGTTTTTAACTTCAAATTTCAGGTCGGAGGATTCTTTGGATGCCAGACCGGCATAAGCATTTGCAACGGTATAATACATCCCACCGATGTCGGCTGCACCGAAACGGATGGTCTTTGTCTGGTAGCTGCATCCGGTAAGGAGCAGGGCAAGACAAAGAAACAGTCCTATTTTTTGTTTCATAGCTATAAGTCCTTTCTTAAGTTGTTATGCAATAAACATTGCCGTAAAATGTATTTTACACGAAAAGAGTGAAAAAGAAAATATAAAATTCCGCAAGGTGATTGTATCCTAAAATGAAATTTTCCTGAAAGTTAAAATTTTGGTTGACAGACACACTGTAGTGTATTAAACTGTTAATAAATTAAAGAGAAATAAAATCATTGAGCGAAGGTAAGTACAGCAGATGATTCCTTTCAGAGAGCCGGCGGCAGGTGTGAGCCGGCAGGATAGTTTGTCATGGAATGGATTCGTTAGATGCAAGGTGAAAGCGTAAGGCGAGTAGTTGAGCCGTTTCCCCACGTTACAGGGGCATGGATATCGAGACAAAGAGATTTTGTTTTCTGTATCACAAGAGGTTGCGTAATTGGTGGCAGTTATTTCCGGTTCGGGGATGGCTGCCTTTGTTATGTTTCAGTTACGGAGCGAAGAAGGGTGGCACCACGAGGATAATCGTCCCTGATCCGGCAGCAGTCGGATCAGGGACGTTTTTTATTTGGAAAAAAGGAGCAGTAATATGAAGCGGAGATTACGGGTATACAAAAAGACAGTCAGCATTGTAAATGAAACAGCGATCGGCATGTATGAGAGTCTGGTAGGAAACAAAAAAGGATTTCTTCTGGAAAGTTATGATAAAAATTATGACAGATATACGTTTTTTGGAAAAGAACCGGAAGAGATCATTACTTCCCGCGGGGATGCACTCGTGATCCGGCGGAACAACGGGACGGAAGAAATCCGGCAGGGAAATCCGCTCGAACGTCTGAAAGAATATTACAGCGAGTTTGATATCGTAAAAGAAAACGAGGAGCTGTCTTTTTCCGGAGGACTGGTCGGAAATCTGGGATATGATTTTGTCCGCTATGCGGAAGTACTGCCGGATAACAATCCAGACGAGATTGGAATCGAGACCATCCAGATGATGCTCATGACAAAATTTATCCTGGTGGATCATGTGGCAGAGACACTGACCGCAGTGATTCTTGGAGAAGATTCGGAAGACGGAAAAAAGAAAGCATTAGCAGAAGCAGCAGAACTGATTGAGGAGGCAAGAAAAAATGCCGGACAGATACCGGACAGAAATTTTACACATGACGGTGTGATTGTCAACCAGTCCGATACCTTAGAACAGTATTGCGAAAAAGTCGAAAAGATCAAGCAGTATATCCGGGAAGGACATATTTTCCAGACCGTGCTTTCCCAGAGATGGACGATTGAGACAAAACAGACCGGATTTGAGCTGTATAAAGAACTCCGGGAACTGAATCCATCCCCGTATCTGTATTATTTCAATTATGGAGAGTTTGAAGTGATCGGAAGTTCCCCGGAAATGATTGTAAAGCAGCAGGGAAGCAGGGTGTATACCTGTCCGATCGCCGGAACCCGGCGCAGGGGTGTGGATGCTGAGGAGGATGCATTGCTTCGGGATGAATTGCTCCGGGATGAAAAGGAACGCGCCGAACATGTTATGCTGGTGGATCTTGCGAGAAATGACATGGGAAGGATCTCAGAATTTGGAACCGTCAAGGTGACACAGTTTATGGAAGTACAGAATTATTCCCATGTAATGCACATCGTATCTATGGTGGAAGGAAAGAAAAAAGGAGAATTTCATCCGCTGGATCTGGTTTCTTCGTTCCTTCCGGCAGGAACGCTTTCTGGAGCACCGAAGATCCGCGCGATGGAGATTATCGATGAACTTGAGAGTGTGCGCAGAGGACTCTACGGAGGCGCAACCGGATACATTGATTTCTCCGGTGATATGGATTTCTGTATTACGATCCGGACAATGATCAAAAAGAAAAACCGTGTATATTTGCAGGCTGGAGCGGGAATAGTTGCAGATTCCGTTCCGGAAAATGAGTATCAGGAGTGCTGCAATAAAGTAATGGCACTGGCCAAGACGCTTATAGAGGAGGAAAATTTATGATTTTGCTGATTGATAACTATGATTCTTTTACTTATAACCTGTATCAGTATATCGGAATTTTTAACTCCGATATCAAAGTTGTCCGAAACGACAAGATTACCATTGAAGAAATTAAGGCGATGGACCCGGAGCGGATCGTGCTTTCACCGGGACCAAAGAATCCGAAGGAAGCAGGCATCTGCATGGATGTTGTCAAAGAATTTACAGAAGAAAAACCGATCCTTGGCATCTGTCTGGGGCATCAGTGCATCGGTGAGGCATTGGGAGGAACCGTTTCCTATGCCAAGGCATTGTTCCATGGAAAGCAGTCGTTGATTGAACATGATGGAAGCAGTGTATTTACCGGGATCAATTCTCCGATCCGTGTGGCAAGATACCATTCCCTGGCAGTGCAGGAAAAGGATCTGCCGGATTGTCTGCGGGTGCTGGCGCGGACCGATGACGGAGAGATTATGGCAATGCGCCATAAGAAATATCCGGTTGTGGGATTACAGTTCCATCCGGAATCCATTTATACCGAGCACGGCAAACGCATCATCGAAAATTTTGTAAATGGAACGTGTTAGATTATAGTAGTTTATATTAGGGGAAAAAATATGATACTGGATGAAATTGTAGAAGATAAGAAAAAACGGCTTCCCGGGCACATGGCACGTATTCCGGAAACAGAAATGCGGCGCATGGCAGAGGAAACAAAGACGAGGGAGGCAGACTGTTTTTATAATCATTTAAAGAAACCGGGACTTTCGATTATCGGAGAATTTAAGAAAGCTTCCCCGAGTCTCGGAACGATTACCAGCAAGATTGATCTGATGGAGCGCATCAGTGAGTACAATGCATCGGTGGATGCCATTTCGTGTCTGACAGAGGAAGATCATTTTCACGGAAATGTTGCGTATTTAAAAGAAATCCGGGCAAAATCCAGCCTTCCGATTTTGCGGAAAGATTTCATGATCTGTGAGTATCAGTTTTATGAGGCAAAAGTGATCGGTGCAGATGCGGTACTTCTGATTACAGCGATTCTCGATGATGCACAGATGCATGATTTTTATCAGCTGGCAGGAGAACTTGAACTTGATGTGCTGGTTGAGACACATGATGAGGCAGAGGTGGAACGGGCGATGAAGATCAACCCGAGAATCATCGGGGTCAATAACCGTAATCTTAAGGATTTTACGATCTCTTTGGAACATACCAGACGGCTTCGCCCTTATGTGCCGGAAGATAAAGTATTTGTGGCAGAAAGTGGGATTACGGGAGATGAGGACGTGCGGTTCCTGCGAGACTGTGGGGTGGATGCCTTTTTGATCGGGCGTGCGTTTATGGAATCGGAAAATCCGAAAGCACTTGCACAAAAATGGAAGGAGCTGTATCAGGCATGAGACCAGAAGTAAAGATCTGTGGACTGAAAAAGCCTGCGGATGCGCAGTATGTAAATGATGCAGGGGCCGATTACGCAGGATTTGTTTTTTATGAGAAAAGCAGGCGGAATTTAAGCCGGCAACAGGCAGAAGAAATCATGAAAAAAATCAGTCCACGGATAAAAAAGGTTGCTGTAACCGTTTCCCCGGATGCGGCACAGATAAAGACACTGCAGCAGATGAAATTTGACATCATCCAGATGCACGGAAAGCTGTCAGAGGATGCCATAACGGCAGCAGAACTTCCTGTCTGGTATGCCATAAACCTCTCAGATCCGGAAGAGTTTGAGGCAAAAACAAAGAGCTTTTTTGAACTGCCGGAAGAACTGCAACAGAAAATAACAGCGATTGTCGTAGATGGTGCAGGCTATGGCGGCGGACAGCGTTTTGACTGGCAGAAGCAACTTCACATGGACCGGCAGGCGGGGATTTTCGCCGGAAGAAAATTTGTCCTGGCAGGAGGGTTACATGCCGGAAATGTTGCCGAAGGAATCCGGTTGTTTGACCCGGATATCGTGGATGTAAGTTCCGGAGTTGAATAAAAAGATCAAAAAGAAGAAGCAATGA
>ENA-UOJM01002877-UOJM01002877.1-human-gut-metagenome-genome-assembly--contig:-P116-NODE-2877-length-11185-cov-3.449236_pt1 | contig 11185 bp, 10 predicted proteins | sample MGYA00242349_ERZ723896 | MGnify/ENA metagenome assembly ERZ723896 | reverse complement strand
CTGCCTGCGCTATGCCCCTGTTTGAATATTCACCGTAGAGAAGCCCGGTGCTTTTCCGCAGGAAAAGACGGATACTTCGTATTCGAGGGCTTCTCTAGGCAGTTGCCTTTGGCAACTGCTGCTCACAACTGGCTCACACGGCCCCAACGGGGCCGGTCTGGGGCTTCGCTGGTGTGTTTTCCCCGCCCAGCATTCAAAACCGCACACAGGCTCTCACAGGGCCAAGTTTGGGGGTTACCGTTTTTTACTCCCGTTCTTTCTCGGCGGTAGTCCTGTCAGTTGGCGCCCCAGGTGGTAATTCACCGCCTCGTGAATGGGCAGAACCGTGTAAAGCAGCGTCCCATTTCTCGCGGTCCCGTCCAATGTCCACACAGTGGTCGGCAGGGTTTTGATGAGATGCTTATCCTCCAGCTGTGTTATGTACTTCCGTACTGTGTTGGGGCTTATGCCTGTGCACTCCCCGATTTTCCGAAAGCTAGGGTAACACAGGTGCGTCTCCCTGTCTTCACAAAAAATCAGGTAGGCGTACACGGCGATCTCCCCAGCGCTCAATCCCAGGGTGAAGATCTCATTCGGCAGAAGAAAAAATCCTCCCTGCCGTGGTTTTCTCTTGCAAGTTCGCCTCATATTTTTTCAGTCGCCCTCCTTCCCGTTTTTCAAAATTCGTTTCGCGAAGCCTTTTCTTTGTTTTATGCGGCTCAACTTTTGCGTGGGGGTACCCCCATGTTTCCAGATAAGCAAAAGGCCGGGATTGCTCCCAGCCTTTGCATAAATATTCAGTTTTTCACCAGGTTCTGGTCAAATTTCATCAGGATACTTGCCGCCTGTGCCCGAATAGCCGTGCCTCCCGCATCGATGGTGCCGTTCAGCTCATTGCCATTGGCCCAGCTCATAGCTGTTTCGGCCCAATCTGCTACGCTGCCGCTGTCCGGGAACTGGCTCAAATCACCCTCTGCCGTCACGTAGCCCTTATACTTAGCGTAGTTGTAGAGCATCTGGGCGAACTCCTGCCGGGTGATGCTGTCGCCGGGCTGGAACGCCCCGTCCCCGTAACCGGTGGCTACACCGGTGATTCTGGCCCAGTACACGGCGTTGCCGTACCAGCTTTGGGCGTCCACGTCTGCGTAGGGGTAGCCCAGGTTCTCGTCGGAGAGGTCCAGCTGGTCCTCCAGGTTATAGAGAATCTGCACGGCCTGGGCGCGGGTCACTTCTGTGTTAGGGGAGAACTCCGTCTCGCTCATGCCCTCCATGATATTGTGAAAATAGGCGTACCGAACGGCGCTCTCATACCACGCGCCGGGGGCCACATCCTCAAATGGCAGGGGCGCGGGGGTGAACGTGGCATCCACCGTCACCCTGCCAGATGGCATGGTAAAGGTGTAGTTGCCGTTGCCCTTGTCCGTGAGAGTGATCTCCTCGCCCCAGCTGTCCAGGACAGTCAAGCTCTCCAGTTCATAACCCGTTTCCGGGGTGACGGTGATGGTGATGAGGGTGCTCCGGCTGGCCCTCTTGTGAGATGCGGTGACGGTACCGTGCTCCGTGTCCGCCACGGTCACGGGATAGGTGGTCACCCCGCCGCCGGAGGAACGCCGGGTCACAGTGACTTCGACGCTTTCACTGGCAAACTTGGTCCCGGCCGCTGCTGGGTACCGCACCCAATAGGTACCCGCGCTGATGCTGGATACTGTTTCATCGGTAAATGCCGTCCATGTAGCGCCATTATCTGTGCTGTATTCCATCGTGGTGTCTGCACCGTTGATTTTCAGGATGCCGCCGGTGACGCCCTGGGGCGCAGCGGGCCGGGCGGGAATCGGGAGTTCCGCCGCCGCGCTGGCCGGTGCGCCGCCATCGTCCGCCGCGTGGCGAATGTAGAGGGTCTTTCCGGTGTAGCCAGCCAGGGAACTTCCGTCGGCAATCTCCGTGCCGGTGAAGTCCTCCGCCGTGTTGACCTCATAGCCGCTATTGATCGTGATGGTTTCCGCCGTGTAGTTAATGGAATACCCCTCGCCCGGCAGCGTGGCGGCAAATGCAGCCAATCTGGAACAGGTCCTCCCGGGTGTAACTGCCGAAATACGTGCCATGGACCTTGTCCGCGATGACTTTCCCCACCAGGCCCATATTCTCTTCTGCCTTACGTTGCTGTTCCGCTGTCAGTTTCATGATGCTTTCGCACCTCCCTCTCTCCCCAGCATCTCCTTGCAAGCTCGAAGCACTTGCCTGCAGGTGTACTCCCCCAGATAGCCAATATGTGCCTGAGACTGGGGCGCCTGCAGGAAGTTTGCCAGCCAACGGTAAGCCTCCTGTTTGGTCATCCGCCCGCTGGTGTAGAGCTTATCGAAATACTGGTGGGTCTCCCGGCGGAGAGCTCGCAGCTCTCCGTTGGCCAGCGTCCCCAGGGGGATGGCAGTCCCCGGCTGCACCCGCACATAGGCGTCACATTCCGGGTAGCGGGAGCATACATAGAGCATGGCTCCGTTTTTGTTGTTCTGGTAAATGCCGTCCGCACTGCGGTACACCACCGGCGCGCCGCAGTAAGGGCAGCGCATGGGCTTTTTTCGCTTCTTCTTCACAGGGTTCACCTCCAAGTTTTTTGAAAAACAAAAAGGCCGACTGTCCGCTGGAATACGAGAGACAGGGATTTCCTATCTCTTGGGAACAGACGCTTCTGTTCCCTATCCATGCGGCCAACCGGCCAAATACGTTTCAGAGTGAGCTTGCGCTATTGTGGAGGGCAAAGCCTCACGCCTTCGCTGCTCCGTAACAGGTTCCCCATCCGCAGGATGGGTGCTGGCGGAGGGGTACCTTCCTCCGCACCTGAAAGCCTGAGCACAAGCTTCCACTGCGCTATCATACTACCACATTTCCGGCGAGAAAGCAAGGCAAATACAAAAATTTGTTCGATTGCACAAAGCCTGTCCCCGGAAATCGATTCCACAAGGATTTTCCAAAAAAGTGCACAAATGTTCGTCTCAGTGGGGCATGGAGACATGGGTGATCACGCCCCAGATGCGGTTTGTTTCGTGATTGATGCCCAGAATGCGGACAGTCACCCGGGCGCCCCGGGGTGGCCTGCCTCGGGGAGGATAACTGCACAGGCAATCCACGCCGCCGTCCAAGGCCACAAAGACGCCGGTGGTGTCCACCATGCTGACCGTCCCCACATAGCGGTTGCCCACGGAATACCGGCGCAAAGCTTTCTCATAGGGGTTGGCGGATGCCTGCTTCACCGATGTCCTCCGCCAGTTGGAAGCCCTCCGGGGCGGCGGTTTCTTTCAGTACATCTGCTCCTCCTCGTTGGTCATGTCGGGGATGAGCAGGCCGAAGAAGGTCATGAGCTGCTGGATTTTCCGGGCCAGCAGGGAATCCATCTCCCCATAGGCGATTTCGTCGATGAGCTCCATCTCCGGGGACGTCACCTGCCGGATCTCCATGACGTTGATGCAGTGGGGCGAGCCGGGTGCAATCTTGATGAACTCCCCGCCGATGTGGTTGCAGGCCCGGCGGAACTCGTGGCCCTTGATGGGCGCCACAATAAAGCTTTGGATGCCGCGCATCCGCATCCGCAGGGCCAGCAGCTGCATGGTAAAGGTCTTCCCCGCCCCGGAGGTGCCCAGGAGCACCAGGTTGGCGTTCTTGTGGACCTTGCTGTTGAACAGGTCCACAATGCACAGGGAGTTGTTGTTCCGGTTGACCCCCAGCAAAACCCCGTTGTCGTCAGACATCTCGAAACTGCAGAAAGGGTAGGTGGAGGCAGCGCCGCTGGTGAGCACGTTCCGCCGGGACTTTTTCTCCAAACCAGGGTCTATGGACAGGAAAGGAAGCACCGAGCGAAGGGCAGCCTCCTGCTGGAAATTGCACTCACTCACCTGCATATCCATGGATTTGAGCATGTCCGTCATCTGGCGTTTTCTCCATTGGAGTTCCTCATAGGTTTGGGCAGATACGGTGATGAATACGCTGAGATAAAAAAGATCCTCGTTGTAGTTGGCGATGCCGTTCTTGATGAAGTACCCCGCCTGGATGGAATTGGCCAGCTCCTCGTAGTCGGTGCTGGTGTCCTGCATCCCCTTGAGCTTGGTGCGGTTTAACCGGATGCGCTGGGCCACCCTGTCGATGGCCCGGCTGCGGTTCTCCCGGCGCAGGTGGATGTCGATGTCGATGCCCTCGCCGGCGTTGATAAGTGCGGACATCCATCCGGCACGCACCCGGCTGGGGTAGCCGTTTCCCCGGATGTACAGGATGGTGTAATACCGCCCGTCCATGATGAGGTGGTTGTAGTGGGTGAAATCAATACCTCGGGGCGCCAAAAACTCCACCACGGGGATCTCCGGCACCGGGTCCAGGCCCAAGGTCAGGCCTTGGGATGCCATGGTGTCCAGCACCACCCGGTCCACTCGGGTTTGAAATGGTTCCTTCACACAGGAACGGCGGTTGAAGATTTGGTAGAGGATCTCCGCTGTTGCCTCATCCGGATTCGCGGGCTGCACAATGCCGTTGCCGCACTGGAGAAAGTAGGCCCGGGCGGTCTGCTCCGCTCCCTGGAGGGCGCCGTATATTTTGGAATAGTCCCCATCGTCCCGGCCAACCGCTTCATACTGGAAGATGAGAAAGAACCGGCGGGTCAGAGCCTCCCGGCTGCCCACATCCTGGATGAGCCGCAGGTAGTCCTCCCCCAGAGCCCGGCACTGGAGATTGTCCTCCTGGGCCAGCTCCTCCTTCACCAAAGAGATGTGCTTATCCGAATCCGCCCGGCGGGTGATGGTCTTGCACTGCAGGCGGATGGGGGAGATCTTCAGCCAGCTGGCGAAGCTGGAGATGATGTTGAACTGCTCCTCCGAAGACCGCAGGGCAAAGTTGATGGGCTCGATCTCCAGGATCTTCAGGTAGCGGCCGTCGGTGGTCTCCACCATGCCGTTGCGGATGTCCCGGACGGGCAGAAAGGACTGGACGGTTTCTCCTTTAGCCTCCTTTCTTCTTTGCTTTGCGTTTTTCTTTGCCATAGCTGCTTACCCTCCTTATGGCTTTACATCATCCGGGCTGTCCCGGCTCTTTTGCAGCTTCTTGTTCTTTCGGTGGGCCAGGTATTTGTAGTTGCAGGCATCGTTGCCGGAGTTGCCCTCCACGGTGTAGACGCGGGTTTCGTCCACGCCTACCACAATGCCCACATGGTCCGCACCACCGGTGTCAGAACCGGACCAGTTAAAGAAAATGGCGTCCCCGGGAGCGATGTCGGCGTAGTTTCGGTCCCCCCACTGGCCGTGGGACTGGAACCAGGCCATGCCTCCCGAGGTGCAGCCGGAAAACCGGGGCTCGGAAAGCCCCACCTGGGCGTAGCACCAGGAGACAAAGCAGGCGCACCACTCCACCCGGCTGGAAAAACCGTACCAACTCCAGTAGGGATAGCCGCCTACCTGCCCCACCTGGGACAGGGCGATGGCTGCCGCCTCTTCCCCGCCTTGGCGGGTACCGGTGCTGCCGCCCACCACCCCTATGTTGGACCCGTACAAAGTCAGCTTCAACGCGGTGGCCATGTTGGTAATAGCCTCCCCACAGGTGATGGTGAAGTCACCGTACATGGCTTCCGGGTCCAATTGAAAAGCTTCCAGAATGGCATCCTGATTCAGGGGATGGATGGTGGCGGCCAAGTACGAAACCGTTTGGGTCTGTGGGCTGCTGGAAGAATTTTCCTCGTCCTCAGAGCTTGTATCCTGCTCCACCTGTACCTCGGTCGTTTTCGCCTCATAGGTGATGGGGAACAGCTTGTCCGACAGGGCCTCCAACTTGGAAACCATATCTTCCTCACTGGTACCCAGTTGCTCCATGGAGACGGAGTAGGCGCAGAGGATGTAGGCCGCATCATAAGAGGAGTCCCCCGCCTGGTCATCCAAGGCTTCCAGGGAGAGCTCCTGGTCGTAGCCGCCTTCGGCGATGAGGGCATTGATTTGCTCTAGAGCAGCTTGGTGGGCCTCTTCCAAAGCATCTGCCACCACCCCGGACAGCCTTGTCATAGATTGGGACAGAGTGAGAGGATTTGCCATGTCCGCGCCATTCAGGCCGAACACCTGATTGGTCACAATGGTGGGGAGGGAGGTAAGCAAGACAATGAGGATGAGGAAAAACAGGCAGATGCACACCAAAATCTTATACAGAGTATGCCGTAAAGACCAAGCGGTGGAGAGCACCGCTCCCCAGGGCCCGCCTGCGGCGGTTCCCGCGGCAATCTCGGAAACGGCCTTGCCGCCTTCCACACCGGCTTTTACCATGGCAGCCGAAGAATTGGCCACTCCCGCGGCAGTACCGGATGCCGCTGATTTCATCCCCTCCTTTCCCAGCTCCTTGGCGGCGTTGGCCAGATTCCGGGCGGCTTCGCCCCATTGGTCACCGCCATCGCCAAATTGCTGCTTGTCAGGTTCAGCCATCGGTGTTTCCTCCTTTCTCTATCACCGTCCCTTCTTCCGCGGGGGCTTGGGCGGCTTCTCCGGCCTGCGCTGGGGTTTCTGATACAAGGTGGGTGTAGACTTGTAGCGCACGGTCTCCACATTGGTGGTTTTCAGCTTGCCATCCTCATAAACTGCCTTCCCGTCCAGATATACAGGCTTGCGCTCTACCGCAGGCTCCCCATGTATGGCGTACCACTGCTGGCCCTTGGCGTCCTCATAAACCTTGTAGTCTCCCCGTGGGGCGGCGTACCGGGTGGTGTCGAAGAACTGGGTGCCGGAACCATCGGTGTGGCGGACCTCGAAGCGGCCCTCCTCCTTGTGGCTGCCGTCCACCGTGGTGACCTGCTGCTCGAAGCCGGGCATAAAGTTTTGGAAAGAAGCCCGGTTGTAGGCCAAGGCCTGTTCCCCCGTTTCGAAGTCCGGGGCTTGGGCAGCGGGCTCCAGCTGGTACCACTCCACCCCATTGGCGGCCTGTACCACTCCATGGGGAGCCTCCGGCTCCTCGTAAAAGGCGCTGTTATACCACAGCGCGGTGCCATTTTCGCCGGTTGCTTCCAAGACACCCTGCTCCACCGTGCGAAGACTGGTGCTCTCTTCCGCGCCAGGGAAGTTCTCCCGCACCTGGGATTCCTCCAGGGCACTGCCGGAGAACTCCGGTACGTCGTAGAAGGCGGCGCTGCCCTCCCCGGTGGCCACCTGATACCAGGTGCTGCCATCTGCAGCGGTCACCACGGAATAGGGGCCCTCCGGCGCTTCATACTGGCTGGCGCTGTAATAGTCGATCTGGCTGGGGCCGGTGGGCTGGGCCGCCTGCACGGCTGCCCCTTCTTCCCCATTAGCAGTTCCCACTGCCGGATTAGGAACGGGGGAACCCTCTTGCTCTGCTGCCCCCTGGAATGCCATGCCGGTGGCGGTGGTGTGGATATGACCGCCGGTGATCTGCGTCCCCACCAGGGAGTAATTGGTAAGCTGAGGCATGTAGTTTTGTAAGCTCCGGTCCGCGATGTCCCCGGCAATGGCGCCGGAAACACCCTCCGGGCGGCTGGCCACGGAGGAGATGGACTCCCCGGTGAGCACCGCCCCGTTTCGGGAGGCGATGCCCCCAAATGCCCGGCCCACAAAGCCTACGCTGCCGCCCAAGCCCATGCGGGAACCGCCCTCCACCACCGCGTCCCGGACGTAGGAGTTGCCTTTGAACTTGCTGGCAAATCCCGCCGAGAAGGAACTGGCGGCAGCACCCGCGCCGGTGGCTGCGGAACTGGCGGCAGACCCACCGGAACGGAACACACTGCCGGCGCTTTTGGCCCCGCCTCCCAAGCCGCTGAGCACCCGAGCCGCCATGACCATCTCCATGGCCATGCTGGAACCGGTCTGGGCCACGTTCAGACCCATGGCCGCCAGGTAGCTGTCGAACTTCTGGGCGGTCTTGAGAAAAGCCAGGGCGCAGAACAACCAGAGGAACACGGAGCCGCCCCCGCTGGCCAACGCCCCGCCGTTGCCGATGAACTGGCCCACCGAGCTGTCAAAGGCCCGGAGGAACCACACGTTGAGCACCAGCAGCAACAGCTGGGAGCCCACCATCCGGCACCAGGATTTGAACACCTGGTTGGTGGCTTTGGAGCCGCCCATGGCGAAGGCCAGGGGGCTTGTGTAGCACAGGACTCCCACCACAATATAGCGCTCCACACACTCCAGCAAGAGCTTGAAGTAATTCCAGCCCAGGGCGATGAGCAAGATGAGAATTAGGATGGGCCCCACCACGGTCACCGTGGAGACAATGGTGGTCAGGCCGTTTTTCAGGGCTTCCTCAATGCCGGCGAAAGTGAAGTCCTCCGCTTCCATGGACACTTCCATGAGGGCGGTATAGGGCGCCCGGGCGATGTCCAGGGCCATGGTGAAGATGGGCCGGGCGGCTCCCACCAGCAGAGCGAACAGAGCGCTGCGCAGCAGGAGCTGCCAGGGGTTTTCCGCCTCGGTGATGGGGCCGCCGAACACCCGGAACAGCTGCCACACGGTGATGAGGAACAAGACTGCCCAGGCCATATACTGCATCACCTCAAAGGCCTTGGTGACAAAAGGGAAGTACCCTTCCATGGCGTCCATGTCGGTACCCAGGGCGTCGAGAAACACCCGGGACACCGCGTCCATCAGTTCGGAAGCGATACTGGACACCCAAGTGACGATACCTTCAAAAATCCAGTCGAGCATTCCTCACCTCCTTTAGCCGCCGGTGTACTGGCCGCCGGCGATCAAGGGCTGCAGGTAGGCCACGATGAACCCCAGGGTATTCAGGACGATCCAAGTGATCACGATACGCTTGAGCCAGCTGGTGGCCTCGTCCACAGCCCGCTGGTTCCGGGACACCATGCGGACGATCAGGGCGATAGCGGCCACTGTCACCGCTACGATGGTGCTGATGGCCACCACCTGGCCGTAGATGTCCTGCATGATGCTGGAGAACCTGTCCCAGATGGTCTCCGCCAGCACCGGCCTCACGGACAAGAGCAGGCCGCAGCCCACGGCCACCAAAGACCAGTAGGCTGTCCGCAGCCGGTTGGAAAGTGTTTCCCTCTCCATGTTATCTACCTCCATTCTGTTTTAGGGCAAAGAATAAGACCTCCCCCTGGATGGAGAGGTCTTATCCAAAAAGGCCGCCCTCAGATCCCTCTGAAGAGCGGCCTTTTCTCCTTGTCCCAATTTGGTACGATACCAGTGTAGCACGTTTCCCTTTTCTTGTCATCGGCGGGGAGTGCGCCATTTTTTTGCCATTTTGTGGGCGGGATGTTCCTTCGTTTCAAATTTCAGTTTTTTAAACTCCCAATGGGCACCACATACACACCATCATGCCTTCGGTATGCGTAATCTCCGGTGCCAGTCAGTACCATGAGAAAAGATGGGGCATGCATCTTATCGGTATCAATTTTCGCAGCCATGGATTTGAGGCTTCGCACGCCTTCTTCAATGAGTGTATCACCGCCAAGTTTCATTTCAATGAGGCCGTATTTCCCATTTCGGAGGTGTATCACCGCATCACACTCTTGCCCATCTTTATCCCGATAATGATATACTTCTCCGTTCAGAGCATCCGCAAACACACGCAGGTCCCTGACGCAAAGTGTTTCAAAAAGAAATCCAAATGTGTGAAGGTCATTCACTAAGTCATTTGGGCCAATCCCCAAAGCAGCTGCAGCGATAGAAGGGTCAATATAGTAGCGAGTGTCAGAAGAACGAATTGCAGTCTTAGAGCGCAGGTTAGGATTCCATGCAGGCATATCTTCCACAACAAAGATTTTTCTGAGCGCATTGACATACGAAGCTACCGTTTCTTCACTGATCGGGGTCTCATCGTTTGCGGCAATATCCTGCGCAATCACGGTATTTGGAACTTGTCCTCCCTGATTTCGTGCATAAGAACGCATGAGTCGACGAACCCTTTCCGGGTTTTTTTGTACATTGTCTGCCCGATTAATATCCGCGTGTACAACTGCATCGTAATAATCCATTGCCTGATCTAAGGCGATTTCATCGCGCATATCCACCGATTGAGGCCATCCACCTCTGCAAACAAGAAATGCCAAACGGGCTATACTCAAGTTCGATTCCCCATCAATTTCCGTTTTCCCTGTAAACAGTTCGCTTAAACTGACATCCCCAGTTGAGTCCCCTGACTCATACAGGCTCATTGGCCTCATTGTCAGGCAAGTAAACCGACCAGTACCCGAATGGGTTATTTCCCTGGTATCAACAGGGACGGCAGAACCGGTAAGAATAAACTGGCCAAGTTCGCCACGATGGTCTACTTCAAAGCGAATGGCATCCCACAGTTTCGGAGCAAGCTGCCATTCGTCGATCAATCGTGGAACTGCGCCGTTTAATAGGCGCCTTGGATTTAGTTCCGACATGGTGATATTTTGTTCTTTCCTTTCTGGGTCATCCATATACAAAACACTAGCAGAAAATTGTTCTGCAGTTGTGGTTTTACCACACCACTTAGGCCCCTCAATTAAAACGGCGCCTTTTCCTTCCAGTTTTCGCTTCAGTATTTCATCAGCAACTCTTTTCCTATATTTCTTCACGCAGGATGCCTCCTCTCCTCTGATACTGCCTATATTATGCGCTAAACCATTCAAAAAAGCAACGTTTTTCCGATGATTGGCGAAATATTTTTCCGACGATTGGCGTGATTTTATTCCGACGTTTGGCAGCTTTCTCAATTTCCTCTGGCACTGACCACGGGCGGATGGAAACGGCTTCTGCCCGCAGCCGGTAATACTGCCGGAGGGATAAATCCGAGAGAATATTCAGTGCACTTATGTCTTATTTATAGAAAACGCCAAGAAGAATTCAAGAGTTTCTTTTATAAAAGAATTCGTCGGAATCTAGCGCAAGGATTTCTCTTACGAGAGAATGTTGTGAATAGAACTACACGTTCTCTCCCACATGCTCAACTCATCGCACCCCCAAAGCCTCCACCAGCCCCACAAGTCTTCCCAGCTCCTCCTCCGGCACCGACCACAGCCGGATGGAAAGGATGGAGATGGCCTCCTCCCGCAGCCGGTAATACTGCCTAGATGACAAGTCCAGCCGGAACAGCAAGTCGGTGTGGCTCAGCTTTTCCGGGACGATGTAGGTGAGGTAAATCAGCTCGTACAGCCGGGGGCCGTTGCCGGGCTTTTTCTTCAGGACGGTCAGCGCTTCGTTGATCCGGTCCAGCAGCAGCCGTGACTTTCGCAGGCTTTCCACCC
>ENA-UOJM01002872-UOJM01002872.1-human-gut-metagenome-genome-assembly--contig:-P116-NODE-2872-length-11196-cov-4.497891_pt1 | contig 11196 bp, 10 predicted proteins | sample MGYA00242349_ERZ723896 | MGnify/ENA metagenome assembly ERZ723896 | reverse complement strand
AGCTGAACTGCTCTTGTTTCCTGAATAAGCTTGAACAGTCCGAAAATCAACAGTGCAATTGCAAGAATATCGACAATATCTCTTAGCTGTATAGTCTTGATAATGGAAAGAATGCTGTTAAATATTTCCAATCTGCTTTCCCCTTTCTTTATTTTTAAATTCCTCGTTATTATTCTAACATACTTTTGTTATTAATTGCAACCTTTTTAAATTGTTTTTTTCTGTTTGTTGTTCTTAGAAATACGACTTACGGCATTTGCAAAATATATAACATCATTTTTTGTTGTAAATGCCGATACAACAGCTCTTACGGTTCCTGTATCCTGAGTGCCGAAGCTTTTGTGTGCAAGGGGCGCACAATGGAGTCCTGCTCTTACGGCAATGTTGTAGCTGTCATTAAGAATTTTTGCAACTGTTTCACTTTCGGTATTTTTAATATTAAAGGAAATTACAGGAACGCTGTGATTTTTCTCAGGCATTTTGGTGTATAATATTACATTTTCCGCTTTTTCAAGCCTTTTGTAGAGCATTCGTGCAAGACTTAACTCGGAATTATATATTCTGTCTGTTTTTTTGTTCAGGACAAACTTTATTCCTGCATTAAGCCCTGCTATTCCCGGAAGATTCGGCGTTCCGCTTTCGTACTTATCGGGGAGAATTTCGGGCTGATTGAGGTTTGCGGAATCACTTCCCGTTCCTCCCTGAATAAGACTGTCCGGAGTTGTTTCGCTGTTTATAATAAGCAAGCCTGTTCCCATCGGTCCGTAAAGCCCTTTGTGACCTGCGGTGCAGAGAAAATCAATACAACTGTCATAAAGGTTGATATCTGCTGTTCCTGCACTTTGTGCGGCATCTACACAAAAAAGGATGCCGTTTAATCTGCAAAGAGCGCCTATTCTTTCTATCGGAAGTTTGATGCCGAATACATTTGAAGCATGGGTACAGATTACAAGTTTTGTGTTAGATTTGAATTGTTTCCTGAAATTCTCGATTGTTTGTTCATCATCATAAGGGACACATTCGGCAACAGAGTATTCAATCTTATTTTTCTTGAGTGTTTCAAGCGGTCTGACGACAGCATTGTGCTCAAGTGATGAGATTACGGCATGGTCGCCCTGTTTTAATATGCCTTTAATAACTGTGTTCAAAGCCGTTGTGCAGTTAAGCGTGAATATTATATTTTCGGGATTTTCCGAGCCAAAAAGTTTTGCGGCATTATCTCGGCAGGAATACATTATTTCAGATGATTTCACCGACATTTTATGACCGCTTCTTCCCGGATTTGCTCCGTAGTCGGACATAGCTTCGTTAATCGCTTTTCTTACGGATAAGGGTTTCGGAAAGGTGGTTGCACCGTTGTCAAAATATATCATAAGGTATCAACAGCGGCTGTTCCTTTGACAGCAATACCGTTACTCCTGATAATTTCCAATGCCCTTTCAAAATTTCCCGGGACATAAAGGCTGTATCCGCATGATTTTCGATTGAGGTGTATAGGAGTTCTTACAAGCCCTGATTTAATATTGTTTTTTAAAAGTAGGTTACGGCTCTTCATGGCAAGAGTTACCGAGCCGAATATTATTAAATTATTTTCCATAACTTCCACCCTTTGTTAAATCTTTGTGACATCTCAAAACAATATATCACACTACATATTATGAAAGTAGGCAAAGTTTGGACATAAAAGAAAGCACGGCTTTTATGCCGTGCTTAAAGGTGTTATTTTTCAGTTCATTTTTTCAGAAAGAAGGTTGCCCATGTTGTACATACCTGCTTTCTGATCTTTAAGAAATACTGCCGCATTAACAGCACCGACAGCGAAAACTTCTTTTGACTGAGCCTGATGAGAGATTGTTACAACCTCATCGTGACCTGCAAAGATAACTTCGTGTTCACCTACAATTGTGCCGCCTCTTACGGAATGAATACCGATTTCGTTCTTTGAACGCTTTCTGCGGTAGCTGTGTCTGTCATAGACATACTGCGGATCTTCGTCAAGCTGTTCCGAAATTCCGTCTGCAATCATAAGAGCTGTTCCGCTCGGAGCGTCAAGCTTAAGATTATGATGCTTTTCAACGATTTCAATATCGAACTGGTTTCCGAGAATTTTTGCAGCCTCTTTTGAAAGCTCAATAAGAAGATTGATGCCGAGTGACATATTACCTGAATAGAAAACAGGAATTGTCTTTGCCGCATCTTCGATTTTTGCAATCTGATCTTTTGAAAAGCCTGTTGTGCAGATAACACAAGGTACTTTATTATCAACTGCATACGAAAGCATACCGTCAAGAGCTGCAGGATTTGAAAAATCAATGATTACATCAGGTGTTTCGGTTGCCTCGTCAAAAGTCTTGAAAACATCAAAATCATAATTACTTTCACCGAATGCGTCAACACCGAACAAAACATTGCAATCCTCACGGCTCTGAACAGCCTGTGCCACAAAGCAGCCCATTTTACCGTTACAACCGACTATTGCTGTATTTACCATTTTTTATTCCCCTTTAAACTTCTTGAATTTTAAACGAATCAAAGGTTGATTATTTAACCTTCTTGCTTAAAAGGTCATACTTCTCCATGCAATCCTTGAGGTCATGGTAACCCTGAACGCTCATGGGAACGAGCGGAAGTCTGCATTCGCCTGCTTCATAGCCGAAGAGGTTCATGGCAGTCTTTACGGGGATCGGGTTAACATCGCTGAAGAGTATATGCATAAGCTCAAGATAGTGGAAGTTAAGCTTCTGTGCCTCTGCAAAGTCATTGTCAAGACAAAGCTGACAGATGTCATGCATTTCCTTGGGGCAGATGTTTGCAAATACAGAGATAACACCGAGAGCGCCTAGTGACATAAAAGGAACAGTCTGGTCATCGTTACCTGAGTAGATGTCAAGATTGTCACCGCAAAGTGAACGGATGAGAGCAACCTGAGAGATGTCGCCGCTTGCCTCTTTTGCGGCAACGATGTTAGGATGCTTGCAAAGCTCCTGATAAGTCTTTGGCTTGATGTTACAGCCGGTTCTTGAAGGAACATTGTAAAGAATAATCGGAATATCAACCGAATCTGCAACAACGTTGAAGTGTCTTACAAGACCCTGCTGAGATGTTTTATTGTAGTAAGGAGTTACGCAGAGAAGTGCGTCAACGCCTGTGCTTGCGGCAGATTTTGAGAGCATAACGGCTGTTGAGGTATCGTTACTGCCTGTACCTGCAATAACAGGAATTCTGCCGTTTGTCTTTTCTGCAACGAAAGAAATTGTTTCGCAATGCTCTTTTTCCGAAAGAGTTGCAGCCTCACCTGTTGTACCGCATACAATAATTGCATCAGTACCGTTTTGAACATGAAATTCTACGAGATCGCCGAGAACATCGTAGTTTACGCTTCCGTCAGACTTCATAGGAGTGATAAGTGCAACACCTGAGCCTGTAAAAATGTGGTTAGACATAATTTACCTCCGTAAGTAATCAGTCCATGTAGCCCTCAGCACAAAGGAGCTCTGCAAGAAGAACTGCACCGCCTGCTGCGCCTCTTAATGTGTTGTGTGACATACAAACGAACTTGTAATCATATTGAGTATCAGGTCTTAATCTGCCAACCGATACTGCCATACCGTTTTCAAGATTTCTTTCAGATTTAATCTGCGGACGGTCGGGTTCTGTGAAGTAGTGGAGAAAATGCTTTGGAGCACTCGGAAGATCAAGCTCCTGAGCTCTGCCGCTGTAGTTTGACCAAATGTCAATAATTTCTTCGACAGTAGGTTTCTTTACGCCGTCCTTAAATGACATAAATACAGCTGCTGTGTGACCGTCAGATACGGGAACACGGATGCACTGTGATGTGATTGAAATATCATCGGTTTTAACAATCTTGTCGCCTTCAATCTTACCCCAGATTTTAAGCGGCTCCTGCTCTGACTTCTCTTCCTCACCGCCGATGTAAGGAATAACATTATCTACCATTTCAGGCCATGTCTTGAATGTTTTGCCTGCGCCTGAAATTGCCTGATATGTGCAGGCAAGAACCTTGTCAACGCCGAGTGCCTTTAAAGGATGAATTGCAGGAACATAACTCTGAAGTGAGCAATTGGACTTAACTGCAACAAAGCCTCTTTTTGTGCCGAGACGCTTTCTCTGAGCGTCAATAATCTTAATGTGATCGGCGTTAATTTCAGGAATAACCATAGGAACATCATCTGTAAAGCGATGAGCACTGTTGTTTGATACGATAGGACACTCTGCCTTTGCATATCTGTCTTCGAGATCACGGATTTCATCCTTCTTCATATTAACTGCGCAGAAACAGAAATCAACCTGTGATGCAACCTCTTCAACATTTTCAGCGTCAACGATAACCATATCCTTGTACTTCTCAGGAAGAGGAGCAGTCATATGCCATCTGCCTTCAACTGTTTCACCGTATGTTTTGCCTGCACTTCTCTTACTTGCGGCAAGAACAGTAACCTCAAACCACGGGTGATTCTCAAGAAGAAGTGTAAAACGCTGACCTACCATACCAGTAGCGCCGATAATACCGACTTTATACTTTTTCATAATAATTCCTCCGAATTAAACAAATTTTAAAAAAGCGGTTGCCTTATTCAAACAAATATTATATTATATGAAGAGATGTCTGAAAACACGACTGTTTGTCGATTATGCAAACTGCTCATAATAAGATAATATATCATTTTAAAAGGGTAATGTCAATTATTTTGAGAATTTTACAGGACAAATACTTGTGTTTTACAAAGATTTTTGACAGAACAGCTTTTAAAAAAGCAATTTTAGTTCTTGAAAGGAAATAAAATGAAGACGAGTGATTTTTATTACGATTTGCCTAAAGAGCTTATCGCACAGACTCCGCTTGAACCGAGAGACAGTTCAAGACTGCTTGTGCTTGACAGAGAAAAACAAACTCTGGAGCATAAACATTTTTATGACATTATTGATTATCTTAACGAGGGTGACCTTCTTGTTGCCAACGATTCAAGAGTTTTGCCTGCAAGAATTTACGGTATCAAAGACGAAACAGGTGCAAAAGTTGAATTTCTGCTTTTGAAGCAGGTTGCGAACAACCGTTGGGAAACACTTTGCAAGCCGGGTAAAAAAGCAAAAGTCGGCACAAAATTTTCATTCGGCAACGGCATTTTGCGTGCAACTGTTGTTGAAGTTAAGGATGACGGCAACAGAATAGTTGATTTTGATTGCGAAGAGAATTTCTTTACCACTCTTGACAAAATCGGTCAAATGCCTCTTCCCCCTTATATTACTGCCGAGCTTAAAGACAAGGAACGCTATCAGACGGTTTACAGCCATGAACTCGGTTCAGCGGCAGCTCCAACAGCAGGACTTCACTTTACAACCGAGCTTATGGACAGAATCAAGGCTAAGGGTGTAAAGATTGCGTATGTTACACTTCATGTGGGACTCGGTACATTCAGACCGGTTAAGGTTGATGATGTTACAAAGCATAAAATGCACAGCGAGCATTATGAAGTCCCCGAAGAAACCGCAAAGCTCATAAATGAAACTAAGAAAAACGGCGGACGGGTTATTGCGGTCGGCACAACATCCTGCAGAACGCTTGAAAGTGTTGCGGCAATGTACGGAGAAATCAAGCCCTGTGAGGGATTTACGGATATTTTTATTTATCCCGGATTTGAATTTAAGGTGCTGGACGGACTTATTACTAACTTTCATCTTCCCGAAAGTACACTCATTATGCTTGTATCCGCTTTTGCGGGATATGATTTTATTATGAATGCATACAAAGAAGCTGTAAAGGAAAAGTACAGATTCTTCTCTTTCGGTGACGCTATGTTCATATCATAGGAGGATTTATGTTTAAGGTAATTAAAAAGGAAGGTAGCGCAAGACGAGGCGAATTCGTTACGGTTCACGGTACGGTTCAGACTCCCGCCTTTATGAATGTTGCAACATGCGGTGCAATCAAGGGTGCTGTTTCTGCGCTTGATTTAAAGAATATAAAATGTCAGGTTCAGCTTTGCAACACCTATCATCTGCATCTTCGTCCGGGTGATGAAAAGGTTAAGCAAATGGGCGGACTTCACAAATTTACAAGGTGGGACGGTCCTATCCTTACCGACAGCGGCGGATTTCAGGTGTTCTCTCTTGCAAAGTTGAGAAATATTAAAGAAGAAGGCGTTTACTTCAATTCTCACATTGACGGCCGCAAAATTTTTATGGGACCTGAGGAGAGTATGAGAATCCAGTCAAATCTTGCATCTACAATTGCGATGGCATTTGACGAATGCGTTGAAAACACTTATCCATATGAATATACAAAAAACAGCGTTGAAAGAACCACAAGATGGCTTAAAAGATGCGTAACAGAGATGAAAAGGCTCAACAGTCTTGATGATACCATAAATAAAAACCAGATGCTGTTCGGCATAAATCAGGGCGGTATCTATGACGATTTGCGCGTCAATCATATGAAAGAAATTGCAGAGCTTAATCTTGACGGCTATGCAATCGGAGGTCTTGCCGTGGGTGAGCCTGCAGAAACGATGTACCATATCATTGAAGAGGTTGAGCCGTTTGCTCCGAAAGATAAAATCAGATATCTTATGGGAGTCGGAACTCCCGTGAATATTCTTGAAAGCGTTGCAAGAGGTGTTGATCTTTTTGACTGTGTTATGCCGAGCAGAAACGCAAGACACGGTCAGCTCTTCACTTGGGACGGAGTGCGTAACATCAATAATGCAAAATATGAAACAGATGAATCTCCGATTGACGAGCATTGTGACTGCCCCGTTTGCCGAAACTTTTCAAGGGCATACATAAGACATCTTCTCAAGAGCGGTGAGATGCTCGGAATGCGACTTGCTGTTTTGCACAACCTCTATTTTTACAATAATCTTATGGAAGTTATCAGAACTCAGCTTGATAACGGCACATATATGGAATTTTACGAGAAATATCGCAACATTTTAGGCGTGCGTATCTAATATTTTTTCAAAACAGAAAAAATACTTGCAAGATGTGATTAAAACTGATATAATCAATACATTGTATGAAAGGAATGACGAAAATGACAAACTTTTTACCTGTAGTTGCAGAAGCAAGTGCAAGCGGCGGAAATCAGTCATCAAGTATGATTTTTATGATTCTCTTCTATGTTGCTATTTTTGCAGCTCTCTATTTCTTCCTCATCAGACCTAACTCAAAGAAGAAAAAAGAAGAAGCTCAGCTTCGTAACTCTCTTGAGATCGGTGATGAAATTACAACAATCGGCGGAATTATGGGCAGAGTAGTTGCCATTAAGGACGACGAGGACGCTATCATCATTGAAACAGGCTCCGACAGAGTTAAGATGAAGTTTAAAAAGTGGTGTATTTCTACTGTTGACACAGTTAAGGAACAGTCACAGCAGGCAGGTCAGCCTGAAAAGAAAGGCTTCTTCGGTTTTGGCAAGAAGAAAGATTCTGACGAAACTAAAGCTACAAAAGAATAACTTTTTGAATGAATGTTCTTTCCCCCGAATATATTTGTAACAGAATATATTCGGGGGTTGTTTTATGTCTGATAAAAAACTACTTGCAAAGGCTGTTTTGTTTTCATCAGTATGCGGAATACTCATACTGGTAATTTTGATGTGTTTGCTTGCAGCCGTGATGATGTCGTCGGGAGTGATTTCAGCAGATATACTTGATTACTGCACGGTCGGCATGGTCGGTGTTGCAACGCTGATGTCGGGAATAATATCATCAAGAATTACAGGAAGTGCAGGTCTTGCGGTGGGTTCGCTGACAGGATTTTTTATTTTTCTTGTCATAACCTCTATTGCATTGATTTTTAACGGTGAGCCTATAACGATACTAACCCTGCTAAAACTGATGTCATCCGTTCTGGGAGGAGGAATAGGCGGAATTATCGGAGTCAACAAAAAGGAAAAAATAAAAATCAGATAAGATCGAGTAAGATTATTTTATTGAAATTATGTTTTCGGCAGTTCGTTTAGGCGGACTGCTGTTTTTATGCCAGATTTAATTACAAATTAGAATTATTTTTTAAAAAATTGAAATATCTATGGTAAAACAGCTCGTAATATGGTACAATAATCCGGAGAATGAGATAGTGAGGGTTAATGACCTTGATTTAGATGTAATATGAAAAATAAGGAAATATTTAAGGAGTGTTAGTATGGCAAAAACAATTAAATTGCCGGCAGATTTAAGGGATTGGAAGGTTACTTCATTTGTTGGGGAAGACAACGGCTGTGAAGTTTACAAGGTATCAAGGAAGATTGATAAAAATACTGCTCAAAATGCGATTCTCAGACACGCATTTGTCGGCAAAAGCAATTATACCGATGAACGTGCCGAGTATTTTACCGAAGAGGCTGATTTTATTGAATCGGTTAAGGAGCTTGACGGTGTTTCAAACTATCTGGATGTTTATGTTCAGGATAATCAGAACAAAAAAACCTGTGATTTGTACATATTTACAGAAGAACTCACAAGTCTTGAAGAACTTATGAAAACCAAAACTTTCGCTGAGGATGAAGTTGTTGATTTTGGTATTCAGATGAGTGAAATGCTTGAAACTTTGGAAGCAAAGAATATTTTTCACGGTAATATTTCGCCAAAGAATATTTTTGTAACCGCTGACGGAAGGTATAAAATCGGCGGATTTACAGATTTTGAAGGCAAGATTGCGGATACCTCATTTGTTGCGCCTGAGGTTTACAAGCAGGAAAATGTTGACTATACAACCGACATTTATTCTGTCGGAATAATTATGTATGCAATGTGCAATGGCGGTAAAATTCCGTTTGAAAGTGATTCATGCGACAGAAAGAATGCCTGTGAAGAAAGATTTTCGGGCAAGGCTGTTACCGCACCGTCTGAGGGTGACGAAAAACTCAAGAGTGTTATTGTAATTGCATGTCAGCCAAATAATACAAACCGATGGAAAAATGCAGGCAACATTAAAAATGCTCTCACATCTATCAAGGCTGAAATGGGTACATCCTCCCCTGTTCCGAATCCCGATGTTGTTGTTCCGGAAAACACGGATTTTGACGGAAATGTATTTGAAGAATATGACTATGATGAATTTGAGGATACAGAGCCGACTGAACCGCAGGATAATTTTGACGATAAGGATGAGGTTCAGACAGTTGAGGACGCTGTTCTTGATAATGAATTTAAAGGCGCCGAACAGCTTGGCATTGCCGAAGTTTTAGCCGGTGAAGAATCCTTGCCTGTTGACGGTAATGCTCCTGTAGATTCAGGTGAAGTCAGTGAGTCTGATGCTGATGAAAACGGCGGATTTGAGGTTGTTGATGTTACAGATGCAGTTGATGAGCCTGAAAATTCCGAGGTTAAAACTGACGAAGTATCAGAAGAAAAACAGCCTGAATTTGAAGATATCAGTTCCGTATCAAGTGAAGATGACAAGAAAGAACAAACTGTTACAGATAAAAAAGCTGAAGAATTTGAAGATGTTTCAAGCAACAGCGAAGTAGCTCCGGAAGTTCTTCCTCCTGTTACAAGCGTTGAAGTGTTTGACGATTACTCCGGTGCAGACCATAAAAATGTTCTTACAAGCAATGAATCAAGCAAGGATTACGGTGATTTCTTTGAGGACGAGCCGTCTGTTAAGCGTACTGACAATAAAGCTGACGATACTAAAAAAATTGAAGAAAAAAACAACTTTGACGATAACAGCTTTGAAGATAATGACAATGAATTCGGATATGCAGATGAAGAAGATAATAAAGAAAATGTAAAGAAAAAGAAGAATAAATTTATCATTATTCTTTGTGCCGTTGTAATTGCCGCCGCACTCGGATTTATCGGGTTCTGCGTTTATAACGGTTTGTCAAATTCATCTACTGACAATAAAACTACTACAGCCGAAACCGCAACATCTGCCGAAGTAACCACACAGGCGCCGAGTACGGCGATGCCTACTACAACGGAACAGGTTACAACATCTTCTTCATATAACAATGTTGTTCCTGTTGTCGGTTACGGTTACAGTTACGGTAAAAAGCTTCTTGAACAGGCAGGATTTACCGTTGAAATTTCTGACTATGAATACAGTTATGATTATCCGGAAGGATATATTATCTCCCAGACTCCGGAAGGCGACACAAGCGCAAGTACGGGTACAGTTGTTAAACTTGTTATCTCAAGCGGACAGATTCAGAGAGAAACAGAAGCTCCTGCAACACGGGCTCAGCAGTCATCAAATAGTCAGAACAGCTCATCGGGCAATTCAAATTCACAGTCATCAAGCAAAACAAACACTAATAATAACGGCGGATTTATCTTCCCTAACAGCGATTCTTCATATCTCAGCAACGCACAGGTAAGCGCTTTGAGTGATGACGACTTACAGCTTGCAATTAATGAGATTTATGCAAGACGAGGCAGAATTTTTAAGGACGCAAGCCTTAATGCATACTTTAACTCGCAGTCATGGTATGAGGGCAAATATACAGCCGAAGAATTTGAAAAGAATGTTAAATTTAATACTTACGAACAGAAGAATCTTCAGCTTTTGATTAACGAAAGAAGATCAAGAAAGTGATTTTTAAACATGAAAGATAATGCAGAGGAGTTATTATGAAAGATAAAATATTAAACGCACTAAAAAGCAAGACCTTCTTTGCTTTGGCAATTAATATTGTTATTATGGCTTTGATTATAGTTGTTACTGCATTTTCCTATGACAGTGCTGACGATTTTTACAATTCTTTATATATCTGTCAGTATCATAACTATTACAATAATGATATTAACTACATTTTTGCGACAATTACCGGTTCATTGCAGTACATTCTTTTGAATTTCAACTGTTTTGTACTTTTTCAAATTCTTCTCTCCTGTGCCGCTTTTTCTTCTGTTACATTTGTTTTTGCCGATAAATTCGGAAAGCACAAGGCTTTCATATTCACTCTTGTGCTGAATATTTTGTTTTCATTTGACCATTATTCAAACATTTTAAGCAGTAAAACCGCCGCTTTGCTGCTTACGGCAGGGTTTCTGATGGCACTTAATGCAATCAGAAATAAAAGGTACTCTCTCTCGTTTTGGATTGGTGTACTTGAAGTTATATTCGGAACATTTTTATGTTTCAAATATTTCTTTGTGGGACTTGCATTTTTTATTACATTCTTCATCGGTGATATGATTGCAAAAAGAAAGTACAAGTTGCCGTTCAGAA
>ENA-UOJM01002866-UOJM01002866.1-human-gut-metagenome-genome-assembly--contig:-P116-NODE-2866-length-11239-cov-4.904506_pt1 | contig 11239 bp, 10 predicted proteins | sample MGYA00242349_ERZ723896 | MGnify/ENA metagenome assembly ERZ723896 | reverse complement strand
ACGGCACCTCCCCCCCGGGGGGCGCCCCCGCCCGCCCCGGCGGCGGGGGCCCGGCGGCCGGCCCCCCACCCGCGCGGGCCGGAGCGGGGGGAGCCGGGGGAGAACGGGCCCCGGGGCGCCGCCCGCCCCCCCGCGGGGGCCCCCCGGGGCGCGCCCGGTGGCGGCGGCCGCCGGCCGGCCCCGGGGCCCTTGGGCGTGGGGGGCCGGGGGGCCCTGCTCGCTGGGGAGAAGCGCCCGCTGAACGCCCTGTGCGGCGGGTACATGGGGGGGATCAACGGCATCCTGAAAGTCCTCCGGCTGGAGGAGCTGGACAGCGGGGATATCCTGCTGATCCTGATCATCCTGCTCCTGCTGGTGGAGGGGGACAACATGGACCTGGTCATCACCCTGGGGCTGCTGCTCCTGCTGGGGCTGGCGGACGACAGGAAGGAGGAGAAGCAAGGGGGGTGAGCTCCTCCTCAAATGCTGTGGAGCACCGTTCCGTCCGGCAGCTGAAAGGTGGTGCCGGAGGGGCAGGACTGGATGGGAGAATAGGCGGTCATGCGGTAGAGCAGCTCCTCCCCCTCCAGAGTCTCAGAGGAGATGAGCAGCCCGCTCTCCACGCTGATCCAGTAGCGGTCCACCCGCTCCCCGCCGGGGGCGGATACCTCCACATAGATGCAGGGGATGCCCCCCCTGGAGTCGTCGTAGCCGGTGCCGGTGATCTGCTCCGGGTCCGCGTCCAGCACGGTCTCATAGGTGGGGATGTGCTGGGCCAGATCGGCGGAGCCGCCCTCCGCCGGGGCGGTGAGGTAGTCGGAGGACCCCTCATACCAGTAGTAGACGGTGTCCTCGCTGATGAGGTCGTGGCGGATCAGACCGGAGGGGAGGACCTGACGGGTATGGGACCAGCCTCCGTCCACCCAGGTCTGGACGGAGGTGGCACTGGAGCCCCCGGTCCAGAAGGTCTCTACCGTCAGCTCCCAGTAATAGCTGGTGGAGCGCTCCAGGGTGCGGATGACGCTCTGGACGGTCTGGGGGGTCACCTCCACCCGCTGGAACAGCTCGGCGGACTGAGAGGAGCCTCCCCCCTCCTGGCTGCTGGAGGAGGCGCCGGGCTCAGGGAGCTGGATATGTTCGGTGCGCATAGAGAAGAGGCTGCGGCCGAAGCTGGTGAACATGGCCGCCACGATGAGAAGGGTGACGGCGATGGCGATGATCAGGCGGTTTTTTTGGTCCATGGCCGGCTCCTTTCTCGTGGGGTCAGACAGAGGTCAGGGATGGAAGGGGGCGGGGGGCTGCGCCCGTAGACCGAAGCGGTACTCGATGGCGTCAGCGATGCGCCCGCAGGCCCGGCCGTCGCCGTAGGGGTTGGCGGCGTGGGCCATGGCGGCATAGGCCGCCGGATCGGTGAGCAGGCGGGAGGCCATCTGGAAGATGAGCTCCTCCTCGGTGCCCGCCAGATGGACCGTCACCGCGGCCACCGCCTCGGGGCGCTCCGTCTCCCGACGCATGACGAGCACCGGCTTTCCCAGGGCGGGGGCCTCCTCCTGGAGCCCGCCGGAGTCGGTCATCACCAGATGGCAGCGGGCCATGAGGTTGTGCATCTCGTCCACCGCCAGTGGGGCGATGAGGTGGATGCGGGGGTGGCCGTCCAGGTACTGATGGGCCGCCTCCTGGACCACCGGGGAGAGGTGGACCGGATAGACCAGCTCCACGTCGGGGAAGGCGTCGGCCACCCGGCGCAGGGCGGTCATGATGTGGGCCATAGGCGTTCCGTAGTTCTCCCGCCGGTGGCAGGTGACCAGGATCACCTTTCGGTTGACATAATCCAAATCATTGAGGACGCCTTCTGAAAAATGAAAGTCTTTTACAACTGTGGTCTGGAGCGCGTCGATCACCGTGTTGCCGGTCAGAAAGACGCCCTGCTCGATCCCTTCCCGGGCCAGATTGTCCCGGTTGGAGGGGGTGGGGCAGAAGTGCAGGTCAGCGATGGCGCTGACCATCCGGCGGTTCATCTCCTCCGGGTAGGGGGAGTATTTGTCATAGGTGCGCAGGCCGGCCTCCACGTGGCCCACGGGCACCCGGTGGTAGAAGGCGGCCAGGGCGCCGGCGAAGGTGGTGGAGGTGTCACCGTGGACCAGGACCAGGTCGGGTCGGGCCTGCTCCAGCACCTCCTCCATGCCCAGCAGGCACTTGGAGGTGATGGTGGACAAGGTCTGCCGGGGCTCCATGATGTTCAGGTCGAAGTCGGGCACCAGGCGGAAGATGTCCAGCACGGAGTCCAGCATCTGCCGGTGCTGGGCGGTGACACAGCACAAGGCGTCGATCTGGGGGCGGCGGGAGAGCTCCAGGGCCAGGGGGGCCATCTTGATGGCCTCCGGCCGGGTGCCGAAGATGGTCATGACTCGGATACGGTTCATTTGTCGGAACGGTCCTCCTCACCGAAGAAATTGTCGTTGCCGGCGATCTGGGTCTTGGAGGGGGGGCGGTGCTGCCGGCCCTTGGCCTCCCCCGCGGCGCCGGAGCCGCCGCTGTCGCTGTGGGACAGGTAGAGCCTGCCCCCGAAGGCGCCCGCCATGCACAGGGCCAGCAGGAAGAGCATGGCCTTCATGGCGTTGTTGGTGGTGAGCACCACCGCGGACAGGCCCAGGATGGCGCTGATGAGATAGAGCACCGCCACCGCCTGCTTCTGGGTGAAGCCCATGTCGATGAGCCGGTGGTGGATGTGTCCCCGGTCGGGGGCCATGGGGCTCTGCCCCCGGGCCAGCCGCCGCAGGATGGCGAAGCAGGTGTCGAAGATGGGCAGGCCCAGCACCAGGAAGGGGACGGCGAAGGAGATGATGGCGTAGGACTTGAACAGCCCCTGGATGGAGACGGTGGCCAGCACGAAGCCCAGGAAGGTGGAGCCGGTGTCCCCCATGAAGATCTTGGCCGGGTTCAGGTTATAGGGGAGAAAGCCGATGCAGGCGCCGGCCAGGGCGGCCATGAGGATGGCCACCTGGGCCTCGGCCACCGTCAGGGCGATGACCAGCATGGTCATGGAGCTGATGGTGGACACGCCGCAGGCCAGGCCGTCCAGCCCGTCGATCAGGTTGACGGCGTTGGTGATGGCCACGATCCACAGCACAGAGATGGGGATGGACAGCACGCCCAGGTGCCAGTAGGGGTCGCTGCTGAAGATGTTGGGGTTGGAGAGGTAGTCGATCTGGTTGCCCATCAGCACGGCGATGAGGGCCGCGCCGATCTGGACGGCGAACTTCAGCTTGGCGGACAGAGCATAGATGTCGTCAAAAATGCCCAGAATGACGATGACCACCGCGCCCAGCAGCATGCCCCGCAGCTGGGTGGTGAGGGGCAGGAAGAGCAGCACGCTGAGGATGAAGCCGAAGAAGATGGCCAGCCCCCCCATCCTGGGGATGGGGTGGTCATGCATCCGGCGGCTGTCCCGGGGGACATCCACCGCGCCGATCTTGAAGGCCAGGGAGCGGACCACCGGGGTGGCGATCAGAGCCACCACCGCGGCCACCAGCAGGGCGGCGGCCACAGAGCCCACCACCTGAAGGGAAATATCCGTGGGAACGTTCATGGGAAAACCCCTTTTGCAGAATTGATGTGGGGAAGGAGGCGGGAGCGGGCGCCCGGTCAGCGGGCCACAAAGCCCACCTTTTTATAGACCTTCCGCAGAGTCTTGGCGGCAAGGTGGGAGGCGCGCTCCGCACCCTCCTTGTAGATGCCCTCCAGATACGCCTTGTCGGCCATGAGGCGGCCGGCCTCCTCCCGGATGGGCCGGAGGAGCTCCACCACCGCGTCGCCCACCGCGGGCTTGAACACGCCGTAGCCCTGGCCCTGGAAGACCTCCTCCGCCTCCTCCGGGCTCTTGCCGGTGGCGGCGCAGTAGATGGTCAGCAGGTTGGAGATGCCCGGCTTGTGCTCCGGGTCGAAGCGGACCTGGGTCTCGCTGTCGGTGACCGCCCGCTTGAACTTCTTCTGGATGACCTCGGGGGTGTCCATGAGGAAGACGCAGCCGTCCGGATCGGACTTGCTCATCTTGCTGGAGGGGTCCCCCAGGCTCATCACCCGGGCGCCCATCTTGGGGATGAAGGGCTCGGGGAGGGTGAAGGTGTCGCTGTACACGCCGTTGAAGCGCTGGGCCACGTCCCGGCACAGCTCCACGTGCTGCTTCTGGTCCTGACCCACCGGGACCAGGTCGGCCTGGTAGAGCAGGATGTCCGCCGCCATCAGCACCGGGTAGGTGAACAGGCCGGCGGTGATGTTGTCGGCGTGCTTTTTGGACTTGTCCTTGAACTGGGTCATGCGGGACAGCTCCCCAAACTGGGTGTAGCAGCCCAGCACCCAGGCCAGCTCGGCGTGCTGGGGCACGTGGCTCTGGATGAAGATGACGCTCCGGACCGGGTCCAGGCCGCAGGCGATATACTGGGCCAGCTGCTCCAGGGTGCGCCGGCGCAGCAGGGCCGGGTCCTGGCGGACGGTGATGGCGTGCATGTCCACGATGCAGTAGATGCAGTCGTACTCATCCTGAAGGGGGACCCAGTTCTTGATGGCTCCCATATAAGAGCCCAGGGTCAGATCGCCGCTGGGCTGGATGCCGCTGAAGATGCGCTTGCGGGGGGCGGAGTTGGCTTGCTCCATGGAAAAGACCTCGTTTCTGTCGTGATTTCAGATCGGGAAGGGAAGAAGACCCCTATCTTAACAAGAATAGCACAGGAATGGAAAAAGTGCAAGAATCCCGTTGAAATTCCGGCGGAGTGTTTCATTGAAATTTTTCTTCTTCTGTGATAACATACCATAAAACCCATAAAACCAGTCAAATTTTTTCCGCGGCCTCAGGCCGCGGCGGCCCAAATCGGGAAAGGAGCGTATCCCATGTCCGACATCAGGGAATATTTCGACAGTCTGCGGGGGAAGAGGATCGCCGTGATCGGCATGGGGGTCAGCAACACGCCGCTGATCCGGATGCTGCTGCGGGCGGATCTGGACGTGACCGTGTGCGACAGGGCCCAGCGGGAGCGGGTGGAGGAGCAGGCGGAGGAGCTGGAGAGCCTGGGAGCCCGGCTGCGGCTGGGGGAGGCGTATCTGGAGGGGCTGGATCAGGACGTGATCTTCCGCACCCCCGGCCTGCACCCCGGCCACCCCGCCCTGGAGGCGGCCCGGGCCCGGGGGGCGGAGGTCACCTCGGAGATGGAGCTGTTCTTCCGCCTGTGCCCCTGCCGCCTGATCGGTGTGACGGGCAGCGACGGCAAGACCACCACCACCACCATCCTTGCGGAGTTCCTGAAAGAGGCGGGATACAACGTCTATGTGGGGGGCAATATCGGCAAGCCCCTGCTGCCCGATGTGTCCGGCATGGAGCCGGAGGACTTTGCGGTGCTGGAGCTGTCCTCCTTCCAGCTGATGACCATGGAGCAGAGCCCCCACATCGCCGTAATGACCAATCTGTCCCCCAACCACCTGGACTACCACAGATCCATGGGGGAGTATATCGCCGCCAAGGAGAACATCTTCCTCCACCAGGGGGAGGAGGACCGGGCCATCTTCAACTATGACAACCAGCTGACCCGGGACCTGGCGGAGAAGGCCGGGGGGGCGGTCACCTTCTTCAGCCGCCGGGAGCGGCTGGAGGAGGGGGTCTACCTCCGGGACGGGGCCATCTGGCTCACCAACGCCCAGGGCAGCCGGGAGGTGCTGCCCACCCGGGACATCCGGCTGCCCGGGGTGCACAACATCGAAAACTACATGGCGGCCATCGCCGCCGTGGACGGACTGGTGCCGGACAAGTGCGTCCGGGCGGTGGCCGCCCGCTTCCAGGGGGTGGAGCACCGCATCGAGCTGGTGCGGGAGCTGGACGGAGTGAAGTACTACAATGACTCCATCGGCACCAGTCCCAGCCGCACCGTGGCCTGCCTGGAGTCCTTCCCGGAGCCGGTGATCCTCATCGCCGGGGGCTATGACAAGGGCATCCCCTTCCACGCCCTGGCCCTGGAGATCCGGGAGCGGGTCAAGACCCTGGTCCTCACCGGGGACACGGCCCGGGCCATCCGGCAGGCAGTGGAGGAGGCGGAGGGCGGCCGCGGCTGCCCGGAGATCATCCAGACCGAGGACCTGGCCGGGGCGGTGGAGGCCGCCCGCCGGGCGGCGGGGCCGGGGGACGTGGTGGTGCTGTCCCCCGCCTGCGCGGCCTTCGACCGCTTCAAGAACTTCATGGAGCGGGGCCGGGCGTTCAAGGAGCTGGTCCGGTCCCTGTGACCGGAAGCACAAAGGAGGAACACTGAGTTGGATCATGATGCGATACTTTCCCGCCTGTGCGGCCTGGGCGCCCCCAGCGGATTCGAGGGGCCGGCGTCCCGGGCGGCGGCGGAGCTGCTCCGCCCTCTGGCGGACGAGGTGACCGTGGACCGGATGGGCAGCGTGCTGGCCCTGCGCCGGTGCGGCAGGGAGGGGGCGAAGCGGCTGCTGCTGGACGCCCATCTGGACGAGATCGGCTTTGTGGTCACCGGCCATGAAGAAGGGTATCTGAAATTTGCCCCCCTGGGCGGAGTGGACCCCAGGATGCTCCCCGACCGGGAGCTCACCGTCCTCACCGATTCCCCCCTGGCTGGGGTGGTGGCCGGTCTGCCCCCCCATGACCAGACCCGGGAGGACATGGACAAGTCCATCCCCATCCGGGAGCTCTGCCTGGATGTGGGGCTGAGCCAGGAGGAGGCGGAGCGCCGGGTGCCGGTGGGCACCCCGGCGGTCTTCCGCGGGGGCTGCTTTCCTCTGGGGCAGGAGCTGATCTGCGGCAAGTCCCTGGATGACCGCGCCTGCTTCGCCGCCCTGCTGGGGGCCCTGGAGCTGCTGAAGGACCGGAGGCTGGATGTGGACCTGTACGTGCTGGGCAGCGTGTGCGAGGAGGTGGACAGCACCGGGGCAGTGACCGCGGCCTATGGGGTGGTCCCAGACCTGTGCGCGGCGGTGGACGTGACCCACGGGGACAGCCCGGATGCCCCCAAGGAAAAGACCTTCCCTCTGGGCAAGGGGCCCGTCATCGGCGTGGGCCCCAACTGCACCCGCTGGATGGAACAGCGGATGCGCCGCAAGGCGGAGGAGCTGGGGATGGCGGTCCAGACCGAGGTAATGGCGGGCCACTCCGGCACCAACGGCTGGCCCCTCCAGGTGAGCCGGGAGGGGGTGGCCACGGCGGTGCTCTCCCTGCCCCTGCGGTATATGCACACCCCCATCGAGGTCATCAGCCGCCGGGACCTGGAGGACCTGGCCCGGCTGCTGGCCGCCTTTGTGGAGGGGATCGGAGAGGAGGCGGAGTCCCGATGAAGGAGCTGCTGAAGACCCTGTGCGCCCTGAACGGCGTGTCGGGGGACGAGGACCAGGTGCGGGAGTTCCTGGCGGAACGGGCCAGGCCCTGGGCCCGGTCTATGAAGGTGGACCCCCTGGGCAACCTGATCGTGTGGAAGAAGGGGGCCAGAGCGGCCGGGGACCGGCTGATGCTGTGCGCCCACATGGATGAGGTGGGGCTCATCGTCACCCACGTCACCGAAGAGGGCTTTCTGAAATTCGACTTCGTGGGCGGCGTGGACCGCCGGGTGGCCATCGGCAAGCCGGTGGTCCTGGGCCCGGACCGGGTGCCCGGCGTGGTGGGGATCAAGGCCATCCACCTGGTCAGCCGGGACGAGGAGAAGAAGGTCCCCAAGACCGACGCCTTCTACCTGGACATCGGGGCGAGGGACCGGGAGGAGGCCCTCTCCAGGGTGGAGCCGGGGACCTACGGCTCCTTCGTCTGCACGCCGGAGGAGTTCGGGGAGGGCCTGTTCAAGGCCAAGGCCATCGACGACCGGGTGGGCTGTGCCGTGCTGCTCAAGCTGCTGGAGGAGGACCTGCCCATGGACGTGGTCTTCGTCTTTACTGCCCAGGAGGAGGTGGGCACCCGGGGAGCCTTTGGGGCCGCCTTCTCTGTGGCTCCGGAGACCGCCCTGGTGCTGGAGACCACCACCGCCGCTGACCTGCCCGGGGTGGAGGGACACCGCAGAGTGTGCGCCCCCGGCAGGGGCCCCGTGATCTCCGAGATGGACGGGGGGACCAGCGACGACCGCGGGCTCTTTGAGGACCTGCGCCGGCTGGCGGAGGACAACGGCATCCCCTGGCAGACCAAGGAGTATATCGCCGGGGGCACCGACGCCCGGACCATCCAGCGCTCCCGGGCCGGGGTGCGGGTGGCCGCCCTCTCCGCCGCTGTGCGCTATCTCCACGCCCCGGCCAGCGTGGGCAGCTTGGCGGATTTTGAGGACATGCTCGCACTGACCCGGCTGTTCGTGGCCGACCAGGCCGCCCGGCTGTGAGAGAGGAAGCGGGCTAGGTGAACGAGAGAAAGGGCCGGGTCCTGGAGGCCCTGCTGGAGACCGTGGAGTTCGCGGTCCTCAGCTATGCCATGTCCGGGGCGGCTTTCGCCCTGCGGAGAGATCCCCTGTGGATCTTGTTCATGGTGGTGGAGATCCGGCTGCTCCAGAAATACTGGGCAGCCCTGGGCCGCTGCCTGACCGCCCGGTGGGCCCGGTGGACGCTGGCCGCCCTTGGGGTGGCCGCCTGCCTGACCGCGGCGGCGCTGTTCGGCCCCCTGCCGGTGCCGGAGGTGCCCGGCCTGCTGGGGTGAGGGGGCCCAGCCTCCGCCCAAAGAATATGAGAGTGCATGAAAATAGGAGTGAACTATGGAACTGTTTGAATTGATCCAGACCTTGAACCGGGCCCACGGCCCCTCGGGGGACGAGGGGGAGATCCGGGAGGTCATCCGGGCCCTGGCGGAGCCCTATGCCGACGAGATTACCGCAGACACCATGGGCAGCCTGATCGTCCACAGGCGGGGGAAGGGGCCCAAGCTGCTCCTCGCCGCCCACATGGACTCCATCGGCTTCGTCGTCACCCACATCGAGAAGGAGGGCTTCCTCCGGGTGGGGCGGCTGGGAGGCGTCAGCCCCAAAGAGGCGGCCTACACCCCCGTCCGCTTCAAAAGCGGCCTGCGGGGGGTCTTTGCCCCGGAGGAGAAGGCCGACTTCGGCAAGCTGAAGCTGGACGAGTGCTTCCTGGACATCGGCGCCGGGGACGAGGCGGCGGCGAAACAGCTGGTCCAGGTGGGGGACAGCGCGGTCTATGACACCCCCGCTTTCCGCACAGGGGACCTGGTGGTCTCCCCTTATCTGGACGACCGGATCTCCTGCGCGGTGCTGCTCTCCGCCCTGGAGCGGATCGGGGAGTGCCCCAACGACCTCTACCTGGTGTTCACCGCCCAGGAGGAGGTGGGGCTGCGGGGGGCACGGACCGCCGCCTGGTCCATCGCCCCGGACTACGCCGTGGCGGTGGACGTGACCGATGTGGACGACACGCCCGGCTCGGAGCGCGCGGGCACGGCCCGGCTGGGCCGGGGCGCGGCGGTGAAGGTGATGGACTCCTCCGTCATCTGCCACCCCGCCATGGTGGCGCTGCTGGAGGACACCGCCCGGGAGGGGGACATCCCCGTCCAGCGGGACATCATGCGGGCGGGGGGCACCGACGCGGGGGCCATCCACCTGACCCGCACCGGCGTCATCACCGGGGGCATCTCAGTGCCCTGCCGGTATATCCACACCCCGGCGGAGACCGCCAGCCTGTCCGACGCGGATGCCTGCGTCCGGCTGGCAGCCGCCCTGGCCCAGCGGCCGCTGGAGCAGCCCTGAGGGGGCGGCCGGGCGGGGAGAGCCCGTATGAAACCAAAGAAAGATAGGAATGAGCAAGGAATATGACATTACAGATAAGCCAGCGGGTCCTGGACCTGGGGGAGAAGGCCCGGCAGGGCCTGGCGGAGCAGTTTGCACGCATCGACGCCATTGCCGAGGAGAACACCGCCCGGGTGCTGTCCGCGTTCCAGAAGCACCGGGTGGCAGAGGGGTACTTTGCCGGCACAACCGGGTACGGGTATGACGACCTGGGCCGGGACCAGCTGGACCAGATCTACGCCGACCTGTTCGGCACCGAGGCGGCCCTGGTGCGCATCCAGTTCGTCAACGGCACCCACGCCATCACCTGCGCCCTCTTCGGGGCGCTGAAGGCGGGGGATGTGCTCCTGTCCGCGGTGGGGGCCCCCTATGACACCCTGATGGGGGCCATCGGCACGGCGGACAAGGGCCACGGCTCCCTGCGGGACTACGGGGTGGAATACCGGCAGGTAGAGCTGAAGGATGACTGCCCGGACCTGGAGGGGCTGGCCCGGGCGGCGGCGGACCCCCGGGTGAAGGCGGTGCTGATCCAGCGATCCAAGGGGTACTCCACCCGTGCCTCCCTGTCGGTGGCGGAGATCGGGGAGATGTGCCGCATCGTAAAGGAGGTCAACCCGGGCGCCGCCGTCCTGGTGGACAACTGCTACGGGGAGTTCGTGGAGACCCAAGAGCCCACCCATGTGGGGGCGGACCTGGTGGTGGGCTCCCTCATCAAGAACCCCGGCGGCGGACTGGCCCCCACGGGGGGATATGTCGCCGGCCGCCGGGACCTGGTGGAGGGGGCGGCCATGCGGCTGACCGCACCGGGCATCGGCGGGGAGTGCGGCTGCACCCTGGGGCAGAACCGCCTGCTCTACCAGGGGCTCTTCCTGGCCCCCCACACGGTGGCCCAGGCGGTGAAGACCGCCGTCTTCGCCGCCGGCGTGATGGAGCTGCTGGGCTATGAGACCGAGCCCGCCTCCTCCGCCGTCCGCCACGACATCATCCAGATGATCCATATGCGGGAGCCGGAGGCGCTGAAAAAGTTCTGCAAGGGCATCCAGTTCGGCGCGCCGGTGGACTCCTATGTGACGCCGGAGCCCTGGGACATGCCGGGCTACGACTGCCAGGTCATCATGGCCGCGGGGGCCTTCGTCCAGGGGGCCTCCATCGAGCTGTCCGCCGACGCCCCCATGCGCCCCCCCTACACCGTCTATCTCCAGGGCGGCCTCACCTTCGAGTCGGGCCGGCTGGGCGTGCTGCTGGCGGTGCAGGAGCTGCTGGGCGGGAAAGATTGACATAGGCCAAGCGCCCTGATGAATATCCTGACCCATAGGGGGTGAGGATATGGATATGCGATGCCGCCTGCGGGCCGTCCGCTGGCGGCTGGACCCGCCCCTCCGGGGACGGGCGCCCCGGCGGGGACCGGGGGGAGGACGGGGGCGGGGGTGGCGGCTCACCGCCCTGGGGGCCCTGGCCCTGGCCGCCGGGAGCGTGGGGTGGCGCCCGCATCAGCTGCG
>ENA-UOJM01002863-UOJM01002863.1-human-gut-metagenome-genome-assembly--contig:-P116-NODE-2863-length-11249-cov-3.882437_pt1 | contig 11249 bp, 9 predicted proteins | sample MGYA00242349_ERZ723896 | MGnify/ENA metagenome assembly ERZ723896 | reverse complement strand
TTCTGTAATCCTTTCGTTGATCAGTAATCCCTTTTATTGTACGGTATGTGGGAATAATTGTCAATAAGGCATGCGAAAATCACAGGAAATACGAAACCGCATTGTTGTAGCTGATATTTTCCACCATCTCTTTCAGAAACTCCAGGTTCGCCGGGTACTCCCCGTTTTCCACCCAGTTTCCGATTTGATTGCAGAGAATCCGGCGGAAATATTCGTGGCGCGGGAAGGAGAGGAAGCTGCGGGAGTCGGTCAGCATGCCAATGAAGGTGGAGAGCATGCCGATGCTGGAAAGCGTCGCAAGCTGGGATTCCATGCCGTATTTGTGATCGTTGAACCACCATGCGGTACCGAACTGCACTTTTGAGCGGATGCCAGGCGCAGCAAAGTTTCCGGCCATGCTTGCAAGCATCGGGTTGTCGCCCGGGTTCAGGGAGTAGAGCACGGTTTTCGGCAGTGCGTCATCCTCGTCCATATCGTTTAAGAAAGCACCGAGCATCGGGGCAAAGGCGAAATCGTTCATGCTGTCAAAGCCGGTATCGGCACCGAGCGCACGGAACATCCGCTTCGAGTTGTTGCGGAGTGCTTTGATATGAAGCTGCATGGCGATATTGTGCTTATGATACAGCCGTCCGAGGTTCGTCAGAAGGAAGCCCTTGTACATGCCGAGCTCTTTTTCGGTGAGAACACCGCCGTTCATGCGCTTCTCAAATACATCATTCGCCTCAGCAGCCGTGCATGGCACATAGAAGCAGCCCTCAAGGCTGTGGTCGCTGACAACGCAGCCGGCGGAGAGGAAGAAGTCGAGGCGGCAGGAGAGGGCATGCACCATATCCTCCGCGGATGCAATCGTCCTGCTGGCGGCAGCGGCAAGCTTTTCCACATATTCCGGGAAATCAGGCGTCTCGAGATGAACGGCGCGGTCCGGGCGGAAGGACGGCAGAACGCGGCAGGCAAAGTCTTCCTTCTGTAATGCCAGATGGCAGTGCAGATCATCTGCAGGATCGTCGGTGGTGCACAGATGCGACACATGCTGGTTCAGAATCAGATTGCGCACGGTAAACTCCTTCGTCTGCAGTTTTGCATTCGCCTCATCCCAGATCTCCTTCGCTGTTGCGCGGGAGAGCGGTGTCGTGATGCCGAAGTACCGCTGCAGCTCCAGATGTGTCCAGTGGTATAAAGGATTGCCGATCGCGTTCTCAATCGTCTCGGCAAACGCCAGATATTTGTCGTAATCATCGGCGTTTCCGGTGATCAGATCCTCCGAAAAGCCCATCGCACGCATGGCACGCCATTTATAATGATCCCCGCCGAGCCAGACGCGTGTCAGATTCTCCATCTGGCGGTCTTCGAGAATCTCCTGTGGATTCAGATGGTTGTGATAGTCAAAAATGGGCATTTTTTCAGCTGCCTCGTGGTACAGTGTTTTCGCCGTATCGGTCTGCAGCAGAAAGTCAGCGTCCATAAAAGGTTTCATATGGAAATACCTCCCTTTTAGAATTGAGCAGTCAGCGCAGCAAGCGTATCTGCCACAGCGCCAGGTCCATGAAGCATCGAGACAAAAGCATTCAGCACACGGTCAGAAAGTCCGGCGAAAATTAGATCCACACCGAAAATCGAAGCATCGGAGAGCAGCGGAGCCAGAGTTTTGGAAAGGGTCTCGCGGTCAGCCGGTGCGCCGAGTTTCAGATCCTGCACATACGGGCGGACCGTGGCAAGCAGCGGATCCGGGCTCAGATCAAATGCATCACCGTTGTCATCCACGCCCATCAGATACCGCAGCCATCCCGCAAATACAGCCGGAATTGCCTGAAGATCCGAGAGTGACAGCTCCGGAGAAGCAAGATACGATTTGATCGTCTCACCGAACCGGATCGACAGCTTCTGTGACGTATCGGTTGCAATTCGCTGCGGCGTATCCGGCATAAACGGATTCGGGATGCGGATGTTCAGCACTTCATCGATAAACTGCTTCGGAGAGAGAATACCAGGATCGGTGACAACCGGAAGTCCTTCGATATATCCGATGCGCTCCACGAGCTTTTTCAGTACCGGATTTTTCATCTCCTCACTGATCAGTTCGTAGTCCAGCAGGCAGCCGAACACAGCGAGTGCGGTGTGCAGCGGGTTCAGGCAGGTGCAGACCTTCATGCGCTCTGTTTTGTTGACAGTTTCCCGGTCGGTAAAGATCCATCCGCTCTTTTCCATCGGCGGCCGTCCGTTCGGAAAATGATCTTCGACTACGAGGTACTGGCATTCCTCTGCATTGACGAACGGAGCAACGTAGGTGTGGCGGGAGGTGACGATCGACTGTGCATCAGCGAGGCCGTTCTCCTCGAGTATCTTTTCGATGGAACCATCCGGCCGCGGGGTGATCTTGTCGATCATGGTCCACGGGAAGCTGACTTTTTCCGGGTTCTGCAGATAGGAGAGGAAGTCTGGCTGTACCAGCTTGTTTTCTTCCCATGCAGAAGCGTAGGCTGTCAGGGCAAGGGAAAGTTTTTCGCCATTGTGGGAGCAGTTGTCGGTGCTGACCATCGCAAACGGTTTTTCGCCTGCAAGAAATCTTTCATATAAAAGAGAAGCAACTTTTCCCATATAGCTGGTAACGGAAGAAGGTCCGGCAGCAAAATCGGCAGCAACAGACGGCAGCAGTTCGCCCGCACCGTTTTTCAGAGAATATCCCTTTTCGGTGATCGTAAACGTCGCCATCTGCAGGGAATCCTTGGTAAAGATTTCTTTTAACCGGGCAAAATCCGGAGAATCCGCCGTATCGGCAGCCAGCGATTCTGCGATGCTTCCAACAACGGTTTTCTCGACAGAACCATCGGCTTTTAAGGTCACCAGAATGCTTAAATTATCGTGCGGCTGGTACATATCACGGATGATTTCTGTATCGAAGCCCTCCGCAACGATGACACCGCGGTCAAAGGTACCGTTGTTCAGCAGTTCCTGTGCTGTATTTGCCTGGAAGGCACGAAAAATATTTCCGGCTCCGAAATGCACCCAGCACGGAGATTCTTTCGTGCGGGTGATCATTGCTTCGCGGTCATAGGATGGAAGCGCATAGCCTGCGGCTTCCCACGCTTTTTGATCTGCCAGTCCGGCAGCTGTTAAGTTAAGAGACATCAGTAAAAACCTCCTTTAAATTCCACGTTTGTGACTCTTGTCAATAGCTTCCCAGAGTCCGTTTAAATAAGTCGCGCCGAGTGCGCGGTCATACAGTCCATAGCCCGGCATTGCCTTCTCGCCCCAGATCATACGTCCGTGGTCCGGGCGGATCGGGCCGTCAAAGCCGATGTCGTACAGCGCTTTCATGATCTCATACATATCGAAGCTGCCGTCAGAGGACAGGTGTGCGGACTCTTCGAAATCCTGCTGGCTGTGGAATTTCAGATTGCGGACGTGAGCGAAGTGGATGCGGCCCTTTAAGGAACGGATCATATCCGGCAGATCGTTCTCCAGGTTTGTTCCGTAGGAACCCGAGCAGAAGGTCACGCCGTTGTGCGGGTCATCGACCATCTTCATCATGCGCAGAATGTTTTCTTTATTAATGATGATTCTCGGAAGACCGAAGACACTCCATGCCGGGTCGTCCGGGTGAATGGCCATTTTGATGTCGTACTCGTTGCAGACCGGCATGATGCGTTCGAGGAAGTATTTGAGGTTGGCAAACAGTTTCTCATCATCCACATCGCGGTAAGCGTCAAAGAGCTCTTTCACTTTTGCCATGCGCTCCGGCTCCCAGCCAGGAAGAATTGCGCCGTTTGCATCACCTGCGATAGATTCAAACATTTTTTCCGGAACAAGTGCGTCTACGGCGGACTGTTTGTAGGCAAGTACGGTTGAGCCGTCCGGACGGACGCGTGCGAGTTCTGTTCTGGTCCAGTCGAAGACCGGCATGAAGTTATAGCAGACAAGGTGAATGTCTTCCTTGCCGAGGTGCTTTAACGTTTCAATATAATTATCGATGTACTGCTCACGGTCCGGGCTGCCGATTTTGATGGCGTCGTGGATGTTGACGCTCTCGATGCCGGAGATGTGAAGTCCAGAGGCCTCAACCTCTTCTTTTAACGCGTGAATCGCTTCGCGTGTCCACACCTCGCCCGGGGTAGTGTCGTACAGGGTTGTGATGACTCCGGTTACGCCCGGAATCTGGCGGATCTGCTCTAAGGTAACGGTATCAAATTTGGAACCATACCAGCGAAATGTCATTTCCATAAGAAAAACTCTCCTTTATTTTGTAATGTACTCTCGGAATCTTTCTGCACTTGCCTTTGCGGCTGATTTTCCGCCAGCTGCACCCGAATTTCATCAACGTACGCACCGCGTACGCCTCAGAAATTTGGGCACAACTGACAAAAAATCATCTCACAAAATCAAGCACAGAAAGATTCCGAGAGTCCATTACAACGCAAACAATTCCTTCATCGTCTCAAACAACTGATAAATATACGGCACCATCCAGAACAGTACCAAAAGAAGACCCGCAAGACTTGTGAGAAATGCCTGTTCCTCCCGCCCGCTGTGTTTGAGGATCTGGCAGAGGACGGAAACCAGGATACCGACTGCCGCAATCCGAAATATTAGATTAACTCCCATTTTCTTCCCCCACTTACATCAACACCACTGCCAGAAACAGCCCGCCTAGTATCCCAAGTCCCCAGCACAGCCGTTTCTTCTCCGGCTCTTCCCGCCGCAGCTGCTCAATCGCCCGTTCCAATTCTTCCAGATACAGTGCCAGCGTCTTTTGCTGCATTTCCAGATCGAGATACCCGATGCTGTTTCCAAACCGGCACATCAGCTCCCATTCCTCTGTTCCTAACATCGGACGAATCCCCTGCTCTTCCAGAACCGTTTCCCAGATACTCCCAAACGGACACTCTGGATTCGCTTCCAGCCGCTCTCCTGCCACCAAAAATAGTTTCCCCGCTTTTCCATCCCCGCGTGTCCCCGCCCGGCACAGTGCCAGAGGAAGAACTGCCTGTGTATACCCAATCTCTCCCCGCAGTCCCGTGGCAATCCGTTTTACTTCCTCCAAAAAACGCCTCCGGCCAATCAGGCGCAATGCCTCTCCCCCTCCAATCCCCGCACACGATACACATACAAGGCAGATTCCAAGCAATTTTATCCACATATGAGCTCCTCGCCAGCTGCATCATATACCGACTCCACCGTTCCCGGTCCGCGTCTATTTCCCAGCACCACATACCGCTCAAACCGTTTTTCTTGCAAAAAAGAGGACAAGCCCGGTTTTTCCCGGATGTCCTCCATCGAATTTCCATGTACGGTTGCCAGAATCCTGCAGCCACAGTTCATCACATAGCGAAGCGCCTCCAAATCATTCTCACCGCCGATCTCGTCCACCGCGACCACCTCCGGTGCCATCGAGCGGATCAGCATCATCATTCCCTCCGCCTTGGGGCAGGCATCCAGCACATCTGTCCGGCAGCCAACATCGTTTTGCGGGATTCCCTGATAGCAGGCGGCAATCTCCGAACGTTCATCCACCACCCCGACCGTCTGCGCCCTCACTTTTCCACCATGCTGCTTCCTCATCTCCAACATTTTTCCAGCTTTATTTTCATGTCCTGCACCTGCCTTAGGCCGTTCAAAGCTCCCCGTCAAAGCAGAGTCCCTATCCTTTCCCTCTTCTCCATCCGACACCATCCGGATCAAATCTCGCAGAAGTGTTGTTTTTCCGCATCTCGGCGGCGCAATCAGAAGCGTATTCCGGATACTTCCCGTCCCTGAATCCGTCAAAATCGACCGTATTTTTGCTGCACATCCTATCATCTGATGCGAAAAACGGACATTTAAAAAGGTTATCGGATGAATCGCCTTTATATGTCCGTTTTCCAGTATCGTCCTTCCAGCCACGCCAATCCGGTGTCCGCCCTGCACGGTCAGAAACCCCTGCCGGATTTCCTCCCCGTAAGCATAGAGGGAAGAACGAGCCGCGCATTGCAGCGTCTCGTCCACATCCTCCCGGCTGACCCGGAATCCACTTCCGGCTGTGTACTCTTTATTTTTATATATGTAATACAGCGGCGCGCTAACCCGCAGCCGTACCTCTTCCATTCCATCCGCCTCAAGCGGAAGCGCCAGAAGCTGCTCCCGGATATTCCGGGAGAAAAAATGAAACAGCGCCCTCACATCCTGCTTTGATTGTTCCTCCTTCATCAGCCCGTCCTCCTTACCTCAATATATGAAGGACTGGCTAAAATATACCATCCGCCTATGCATGCACGGACGCACTTTCCATCCGCCGCAGCCGTCTCACCTCCACGCCTGCCATCGCAAGCGCCACCACGCCCGCCACAAAGTCCGCGATCGGTCCGGCATACATGATGCCGTCAATGCCGATAAACAGCGGCAGAATCACAATCAGCGGCAGCAAAAAGAGAATCTGGCGCGTCAGGGACAGGAAAATACCCTTTTTCGGTTTTCCAATCGCCGTAAACAGGTTCGACGCAATCGGCTGCACACAGTTTAAGAACGTGAAAAACAGGTAAATCCGGAAATATTTTTCCGCAAACTGGAAATACATCTCCGATCCTTCCCCGAACAGCCCGATGATCGGACGCGGAATCAACTGGAAACACGCAAAGGACACCGCCGACACCGCAAATCCCCACCTGAGCGCCAACCCATACACCTGCCGCACGCGCGCATAATTTTTCGCGCCATAATTGAAACTTGCGATCGGCTGCATACCCTGCGAAAGACCGATGACGATCGAAAAAAACACCTGATTGACCTTCGTGATAATGCCGGCACACGCCAGCGGAATCGATTCCCCATAGTCCGAATGCGCACCATAGTAGGTCAAAGATTTATTTAACACGATCTGCACCACCAGCATCGCAAGCTGATTGAAAAATGCCGCCGCCCCCAATGAGGTAATCATGCTTACATATGTTCTCTGTGGTCGAAGATGCGCCGCTGTCAGCCGTCCGTTTTTGTAACGGCGCAGATACCGGATAATCAGGATTCCTGAAAAAATCTGTCCAATGATCGTTGCCAGCGCAGCACCCGCCATTCCCATATGAAATCCAAAAATAAACAGCGGATCGAGCACCGTATTGATCAGCGCCCCGGATAAATTGTAAAGCATCGCATTGCGAGGGCTTCCGTCCGCCCTCACCAGATGCCCGCCGCCGTTGGTCAGAATCAGAAATGGAAATCCCAGAGCCGTGATACCCGTATACGTTTTGGCATACGCCAGCACATTGTCCGGCGAACCGAAAAAGCGCAGCATCGGTGTCAGGCATAAAAGCGCCACAATCCCCAGAATCACACCGCTTCCAAACAGAAGCGTCGCCGCATTTCCAATATAAAATAACGCCTTTTCCCGCTCGCCGCCTCCCAGCGTCAGGTTAAAGGACGCCGCACCGCCGATTCCAAACAGAAGCGCCAGCGCCACACAGGAGATCGTCAACGGAAACGCCACGTTCGTCGCTGCATTCCCCAGCTCTCCCACGCTTCTTCCGATAAAAAACTGATCGACGATATTATAAAGGGCGCCTACCAGCATCGCGATAATGCTTGGCACCGCAAACTGCCGCAAAAGCCCGCCGATCGGCTCCGTACCTAGTATATTTTTCTTCTGTACCTGTTCCATGAATCTTGATTCTCCTGTCTACGTTACTGCGAACAATTATCCGTCTACCTCTCGTTACTGATAATTTTTCCTCTTTACATGCCTTCCCCACGCATGATACACTACCATCAGTTATTAAAACGGAAAGGACTTAATCACATGAATCTTTCATCCTTACTGCAATTTCGGGACGAGTGGGCGCGTTTCAAAGTCCGCCACCCTAAATTTTCCCCTTTTCTGAAAGCCGCCTACACCCGCGCGCTGCGCGAGGACAGCGTCATTTCCCTAAAAGTGACCGCCCCGGACGGAACCGAGGTGGCATCTAACTTAAAGGTCAAAAAAGAGGATCTCGAACTGCTCTCACGCATTATGAATAGCTGATTTTTAATCATCCATCATGCATTATGTCTACTTATGATACGGTTCTCCTTTTATAATCCGGAAACTCCGGTAAATCTGTTCCAGCAAAATCACGCGCATCAGCTGGTGTGGAAAGGTCAGGCGCGAAAAGCTGATCTTCGTGTCCGCACGGTTTAACACCGCCTGCGACAACCCCAGCGAACCTCCGATGATAAACTGCAGATGGCTCTCACCTCGCACGCCCAGGTCTTCCATCCATGCCGCCATCTCCTCCGAGGAACGCTGCTTTCCATCGATCGCAAGCGCAATCACATACGCGTCCTCCTTGATATGCGCCAGAATCCGCTCGCCTTCCTTGTCGCGGATCTGCGCTTCCTGCAGCTCACTCGCTTTATCTGGCGTTTTTTCATCCGCCACCTGCACGATCTCCAAACGGCAGTAACGCCCCAGCCGCTTGCTGTACTCCGCGATCGCCGCCTCCAGATATTTTTCCTTAATTTTTCCTACTGTCACTAACGTAATCTTCACTTTTTAAGCTCCCGTTTTAAAAATGCCAACAGATTCAGCCGCGCCCGGTCTTCCGTCTCTTTGCGTCTCGTTTTTACCTTTTTCACGACCGTTCCCTCCGGCTCCCGATGAATCCGGTAGATGATCCGCAGATATTCCGCGACCTCTTCCCATGCCTCGCGGCTCTCTGGAATCAGGTCGAGTCCCATCTGAAATACATGGAACATCCCGTCATAGACCGAGCAGCGCACCTTGACGCCCTCGGCGCGCGCCTTTTTCGCTGCCGCCCTCGTATCATCTAAAAGCACCTCATACGCGCCCACCTGCATCAGCATCGGCGGAAATCCTTCAAAATCTCCAAACAGCGGTGACAGATACGGATTTTTCGGATTGGCATTCCCGATGTAGCTGCACTGGTACAACATATTTTCCTTCGAATTACCAAACAGTGGATCGATCGTATAATTTTCCTCATACGATGCCCCGCTCAGACTTACATCCGTCCACGGCGACATCGTGATAATACCCGCAGGAAGCGGCAGCCCGTGATCTTTCGCATACAGACAGAGCGCCAGCGCCAGGCCGCCGCCCGCCGAATCCCCGGCTACCACGATCTGGGACGGCTGGTATTTCTTCTCTTCCAGAAGCCATCGGTACGCGTACACCGCATCCTCCAGCGCCGCCGGATACGGATGCTCCGGCGCCACCCGGTAGTCCGGCGTCAGAACATCCGCGCCGAAGCTGATCTGCGAATACTTAACCGCAAACCGCCGGTAAATATTTTTCATCGGACCGATATACCCGCCGCCGTGCAGCTGCAAAATGACGCGCCCCGTCACCGCCTGCTTCGGCTTCAAATATTCCATCACAAACTGTTCTGTTTTTACCAGCTCATAAATATATTCCGCCGGACATCTCCACGCCGGTTCGACCGGATTTTTCCGGAATTCGCCGGTCTGGATCGGCTTCTTTAACGATGTCTCCATCACGTCACTCATCATATCACGCGTCAGATTGCCTATCATGCTGACTGTTTTCCGACTCATGCTTCTTCCCTTTCTTTCATCCAAATTTTCAATCTTCGTATTTTTATAGATCGTTCCTTTACTGTGACCGATTTTCCTGCCATTTACACATGAAACCGCCTCTTCAATTCCCGCTTCACACTCCGGTCGCCCAGAATCACCGTCGCCGCCAGCGCTGCCACCGACACACCTGCTGCCAGCACCGTCAGACGCGGATGATGCGTCCACCCGATTTTCCAGAAAATCAACGGCACAAAGCTCAGAAATGTAATTGTGATCTGATACATAAAATAGCTCTGCCAGTTCATCCGGTTGACTAACATCATCAGAAGAACCGCCGCCACCTCAAACAGTGCGACGCATGGGATCGCGTAGTCCATCGACCACCCCCGAAGCCCTGTAAGCGCGTCAATCAGAAGCAAAATTGCCTGAATTCCCAGGGACTGCCGCACCAGCGTTCCTGCCAGGCTCGCATGCCGCATGACCGAAAACCGCAGCGTCATCGCCACATATGCCGCCGCGCCCGCCGTCAGAAGCGACCATTTAAACGGAATCCGATGATAAGTCGCCAGATTCGTAAGCCCCGCCAGAAGCGATACGAGCACCAATGACACATAAAATCCCCGCACCGCACGGCGCACGCGCTCTCGATCCTGGGCAATCACTGGATAACGTCCTTTATCATGCTCCGTATCCGTGATTCCATTGCTCTCGCGCTCTACCCGGATGCCCTTTTCCTCCAAAAAGTGAAAGAAAAACTCCGGAAGTCGGTTCTCTGCCATCGCACTCGTAAACGACAGGCATAATTTCCCGTCATACGCCACCGCCCCGCATTTCATCCGCTGCTTCGGCGATGCGCCGACAAGAAGCTGAAAGCCCTCGATCGAATCTTTCAGTTCCTCCCGAACCTGCGCCGGTCCGATGTTGGAAAATGTCATCGTGTGGGCGCGGCTGGTGTGCAGAAAAATCAACTGCATCGCCAGATGTTTGACAAATAGCGGGATCGCCCGCACATACCATTTTTTCTCATTCGACACATTGTAGGAGATCGTCTCCTCCAGCCGCTCCTTCACGATCTGCTCATCCATCTGGCGGCTCACAGACGCAATCACTTCTTCCAATGCCTCCGGCGCCTTTCCCGCCGCCCACGAAATATTCACGACAGCAAAGAAGTTTGCCAGCGTCTCCGACTCAAAAAAACTCCGTAGGTTCACCGGAAGATTGAGCGCCACCGGACGTTTCAGCGTTTTCCCATCCGTCTCCGTCTGGATGATCGCCCAGAGAAGCACCGCCGCCAGATATTTGGTGATGCTGACACCCACCTTCCTGCATTCTGTCTTCAGTGCCGACACCTCAATCGTCCCCTGCAGCACTGCCATCTGATCAAATGGGAGAAATTCCCCCTGAATCGCAATCGCCGGTCTGCTGTTATAATGCCGATGCGGCAGTTCCCGGTAATGTCGCAGATAATCGTCCTCCCGGAGCGGCGAAAACTCCCGCTCCTGCACCATAACCGGCAATTTTTTCACCAGTTCCAGATAATGTTCTGTAAGCCGTGAAGCAAACCGCAGCGCCCCCAGTCCGTCCGTCAGCCCGTGAAACACTTCAAAATTGATCCTGCATCCATAGTAGCTCACACGGAATGGGAACCGCGCGCCCCGGTGCGGATCAATGAAACGGCACGGTGCACTCTGTTCTTCTTCCACGCCCGGATTCCGGTTGTTCGTCTCAAAATAATACCAGAAAAATCCCTTCCG